>PJUL01000062.1_pt1 | contig 159210 bp, 150 predicted proteins | sample 1512221 | NCBI WGS metagenome assembly PJUL01 (sample SAMN08177667, study PRJNA422409) | Feces metagenome, whole genome shotgun sequencing project.
CACCACCCGTGGTGCCATGACGAGGAGACAGATGCCCGCCTACCAGATCGAGCCGTCCGTGCCCGGGTCCCTCGCCAACGAGACCGGGGTCGACCGCACGACGACGCCGCCGACGATCACCGAAACGCCGATCTACGAGTTCGCGCTCCCACCGCGCGCCGACCTCGTATGCTCCCGCGCGACGTACTTCGTCACGCCGGACCTCGCTGAGGCGATCACCGCCGCGCAGCTCACCGGCGTCACCTTCGCCGAGGCGCACGTCACGACCGAAGACCAGCTGCCGACCATGTACCCGGACATCGACCTCGGGACCTGGCTGTGGATGAAGGTCGACGGCATCGAGGGCGTCCACGACGCCTGGCGCGCCGGGCGCCTGGGATACCTCACGGTCAACGAACGCTTCATGGACCTGCTGCGGCGGTTCCGGCTGCACGACGCCGAGATCACCGTGGTGCCCGACGGGGCGTAGCCGCATCACCGGCGGTCGTTGGGGCCCCGTCATGCGGGACTTGCGCGAGGGGTGATTTACGCCAGTACCAGGGTTGCTTGCGCTCGGCGGGCACACTCTGGGGCGAGCCCCAACTACGTTCGTCACTGTGGAGTCGCCGCGCGGTGAAGAAGCGAGAGCTATTGCACGCGAACTGATCGACTCGTGGCGCTCGCGTGACCAGGTCCCGCTTTCGATGGCGACGCGCGACAACGCCTACACCGGCTTCGTCGTCTACGCGCTCACGGCTCACTCGGTGACGCTCGCAGACGCAAGCCTGAAGTTGTTCGACGCAGGCTTGTGGGTTGAAGCGACCGCGCTCGTCCGTCAGGTGGTCGAGACCGCGTGGACGGCCGTGTGGGTCGAAGCATTCGGGACGACGGCTGCCCGCGCGCTCGTGCATGAACAGACACGCAACGCGCGGAACACAATGAACACCTTCCTCTCCGCTGGCCTCGAGTCCGGGCAGGTGCACCCGGAGGCGCTCACGCGAACGCTCGACGAGCTGGACAGGGCGGCTAGCCCACCCGGGCGGACCTTTGAGGCGCGGTGCGCGGACCTCCAGGGCGGTGACCGCGTCTACGCCGTGTACCGCGGGCTCAGTCAGTACTGCCATGCGAGCACCATCGTCGTCGACCTGTACGTGCACGCTGTCGAGAAGACGCCTACGACGCCGGACGGCCTCGTTGTCTCGGTGCAGCCACGAGCGGGCGACTTCGAGTTCTGGTTCGACATAGTGCCGGTCATGCTGCTTCATGCCCGCCTGGCTTGGGTACGGCTCGACAGGACACGCGCTGACCGAACAAGGCTGAAGGAACTCGCGCGAAGTTTCGGTGTCGGGGCACGTCCCGTGAAGACCGCCGTGGGACTTCGTCGCGAGCGCGAACGCGAACGGGCGTGGAAGGCGAAGCGCACCGGCAGGTAGCTCATCGCCCGTCAAGTGACCGGTCGATACTCGCTGACCCAGGAGGGCCACTGATGCTGTATCCCGAAGCCCAGGGTGTTGACCTCACCGCGGAGCAGGTCACTGCGCTGGACGACACGTTCTTCCAGTCGGACCCTGGGGCGTACTTCCGTTCGCGCATTGACACCCTCCTCAGGGAGCCTGCGCCGGTTGACTACAGAGAGGGTCTCGCCGCTCGGGTGCTCGGACTTGGGCTAGCCCCAGCGATGCTGACGATGACAGCGCCATCGAGTGCTGACCGGGAACTCCAAGTCGCGCTGGACGCGTTCGCGCTCCGGCACCATGTTGCGGAGTGCCTGTGCAGGCTCATCTGGGCGGTCGTGGCCGCGCGACGGGCCCCCGGCTCAAGCGTTTGGGTCACGCTGACCGACGGGCCGCGGAGCGGCGTCGAGGTGGTCAACGCACTGCGTGACATGGACACCCACCCGATTCCTGCTGGCGAGCTGTTCCTCACGACCGCCCAGCAGGTCGCCGCTGGCGCCGGACGACTGGAAGGCGTCGAGGAGGCGTTGTGCGTCGCCTGGGCGTGGGTGATGCGCGCTGCCGACCTTCTCACCAGCGACCGTCTTGATACGAACGCGGGCAACAACAAGCTGAAGCACGGCTTCGCGGTCCGCGCCCGTAACGACCTCACGATATGGGCCACTACGACACCACCGAACGATGACGGGACCATCTCTGTGAGTGCGCTCAACGCGGGTGTGGGTCTCATCGACGCTATCTCCGCGGAGTTCCTCGAGCGCTTGACCAAGAGGCACGGGCGCGCGGGCGCGCTGGAGGTCACAGCGCTCAACCTCCGCCCGGACGAGCTCGTCGCCGAGACTGTGATGATGACGGCCGTGCATGCGGCGGCGTTCGCGTCCGCCGCGGACCGTCACCTCCGGGGGCGCGACCTCACCCGACCGCCGCATCGCGGCCTCCCGCTCGGTCCGCTGCCGCCTGCTCTGGTGCGTAGGCCCGTAGGGATTCGGCAGGGTCTGACCTACTCAGTCGACGGCACCAGACCGCGGGACACAACCGTCGAGCACCCCGCTGGGGTGTCCACTCTCGTGCAGACGGGTGACGCGCAACGTGGGGTCGTCGTCGCTGATGACGCGCTCACGCCCGACATGTAGAGCAGCCCTTCTCCGCCGCGTCATTCCGTCCGGACGCACACCTACCATCCACCCAGCGAAATGCCCCGTAGCGGGACGACTCGATTCGGACTGTTCGATGAGGTGGAGGCCAGGAATGTGCGATTGGAGGCCGGGGCTGCGGTGCAGCACCCACGCAGAGCAGCGGGCGGCGATGGCGCGTGGCGTGTACACGCAGGCGCACCCGGATGGCCCGGCGGTGCACCCGCTGACGGGTGAGACGCAGACGTTGGCGGCGCTGAACGCTGAGCGGGTCGTGGCGCGTCGGACGGTGCGGCTCGCGACCGCCGCGCTGCGGGGCGGGGTGGATGGGCCGATGCGAACGACGTGGGAGCACCTGCGCGACCGCGCGCTCACCCAGGACGCGGTAGCGCTCGAGCGGATGCAGGGCATCAGAGCGCAGCGTGAGGCCACCCGAACCGCGGAGCTTGCGAAGCTCGCCGCCGCGGTGGAGACCGAGCCCGAGCCGCAGCCCATCCCGGAGGGGTTCGACGCCGCAGGCTTCGACGGCGTCGGCCGGCATTACGCCACGGGCACGTTCCGTGACCCCGCCGGCTTCGACGCGCAGGGCCGGGACGCGCGCGGTGCAGACGCCACTGGTTGGCTCGCAACGGGACGGCACGCTGTGACCGGCACGAGGTTCGACCCCGAGGGGTACGGCGCAGACGGGTACCACAGGCGGCACGGTTTCGACCGCCTCGGGTACCACCGCGCCACCGGCACACAGGTCGACCTGCAGGGACGCACCGTCGACGACGTCACCGGCGCGGGTGGCGGTGAGGGTGCCGCGGTGGCGGAGGTCGCGCCCGTGGACGTCCCGATGGCACCCGCGGTGAAGCGCTTGGCCCTCTACGCGCAGTGGGACCGCCCGGATGACCTGCTCACCCCGGCGCAGGTGCAGGACGTGCTGGGAGTGGACGAGGCGGGCCTCGCCGCCCTGGACCGCTCGGGTCGCCTCCCGGCGGCGATTGAGCCTGGCAGGGACTGGCCGCGGATGTACCGCTTCGACCGGGTGCTGGCGGTTGCTGGTCCGCTGCCGGCGCCGCGTGCGATGACCCGGGTGGCCGCACGCGAACACACCTTGTGGAAGAGGAGCGGCGAGCGCGCGTCGATTGCGGCGTGGCGGGAGCTAGAGGCCCGTAAGAACCGCGCCGCCTAACCGCCCCTTTCCGTAACGCCCCGTCCCGACGTGTTTCTGACCGTCGGGCGGGGCGTCTTTGTGCGTGCGGCGGGTGTCCGGGTGCGGCTCGAACTGGTGTACGAGTCACCGCCTACAATTGTGTCAAACGGTGACATATACGGACACGAGGTGCCAGGGATGACGAGGGTGACGCGATACGCAACGGCCCGCGAGGCGGCGGTGCAGTACGGCATTTCCACGCGAACGCTTGCACGCTTGCGTGCTAACGGGACTGGACCGGCGTGGGAGCGCATCGGACGCAGCATCCGCTATCCCATCAGCGTCATTCCCGGCACCATCACGGTGCTGAGCGAGAACCCCCTCGGAGCCCCGGGTGATGTGCTCCCGGACCCGCACGCGCCATGGCGTGTTCTGGTCGAATCGCAGCGCCTTGAGCCCGCCAACGACGGCGACGAGGCGGCCTACCTCAGCACGCTCCGCATCGCATCGACCGCCGAGCGCGACCGTGCACTCACCGGCTACCGCCGCCTGCTCGCTGCAATCCGCGCAGACCGTAACGACCAGACCGGGGTGGCGTGATGGGTGCCCGCGTCGCACACCGAGCCACCCGCAGCGTCACCGCGGCGCTGCTCGTCGTCCTCGTCACCATCGCCGCGCTCACCGCCCTCACCCTCGCATCCCCGCAGACCGCGCGGGCGCTCGACCTCAACCCACTCGACACCATGTGCGCCAATGACCAGCACCTCTACCTGCCAGCGGGAGCAGACAACGGGTCGGGCGGCGACGCCAGCACCGTGCTCACCCGCTACCCCGCCAGCGGAGACCCGGCAGAAGGCGATGGCTTCGCCGTCGTGTCCGGGACGGGCACTGACGCGTGGAGCGACGCGGGCGACGGCCTGACCTTCGATGCGTTCGGCCTCTCCATCTGCCATGACACCGGTGCTCAGGTCATGACGACTATCGGCGGGGTCGCGTGGGAGCTCCTCGCCATCTGGCCGGCCAAGATTGTTGGCCTCGCACTGGACTGGTCACTCTCAGGGGCGCTGTCGACCGTCCTGCTGGGCGTCATCGAGGAGCCCCTGCAGGGGCTGAACGGCCACGTGTTCACACGTTGGGCACCGCTCATCATCATGCTGTCCCTGTTCGGCGTCATGTGGAACATCGCCAGACGCCGCGGCCAGAAGGGGTGGGGAGACTTCGGCTGGATGATTGGCGTCATCGCCATCGTCGGCATTCTCAGCTCGCCCGTCGGCGTATCGCTCGCGACAGGCCTCACACAGGTAACCGGTCAGGCAGCCACCTGTGCCGCGACAGCCCCCATGGGCGGCTGCGAGGACGGCGAAGGCTCCGTGTCGAGCACTGTCATCGATGGGCTGCTCACCCAAACGTGGGGCACGGCCGTGCTCGGGGACGTCGCTGACGACCCGATGCCCGCCGAAGTGGCGCTCAACGAAGACCTCAAGGGCAAGACCCCAGACATCAGGGATTCGTACACCGTCAAGATTCCGCTCGACGCCATCCCCGCGGGTCCCGACGGGGTCGTGAGCTACGCGGACGCGCTCCGCTGGACGAACGCCTACACCGCCGCCGAGGCCACCCGAATGAGCTCCGCGGCTGAGCACCGATGCAACTTCCGGGACCGCTTGCCGTCCATCGGTGATGTGACAGGGAAAACGCACGGAGACCTGGGTGCGGACGAGCTGTGCTCCTACAAGGCGCTCGTGCGCGCGGCCATCTACAGCTCCCTCGCCACCGAACACCCGGGTTCCTACGCTTCCGCGACCGGGAAGTCCGGAGCGGCGCTCGGTGCCGCCTTGGGTGCGCTCTTCGGGCTGCTGCCCCTGCTCATCGGAGTCGCCTGCATCGCTGTCGTGGGGCTCGTCGCCGAGCTCGAGCTCGTGATGCTCATGCTGTCAGCACCTGTCGTGGGGCTCGGTGCACTGCGCTCGCCTGGCGTCGGACGCCGGTGGGCGACAGAACTCGCCGGGACGGTCGTGAGGCGCTTCGCCGTCGGGGTGGCGCTCGGTGTGTCCCTGTGGGCCGTCGGCGCCATTACCGTCACCCTCACGCGGCTGCTCAGCGGGGCGGCTGCCGAGAGCGGCGCGACCGGGGTTGCAATCGCAACCGTCGCGCCGAAGCTCCTGCCCATTGCGGTCGCCATCGTCGCGGCCCTCACCCTCCTCGGGGCGTTCAAGCTCTTGACCAAGCTGCAGGAGATCCTCCTCGCTGGTGTGGGCCTGCCCGACGCAGGCGGGAACACGGGCGAGGCTCGCGGTCGCCAAGTCGCTGCGATGGCGGTCGGTGCCGCCGCCGGCGCGGTGGGTGCCCCTGGCCATGCGCTCAAGGGTGCGATGGCGGGGATGCGCCGTGGTGCGGCGAGCGGTGGTGTGGGGCGCGCTGCGATGGGTGGCCTGGCTGCGGGTAGGGGTGCGGGTAGGCGCGCGGGGACGCTCGATGACCGTGCCGCCGGCCGGCCGCGTTCGTGGGACGAGCTCGACCAGACCACGGCGCGGCCGACACCTGCTGCTCCTGCCCCGCAGGACACCCGCCGCCCGGACTCGTCCCCGGTGGTGTTCCCCCCGACGGGGGTGCAGGACGCCGCAGACGCGACGACGGGCACGGTGGGTCCGCGTGCGGGTGACCACCAGAACGCCGACAGGGCGTGGGAGCGGCTGGCGGGGACCGTCCCGGCGCGTGCGCACCGTGCAGCCCGTGACGACGAGCAGGCGGAGGCGTTCGAGCGCACCGCGGCGGCGTTGCGTGATGCACAGGAAGCTCATGCGCAGCACCTGCGGACCGCCACGGAGCGCATCGGTCTGCGTGCAGAGGCGCTGGTCCGGCAGGGCGCGAGCGAGCAGGACGCTGAGGAGAAGGCCGCGGCAGACATCGCCAGGGAAGCGGACGAGCTCGAGCGCGCTGTCAACGGTGCCCGTGCTCGGTACGAGGCCGCCGTGACGGCGTCCGAGCTGGCAGATGCCACACCCACCCGCTGGCAAAGTGCCGCTGACCGGTGGGCGCGCTCGTCGGCCACCCTGGATGACGCGGCGCAGGCGCTGGGCCTGACCGCTGACGCCGACCGGAAGGTGTTCGAGACGTACCGGCAGATGGTGCGCCCGGTCGCGCCGGCGGCTCCTGGTGCGACACCGGCACCGGCTCCGGCTGGCGGCCAGGGCAGCCCGACGCCCGGTGGGGTGCCCTGGCCGCACCCTGCACCCGACTCCGCCAGCTCGGGTAAGGGCTCGTCGGGTGCGTGGTGGGATGTCGACGCTGACCGCATGGGCGGCCTCTGATGCCCGCCCCGCTCGCCGGCCTGGCGGTCCGGGTCGGGGCGAGCTTCGCGCAGACCCCGACCGGCCGGGCGGTCATCGGTGCTGGCGTGGCCGGGGTGCTGGCGGTCCCGCTGGTCCTGGTGCTGGCCGTAGCGGGGGTGACGTCGTCGCTCGCGCAGACAGCGGCTGGTGGTGCAGCGGTCAGCAGCGCGCAGTGTGTGCCCGCGGGTACAGGCACGGTCGGTGCGGTCGATGCGGAGCAGACCGGCAACGCTGTAAGCATCCTCGCCGTGGTGAAGGGTGCAGATGCTCTCGGGGACGAGGTCGCACGCAAGCGTGCTGGTGTCATTGCGTTGGCCGTCGCCCTGCAGGAATCGAGCCTGCGGAACCTAGCCGGCGGTGACCGTGACTCCGTGGGCTTGTATCAGCAGCGCCCGTCGCAGGGCTGGGGCACACCCGACCAGCTCCAGGACGTGAGCTACGCGACGACCTCTTTCCTGGGCGTGAACCCGCAGGTCACCAACCCGGGCCTCATCGACGTGGAGGACTGGCAGACGGGCGAGCTCGCGGTCGTGGCGCAGGCGGTCCAGCGCAGTGCGGACGGCGCCCTGTACGCGACCCGTGAGGCGACGGCGCAGAGCTTGGTGGACGAGCTCTGGGCCACCACCACCCCGAGCGTCGTCCCGGCCGACCCGGGTTCGGGCAGTGGCGTCACGGTCGTACCGGCAGCCACCACCGCTGGGTGCAGCAGCAACCCCAGCGACGGATACGAAGGGGGTCCGGGCGCGTGGGGCGGTCACTCGAACGGGCGCATCCCGCTGACCGAGTTGTGCGGGCTGAGCTGGGACCCCGGCGAGTTCCTGCGGTGCGACGCCGCAGCCGCACTCGAGCAGCTCGACGTGGTGTACATGGCGTCCTTCGGGACCCACATCACCATCACGGACTCCTACCGCGACTACGACGCGCAGGTGGCGGTGTACGAGCAGAAGCCCGGGCTCGCTGCGAAGCCGGGCACCTCGAATCACGGCTGGGGGCTCGCGCTCGACTTGGCCGGCGGCATCAACAGCTGGTCGACCCCCGAACGCGATTGGTTCGTCGCGAACGCCCCGTCGGCGGGTTGGGTGAGCCCGTCCTGGGCGCAGCCTGGCGCGGGTCGCGAGGAACCGTGGCACTGGGAGTACATCGGCGGGGCCGCATCATGACCGCGCCCCAGCAGCACGAGACCGGGTCGGACCGTGTCGACGCGACCTGGCCGCGGGCGCGCCGGTTCGTGAAGGTCGCGGCTGTGCCGCTTGTGCTGGTGGCGGTGCTCGTCGCGTCCGGGCAGCGCGACGACACCGCGCCTGCGCCCGCACCGACGCCCACCACGAGCGGTGCGGTCATCGTGCCGGGGGTACCGAGCGCCGCACCCACACCGACACCGACCGCCCCGGCACCGGTGGACGAGCCAGCACATGACGACGAGCCCGGGCCGCACGGGACGGCCGCCCCGCCGGCGGTGCTCGAGGACCTCGCCGCCGCGTCTGACGCTGCCGAGGCAGCGCTGGTCGCCTGGTGGTGGGCGACCGACGCGGAGACCGAGACGGCCCGCACGGAGCGCCTCAGCACGGTCCTGACCGCCGACGCGACGACCCCAAGCGCACCGGAGCTGGCCGGGGCCGGGCACTACGCGGTCGAAGGCGCCGTGGCGTACCTCGTGCCATTGACCGGCGGCAGCGACGACGAGCGCCGGTACGCCGCGAGCGTGGGCTGGGTAGCGACCGCATGGGAGCCCGGCGGCCAGATGACCACGCTGCGCGGCGACCAGGAGCTCACCGTGACCGTCCAGCGGCAGGCGGGCGGCGGCTGGCTCGCTACCGCCATCACCGAGCCGTGACCACCGCACGACAGCCCCGGCTCAGCGCCCGCTGCACCGGTACCCGCAACACCGACCGAGAGGGCCCGACCATGACCGACGACCTGCTCCTGACCTACCCGCAGCTCCCGCCGTACGTGCCGGACGCACCCGCACCGACGACGCTGGCCCCGTGGTGGCGGCGCGCGGCGCTGACGGCTCTCGATGCCGTGCACCCGCGCACGGCGCTCGGCATGCTGCCGATGGACGCCGACCCTTACGTGCTGGGCCGCATCCGCTGACCGCCCGGACGCCAACGCCCGCCCACGACGCCCGGGGCGGGTGTTGTGCTGCCCGTGGGCGTTTGCGCAGGTCAGGGCGCGGGGACACGCACGTGATACCGGAACCAGGGTTCCGCTGTCGCAGCCGGTGTGTGGGTGCTGCCGGCTAGACCGGTGCGACCGCACCGACCCCCAGGGAGGCCCCATGGAGACACCACCGCCACCACCGCCGCGCTTCTGCCCTGAGCACCCGAGCGTGCGGCTCGTCCAGCAGCGCAGGACGTTCACGGGGCCGGGTGTGGCGGAGGCGGAGGAGGGCCTTGACCATCTGCTCGCGCCGGGCACGAGCTTGCCCGTGGCGCTGCGGGTGGTCGCGGACGCGACCGCTATGACGCTCGCGGAGGTCATCGTCTGCCCTGGCCGGGACGCTGACCGGGAGCTCGCCCTGGCAGACCTGGCCGTGGCACTCCGGGACGAAGCGGGCCTGCTCGAGACGCACCGGGAGCGCCACTGACGGCCACGTGGTCCGCGCCGCACGCGGTCGCTGGTGCGCTGGGTAGGCGACCGGACGTGCTGGCCGCGGTAGGCAGGGCGGCAGACTGCGACCGCGCCGCCCGTCTGGCTACGTGCCTGACCGCGCTGGGTGACCCGCACGCGGGTGCGGCGCTGCTGCTGGCGCACCGGATGGCCTGCCGCGCCCATGAGACGGCCAGTGCCGACCCGAACGGGGACGGCCCGGTGGATGCGGTCGGGTGGGCTGGCGAGCTCGCGTGGCAGCTCTGGGACCGGCGCGTGCTGGTCGCGCTCGGGGAGCACCTGCTCAGCGAGCAACAGGAGCTCGAGTTCGCCCTCATCGTCTGCGCCCAGGGCGACGTCGCTCGCAGCATCCGGGCCGCACGGAAGGCGGCACAGGCCGGCTGGCTACACGAAATCGTGGACGGCACCAGGCACCTGAACGACGACGAGGAGGCCCTATGACCACCCAGACCCGCCACGGATGGCTGCAGGTGCTGCACCGCACGCTCTGCACGGATGCTGCTGCTGACGCCGCCGGCAGAGCCCTGAACTGCGACGACACCACGAGACTCGCGGTCGCGATGGCCGGGGCAGGAGCGGCCTATCCGAGCGTGCGGGTGTGGCTCGAGCACCTGCCGTGGTGCCCGCTGATGCACGAGCCGCCCCCGCGGCTGGACGCCCCGTTAGGCCCCGTGACGGTGCAGCAGGTGGATGCGCTGCTCCGTGAGCTCATGCGCCCGACCGCCCTCGCGGCGGTGGTTAGCACGCTCGCGTGCGACCAGGTGGACCTCGCGGTCACGGCGACCCACCACCTGGACCGCCTGACCCCGCTGCCAGCGCTCCTGCTCGCTGCGCACGCACCCGCATGCACCGGCCCGCACCAGGACGTGACGGACTGGACCAGCGCGGGAACAGCCGTAGCGGCGGCGGTCGCGCGCGTCACGGGCACCCCATGAACGACCCCACGGGCAGCACTGCGGCGCGGGTGGTGCTCACCGCAGTAGACGGCGTGGGACGCGGCGAGGGCGAGGATGGTGGGGTGCTCGGGGTGAGCGCCTTCACGGCCTGGTGCCAGGAGCGCGACCGCCACCTGACCGCGCTCACACGCGCACGGGTGCGATGGGGTACCGCCAGCCTCCACCGCTGACACCGCACGTGAAGAGGCCCCGCACCCGATAGCCGGGGCGGGGCCACTCTCGCGGGGCGGGTGCGCGGTCACACAACCCCGCCCGCGGCCAGCCACGCGGTCGCGTAGCCCTCGCAGGACGCGGCCTCGCCGGCCCGTACCGCACGCGCAACGTCCTGGATGGTGACGGCCCCGCCCAGCGTCGGGTCCCACAGGGCGAGCCTGTCGTAGTGGCGAGCTCCAGACCCAGCGGCGTAGTTGAACCGCGCCGCACGGGCGCTCACGGCGGTCAGGCAGTAATCGCCCGGACCGTGGAGGTGCGTCCAGGTGCCGCTGGGTGCTGTCACGCCGGTCAGCGTGAGCTGCGTCCCGCGGCTGAAGGTCAGCGTCGGCAGGCCGGACGCGTTCCATGCGCTGGCGCCAGCGGGTGTGCTGATCGTCCAGAACCACGCCGGCACGACGCCGCCGCCGCGGGTGCGCAGGTCGTTCCACGACGCGCTCTCACCCGCCCAGTAGCCCTCGATGGTCTGTGCGGCGGTCGCCAGGTCGGCCCTGACCGCCGCGTCGTACGCGCGGGCCTTCTGGTTCAGGAACACGGGCACCGCGATGCCCGTGAGGATGCCGATGATGAGGACGGTGACGAGCAGCTCGAGCAGCGTGAAGCCCCTGTCGCGAGGGGTGCGGCGCGGTAGGCCGCCGGCCTCCGGGTCAGCCGGACGCGGGCGTGCGAGCGCCGCGACGTCCTCCTCTGCGAGGACCACACGGCCCCGGCCGTAGCCGATTCGGTAGCGCGGTAGGACACCGGCGCGGGTGGCGCGAGCGAGGAAGCTCCGGCTGCGGCCGAGCTGTTCCTGCGCCTGCTTAATGGTCAGGAAACCTTCAGCGTATAGACGTTCTGGGGTGCTTTCCGAGAGCGCGGTTACGTCGCGCGGCGAGTCATTTTCCATAAGGCCATGGTAGGCGTCCGTCTGTACCGCTTTGAGGCAGTTTGTGTCAATGCGAACGCCTACCATAAAGGGGTAAGCCGAACGCCCGCCCACCATGGGCGGAACGGCGCTCCTAGAAAGGTCGCACCCCCATGACCGACACGCTCCTCGAAAACGCCCCCACCCCCGCCCCGACCCGTGCAGAACTTCGCGCCGCAGAACGACGCCCAGGAAGGCGGCGTCGCGCCATCATCTGCACCGCCGCCGGGGGCGCCGCGCTCCTCGCCGGCCTATCTGGAATCGGCGCCTGGCTCACCGCCCACGAAACGGTCGAAGACCACGCCAGCGTCGTCCGCGCGGATATCGACATCGCGGTGGTGGGCGACCGCAATATCGCCCTCCCGCAGGCGTACCCGGGAGCCAGCGACTCCGGTGGGGTCACGGTGACCAACACCGGCGGTCAGCCTGTCGCGGTCGCGCTGAGTGCAAGCGACGTCACCGGCCAGAGCCTGCTTGACATGGCCGGCTTCAGCGTCGAAGCGCGATGGTCCGACGGCAGCGCGGTCGAAATCTACGACGACCTCGACCTCTGGGACGGCACCCTGCGCCTCGAGAACATGCTCCTCCCGGGCGAGTCGGTGCAGCTGCTCACGATGCTGATCATCGATACCGACCTGCCGGCCGCCGAAACCTGGAACGCGGCGGCGGCCGCGGCGAGCTTCGACCTGGACGTCGACGGTGTGGCCGCCCTCGGGTACGAGGGCTGGGAGGCCGGTTTCGAGGCAGCCCCGTGATGCGACGCGTCCTGCGTGCTGCGGCGGGGGTGGGGCTGGCGTGCGCGCTGGTCGCCACCCCCGCTGCGGCGGTCGCTGGGGTTGCACCGCTGCGGGTCATGACGGGCAGCATGACCGGCAGTTACGACGTCGGCGCCGTCGTGCTGGTACGCGCCCACCCCGCCACCGTGGCGGTGGGTGATGTTGTGCAGGTCGACCGTGACCCGGGCGACCGCCGGCCGGGTGTGGTGCACCGGGTGGTGGCTGTGCAGGGCGGCCACATCCGCACGCGGGGTGACGCGAACGTCGGCGCGGACCCGGGCTGGACTCCCATCGACGCTGTGCAGGGTCAGGTGGTGGGGGCACTCCACGGCCCCGCAGCGCGCCTTTACGGGGCGTTTCGCACCCCTGCCGGCCAGGCGCTCACTGCTCTCGCCGCGCTGACTCTGCTGTGGCCCGCACCCGCCCGTCGTCGCCGCCGCACCCGCCCGACCGCCCACGACGCCCGCGTCCGTACCGACCCGCACGCACCGAGGCTCGATGAGGCGGGGAGGACCGGGGCGGCCGGGGTGACGAGGCGGCAGGTGCGAGAAGCCGCTGCGACCTGAGCGCGGCAGGCAGAGACGAGGGCCCCCGGTGGAACAAGCACCGGGGGCCCTTGTCGTTGGTGCACTGCGTTCCGGCCACGGGGGCCGGCTCCGCTGTACCACCCAGCACCGCACACACGAGCGCGCACCGTGCCAGGCAGGAGCCAGCATGCCAGGGAGGGGGCCGGCGGGCCATGGAAAACGACGATGCTCGGGGCGGGGTGGGCGCGGTCGGGTGGGGCTTTACGTCGCATAGCCGTAAGGTCCGAGCAGTTTTGGCACGCTGGCGTGCTAAAAGCGCCACGCCTCAGAAATGTAACACGCTAGCGTGCGAGCATCCTGACCTGCACAAACGCCTGTATAGACGGTCAAGTATCCTTTATGTAGTTGCTGAACTACGCCAAGGAGCATTCCGATGAGCCACACAGAACGAGCCGCCCTCGCGGCAGTCGACCGCGCATGCGCACTACGCCGCGCCGCAGAACTCGAGCGCATGCGAGCCATCGCAGCCGCGCGCTCAGCCGGTCTCTCGCTCAGGGCCATCGCAGAAGCTGCCGGCGTGAGCACACAGCGCGTCCACCAAATGCTCGCCGAAACCCGCTGACCAAAAAGCGAACCGCCGCCCCGGTCCAGGAGGCGGCGGTTCCTAGGAGCCTTATGGGAGGCCCGTGAATGCGTACACCTAGTGTACCCGCCAGGTGCGATTCGACATCGCTGCCGTCTGACGCGACGATGTTCGCCCCGACCGTCCTGGCGCACGGCTCCGCGACCAGTGGCCGCCGGCTGCACCTGGACACGACGACCGGCGAGGTCCACCCCGGTGGAGGTTACGCGCGGTTCAGGGATGACCCGACGGCCGGTGCCATCTACCGCTTCCGGGACCGGCTGGTCCTCGCGGACGTCGACACCCGCGCCGAGTACAGGTCCGTGCAGAGCCTCATCGCTGAACGTGAGGCTGAGACTGGCCGGCCGGCGCACGTCGCGTGGATGACGGGTGGCGTGATGGACGACGGCGCGGACCGACTCGCGGTCGCCGTGGCGGAACCCGACCCGGCCTGGCGGCGGTGGTTCATCGAGGAGCTGCACCGGGCACACCCGCGCACCGCCCGGTGGGGCCACCAGTACACGCGCGCTCCGGGCACCATCAACATCAAGCACGCCCGCCTGCCTGACGGGCACCTGTACGAGCTCCTCGCCGCCGGGCCGCGCCGTATCTCGCTCGAGGACGCCCGGTCGCGGGTGCGGGACCGGGCGGCGGCGTGGCGACGCCTGCACCAGCCTGCACCTGACGGCACCGGTGAGTCGGCAGGAATCCCTCCATACGAGACACGGTACGGAGGGCGGTTCGATACCGGCCGCAGCACGGCGGGCTACGGTGCACACCACCGCACGAGCGGTCACGGTGATGTGGACGTCCCGACCCTGCTGGGGTACCTGCCGCCGTGGGCGCATGCTGCTGCGCGGCTTGACCTCCCGCAGGGTGAGCGGTCCGGCCCCGAGCTGGCTGTGTGTCGTGGCGCGGCTCTCGTGGGCCTCACGCCTGTGGACCTGCATCGCATCCTGAGCGTGGTGCCTGCTGGTGGGCGGTGGCGGGCTGACCGTCGGACGGTCGCGACGGCCGCTCAGCGCCTGCGTGCGGCTGAACGGTGGCTGGCGGCGCATCCGGGCACGGGGGCGCGTGTGGTGGCTCCCGAGGCGCGTGACGCGGCCCTGGCGGCGTGGGACGCGGTGTTGTTGGACGCGGCGCGTGCGGGGCTTCCGGCGACGCGGTGGGCGGTGCTGCTGCGGCACCGGGTACTCGCCGTAGAGGACGCAGGCGGGTCGTGGCTCGGGTCGGTGCGGGACCTCGCTATGGGTGTGGACCGGTCGTTGCTCGAGGCGGCACGGGTCGACCTGGCGCGGTGGGTGGTGCGCGTCCGGGCGGGGTCAGGTGGTCGTGGCCGGGAAGCGGCGGTGTGGGCGTTGGCGGAACCGTTCCGCGAGTCGGCAGGAATCCCACACGAAAGCGGGGGTTTGGCAGCGGCGCTCCGCGCGTGGGCAGACGCTGCTGCGGCACTCATGGAGGGCGACCTATGGGCGCCCGCCCACCGCGGCCCGCGCTCCGACGAGGACGCGTCCGACCGACGTGCTGCGGACGCTTCTGACGCACTCGTGCTCGCCGCTGTCACGGTCGGCCTGCCGCTCGACGACCTGCGCCGCATGGTCAGGGTGGGTGAGCGCGCGTTCCGCGGGTGGACGAGCTCCGCCGCCGCGCTGGGTCTCATCGTCCGTGATGGTCAGCGGTCGCTGTGGCGCGTAGGTGAGGACGTCAACGTCGTGGCAGACCGGCTCGGTGTGACCGGTCGTGCGGGAGCGCACGCCGCGGTCATCGCCCACGAGCGCGCCGTGGCGGACGAGGTCGACGCCCTCGCGGCTGCTGGTGACGGTGCTGCCATCGGCGAACTCCGGTTCCGTGAGCGTGCTCGGACGGCTGTTGCTGCGGGCCGGCCTGTGAACCCCGGGCGGCGGGGTGCGCGCCCGGGTGACAACGACGTTGTCGTCCTGTTCGAGGACGAGAGGCTGGGTGTGCAGGCGGGGCTGACCCAGCGGGACCTGAGGGAGGGCGCCGCTGCGCTCCTGTCCGGATGGGAGGCGCGGTGGGCGCGGTGGGCGCGGAGCGGTGCAGAGCGGCGGGCGGTGGCGGCCGAGGTGGCCGCGTGGAGGCCGGGCAAGCTCGCGCCCACGCCAGTGAGGTCGTTCCCGCGGCCGGTCAGTGATGAGGATGCACTCGCGGATGACGGGGATTCCTGCTGGGACCCGCTGGCGGTGGTCGAGCCGGGTGGTGAGGACGTGCCCTGGCTGATGGCCGCCTGACCTGACCCCCAGAGACGCCCCGCCCTGTTTCTATCTGGTGCGGGGTGTTTCTGTGCGCGGCCGTGGCGCCCGGTGTTTGCGGGGCGGGGGTTTGCGTGTAGACGTAAAGGCGCGGAATGTCTATACGTAAAGGGGGGAGGTACGGGTACCTCCCTTTTCTGTATATGCGAGGAGGTACCGTTTCCATGTGCCCGATATGCGGCATATCGAAACGAGTAGACGGGGTACCGAAAATGACCATCCAGATTGGCAACGAAAGCTACCTCTCGACCGACGACCTCGCCGCCCGATGCGGTGTCACCCGCCACACCGTGCACCTGTGGCGAGCGAACGGCCGCGCGCCCCACGCTGTGACCGCCCGCGGGCGCACCTGGTACCCGCTGAGCGCCGTCACCGCATGGGAAGCGGGCCGCGCCGCCGCCAAGACCCCGAGCGGCTGCCGCATCACCGCGTGCGGGCGACCAGCAACCGCAGCACGCGACGACCTGTGCGTCGGTCACGCCCGCATGGTCCGCGGCGGACACACCGACCTACACGGCACCCCACCCCGACAACCCCGCCCGAAGACGCTCGCGGCGCTCCTCGATGCGATGACTGTGCGTGACACCGCCGGGCACCGGCTCTGGACCGGACGCGTCAGCGGCGACGGCTACGCCAAGGTCTGCAGGAAGGGGCGCACGCTGTACCTGCACCGGCTGGTGTGGGAGGACGAGCACGGGACCATCGACGACCCGGACCTGACCGTCGACCACACCTGCCGTACCCGCCACTGCGTCGAGCTGACGCACCTGCAACTGGTCAGCCGCGCCGATAACATCCGCCGCGGGTTCGAGGCCCGCCTCGCTGAGCAGGAGGCATACAGCCAGGGCCAGCTGGCGCTCGAGCCCGACCTCCAGGACGCTCTGGCTGCCGCACACCGTGCGCAGCAGGCTGCCTGACTCCCGCCGCGTCGAGACACCAGCCGCCCTACCCCCGGGCACGATGCGGGTGGGGCGGCCGGCGTGTGTGTACGCCCGTCTGAGCGCCTCACAGCACCCGACCGCCGCCAGGCCCGCGCTGGACCGTGACGCACCGGGAGCGAGCCGTGTGCGAGCCGACACGGACAGCGGACGCTAGAGCTGCGGAAGCACCTCGTTGAGCGTCGCCTCCAGGTCAGGGCAGAGATACCGGACCGCGAGCCTGAACTCGTCTTCCACGACATCGGGATTACCAGCGCCACTGCTAACGGCACGAGAGAGGGCAGCACGAGCGAGAGCTGCGTCGACACCCTCGCGGAGCGACTCGCATGCCTGGTGGCCGATGTCGATGCCGCGGCGCTTCTGCTCCTCAGACAGCCCGGCAAGCGTCTCATCGAGAGGCTTGGGTGAACGCCCGGCAGCTTCGCCGGCTCGGATTACCGCCGCTGTGTACTCGTGCAGGAACGCGTCCTCGTCCTGTGCAGACGGGCCGCCGCTCCCGCATGCACTCAACGCGAGAGCCAGGGTGCCTGCCAATACGACGTACCGCCCGATTCTCATGACTGAGTATCGGCACACCCGACGCCGGGTGTGAGCCGTTCCCGCGCGGGTCCGAACCGGACCGTCCACGGGTAGACCCGGACAGCACGAACCCCCGGACGCATCAGGTGGCCGGGGGTTCGTGGAGGGGGGGCGGGGGTCAGGCGGCTTCGAGCATGTCCGCCGGCGCCCACAAGTCATGCAGCGGAGCATGCGGGTCGACGACCGTCCCGAGACGCCACGTATCGAGGCGGACCGGCTCAACGGGAGCCGGGAAACCCGCCGGAGGCACCGCGGGGAAGTTCCGCCCGGTCGCCCACGACGCGGGCCCAGCGAGCACCCGGCCTGGCCCCCACCCCTGCATCCGCAGCAGCCCATCCGCCGAGACGTTGACGCCCTGGGGTGAGGCCGCGCTCCACCGAGTGCCAACGAAAGCGGCGGCTTCGAGGAGGCGCGTCCAGGCGAGCTTGTTGCCGACGTGCCAGATGAGCCCCACGCGCGCGTCTCGGTACGCAGCCAGGAGCGCGATGTACGTGTCCTTCTCGCCCTCCTTGCGCTCGAGTTCGATGGCGTACCGCTGGCCGTCATGCACCACGCCCAGGTCCGGCGGGTGCACCCCTCGCATCCCCGGCACCGTGACGGTCCATGCGACAAGCGTCTGCCGCGGCTGTCCCGCGACGTTGGACGGCCGCTCGAGCTTCACGATGTCCCGCTCGAACGCGACGTCGCCGACACCCGCAGCGCGGTACCAGGCCGCGAGGTGCGCTGCGCCGACGGTGTGGTCACCCATGTGCGGGGACGTCTTGGGCGCGCCCAGGGCGGTTCGCACGGTGGTGCCGGGGACGACGTGCGGCATGGCCTGCAGGATGTTCGAGCCGGCCTTCGTGGCGGCCCAGACGGTGGCCGAGCTCTCCCGGACCGTCCCGTGTGGGTCACGGAGCTGCAGGGTGACGGGTCGCGCCCGCACCAGCTCACGGGCCGCGAGGCGCCGGTATGACGCTCGAATGGTCCATGGTGATGCACCGGTCCACGCTACGACTGCGTCGGGTCGTGCCATCCCGGCGCGGACCAGGAAACGCAATACCTCCACGTCGAGCTTTTGCAGGGTGCCGGGGTGCCGGGGTGCCATTGGAGTTACCTCTCGCCGTGCGGGAATGTCCGTTACGTCGAGATTAGGCGTTGGCAGCTACACGAAGCCCGAATGCCCCTGCCTATCGCTCTGCCTACCAGGTGGGCACGCTGGTGGGCACAAGAGCCGGCGCCGCGACCTGCACAAACGCCGTCGCCGGCCCCGCGAGCCCCAGCACCACCTGGATAGTGGATAGAGACCGCCGCGCCCGGCTGATGGCATCCCGCCCCTCCCGGGTCGGGCCCCTGCGGGGTGCTGCCCCTGTCGGGGTGGCCCCCTTGCGGGGGGGCTCACGGTTCGACCTGTGTCGTCCTGCCTCGTGTCGTGTCGGTGCGGTCCGGTGGCGCGACTCGCGGTGGTGGGCCGGTGGGTGGGGCGGGTCGCCGCGTGGGGTGTGGCGCGTCCCGAGCCAGTGCGTGCCGGTCCGGGACCGGGGTGGTGCGGGGTGGTGCGGTCCGAGCGTTCGGACCAGCCCTGACCCGCGTGGGTCGCCACGTCGAGCGCTCCAGCCACGCGGGGTGGGTTGGACCGCGGGGCGACGAGGCTGGGAGGGGTGTGGCAGGTGGGCAGCACTCGTCTGACGGGGCACTCACCGATACGTTCTGCACCGTGGACCTATACGGCTGGGCCTCCGGGTCGCTGGACGGTGCCATCTGCCGGGCGCACATCGAGGACCGTCACCTAGCCGCGAGGCTCACGCCATCCGCGGCGACGTGCACCCTGTGCCAAGCGAGCAGCACTGACGAGGTGCCGATTGCCGTCCCGCTAGACGAAGTGCTGGCCGAAATCGCCAACGTCATCAACTTCTTCTACACGGACGCCGAGAGCGTTCTTTCGTATGACGACGACACTCATTGGGCGGAGGTTCGCGATGTGTGGGATGTCCTCGAGGAGGTCTGCGATGGCGTCTTTGATGACCTCGCAACTGAGGGGCTGTACGACGGTTTCGTGAAGGCGCTCGGCGAGACGCAGTGGACCAAGATATGGGCGGATGCCGAGGCCGACGACCTCGACCTGATGTGGGACTCGTTCGCCGAGACGGTCAAGCACGAGTGCCGCTCGGTGTTCATCGCGCCGAGCAACGTCAACGGAGACGGGGCGCTCGGAGGCGGTGTCGGGGGTTTCCTCGCTGCGCTGCTCCCGTATGTGGACGGAGAGTTGGACCTGGTCACAACGCTGACTGCTGGTACGGACGTGTTCCGTGGCCGCCTGGTTGAGTCCGAGAACGACATCGAGTGGACGGCGAAGGAGCTCGGACCAGCGCCACGGGACCGCGCGAGCGCAAGCCGGATGTCACCGGCGGGCGTCCCGATGTTCTATGCGTCAGGCTCAGTTGAGACGGCAGTGGCGGAGATTGCTGGGCATGGCGTGAAGCCGTACGCGCTTGTAGGACGGTTCACCTCCACACGCCCGCTCGACGTGCTCGACCTCACCGCGACGCCGGGATACCCGCCGTCGTTGTTCGCCCCTGGGGCCCGCAGTGCCGTGCGAGCGAGGAACTTCCTCAGTTCGTTCGTGCACGAGGTGACACGTCCCGTCATTCCCGACGGTCGCGTCCACGTCGAGTACGCCCCTACTCAGGTTGTTACGGAGTATCTGCGTCGCGTTCCGGTCCGACGGATTGACGGCATCTGCTTGCCGAGCGGCCCTGGGAACAACGAGCCGACGTACGTGTTCTTCTTTGGTCCAGACGCGTTCGTGGAGGACGAAGAACCTGGACGCCATGACATCGCACTCCAGATTGACTTGGAACTGACGTCGTACAGCAGCCCGGTCTTTACCCTCTCGCCGGACGTGGGCTTCTACCAGGTCGTGCGGCGAACGGAAGCGGTGAAGCAGGAGACCCGCCGTCGCCAATAGAATCCTTGCGTCCACCAACGAACGCCGGAGGGGAAGCCATGGCTCAGAAGACCATCACGACGCTCGTCGACGACCTGGACGGGAGCGAGGCGACGGCGACGGTCTCGTTCGCGTTCGCCGGCCGGTCGTACGAGATTGACCTCAGTGACGCGAACCGCGCAGCGCTCGAGGAGGCAGTCTCGCGGTACATCACCGCCGCCCGCCGCACTGGCGCTACTGCGTCTCGTTCCGGTTCGCGTAGGACGCGGAGCGCTGGGCCAGGTTCGGCGGCTGATGTGCGGGCGTGGGCTCAGGCGAACGGCTTCACCGTGCCCGCGCGTGGGCGTATCCCGGCGGCCGTGCGAGAGGCATACGACAAGGCGCACTGAATCAGCGCACTCGCCAGCCCACCTGCCGACCGTTGGTGGCGCGGGACGGGTGGATTAGCTCAGCAAGCGGTAGCGCCCCCCGGCTATCAATGTGGTGGCCAATCGAGCGCAGGACGTACGCGCGGAGCGTGCCCGCGTAGGTCACGTCACAGCTCGCGATGATCGGGACGCCCGCGGCGACCACAGAGCGTCGCAGGGCGTTGATGCCGGCGTCCTTGCCCAGCCAGCATCCGCCGGCCAGCAGTGCCCAAGGCGTCAGCGTGCGGGGCCGGAGGACGTCCACCAGCGCCCGGTTGCGCCCATCAATGCAGATGCCGTCGCCGTCGTGGGTCGGTGAACCGTGGAACTCGACGTGCAGCAGCGTCGACGCCATGCGATGGCGCTGCTCGACGTCCAGCAGTCCACGCTGCAGCTCATCGACGGTCGTGAAGGACCGCTGGGTCAAGGGCAGGTCGCGCCGGTCCGCCCACGAGGCAATCCGCTCGTAGGACCCGACACACTCGCCGGCATCGTCGTCTTGGTAGAGCACGTGGACACGCTGCAAGTCGACGTACGGCACGTCCAGGAGCATAGGGCGAGCGCGCCCGCACGGGGCCCAAACGGGGTTGCCGCTCAACGGGCGTGGTGGCCTCCCGTTCCTCGCTGGCCGTAGGTGCGACCTCGTGCATCCAACTCCTCCACAGCCTGAGTGAGGCAGCTTCATGGCACGGCCCGAAGTAAGGGAAAGTGCCTCCGTTAAGGGTGTGGAACCGGAGCCTCAGACTTGCGAACGCGCAGGTCAACGACCATGTCCGATCGCATTTCTGTCCCGAGGTCCAAAACTGGGGGGAATTCTTGGGGGTTCCTGCCGTTGGCCCGTAGCGTCATTCTCGTTGCCGGCAGGCAAGGCTTGGACCGAGACAGGTACGAGCACCGGACGGTCAGCACTGACCGAAACAGCGAGAGAGAAGGCGGACACCAGATGCCCAAGAGCAAGAAGCGCAAGGAAAACACCGCTCGAGCCAAGCGCGGGACGGCCAAGTCCCACATGCGCGGCGCCCGCCATAACGACGCGGCGCCCTCTGACGGTATCGACCCAGGCGCTGGCTGGGACGTAGACCACCGGTATGCACGCCCGCTATCGGGTCGTGTGCTGGACCTGGAGGCCATGCACGAAGCCCGAGACCCGCGACGGTACTGGGACGCGCGCAACACCTCGGCGGAGTCGCAGATGGAGCGGTACGGCCACGCCGTCGTCGGGCGGGACCTCGGCTTGGTGCTGATGCCCCCGGTCATCTACACGGCGGGTATGAGTCGACTCGGCCATCCGGAGTTCCTCATTGACATGGTGGGCGGGCTTAACGCGCGACTCCTTCCGCATCTGCGGAACCTGTGCGACGACGTCGTCGATGGTGTCGAGTTCCAGCACGGGGACGTAATCGAGGGCCTGTTTCCGAACGGGTACCGAGCGATGCTCCTCGAAATGGACGACGCGGCCGAGTTGGAGTACGCAACGTTCGTCTACGGACCCGCGCGGGTCCGTGCGTTCCAAGTCGTCATCCCCGACAGGCAGGGACTGTGGCCCTGGGAGGCCGACGCGGCCGCGTACCAGGTCCAGATGCTCCACCGCTTCCGCCGCAATGGCCTGCCCCGTCACCTCACGGGGACGCGCATGGCGGGCTTCAGCACGCGAGCCGCCTGACCGCCTCTTCTCGGCTCCGGGGCGTCTCCGTTGCGACCGGTTCGAACGGTGACGTCCCGGGGTGTCGGGTGTTGGCACGCCATTGTGCTAGGCGCTTCGTCGAGTGCGCCTAAATGGTCAATCTGACCATTCAATCTGTACATGCCATCTTGTAGAATGTTGGGGTAGGCAAGAGTGCAGTTGGAATCGAGAGACAAGGAACGCGAAATGGCTAACAACAACCTGACCGTCGGCCCCATCCAGGAGTACACGGACGGCTCGCTCGAGTGGACCGTCTTCGGGACCGTGGACGGCGACCTCCGCTATTCCACGAGCCGCTCAAAGGACGGTCTGTGGCTGTATCGCCCCGACTGCCGTTGCCACGGCGGGTGTGACTGCTGCACCAGCGGTGGCATGGGGGTGGGCTGGAAGCAGAAGCTCGGGTACGCGCAGTTCGACGTCGAGCACGTCTCCCGTGCCACCCGCCGCCGGCGCGTTGTTCGCCTCATGGAGGAGTTCCACGGCGTGGGCGGGTGGGACCGATGACAGTCGACCTGCAAACCGTGGCGGACGCCGCGGCCCGCCGCCGGTCCGCTCAGGCCGCTCTGGACGGCGCGGTCCGTGACCTGCACGGGGCGATTCGGGGCGCGCACCAGGAGCGGTGGCGCGTCTCCCAGATTGCGGCGGCGGCGGGCATGCACCGCGTGTCGATTCACGAGGTCCTGCGGGGTCGGCCGTACGGGCAGGCGGCATAGCCGTGGCTAGAACCAGCGCCGCGTAGTGTGGCAGAAACATGTAGAGCCCCGGTGTGTCGGCACCGGGGCTTCGTGTTGTCCAGACGTTCTACGCGGCGTCGCGCCCGGCAGAGAGTTGTGCGCGGCGTTCTGCCCGTGCGCGCTGGTCCTGCGCGTAGACCAGCTCGGTGAGCGCGATGAGCGCGCGCGCGTCGCATCCGCAGGGGCGGGCGTCGCATCCGGATGCGCGCAACTGCCCTGCCGCTTCGCGCACTGTTAGGGGCCGACCGAGTCCAGCTCGGTCGTAGGCAGCGAGGACCGCGACGCGCAGCAGGTCACCCGCCAGTGGGTGCGGTAGTGGGGCCATGCCGCGGCGTGTGCGCGGCCCGGTCATGACGAACTCGGTCCGGACGGGGCGGCGTCGCGCGGCCGGGGGCGGCGCTGGCCCTGGGTGCGGCGGGCTGCGGTGATGGCGTCGAGGTCGACGTCGCTGCGTCGCCAGACGTGGCCGCCGTTGATGCGCCCTGCCGGTGCGGGGACCCAGTCGGTGCCGGCTGCGATGTGGCCGCGGAGGGTCGCCGGTCTGATACCGAGCAGGTCAGCGAGCCCGTCGACCGTGAGGACCTGCGTGAGCGGGTCGGGGCACGGGTCTGTGGGGGGTGTGTCTGGGGGCGTCGTCGTCATGAGTTCAGTCTACGGCCTACATCAAACGAATCTGTCGGAACTGATTGGTATCGTAGTTCTCATCAAACACATGCGTTTGATGACCCGACCCGATGACCTCGCCCACACGGCGACCCGGACAGACCAGGAGCACGACATGAACGACCAGACCCAGACCCGGACACCCGCCCCCGAGCAGGACTACGGCACGTGGCGCCGCGCCCGCGACGGCGAGTGGGTCGTAATGGCACCCAGGGGCGTGTTCGTGACGGCGGAGGAGCGCTACAACGGCACCGTCGAGGTCCAGTCCAAGAGCGGTAAGCGCCGCACCGTGCGCATCGGCCGGTATGGCGCCGCATTCGATGTCGACGGCGTCGCGATGGCGTACGGCCACACGACCGACTGGGGCGTGTGTGACGACTGTGGCCGGCGCGGTCGGCTGACGTTCATGCACGACTACTCGTCCGGGCTCCCCGGGTTCGCTTGCGACCGGTGCGGCTCCATGGCGACGTTCGGATGATCGCGATGACCCCCGCACCGCGGTTCGAAGCTCGCCGCACCCGGACCGGCCGGGTCGTAGCGGTCGGTGCCCCGATGGACCTCGCTGACGCCCTCAGCCAGACGGTCGAGCTCGTCGCCCCCGACGGCACCCAGACCGCCACCGCACGCCTCGTCGGCATCGGTCGCATCTGGACCGACCCCGCAGGCCGCGAACGCGCGTATGGCTACCTCGATGCCACCACCCTCAGCGCTGCTGGCGCGGCGTGACGACGACACCGCCGCACCAGCAGTCACACCGAATCCGACGCCAGGAGGCACACATGGCAGCCAAGACCGCCCCTCGCCCGACCGTGCACCGCGCCCGAATCCCTGCCGACGCGTTGACCGTTCTGGTCGTGCAGACGCTTGTGCTCGCAGGAATCTGGGTGTGCGCCGTGGTCGTGAGCTTCACGGGCCTCATCGCCGCAGCGGGCTGGGCGAACGTCGCGCCTGGGCAGAGGGTCTTCGTGCCGCTGTTCATCGACGGTGTGCTCATCGGCGGGTCACTCGCGTACCTCGTCGCGAAGGAGCGGAAGGACGCCGCGAGTCGGGCCATCGCTGCAACTGCGATGGCGACGTTCGCGCTGCTGTCGGTGCTGGGCAACGCCGTCCACGCGCTGGCCGCAGCTACCAGCGGGCTTCAGCGGACGGTGGGTGTGCTGGTCGCCGTTGCTGCCCCGGTGGCGATTCTGGTGACGACGGAGCTCCTTGCCAGGACGGTGATTGCGAGCCCCGATGAGCACGTGCCGGCCGCTGGTAGCCGTGCGGCGCGTCGTGCGTCGCGCATTCAGCCCCAGACCACCCCCGCCATCCAGGCCCTGACGTCGCCCTCCGGTCCGGCACCTACTACGACCCCCGCGCCCGTGCTGCCCGCGTCGGTGCGCACCGGGGCGAGCACGGGGCGGTCCTCGGGTGGGGCGAGCGTGCAGGAGCGGCTCGAGGCCGTGCGAGCGCTCGACGTCGAGCGGCCGGGGCTGAGCGAGCGGATGGCTGCTGCCGCGCTGTGCGAGGCGCACGGGGACCCCGGCTGGATTTCGCGTACGACTGTCGCGCGGATGCGACGCCGCATCGCGGAGGAGAACGAGGTCGGGGCGCGGGGGCTGGCGGCGGTCGGGTGAGCGGCCCACCAGAAAAACCGAGTGTCTAGGTCAGAAAATAGAATAGGTACAGCAGGCAGTGAGTACTGCGGCTCGTGTTGACCACCTCCAACACGATACGCACCCCGCCGGGGCGGGCCCTGCATAACCGCCCCGGCACCAAACCCCGGGCGCGACAGGCGCACCCGGACGATATAGATGGAGGTGGCCCCATGGGCCTGTACGAATCGGCCCCCGGACGGGCCACCCGAGACAGCCGCCGCGTAGATGCCGGCTGGACGCTCATCGAAGTCCTCGTCACCATGCTGGTCCTCAGCATCATCACCGCAGCGATTCTTGGCACGGTGATGTGGGCACGCCGGCAGGCTCACGACGCGCCAAACCGCACCCACCAGTGGAACGCGATGCTCGACACCCAGGAACAGCTCCTGCGGGATGTGGGGCGCGGGTCGCGCATCGAACTCGCGGACGCGCAGCATTTCGTGGTGTACGGGCAGTACGAAATCCGCAACGACGGCACACAAGCGCCGCGGTGTATCCGGCGCGAGTACGTCGCGGATACCACCGCGCAGACGCTTTCGGTGACGACGACGTGGCTCGGCGGACCGAAGTGCGAAACAACCGGTGCGGAAGAATCGCGCACCGAGGTGCTCCTCGAGCACTACACGGGCGAGTCGACGTTCGCGTACACGACCGCTGACACGCACGTGAAGACCACCCCCGTGACTGACCTTGCGTCCATCGCCACGGTGCGGTGGAACCTCGTCACACACCTGCCGGGGCTGATGAACCCGCAGGAGCTCGCCAGTGCGCAGGCATGGACCGGGCGGGCCACCACCTGGGGCACAGGGACCCCAGACCCCCGTGCTGACGCGACCGCGCCCGTGCTGCAGCTCGTCACACCAGTAGAGGGGTTCGACCAGCCAGTCCTGCAGTGGACCGACACGTCCCCGGCTGTGACGACAGGCATGGCGATTTGGCGTGCGTCACGCGTCACTGGCAGCGCCGACGAGGGTGACCTCGTGCTCGTCGCGACGATTCCTGACCCGGCCGCGGTGACGACGTGGACGGACGCTGACCTGCCGCGCGGCACGATTGCGTCGTACGTCGTCGCGATGAGCACCACTGCCGGCTCGGGCCCGATGTCGAACCCGGTCATCACCGGTATCCGCCCCGTCAAGGCGGGCACCCCGACCGCGACAGGCGCCGCCACATCCATCCAGGTCACGTGGCCGGCCACCGTCGGTGCCACGTCGTACGACTTGTACCGCGACGACGTACTCATCGCGACGGGGCTGACCGCCCGGACGTTCACCGACGGTCCCGGTGCGCACGCGTGGACCGGCACCGGGTACGGGCACGACCACAAGTACAGGGTCGTGGCAGTCAACACGTGGGAGCAGGTCTGGACCACCGGTACCCGCGGGACGAGCCTGCCGCTCGGGAAGACCGCAAGCCAGACGTACCAAGGGCGCGGGGCCCGCGCACTGTCGAACGCTTCGAACGCCGCGTACACCGCCCCGCCAGCGCCGTCCCTGACAGCTGCCGCGACGCTCGCGGCGTCGAACACGGTCACGTGGACCCCGTCGACGGCGTGGGTGGGTGCTGGTGGCACGGTGGCCACTACGCGTAGCCGTGGGTGGATGCTGGAAGCTCACGAGACGGGCGATGCGTACAGCTCCGCCTTCTCCGGTGAGCGGGCGGCATCCAGCCCGAGCTTCACGCACTCGGGCCGCACGAAGGGTGACCAGACCTGGTATCGCGCCCGCAGCTGCAACGCCTCGGGCTGCTCGCCGTACAGCAGCGCGGCGTCGGTGTTGCAGCGCCCGGCGACCCCGACCTGCACCGTGGACGACGTGACCACGCGCTCCGCTGTGGTGACGGTGGTCCCGCAGGCCAGCACGTACGCGCACACGGGGTATGACGCGGATGGTGGGACGGTGGCGTCCGGCTACACCCTGAACTGGACCGGGACGTCGCGTGTCATGACGGTCGACAAGCTCCGGCACGGCACGAGCCAGGCGTTCCGGGTGCGGGTGCAGAACGCCGGCGGATGGTCCGACTGGGGCGCGTGCCCCACCGTCACCACCCCGAGCGTGCAGCTGAGCCTGAGCGCGGCACCGTCGAACATCGGCAGCCGTGCGCACGAGACCCGCACCATCGTCGCGAAGGCCACATCGAGCAACGCGACCGTGCGCACACCGTCCATCGCTCGCACGTCCGGGAACCCCGCCAAGACCGGGGAAGCGTCCGGGTCGATGGTCGCGTGCGTCGCAGAGTCAACACTGCTGTGCACCGCTGCGGACTCCTGGCGTGCTGACCCGCTCGTGGACGGCCTCGCCTACACCGTCACCGGTAGGGCGACCGACGGTGTGAACGTCACCGAGAAGCTCGCGACAGCGTCCACGACCGCGCAGACGGCACCCGTCATCACGGTCAGCACCCGCACGACCCGCAGAATCGCGGCGTCGTTCTCCTCAAACGGCTTGGCCTCTGAGAGCAGCATCGCGCTGTCAGGTACGGGCACGACCAGCGGGAAGTCCGGCTCCTGGGACCCGCTCGTGGATGGCAAGAGCTACACGGTGCAGGCGACCAGCAGCGACGGGTTCAACGTCACGACGGGGAGCCTCGCGACGTCCACCCCGACGCTCCCGCGGCCAGGCGCGGCCACGTGCGTCGCGACCCTGACCGATGCAGTGGCGCCCGGTGCGCTCACGGTGAGCGGGGGCGACCAGGTGCGGCTCGGCACCGGGGGCACCGTGTACAGCGGGCCGCGCAGCTACGCGAGCCTCAGCGCCGGGACGTACGTCGGGTACGCCCGGAACACCAACTCCGACGGGTACAACGAGTACACCTCGGCCTGGGACGCCTGCCCCGCCAAGACGGTCACCGCGCCATTCACGCCATCCGGCTGGGGCACAACCGCACCCGGATGCCCGGCCATCCAGGTGTACATTTCACCGACCTCGCCCACGACCTGGCAGATTCGCCGCAGTGGCCCGGACACCTGCGACCTGCGGTGGGTCTACACGGCAGCGGGAGTGGACTTCGACCACAACGCAGGCGACCCAGTGGGCGAGTCCGGGACGTTGAGCATCGCCGCGCACCCGAACGCGTACACCCGAACCAGCGGCACGTCCCTTCCGATGGGACCGACTTGGTGGGGCTAGAAGCTGGGGCTAGCAGCCCATAGGAAAGGGCCCCTGCGGCGACTCAACCGCAGGGGCCCTTCTGTGTGGCTCAGTGGACGACGAGGATGTACTCGGCGCGGTCGAGCTGGCGGCCGTTGAGCATCGGGGCCGCCGCGAGCGCTGCGGCCTTGCTCGGGTAGGCCGGGTCGTTTCGGGTGCCCATCCCGCTCTCGCTGAGGGCGCTGAACCCGCCACGGCTGTTCACGCCGAAGACCTTCATCATGTAGGTCCCGTCAGTGTGTGGGGTGACGAGGACCGCGTACTTGTCAGCCGAGCGCACCGCAGCCTCGACCGCGTCGTTGCTGTGCCCGTCGACGCCCGCGGTCTCGACGGCGGGTGCCTGGCCGGGCGTGTCCTGGCCGATACGCGGACGGTTCACGTCGACCTTTGCGTCCACCGGCGCCTCGGTCGGCTCTGCGACGGGGGCCTCAGCGGGTGCCTCGGTCGGTGCGGTCTCGGGAGCCTGGGTCGCTGGTGCGCCCGTGACCCCAGCCGGGGTCGCGGGCGTGACGGTCTGTGCCGGTGCGGTGCTGCACGCACCGAGCAGCGCGAGACCCAGGGCGGCCGTCAGAGCCAGGGCGGGGATGCGAGTCTTCGCGTTCATGGGGGTGGTCCTTTCGGCCAGAGGCACTGGGGCTGGGGGCGGGGCTGGGGTGGGGTCAGACGGTCAGGAAAACGATGACCGCCGCGACCGTCATGAAGACCGCCCCGAAGCATGCGCCCCCGAGGACGAGGCGCTCGGGGTGCACGGCGCCGATGCGCTCGAGCCGGTCGGAGATGGGAAGGCGGCGGTGCAAGAGCTCGTTCATGGCAGTTGTCCTATCTCTCGGAGTTGCTGTACTGCTGTTCGATAGAACAAGTGTACAGCATGGCCCCGACAGTCAACAGACTATTGTCTGTATGGCCATATAGAATGGTCGTAGACCACATGACACGAGCGCAGGAGCGAGCGATGACGACGACGGACGACAGGTGGGGGCGCGACCTCGCCGACACCGGGCTGCCCGGCCTGGTGTCGGCCGTGCTCGACCCGCTCACGCACCTGGCTGAGCCCGAGCCGTCCGGGCAGGCGGGTGCGTACTGGCCGCAGCCGCCGGTGGGTGACCGTGACGCGGATGCCGCCCGTGACCGTGCGGTGGGCCAGGCCCTGGCAGCGCTCGAGAACCTCCTGAGCACGGCGACCCGTACGGATGGGCGTCGGACGCCGGATGGCGACCTTCGCGCGCGCACGATGCTGCTGAGTGCGGTGGACCGCGCACTCTCCGACCCGCAGAGCGGCTACCTGCGGCGGCTGCGTCGGGAGCGGTCCGCGCTCCTGCGTGAGCGGCTCTCGCGTGGTGCGACGTACGCGGAGCTGGCGACGGAGCTCGGGGTCAGCGACCAGCGTGTGCGGGCGCTCGTGCAGAACAACCGCAGCTACGTGTCCGCGTCTCGCCAGCTGGCGTTGCAGGCGCTCCGTGAGCAGGGCGAGACCGAGCGTCAGGCCCGCCGTGCAGCCCGGGACGCGGAGCGCCAGTCTGCCCGTGCCGCCGCCCTACAGGCCCGGGTTCGTGAGGGCCGCGCCCTGGCCGCACGCATCGAATCCGGCGAGGACCGGGACGACCTCATCGCGAGCACCGGGTACAGCCGGCAGCGCATCGCGGCACTGCTCGCTGAGGCACGGAAGGCCGACGGGCAGGAGTAGGGGTAGGGACGGGAATCGCACGGGCCGCGTCCGCCCCGCCGCCTACGCTTGCATTGCCCGCCCGGTCCCGATGGCTGGCGTGGCGACGTGCGCACCACCGACGGCCCGCCAACCCTGGCAGTGAGCGGGCCGTCCGGCTGCCCGGACCGTGTGGGGAACCCGCACGTCGCCCCGTCACATCCCCGTCTCGCACGGTTGCGGACCGGGGCGGGATGAGACTGGACGGTTCGAATGGCGCGGGTGAGCGCGGAGTCGTGGGGCTGCGGGCTGCAGCGATGTAGGCCGATCACCGCATAGGGGTGCGTGACTTCAGCACCCTCACGTGCCCGGGAACGCCCTCCCCAACCACGTAACCCGACCTGTAGAGGAAGTCCTTCACGGTGTCGCGCGACAGATCGAACGCAGCGTGTGGCCCAAGTCGCACCGACCGAATGGGGAGGCGCCACTCGCCATCGTGCTTGATCGCTGTGCCAGGCGACGTCACGCTCTCGGCGAGCGTGGCGTGCTGCACGAGCCCATAACGCGCAGGACGAAACTCGGTGTGCACGGTGCGCGACACGAGCGTCGCGACAACACGTGCCTCGACTTCCCCGCGATAGCCGGGCGGCTTCAGCAAGGCTGCGACCGCGAGCAGTGCACCGGCCACGGCCTCAACCGCTGTCTCGCCCGCCGTGTCGTCGCCGCTGGCGGCATACCGTTCAGCTTCATCCAGTTCACGCGCGGCCCAACTCGTGAGCTGCCGCATCACCTGATCCAGCTCGGCGGCGGTGTAGAGGGTCTTCGTCCACTTCGTGACGTGCGCCATGTCTCCGAGCCGGCGCCACCCTGTCGAACCCCCGATCGGCTGACGTGCCTTGACTGTCAGCGGGACACCTGGGTCTAGTTCGATTGCGCAGCCTCGACCGTCGTCTCCATAGGAGCGCCACTGCCCGGCGTCGTCACCGTCAAGGCAAGCAGACAGCACAAAGATGCGTCCGAACGGCTCCGGCCGCTCGGGCACGACGTCGAGGACGCGGCGGACAGCAGGTACGGCCGCGTTCCGGCGCATCCATTGGTAGATGCGCTTCATCCCACCTGTCATCTCGGTGGGGTCGTTGAGCCCCGATGCCTCCGACGCCCAGAACCCGCAGTCCTTCACGATGCCGTACAGCCCTTCGACGTTCGTGAAGTGGAAGACCGACGCGGATGCGGGGATAGGCGGCGGCGCGGGCCACGCGTCGTCGAGCGGCGTTGGCGCCGGTCTCATTCGTCGGTCGCCGTTTCGACGTTGACATCACCGGACGCGAGAGCGGCAGTGTGCGGCTGAAACGTCAGAGCACCGTCTACGTGGCTCCACGAGCCCAGTCGACTGGGTATACGAGCCGCAGGACGATCCGGGTAGGCGATGACGTACCCAGGCAACGCGACGATCGTCCAGTTCGCCGGCAAGACGGTTCCGAGCCACGCGAACCACTCGCGGGCCGGTCGTACTCTCGCGAACTCTTCGCCGTCAACGTGCACTGGCAGCGTCTCGAGAACGCGTCTCACCGCCGGGGCTTGGTCGAAACGGAACGTGTACGGCAGGGCCGCCTTCAACGCCCAGAGCATGTCGTTGAGGCTCACGGGAGCGGTCGGCACTGTCACGGCGACGTGCAGGTCGAGGTCGATGGGGTACAGCGCGTCGAAGTGTGCAGCCTTTACCTCGGATGCATCGCGCTGCTGTCCGGGGTCCTTGTTCCCAAAGCCGTTGGTGTTCCAGACCGCCTGCTGCTGGGCCCGGTACGCGTCGATGAGGAGCGTCTCGGCGGAAACGGCGTGCAGGTCCTCGTCGACGTACACGCACTTGAAGGCGACACGCTCAAGTAGTCCTCCGACCCGCCCACCGAGCTTGACGCGATGCTGGCTCAGCCGTCCAGGCAGGTCGTGGTTCGACTTCCCGATGTACACGAGTACGTCACCATCGAAGAGCTCGTAGACACCCCCACGCGCTTCGAGCTGCTCCAGCAGCTCGCGTTCGAGCGGTGCCGGCTCGATGCTAGCGAGCGCCTCGATGAGCTGGTCTCGGAGCGCACGAGTCACACTCAGTCGAAAGTCGGCGGCTGGCACCTTGGGAACGAGCGCGTTCACTCTGGGACCCTACAGGGCCCGCACGTCTATACAAGGTGGCCACACCGGTCAGCGAACAGACGGCACCTCGGCCGACGTGTGCGCACGTGCCTCTGCGACCAGCAAGTGGTCGTGCACGGACTTCGCGACTATTTGTGCGAGCTTCACCGGGACTGCGTTGCCGAGCTGGCGCATCGCCTCGGTCCAGGAACCGTGCAGCTCGTAGTCATCCGGGAAGGTCTGCACACGCGCGCACTCGCGAACAGTGAAGTAGCGCACAGAGCCGTCGACACGTCGGAGCATGTTCTCTCCCCCCGGCACTCCGTGGTCACCGGCCTTGAGCGCCTTCGCGGGAAGGTCTACCGGCGAGCCGGTGTGACCCTCATACGAGCGGGCCCCTGGCTGGAGGACGTGGTTCAGAATGCCGCGCGTTCCCTTCACGGTCGGCTCGGGGAGGTCAGCGAGGGCGTCGCGGACGGTAACCCACGCGTCTGGCAGAGCGGAACGCTCGATGTCCCGCAGTGCCCCGATACGGGTCTTGCTCCGCACAGGACAGGCGGGCCGGTCCTTGACTGCGACCTTGTGGCGGTCCCAGTACACGCCAGTCACCCACTGGTCATGCAGGAGAGCGTCGTACGAATGTGTCGAGTCAGGGAACGCGTACTCCGCGTCGAGGTCGGAACGGAATCCGACCAGGAAGACTCGCCAACGCTGCTGAGGCACGCCGTAGTCGGCTGCGTTCACGACGGTCGGGACCACGTTGTAGCGGAGCCCGGTGTCTCCGCTCCCGGTGGTGTGGTCGCCCTGCAAGCGCTGGAGGTGCTCGAACCAGGACTCGTCCTCGCGCCGGACGTTCTCCGGGTGGGCGAGCCGCAGCTGAACGTAGCTGTAGTAGTTCGCGAACGTCGACCTTGTGAGACCCCGGACGTTCTCAATCAGGAACGCCTTCGGTCGCAGTCGGGCGACGACTTCGGCCGTCGCAGGGAACATGTCTCGGTGGTCATCGGAGGCACGCGACTTGCCACCCATGGAGAAGGGCTGGCAAGGCGGTCCACCCGCAACGAGGGTGACGTCGTCGACGCCGGTCCAGTCGACTTTGCGGACGTCGCCTTCGTGGACCCGCCAGTCAGCGACAAGTTCGTGACCTGCGGCTTTGTTCTCGCGAATGGTGTCGCACGCCCACTTGTCCCACTCGACGGTGACGGCGGGCTCGAACCCCGCCTTCGCGCATCCGAGTGCGAGACCACCGGCGCCGGCGAAGAGTTCAACTGACCGCATGCGCGCGAGGGTACGGGCACCCACCCACACGCTGCGGGAAGGTCCACGGTGCGTCGTACCGTGTTCTCGTGACGCACCGCACATCCTGGGCCGCAACCCCAGCAGTTCGCGCTGTGATGCGGGGCAACCGGGGTCGAGACACCCGCCCGGAGTTGGCTGTCCGGAGCGAGCTCCATCGACGCGGCCTGCGTTACCGGACCAACGTGCGCCTGCTTCCTGACCGTCGAGCCACCGTGGACGTCGCATTCACTCGCGCGCGCGTCGCGGTACTCATCGACGGCTGCTACTGGCACGGCTGCCCGGAGCACCACCGGCCAGCTCGGACGAACGCACGGTTTTGGGCCGGCAAGCTCGACGAGAATCAACGCCGTGATGCTGCCACGACAGCCGCACTGCAGGCCGCTGGGTGGCTGGTGCTGCGTTTCTGGGAACACGACTCGTCTGGTGCGGTCGCGGACGCGATTGAGGCGGTCGTGAGAGATCCCCGACTGAGAGGCTAGTAGCGAGCACCCGTTCGGTGACCGACGTCACAATCAGCCCTGCCCGGCCCATGACGGTATCTGGTGATACGTCCGTATATCCCATCCGGATGATGGTGGGTATGGCAGCAGCACCTGGCGCCCCTAGGACGGGCACGCGCACCGGCTCACCCCGTGCGCCCCGCATCGTCCCAGACCCAGACATGGGCGAGGCTACCGGGGACGGGTCGGTCAACCGCGACCCGCTGCTCGACCGTGCACAGCTCGCCGCGTACCTCAACGTCAGCGAGCGTCACGCGCGCACGCTCATCGAGGAGCGGCGCGTCCCGGTCGTTGTCATCGGACGGTCCCTGCGGGTGCGGCGGTCCGATGCTGACGCGCTCATCGCCGCGCTCCTCCAGCCTGCCGTCCGGCCCGTGCGCATCGACGGGTATCGCCGTGAGGTCTGGGTGGGCCGGGCGGCTTAGGGCGCTGGGTCGGGCTCGCCAGCCAGGAGCGCATCGAGGCGCTCCGCTGCGCGCTGAGTCGGGTCGCCATACTGGTGGACGTACCTCAGAGCGGCGGACGTAGTGCTGTGGCCCGCGCGCGCTTGCAGTTCCCGCACCGACGCGCCCGCCTCCGCCAGCAAGCTCTGCCCCGTGTGCCGCAGGTCATGCCAGGTTAGGTCATCACGCCCGGCCGCATGCCTCGCGCGCTCGAACGCCTTCCCGACGCGGTCAGGTAGAACCACCCCGCCCGTCCGCGTGGTGAAAATCAGCGCGGTACGTCCGCGGGCCGTGTGGGTCGCGATGTGCGCGTTCAGCTGTGATGCCGCCAGTTCAGGGACCGTGACCCGGCGGCGGGAACTCTCGGTCTTGACGGTGCCGAAAGTGACGATGCCGTCCTCCTGTGTGAGGGCACGCTCGACCCACAAGCTCCGTGCGTCTGCGTCCCAGTCCCGGCGCTGCAGTGCGAACAGCTCGCCAGACCGGAGCGAGGTCAGAGCGGCGACCCACACCGCCGCCCGATAGTGGGCCGGCATCGCCGCTGCGATAGCGGCGACCTCCTCGATGGTCGCGGGGCGTCGCTCAGGAGCGTGATAGGCGCCCGCCCCCTTGATGCGCGCGGGATTCGCCGGGATGAACCCGTCCTCAACTGCCTGCTGGAGCGCGGCGTGCAGCAGGCGATATGCCTGTGCCGCTTCGGCGTCGCCCGCTGTCGGTGGCACGTCGACCCGCAGGGACCGTTCACCTGCGGCACGTTCCCATGCGTCGCGGACCGTCGCTGGGATGCGCCCTGTCGTGTGGAGGTCGATGCCTGTCTCAGCCGCCCACTCGCGGATAGCACGAGCGATACGGGTCGGGTGGAGCGCGGATGCGGTGGCTCGCTCGACCGCGCGCCGCCGGCTCTCACCCCGCACAGCGGTGTGCCAGTCGCGCACGTCCTGCGGCGTCAGTGAACGCAGCGTCCGCGAACCTAGGTCGACGATGCGGAGCGGCTGACCAGACACCACGAGCGGCAGCTCTGCCGCCACCCACTCGCGCAGGATGCGCTCGTTGAGCGCGAGCGGGCGCGGCTTGTAGCCCCTGGTCGCCACAAACTCGGCGGCGTACTCCTCGAGTCGCCGGTCGCCGTGACTCGGGTCTGCCCACGTCCCGCCGAGGACGCGTGCGCGTTCACGAGTGATGGCGTCGAGCGCGTCGCGCTTGCGGTCGTACGTTCCGAGGCTGCGGTGCCTCCCGGGGGCGTCGGGGACGGGCACGCGCGCGGTCCAGCGCCCGCTCCGCTCTTGCCGGACGGACCCCCACGGGAGCCTGCCGGACCTGCCTGCCACCGATTCCTCCCATGACTCCTATGGTGCGTTATGGTGCAACGCCACTGCGGAGAGAGTATCTCGGGTGGGGTGGTCGGGTTGGGATATGGCCTCTGACCTGCGTGTTCACCTGGGAGCGGGTGACGGGAATCGAACCCGCGCTGTCAGCTTGGGAAGCTGAAGTTCTACCATTGAACTACACCCGCACGAACCGCCGGTCACCGGCGTCCAGGGACGTCGGGCCGCGGTCGGCAGTCGCCATCATAGCGGGCGAGCGGGACCGCACGAACTCGCCCGACGAGCGCGTTCAGCCCCCGAGGTCCAGCTCGACGGCGTCGTCCGGGGCCTCGATGACGACGTCCTCGCCCCACCGCGTGAAGTCGACCTGGAGGGACGTCTTCGGCTCCGTGTAGCGGCGGACGAGCCCGTCCGGGCCGATCCACAGCCGCATCATCGCGTAGGCGTTCGTCGTTGCGCCGCTGGTGAACCGCGAGCCCATCGCGCCGGTCGCGCGGCGCAGGTCGACCACCACGTCGAACGGCTGCGCGGGGACCTGGTCGAGCTCGACGGACGCGCCGCCCGCGGAGACGGACACGACCGCGTCGCGCGTCTCGGCGAGGGTCGTCGCGAGCTCGGCCGGTCCGAACGAGTCGATGTACGCGGCGACGAAGGGGTCGCCGGGCTCGTCGCGGGACGTGCGGCCGAAGCCGTCGGTCAGGCCGGAGATGAACGCGTAGGCGTCGTCGCCGATCAGGCGCAGCTCGGTGACGGTGCCGTCCTCCTCGATGCGGCCGACGAGGTCCCACCGGTCGTCGTCGCGCATCGCGGCGCCCGTGAGCTCGGGGGCCTGCGGGTCGAGCGCGAGCGTGAACGCGTACGAGTCGACCGGGCGAAGCGCCTCGAGCAGGTCGCCGAGCACGTGCTGCGGGTCGTAGCGCACCGTGAAGCGCGGGGCGGCGATCGCGGTGGGGACTGCGGGCCCTGCGGCCGGCTCGCTCCCGGCGAGTGCGCTGGCTGCGAACGCTCCGCTGATCCCGCCTGCCAGCAACCCGCCCAGGGCGACGAGCGCCGGGACGCGTGAGGCGGGGAGAAGGGGCACGGCCGAACTCTGTCAGGCCGTCGCCGCTTCGTGCAGGCATCGGACGAGCGAATCCGTCGATGCCGCCCGAACGGCCGTCCGCTCAGGCCCCGGATGCCCACCGCGACCAGCCGTCGCCAAGGCCGGCACGGGCGTCAGGTGGCGGGCAGGGAGAGCACCTGGTCGCGGACGACGCGGCGCAGGACCTTGCCGACCTGCGAGCGCGGCAGGTCCGGCAGCACGACGATCCGGCGCGGCACCGCGTAGCGCGCGACCTTGCGCCCGCACCACTCGCGCACGGCGGCGAGGTCGACATCGTGCCCGTCGCGCAGCACCAGCGCGGCCACGACCGACTCGCCCATGACCCCACCAGGCACGCCCACGACCGCGACGTCCTGGATGCCGGGCATGGTGCGCAGGTGGTCCTCGACCTGCGACGGGTACACCTTGAACCCGCCGGTCACGATCATCTCCTTGATGCGGTCCACGAGCAGGACGAACCCGTCGTCGTCGACGCGCACCACGTCACCGGTCCGGAGCCAGCCGTCGGCGACGAGCTGCTCGGCGGTCTCGTCGGGCCGGTTCCAGTACCCGGTGAAGACCTGCGGCCCGCGGACCAGGAGCTCGCCCGGCTCGCCGGGCGGCACGTCGACCGTCACGTCGCTCTGCGAGACGACGCGCACCTCGGTGCCGGGGAACGGCACCCCGAGCGCGCCGGGGCGGCGCGTCGCGTCGAACGGGTTGCCGAGCGCGACGGGCGACGTCTCGGTCATGCCGTAGCCCTCGACGACGAGCCCGCCGGTCGCCTCCTCCCAGCGCTGCGCGGTCGCGGCCGGCAGCGCCATGGCGCCGCTGATCGCGCGCGTGAACGAGCGCAGCGAGACGCCGGCCGCCTCCGCCGCGGTCACGAGCCGGTCGAGCATCGGGGGGACGGCCGGAATGAACGTGCCGGGGCGGCGGCGCTGCGCGGCCAGCACGAGCGCGGGGTCGAACGACGGCAGCACGACGAGCGTCGCGGCGATCCGCATGGAGTACGACAGGCACAGCGTCAGCCCGAACGCGTGGAAGAACGGCAGCACCCCGTAGACGGTCTCCTGCCCGCGCCGGTGCTTGGTCCACAGGTGGCCCTGCTCGGCATTCACGACGAGGTTGCGGTGCGTGAGCACCGCGGCCTTCGGGGTGCCGGTGGTGCCGCCGGTGTACTGCAGGAGCGCGACGTCCGACGAGGCTGGCTGGGGGTGCTCGGCCGGCAGCGGGTTCGACGCGCGGACCAGGCGGTGCCACAGCGGGACGTCGGCCGGGACGGGGCCGCGCATCGCGGCGGCGGTGCGCCGGGCCTTGGCGACCGGGAGGCGCAGCGCGAGCCGGGAGATCAGAGGCAGGTCGTGTGCGAGGTCGACGGCCACGACGTGGCGCAGCGCGGTGCGGTCGCGGGCCTCGAGCACGGCGGGCACGGCCTTGGTCCAGACGAGCGCCACGGTCGCGCCGGAGTCTGCGAGCTGGTGGGCGAGCTCGTCGGCGGAGTACGTGGGGTTGTGCTCGACGACGACCGCGCCGATCCGCAGCACCGCGTAGAACGCCGCGAGGTGCTGGGTGCAGTTGGGGAGCGCGATGGCGACGCGGTCGCCGGGCTGCACGCCGAGCGCGACGAGCGCGGCGGCACCCTTCGCGACCTCGTCGGCCAGCGTGCGGTACGTGGTGGTGGCCCCGAGGAAGTCGACGGCGATGCGGTCGCCGTGATCCGCGACGGCACGGTCGAGCGCTGCGGTGAGCGGCTCGTCGGGCACGGTGAGGTCGGGGATCGGCGAGAGCGTGATGGGCGAAGCGGGGGTCACTGCCTCAGCGTAACCTACGGGACCGTAAGTTACTAGTGCGTAGGTTCTCCCGGCCGGTCCCATGTGGAGGGCGGGTAGGGCGGTAGATCCGCGTCGTCGTCGACCGACGAGCGTCCACCCCGGCGCGGCCCGCGGCCCGCGAGCCCGACGCTCAGGAGCGCCAGCGCAGCCGCCGCCACGAGCAGCACCGCGACCAGCACGCCGGTCAGCGTGAGCCGCGCGCTGGAGTCGAGATGGCTGCCTCCCGAGGCCTCCACCAGCAACGCGATGCCCGCCATCACCACCGCGATCACGCCGGTCGCCCGCGCCCCGCGACGCCGCGACGGGCCGACCGCGTGGCGCGGCCGACGAGCGGCCACCACCACCGCGAGCAGGACGACGAGCACACCGACGAACACCCCGAGCGGGACGGGGTAGGTGAGCGACTGCGGCTCACCCGGCAACGGCACGGACGAGCCGCCCCGGTACGTCATGCCCAGCCGCTCCCACCGACCGTCCTCGTGCCGGACCGCCAGACCGTCGCCCCCGTTCGCCGCGTAGACCCGGAACCCGGTGGCGGTCGGGAGCACCGCGACCCCGCGCGTGCCGAGCCGCGCGGCGTCCTCCCAGCGCTCGTCGAGCGCGCGGACCTGCTCGTCGGTGAGCGCCCAGTCGGCGTGCCACGTCCGGCCGGCGTCGTCGCTGCGGTCGACGCCGATGGCGGCCTCGGTCGCCGGGCGGAAGCAGGTCGTCGGATCAGCCGGCACGCAGCGGATCATGTCGTCCGTGGGCCCGGGGGAGGCCGCGGACGACGGTTCGGCGCCCGCGGTGGGGCTCGGCGCCGCAGGACCGGTCGGCGTCGGCGCGTCGGACGGGTCAAGCCTGGTCCACGTCGTCCCGTCGGTGGAGTGGAGCTCGGTCAGCTCCGTCCGGGACCAGCCCGTGCCGACGAGGACCGCGCCGTCCCGCGCCTCCACGGTCATGGTCCCGACGGGCCCCATGCTCGACGTCGCCGCGGTCGCGAGCACCGCGAGCGGCAGGACCAGCGGCCACGCCCGCGCCGCGCGCACCCGGCGGGGCGACGCCGACGCGCGGGCCACCCACCACGCGACGCCCAGCGCGGGCAGCGTGAGCAGGTCGGTCGGGTCGCGCAGCACGACGCTCGGCCCCGCGACCGCGGTCCAGGCCGCCGAGGCCAGCGCGGCGCCGACGGCCGTCGCCTTGACCACCGCGAAGCCCGCGCCCACGACGACCGTCGCGAGCACGCCGGGGTCCGCCGGGACCGGTCGGGGCGCACGGCACGCGCGGGCCGCGGCGATCGCCACCGCCAGCAGCGCAGGCGCGAGCACCAGCCCGGCGACGTCGGACAGCTTGCCCGTCCACCACGTGCCGTACGCGCGCTTGATGACGTGGTCGTTGAGCAGCAGCACGACGAGCGCCACGACGCTCACCGGGTGCGTCAACCACGCGAGCGCGGCCCGCAGCTCGCCACCAACCCGATCCACGCCCACCCCCTCGTCGTCGACTGGGCACAGCATGACCGCCCCGCGCCCGCCGGGGGGCCACTTCGTCGTGCCGTGACCCAGCCGGTCCCGAGCCGTGATGGGATCGGGACGTGACGACCGTGATCCGTCCGTTTCATCCCGCCGACGTCGCCGGGATCTACCGCGTGTGCCTGCTGACCGGGGAGGCCGGGCGCGACGCGTCCGGCCTCTACCGCAACCCGGACCTGCTCGGGCACCTGTACGCGGGCGCGTACCCCGTCGCGGACCCGAGCCTGACGTTCGTCGTCGCCGACGACGAGGGGATCGCCGGCTACGTAGTCGCCACCGCGGACTCGCTGGCCTTCGCCCGGTGGCTCGACGAGCACTGGTGGCCGACCCTGCGCGCGCAGTACCCGCGCGTGCCGGACCCGGGCGACGGCACGCAGGACCACGTGCTGATCGACCGCCTGCACGACTGGTCCGCGACGCCCGAGCCGCAGTACGACGAGTTCCCCGCGCACCTGCACATCGACCTGCTGCCGCGCCTGCAGGGCCAGGGCTGGGGGCGTCGCCTGATCGCCACGCTGTCCGACGCGCTGCGCGCCCGCGGCGTCCCCGGCCTGCACCTGGGCGTCGCGGAGGCCAACACCGGCGCGATCGCGTTCTACGCCAAGGTCGGCTTCGAGACCTACGCCCACCGCGACTGGGGCCGCACCCTCACCTTGCCCCTGTGACGCCTGGCCGCCGCGTCAGCCCTGCAGTGCGGGGCCGCCCTGCATGATCTCCTGCCACGTGAGCGGGGAGATCTGATCGGCGCTCGGTGCCTCGACCACGATGCTCGGGTCGTTCCAGTCGGAGTAGACGGCCTCGGCCCTCGTCCCCATCGTCGTCGACGTCAGCTTGACCGGACGGTTGTCACCGTCCACCCAGAAGTCGTAGACGAAGACGTCCGGCATCGACGCCGTGAGGGACGGGTCTGCCCCAGCGAGTGCGTCGCGCAGCCCGGAGGTGTCGACGGTGACCAGGTAGTGCGTCGTGCTGGCGCCGCCGATCTCGTCCGCGCCGACCGCCTGCACTGACCTCACCGAGTCCTTGAAGGTCTTGACGGTGCTGCTGGGATCCATCAGGTCCTTGATGGACCCGAAGAACTCGTCGAACGGGTTCGACGGGTCGTTCAGGTCGACCTTCAGGAACTTGCCGTCGGTCAGCTCGCCCATCTCCATGTAGAAGATGTTGTCGACGACGACCGCCAGCGAGTCGACGCCCTGTTCCGTCATCGTCAGCGACATGGCGGCCGAGCCGTCGTCGGCGATCGCGACCTCGCCTCGGGTGATCGTCTCCCCATCCCCGGCCCAGGTCGCCATGGTCAGGCGGTATGAGGTGCTGTCTTGCGCCGCGGCGGCGAGCACCTCGTAGAAGTTGTCGACGTTCAGAGCGGCCGTCGAGCTCGTCGCCGTTCGTGGGGTCTCCCGCGGCGTGCTCGCGACCGGCGCCGCAGGTTCTCCCACGGACGCGTCCGTGGACGAGCCGCAGGCCGCCAGGCTGAGCGCCAGGGCGAGGCCCGTGGTGGCGGCGAGGGTTCGGATGATGACGCGCATGTACGGCCCCTGTCTGCTGTGCGCGGTGACGAGTCGGCTGATCCTGGCAGTGGTCGCCCGCGGGACGAAGGGGACAACGCCCCCGTCACCCGGACGGATGACGGTGAGACCGGCGAACCGGAGCCGGACGACGACGAGGGCGGGCCGCATCGCGCGGTCCCGCCCTCGTAGCGCGGAGCGTTGCCGGTCAGCCCTGGGTGGCGCCGCCCATGAGCTCGGAGAAGTCCAGGTCGGAGATCTGGTCGGCGCTCGGTGCCTCCACCGAGATGCTGGAGTCGTTCCAGTCGGAGTAGACGATCTCGGTCGTCGCACCCATGACCTCGGACGTCATCTTCACGGGACGGTTGTCACCGTCGACCCAGAAGTCGTAGGTGAACTCGGCGGGCAGCGACGGCATCGCGGACGGGTCGACGCCCGCGAGCGCGTCACCGACGGCGGAGGAGTCGAGCGTCACGACGTAGTGCGTCGCGCTCGTGCCCTCGACGTCCTCCTCGCCGACCTTCTCCACCGACGTCACCGAGTCCTTGAACATCTCGAGGCTCTTGCTCGGGTCGCTCAGGTCCTTGAACGAGCCCATGCTCGCGCCCAGCGGGTTCGACGGGTCGTTCAGGTCGATCTTCATGAACTTGTTCTGCGTGAGGTCGCCCATGTTCATGTAGTACGCGTCGTCGACCATGACGATCGCCATCTCGACCCCTGCGGCCGTCGTCGTCATCGACATCGCCGGGCCGGCGTCCGAGATCACGACCTCGCCCTCGGACGTGGACTCCGTGCCCGCCGCCGAGGTCGACATGCTCAGGCGGTACGACGTGCCCTCCTTGACCGAGGCCGCGAGCACCTCGTAGAAGTTCTCGGCGCTGAGGGAGCCGGCCGAGCCCTTGTCGTCGTCGGCCGGCTTGTCGTCGGCCGGGGTCGCCTGACCGGTACCCGCCGGCTTCGGGTCGTCGGAGGTCTTGTCGTCCGACGAGCTGCAGGCGGTGAGCGTGAGGGCGAGGGCCGCGGCGGCCGCAGCGCTCACGATCCGGGTGATGGCGCGCATGGACAGAACTCCCCTGTGGTGGTGATGAAGTGGGGCAATGGTGGCACAGGGGGCGGACACGACGATCCGCGTGCCCGCAGGCTTCACCCGGGTGACCCCGGTCTATGACCGCCGACGCGGTCAGACGAGGACGTCGAGCGTGAACGTCCCCGCGAGCTGCTCGCCGGGCTCCAGCACGACGACGCCCGTGCCGGGCACGCCCGCCTCGTGCAGCGTGAAGCCGTCGTTGACGTTCGTCACCGGCTCGACCGCGAAGTACGACCGTCCCCGCGGCGCGTACACGACGATGTGCGCGTACACCGGGTCGCTGCGCAGCTCGACGACGAGCCCCTCGTCGTACGTGATCCGGACGGGCTCGTCGCGCACGAGGTCCGTGAGCACGTCGTCGACGAACGCCCGGCCGATCGGTCGCGGCACGCGGTAGTCGGCGCGCGGGGCGGGCTCGCCGGCGGGGCCGACGGCCATGCCCGCCTCGAGCGGGAAGCCGCGCGCGGCCGGGACGTGCAGCACCGGGTCGCCGTCCGGGGACGGCAGCGCGCCCGGGGCGACGAGCGTGCGCCGGAAGTACGGGTGGTGCCCGAACCCGGCCGGGAACGGCTCGGTGTCGAGGTTGCGCACGCTGGTCGTGACCGTGAGCCGCCCGCCGTCGAGCGCGTACGTGACCTGAGCGGCGAACTGCCACGGGAAGTTCACCCCGACGAGCCGCGTGGAGTCGTACGCGAGCGTGACGGCGCCCTCGGTCCGCTCGACGACGTCCCACGTCGCCCAGCCGGTCGTGCCGTGGATCGCCGTGCCGTCGGCGCCGTTGTGCTGCAGCTGCCACGTCCGGCCGCCGAACCGCAGCACGCCGTCCCGGATCCGGTTGGACCACGGCACCATCGCGAAGCTCGCGCAGCGCTCGATCTCGCCCAGGTGCCGGGTCGCGGTGGGCCGCAGCAGGTCCACCCAGGAGTCACCCAGGCGCACGCGGCCCGCAGCGAGCGACGCGCCCGTGCCGGGCAGCACGTCGAGCTCCCACGCGTCGCTGCGCAGGCGCAGCACTCGCGGGTCGAGCTCGACGTGCGCCTGCGCACGTTCACTGACAGCGGTCATCGTCGCCCCCTGCGCACCGTCGTCCTCTGCTCACCGTCCGACGCTCACCGTCCGACGCTCACCGTCCGACGCTCGTCGTCCGACGCCCGTCAGGTGACGGACCGTCAGACCGTGACCTCGACGCGGACCGTCGCACCGGCCGGCGCGTAGGGCACGACGTTGCCCTCGACCGGGGTGCCGTCCACCACGAGCCGGCCGCGCGCACCCTCGGCACCCGAGTTCGTCACGACGATCTCGTACGTCGCGCCGCGCGCGACGCGCGTGACGGTGAACGACGGGACCTCGGGGCCGATCTGCGGGTCGACGACGAGGCCGTCGTACTCCGGGCGCACACCCAGCAGGTACTGCGAGACCGTGACGAAGTTCCACGCCGCCGTACCGGTGAGCCAGGAGTTCTTCGCCTCGCCGTGGCGCACGGCCTCCTTGCCCGCGATCATCTGCGCGTACACGTACGGCTCGAGCCGGTGCACGTCGGAGATGTCCTCGCGGTAGGCGGGCGTGATGCGCTTGTAGTAGTCGAACGCGCGCGCGCCGCGGCCCACGACCGTCTCGGCGATGATCACCCACGGGTTGTTGTGGCAGAAGATGCCGCCGTTCTCCTTGTACCCCGGCGGGTACGTGGAGACCTCGCCCATGTGCACCTGGTAGGTGGTGTACGCGGGGTACTGCAGCACCATGCCGTGGTCGGTCGCGAGCAGCTCGTTGACCGAGTCGAGCGCCTTGATCGCGGGGGCGTCGGTGTCGTGCGGGCCCTCGCCCACGCCGACGCCCGCCATGACCGCGAAGCCCTGCGGCTCGATCCAGATCTTGCCCTCGTCGTGCGCGTCGGTCCCGATCGGGTTGCCGTAGTAGTCGTACGCGCGCAGGAACCAGGCGCCGTCCCAGCCGTCGGTGAGCAGCGCGTCGCGCATCTCGGCGACGTAGCCACGCGCCCGGTCCGCGACGTCGGCCAGGCCGCGGCGCGCCGCGAGCTCGGCGTACTGCTCGCCGTACAGGACGAACTGCGCGGCGATGAACGTGGACTCCGCGACGCCGCCCGCCTGGTTCTCGGTCGTCTGGAACGACTCGCCCGGCGTGGTGGAGAAGCAGTTGAGGTTCAGGCAGTCGTTCCAGTCCGCGCGGCCGATCAGCGGCAGGCCGTGCGGGCCGCGGTGCGTGACCGTGAACTCGAACGAGCGCGTCAGGTGCTCGAACAGCGGCACCTCCGAGCCCGGCTCGTTGTCGAACGGCACCGGCTCGTCGAGGATCGAGAAGTCCCCGGTCTCCTTGATGTACGCCGCGGTGCCCGCGATCAGCCACAGCGGGTCGTCGTTGAAGCCCGAGCCGATGTCGTTGTTCCCGCGCTTCGTCAGCGGCTGGTACTGGTGGTACGCCGAGCCGTCCGCGAACTGCGTCGAGGCGATGTCGATGATCCGCTCGCGCGCGCGCTCCGGGATCAGGTGGACGAAGCCCAGCAGGTCCTGGTTGGAGTCGCGGAAGCCCATGCCACGGCCGATGCCGGTCTCGAAGAACGACGCCGAGCGCGACATGTTGAACGTGACCATGCACTGGTACTGGTTCCAGATGTTGACCATCCGGTCCAGCTTGTCGTCGCTCGACGTCACCGAGTACGTCGACAGGAGCTGGGTCCAGTAGTCCTGCAGCTCGGCGAGGGCCGCGTCGGCCTGCTCCGCGGTCGCGAACCGCGACAGCAGCGCGTGCGCGCGCTCCTTGTTGACGATCTGGTGGGCGTCGTCGGCCCACTTCTCCTCGTCGGGGTTCTCGACGTAGCCGAGGACGTAGACGAGGTCGCGCGACTCGCCCGGCGCCAGGGACACGTTCACCTGGTGCGAGCCGATCGGGTACCAGCCCGACGCGACCGAGTTGGTGGCCTCGCCCTTGAGCGGGACCGTGGCCTCGCCGAGCGAGTTGTACGCGCCGACGAACGAGTCGCGGTCCGTGTCGAAGCCGTCCGCCCGCGTGTTCACGGCGAACACGGCGTAGTGGTCGCGGCGCTCGCGGTACTCGGTGCGGTGGTAGATCGCCGAGCCGTGCGGCGACTCCTGCTCGACCTCGACCTCGCCGATCGACAGGTTGCGCTGGTAGTTCGTCTGGTCGTCCTGGGCGTTCCACAGGCAGAACTCGACGAACGAGAACAGCGACAGCGTCTTGTCGGCGTCCGAGGTGTTGGTGATCGTGACCTTCTGCACCTCGGCGGTCTCGCCGACCGGCACGAAGAACGAGGTCTCGACGCGCACGCCGTTCCGCTCGCCCGTGATGCGCGAGTAGCCCAGGCCGTGCCGCGCCTCGAAGTGGTCGAGGTCCGCCTTGACCGGCAGCCACGACGGGGTCCACACGTCGCCACCGTCGTTGACGTACAGGTAGCGGCCGCCCGCGTCGGCAGGGATGTTGTTGTAGCGGTACCGCGTCAGGCGGCGCATCTTGGCGTCGCGGTAGAACGAGTACCCGCCGGCCTGGTGGGAGAGCAGCGAGAAGAACTGCTCGGACCCCAGGTAGTTGATCCACGGGTACGGGGTGTGCGGCGTCGTGATGACGTACTCGCGTGCCTCGTCGTCGAAGTGCCCGTAACGCATGGAGGTGGCCTCTCGCGGTGCTCGTTGCCGGGGCGCCTGCGGGCCGGCGCTGCTGTGCGTCCGGACCCGTCGGTGTCCCTCATGGTCGGTGCGAGAGCGCTCCCATGCGCCTCACGAGACAGGACTATAGCGGGGCGCGCACGCGCGCGAGAACCGCCGCACGTCCGCGCCGCCCGCGCGCGCGGGGGACAGCCCACGGACGGGCGTGGGCGGGACGCCGATCGGGCACTACCGTGGGCGCGTGCTGCTCTCCGACCGTGACATCAGGGCCGAGCTCGAGTCGGGCCGCGTGGCCCTCGACCCCTACGAGCCGGCGATGATCCAGCCGTCGAGCATCGACGTGCGGCTCGACCGCTACTTCCGGCTCTTCGACAACCACAAGTACCCCTTCATCGACCCCGCCGCCGAGCAGCCGGACCTCACGCGGCTCGTCGAGGTGCCGTCCGGGGAGTCGTTCGTGCTGCACCCGGGCGAGTTCGTCCTCGGGTCCACGTACGAGCAGGTCAGCCTGCCCGACGACATCGCGGCGCGGCTCGAGGGCAAGTCCTCGCTCGGGCGCCTCGGCCTGCTCACGCACTCGACCGCGGGCTTCGTCGACCCGGGTTTCTCCGGGCACGTGACCCTCGAGCTGTCGAACGTCGCGACGCTGCCGATCGTCCTGTGGCCGGGCATGAAGATCGGGCAGCTGTGCTTCTTCCGCCTCTCCTCGGCTGCCGAGCACCCCTACGGCTCCGCGGGCTACGGCTCGCGGTACCAGGGCCAGCGCGGCCCGACCGCCTCGCGCTCCTGGCAGAGCTTCCACCGCACCGAGGTCTGACGTGACGAGAGGGATGACGCGATGACGCGTGACCTGCCGCGTCTGCCCCTGTCCGACGACGGCCTGCGCAACCGTCACCTTCTCGCGCTGCCGGACGGCGTCGAGCCCGACGAGGTCGAGGTGCTCGCCGCGAGCCGGTTCCTCAACGCGCGCTGGGAGGACCCCGACGGCGACACCCCGACGCAGCGCTCGCGTCCCCTCACCGCCGCGCTCGGGCTGCGGCTGTCCGGCCCGCGGCCGCAGGCGCGCGTGCTGCGCCTCACCCGGCACTCCACGCTCGTCGGCCCGTACGCGGTCACGCCGGACGACGCCCTGACGCTGGGCCTGCCCGCCACCACGACGACCGCGTTCGACGTGGTGTGCCCGCGCGACCGCGGCGCCAAGCCCTACCCGGGCGGCGACCGCCACGGGCTCAAGCGCGCGTTCCCCGACGGGTACCCGAACCGCGAGGAGGAGCGCGTGCTCCTGTGGCTCGTCGCGGCGGCGCGGCGGCTCGGCGGCGCGGTGCGCACCGGGCAGTCCGGGGTGGTGCTGCAGCCCGACATGGAGAGCGCGATCGACCTCACCGTGTTCTCCGACCGGTGGATCGAGCCCGCCGAGGCGCTCGCGGTGGTCCAGCGCGCCGCGCCACGCGCGCGGCTGTCGGTCCCGACGAGCGAGTGGGACGGCCCGATGCCCGGCGCCGGCCGGTACGAGGGGCACCCCCTGGCCGGCATGCCCGAGCCCGGCGGTTCCGGGCTGCGTGACGCGCTCCTCGAGCACGGGATCCTCGACCCCGACGAGCGGCGTCGGCTGCAGATGGAGGCCGCCGCGTTCGACGAGCTCATGCTCGCAGCGCCGCCCGCGGCCGAGTCGTTCGGCGTGCTCGTCGAGCTCGGGGTCGACGGCATGGTGGCGGTCGAGGCCGCCGAGGAGCAGGACCTGCCGCCGTTGCTCCAGGGGCTGCCGTGGACGGCGCAGGGCGTGGTCGCGTACCGCGTGCGGTGGGAGCCGCTGCTCATCGAGGAGCTCGAGCTCGAGAAGCCGTCGTTCGAGCACCGTGTCGCGCGCACGCGCAGCGCCCCCGTGGTGCAGGTGATCGCGCGGGCGATCCACGCCGCGGTCGGCGGGGAGATCGCCGACGAGGCCGACTTCCTCATCGACCCCGCCGACCTCTGACCTGCCGCCGGCCGGGCGCCCGCGCGAGGTCGGTCGTCGTCAGTGAGGCCGGTGGCGCTTCCCGACGGAGTACCCGGTGAGGCCGCGCTGCTCCATGGCCTTGAGGACGGGTTCGGCGAGGTACGTGTAGGAGGTCAGCGGTCCGGAGACGACGGTGTGACCCTCGAGCTTGGCGGCCGACAGGGCCGCGGACATCGGGATCGGGCTGGCGGGTTCGTTGCGTGTGACGGACGAACCGGCGCGTCGTGTCGCGTCGTTGCTCCAGCGTGGGCTCGTTGCTTCGGGGCGACGAATCGATGCGCAACCAACGAACCGAGGGCGACTCGGCGGCGCCGGCCTCGTCCGACGGTCAGGGAGTGGTGGCCAGGCGGGAGCGGAGGAGGACGGCGATGTCGGTGACCTCGGGGACGCCGACCTGAGCCGACGCGCCCGCCGGAGTGGTGCCAGCGGCGGGGGCTGCGCCTGGCCCGGTCGTGCCGGGTGCGGGCGCGCCGCCGTCGGTCGATGACGCCGCGGTGGCTGCTGAGTGGGCGGCGGCGACGCCGTCGGTGAGCATGACCGTGCAGTACGGGCAGGCGGTGGCGATGACGTCCGCCCCGGTGGCGATCGCCTCGGTCGCGCGCGCCGTGGAGATGCGCGTGCCGATCGACTCCTCCATCCACACCCGCGCGCCGCCCGCGCCGCAGCAGAACGCGTCCGCGCCGGAGCGCGGCATCTCCGTCACCTGGACGCCGGGGATCGCGCCGAGCAGCTCGCGCGGCGGGGAGTAGACCTGGTTGTGCCGGCCCAGGTAGCAGGGGTCGTGGTAGGTCACGGTGCGCTCGTCGTCGGCGGGCAGCAGCGTGAGGCGACCGTCGGAGACGAGCTGGTCCAGCAGCACGGTGTGGTGCACGACCTCGTACCGGCCGCCGAGCTGTGGGTACTCCCGGCTGATGGTGTTGAAGCAGTGCGCGCAGGTCACGACGATGCGCTGCGCGCCGACCTCGTTGAGGACCTCGACGTTCTGCGCGGCGAGCATCTGGTAGAGCAGCTCGTTGCCCGCGCGCCGGGCCGGGTCACCCGTGCACGTCTCGCCGTCGCCGAGCACCGCGAACGACACCCCGGCGGCGTGCAGGAGCTCGGCCACGGCCCTCGTCGTGCGCTTGGCGCGGTCCTCGTACGCCCCGGCGCAGCCGACCCAGAACAGGTACTCGACGTCGGCCGCGGACTCGACGTCCGCTCCGACCACCGGCACCTCGAAGTCGAGGCCTTTGGCCCAGTCGAGCCGGGCGCGGGCGGGCAGCCCCCACGGGTTGCCCTGCCGCTCGAGCTTGGTGAACGTGCCGCCGAGCTCCTTGGGGAACGCGGACTCCATGAGCACCTGGTAGCGGCGCATGTCGACGATCGCGTCGACATGCTCGATGTCCACCGGGCACTGCTGCACGCACGCGCCGCAGGAGGTGCACGCCCACAACGCGTCGGCGTCGATCACGCCCGTGCCGATCAGGTCGAGGCCCGCGTGCTCGTCGTCGAGGTTCCGCGTGCCGTCCGGTGCGCGCAGGTACGGCGCGGTCGCGGCGGCGTGGTCGCGCAACGCGAGCGTCACGAGCTTGGGGGACAGCGGCTTGCCCGTGGCCCATGCGGGGCACTGGTCCTGGCAGCGGCCGCACTCGGTGCACGTCGCGAAGTCGAGCAGGCCCTTCCAGGTGAAGTCCTCGATCGCGCCGACGCCCAGGCGCGCGTCGTCGGGCAAGTCCTCGAGCGCAGCCAGGTCGACGGGCGTGCCGTCCGCGAGCGTCAGCGGCTGCAGCGGGCCGAGCGCGGGCGCGCCGTCGGGCTCGCGCCGCGCGTACACGTTGACCAGGCCCAGGAACCGGTGCCAGGCCACGCCCATCGTCGGCTGCAGGCCGATCACCATGAGCCACGTCATCGACACGACGATCTTCACCGTGGCCGTCACGACGACCGCGGTCTCGAGCGCGCTCGTCGTCGCTCCCTGCCAGGCCTGCCCGAGCCACGCGGTCAGCGGGAAGTGCAGCGCCGAGGCCGTGCCCTCGCCCGCGTCCGCGGCGAGCGCGTACTCCAGCCCGCGCAGCACGATCACGGCCAGCACGACGACGAGCACGGTCGCCTCGACGTAGAACGCCTGCCACTGCGTGGACCCGAAGAACCGTGACCGTCGCTGCACCTCGGCCGGCTGCGAGGCACGCGGCCGGATCCGCAGGCGCAGCGCGATGAGCGCGACGATCCCGACGAGCGACGTCCACGCGAGCAGCTCGACGGCCCACTCGAGCGGCCAGAAGTGCCCGATCAGCGGCAGGGCCGCGCTGGGCGCGACGACCTGCACGTACCCGGTCGCGAGCGTCACCGCGAGGACCGGGAACGACACCATGACCACCCAGTGCGCCGCGCGCACCACGGGCCGGTGCTGGAACCGACCGTGCCCGAGCACCTCGCGCGCGAGCGTGCGCAGGCGCTGCCTCACGGGCGAGAGTCGCCCGGGTGCGGGCCGGCCGACGCCGACGGTGCGCGTGATCGTCGTCGCCCCGCGGGCGAACAACCACACGCCGACGACCGTCGCCACGACGACGAGCACCAGGCAGGTCCACTGCACCCCGTTCACGCCGCACAACCTACCCACCCCCTCCGCCCGCCCCTCTGCGTCGTTCACGGTGCGGTGGGCGGCGCAGAGCAGTCGGCGGTTCTGCGGACATGGCTGACCGGTGCGTGAGGGTGGTCACGGTTCGGGGTCGGGAGGCGGATGCGTGGATGCCGGTTGGTAGAGTCTTGACCGATCTCCCGCCCAGTCTCGTGGCCGACCGGAACGATTCGGACGGCCTCGTTGCGCCCCGACAGGACGGAGTCCGACCGCGTGCTGCTGCTGCTCCTCGTCCACCTCGCAGCAGCCCTCGTCGCGCCCACGCTCGTCCGGTTGTGGGGACGCAAGGCGTTCTGGGTCCTCGCCGCCGCGCCTGCCTCCGCCGCCGTCTGGGCGCTGAGCTGGACGTCGCAGGTCCAACGCGGTGACGGTCCGGTGCAGAGCGTCGAGTGGATCCCCGCGCTCGGGCTCGAGCTAACGTTCCGCCTCGACACGCTCGCGTGGCTGATGACGCTCGTCGTCGGCGGGGTCGGTGCGCTCGTGCTCGTCTACTGCGCGGCGTACTTCTCGGTCTCGGCGCAGGGGCTCGGCCGGTTCGGCGGCGTGTTCGTCGCGTTCGCGGGCGCCATGCTCGGGCTCGTCACGTCCGACGACATGATCCTGATGTTCATCTTCTGGGAGCTGACGACCGTCACCTCCTACCTGCTGATCGGGCACTACAGCGACCGCAAGGCGAGCCGCCGCGCCGCGATGCAGGCGATCGTCATCACCACCGCAGGTGGCCTCGCGATGCTCGTCGGCGTGGTGCTGCTGGGTGAGGCCGCAGGCACGTACCGGCTGAGCGAGGTCGTCGCGCACCCGCCCGGCGGCGCGGCCGCGACCGCCGCGATCGCGTGCCTGCTGGCGGGGGCGGCGACGAAGTCCGCGCTGCTGCCGTTCCACTTCTGGCTGCCCGCGGCGATGGCCGCGCCGACGCCCGTCTCGGCGTACCTGCACGCGGCGGCCATGGTCAAAGCGGGCGTCTACCTGGTCGCACGGTTCGCGCCCGCGTTCTCGCAGCACGAGCTGTGGCGGTGGATCATCGTCGTGCTCGGCTGCGGGACGCTGCTGCTCGGCGGGTACCGCGCGCTGCGCCAGCACGACCTCAAGCTCGTGCTCGCGTTCGGCACGGTCAGCCAGCTCGGGCTCATCACGCTGCTCGTCGGCCTCGGCACGCGCGCCACCGCGCTCGCGGGCCTGGCGATGCTCGGCGCGCACGCGATGTTCAAGGCGACGCTGTTCCTCGTCGTCGGCGTGATCGACGCGGCCACGGGCACGCGTGACCTGCGGCGGCTGTCCGGTGTGGGCCGCGAGCTCAAGCTCACGGCGCTCGCTGGTGCGCTCGGCACCGCGAGCATGATCGGCCTGCCGCCGTTCGCGGGGTACGTGGCCAAAGAGGCCGGGCTCGAGGCGATCGAGCACCTGGAGGACAACGCCGTCGGGCTGATTGTCCTGGTCAGCGTCGCGATCGGGTCGGTGCTGACGGTCGCGTACGGCCTGCGGCTGTGGTGGGGCGCGTTCGCGACGAAGAAGGCGGTGGTCCCGGAGTCGGCGATCGCCCACGAGGCCGTCGCGACGCAGGCGGACGGCGCGCGCAGCCCCGGCTCGACGAGCCGTGTCGCGACGCAGCCCGACGCCGAGCCCGCCGCGATCTCCCACCCCTCGCTGCTGCTCGTGTGGCCCGCGATGATCCTGGGCGTGCTCGGGCTGGCCGTGGCACTGCTGCCGCAGCTCGGCGAGCACCTGCTCGACCCGTACGCGGACACGCTGGGTCTCGGCGAGCCCGGTCACCTCGCGCTGTGGGCGGGGTTCACGCCCACGTTCGCGCTGACGCTGGTGATCCTGGGCGCCGGTGCCGCCCTGTTCGCGGTGCGGGAGCGCATCGAGACGCTGCAGGCGCGCCTGACCTACCGCGGCCCCGACGCCGACCGCATCTACCGCCGCTTCATGCGCCGGCTCGACGACGTCGCGGCGGACGTCACCGCGGCCACGCAGCGAGGCTCGCTTCCGTTGTACGTCGGCCTCGTGCTGGTCGTCTTCGTGGTCGGGGTCGGCGCGAGCCTGCTCGTCGGCGGTGCGTGGCCCGACGACGTGCGGGCGTTCGACCACCCCGCGCAGCTCGTGTTCGCCGGCGCGACGATCGCCTCGGCCGTGCTCGTCGCGCGCGCCCGTCGGCGTCTCAAGGCCGTCATCCTGCTCGGCATCGGCGGGTACGCGGTCGCGGGGCTGTTCCTGCTGCAGGGCGCGCCCGACCTCGCGCTCACGCAGGTGCTCACCGAGACCGTCACGCTCGTCGTGTTCGTGCTGGTGCTGCGCCGCATCCCGCCGTACTTCTCCGACCGTCCCCTCGTCGCCTCCCGCTGGTTGCGGCTCGCGATCGGCCTGGCCGTGGGACTCACGGTCGCGGGGATCGCGCTGGTCGCGCCGTCGGCGCGCATCCACGCACCCGTCACGGAGCACTTCGCCGAGGAGGCGGTCGGCTGGGGCGGCGGCAAGAACATCGTCAACGTGACGCTGGTCGACATCCGCGCGTGGGACACCATGGGTGAGATCTCGGTGCTGCTCGTCGCGGCGACCGGTGTCGCGTCGCTCGTCTTCCTCTCGCGGCGCACCGGGCAGATCTTCCGGGCGCGGGACGCGGCACCCGAGCGGGCCGTGTGGGCGGGGGCCGACCCCATGGCGGCGCTGCGCCGCGGCACCGACCAGGCGCGGATCGACGCGCCGACGACGAACCGCGAGTGGCTGCGCGCGGGGTCGACGTTGGCCCCGCAGCGACGGTCGGTGATCTTCGAGGTCGTCGTGCGGCTGCTGTTCCACACGATGGTCGTCTACTCGGTGTTCCTGCTGTTCAGTGGGCACAACCAGCCCGGCGGCGGGTTCGCGGCGGGTCTGGTGACGGGCATCGCGCTGACAGTGCGCTACCTCGCGGGCGGCCGCTACGAGCTCGGCGAGGCGGCACCCGTGCAGCCCGGCGTGCTGCTCGGCACGGGCCTGTTCCTCTCGGCGGGCGTCGGGCTCGGCGGGCTGCTCGTCGGCGGCTCGGTGCTGCGCTCGTGGATCGTGGACCTGCACCTGCCGCTGCTCGGCGACGTGCACCTGGTGACGAGCCTCTTCTTCGACATCGGCGTGTACCTCGTCGTCGTCGGGCTCGTGCTCGACATCCTGCGCTCGCTCGGCGCGGAGCTCGACCGGCGTGCGGAGATCGGCGAGGACCCGCCGTTCGACGGCACCTTGCCGAGCCTCGAGGAAGGGGCGTCGCGATGATCGACATGGCGCCCAACCTCACGCTCGTCGTCGCGATCGCGGTGCTCTTCGCCGCGGGCGTCTACCTCGTGCTCGAACGGTCGCTGTCGCGCGTGCTGATCGGCGTGATCCTGCTCGGCAACGGCGCGAACCTGCTGTTCCTCGTGGCCGGTGGGCGTGCGGGGCGGCCACCGATCGTCGGGCTCGAGGACGAGCGGCAGATGTCCGACCCGCTGCCGCAGGCGATGGTGCTGACCGCGATCGTCATCACGCTCGGGATGACGGCGTTCCTGCTCGCCATGGCGTACCGGTCCTGGCAGCTGCATCGGCACGACGAGGTGCAGGACGACGTCGAGGACCGCCGCATCGCGCGCCTCGCGGCGATCGACGAGCGCGCATTCACGGACGCCGACACCGAGGCGACGCTCCAGTCGCTCGACGAGGAGGCCGAGGAGGCCCGCGACGAGGTGGACGACGGCCTGGTCCGTGAGGCCCGGCCGGACGACGAGCAGCGCGACAAGGAGGTGGCACCGTGAGCGACTGGACCTGGGTGGTGCCGCTGCCGGTCGTCATCCCGCTGTTCAGCGCGGGCCTCACGCTCGCGCTGTGGCGGCGCCCGCGCGTGCAGCCGATCGTCTCGGTGACCGCGCTCGTGCTCGTGCTGCTGTCCTCGGTCACGCTGCTCGTGCTGGCCGACGACGGCCCGCTCGTCGTCGACGTGGGCGGCTGGGCCGCGCCCGTCGGGATCAACCTCGTCGCCGACCGGCTCTCGGCGCTCATGCTGTCGGTCTCGTCGGCCGTGACGCTGTGCGTCCTGCTCTACTCGCTCGCGCAGGGCCGGGACGACGACGAGGAGTCCGCGCCCGTCTCGATCTACCACCCGACGTTCCTCGTGCTGGCCGCGGGCGTCGCGAACGCGTTCCTCTCGGGCGACCTGTTCAACATCTACGTCGGGTTCGAGATCCTGCTCGCGGCGTCGTTCGTGCTCATCACGCTCGGCGGCACGCGCGACCGGATCCGCGCGGGGACCATCTACATCGTCGTCGCGCTGCTCTCGTCGGTGCTGTTCCTCGTCGCGATCGCCGCGGTGTACGCCACCACCGGCACGGTCAACCTGGCCCAGCTCGCGCTGCGCCTGCCGGAGATCGACCCGGGCACGCGCCTCACGCTGCAGGTGCTCCTGCTGCTCGCGTTCGCCGTCAAGGCGGCCGTGTTCCCGCTGTCCGCGTGGCTGCCGGACTCCTACCCGACCGCGCCCGCACCGGTCACCGCGGTGTTCGCGGGCCTGCTCACCAAGGTCGGCGTGTACGCGATCATCCGCACGCAGACGCTGCTCTTCCCGGGCGGTGAGCTCGACGACGTGCTCATGTGGGCTGCGCTCGCGACCATGCTCGTCGGGATCCTCGGCGCCGTCGCGCAGGACGACATCAAGCGTCTGCTGTCGTTCACGCTCGTCAGCCACATCGGGTTCATGCTGTTCGGCATCGCGCTGTCCTCGCAGGCCGGGTGGACCGCGGCGATCTACTACGTGGTCCACCACATCACCGTGCAGACCGCGCTGTTCCTCGTGGTGGGGCTCGTCGAGCGCGTGGGCGGCTCGACGTCGCTGACGCGCCTGGGCGGTCTGGCGAAGGTCGCGCCGGTGCTCGCGATCCTGTTCTTCGTCCCGGCGATGAACCTCGGCGGGATCCCGCCGCTGTCGGGGTTCCTGGGCAAGCTCGGCCTGCTGCAGGCGGGCGTCGACGCCGGCACCCCGTTGGCCTACATCCTCGTCGTGGGCTCGGTCGTGACCTCCCTGCTCACGCTGTACGCGCTGGTCAAGGCGTGGAACAAGGCGTTCTGGCAGACACCGCAGGACGAGCCGCGGCCCGTGCACCTGCCGTTCGGGATGGTCGGCCCGACTGCCGCGCTCATCGCCGTGGGGCTCGGGCTCACGTTCGCCGCGGGCCCGCTGTACGCGTACACCGAGCGCGCGGCGAGCGCGCTCACGCTGCGCACCACCTACGTCTGGGCGGTCCTGCCCGACGGCCTGCGAGGCGAGGGCGAGTCGGCCGACCTGAGCGAGGACGACCAGACCCCACCGCCCCCGGCCGACGAGGCGGGTGACGACTCATGAGCCTGCACGCGCGCCGCGCGCGGCGACTGCCCTGGGGCACGGTGGCCTGGCTGACCGTCGTCTGGGTGTTCCTGTGGGGCGACCTGACGTTCGCGAACGTGCTCGCGGGCGTGGTGCTCGCGCTGCTCGTCACGCTCGGGCTGCGGATGACGCCCGTCGACTTCCACGGCCGGGTCCGGCCGTGGGGCGTCGCGAGGCTGTTCGGCCGGTTCGCGTGGGACCTGGTGCGCGCGTCGTTCGAGGTCGCGTTCATCGCGCTGCGGCCGCGCTACACGCCGCGCGGCGCCGTGATCGGCGTCCAGCTGCGCAGCCACTCCGACCTCTACCTGACGATGGTCGCGGAGCTGTGCTCGCTCGTGCCGGGCTCGCTCGTCGTCGAGGCGCACCGCCTCACGGGACGCCTCTACCTGCACGTGCTCGACGTCGAGGCGGCCGGCGGCATCGAGGCCGCGCGCCAGGCCGTGCTCGACCAGGAGGAGCGCGTGCTGCGCGCGTTCGGGTCCGACGCCGAGCTGCGTGCGGCGGGCCTCCTGACCAGCCCGACGGGGGTCCGCTCATGACGTGGGTCGTGGTGGTGTGCGCGGTGATGATCACGATCGGCGCGGGGTTCGCGATCGTGCGGGCCGAGAAGGGTCCGTCGATGCTCGACCGGACCATCGCGCTCGACGTCACGGTGACCGCGGTGATCGCGGCGTTCGCGCTGTACGCGGCGGCGCAGCGGCGCACCGACGTGGTGCCCGTGCTCGTCGTGCTGTCGCTCGTCGGGTTCGTGGGGTCCGTGACGATCGCGCGCTTCGCGGCGGTCGAGCCCAAGGGTGAGGGCCGGGTCCGCACGCGTGAGGAGGTCGCGGCCGAGGAGGCCGCGCGGCGGGAGGCCGAGGAGGCCGAGCTGCGGGCGGGCCTCGACTGGTCCGAGCACGGCGGCTCGGCGGAGGGGGAGGTCCGATGAGCGCGTGGGACACGGCCGCGGACGTCGCGTCGGTCATCTGCATGCTGGGCGGTTCGTTCTTCGTGCTCGCCGCGGGCGTCGGGGTGCTGCGGTTCCCCGACCTGCTCGCGCGCATGCACGCCGGGACCAAGCCGCAGGTGCTCGGACTGATCCTGGTGCTCGTCGGGCTGGGCCTGCGGCTGCGGTCGGGCGGTGCGGTGTGGGCGCTCGTGCTCGTCGCCGTGTTCGGCCTGCTCACCGCGCCGGTCGCGGCGCACATGGTCGGCCGGGCGGGCTACCGCACGGGCAAGGTGCGCAGCGACCTGCTGGTCGCCGACGAGCTGACTCGCGACCTGGCTGAGGCCCGGACACGCGACGAGGAGTGAGCCCCGCCGGCGTGCCCGGCCTCAGCGGATCGAGGTCCGCGCCGACGGGCGGGCGACGAGCCGTCCGTCCTTGAGCTCGACGACGCGGTCGGCGAGCTCGGCGAGCTCCGGGTCGTGCGTCGCGACGACGACCGCGACCCCCGCGTCGCGCGCGGCGGCGACGAGCAGTCCGAACAGCGCGAGCGCGTGCCACGAGTCGAGCCCGGAGGTGGGGTCGTCGGCCAGGACCGCGCGCGGCTGGTGCACGAGCGCGCGCGCGACGGCCGTGCGCTGCCGCTGACCGACCGAGACGGCGGACGGCACGCGGTACGCCCCGGCGCCGACGAAGAGTCGGCCGAGCAGCGCCGCGGCGTGCTCCCGCGCGAGGTCGGCGGGGATCTCGATCCGCAGCAGGGGGAGCTCGACGTTCTCGACGAGGGTCAGCTCGGGGAGCAGCTCGTCGCCGGGGAAGACCAGCCCGAGCGAGCGCAGGCGGGTTGCGGCGAGCTCGTGCGGCCGCAGACCGGCGAGGTCGACGCCGTCGAGGCGGACGCGCCCGGACTCGGGCTGGGCGAGCCCCGCGAGGCACTGCAGCATCGTCGTCGTGCCCGAGCGGCGTGGGCCCAGGAGCGCGACGGCCTCGCCCTCGGCGACCTCGAGATGGGCGCCCAGGAGCTCGGCGGACGTTCCTGCGCGAGCGACGACGTCGCAGGCGGAGAGCACAGACATGGCGCCTCGCAGCGGTGCATGGGAAGTGCGGCGGTCACGGGAGGCAGGGGGCCATCCGTTGCGAGGCATCTTGGCGGGTGAATTGTGGTGACACGTCCAACTTCAACGATTAACCACGCCCGGAAATGGTGCCAAACCCCCTGAAATCACCCAGACGCCGAGTAGGAGCCAGACTCATCGGCACCGCGACGGCCGCGGCCGTGAGCACCCATGCCGAGTAGTCGAGCCCGAGGAACAGCCAGATGCTCGTGTGCATCACGGCCACGGCGAGGGCGAACGGCGCGCGCGTCCTGCGCCACGCGAGCCACACCGGCGCGGTGAGCTCGAGCAGCAGCGCACCCGTCGCGAGCGCGCCCGCGATCAGCACGTGATCGGCGACCCAGTGCCCGAGCCCGGACGCCGGCGCGTCCCCGCCTTGCCGCAGGATCCAGGACATGTTGTCCGACAGCGCCCACTCGATGCCCGAGTGCCGCAGCTTCTGCACGCCGGTCAGCCAGTAGACGACCGCGAGGACGGCCAGCGCCGCGCGCGGCGGCCACCCGAACGCGACCGTGCGCTCGTCGTCCTGCCCGCGTCGAGGCACGCGTGCGAACAGCAGCACGAACCCCACCCAGACCGTCATGACGTCGTTGTGCATGACCTTGCCCGACGAGCCCCACAGCGCGCACAGCACCGCGTACGCGGTCCACGCGACGACGAACCCGAGCTGCGCACGGCGCCGCGCGACCACCAGCCCGACCCCGCCGACGCCGATCACCGCGAGCGCGACGAGGAGGCGGTCGGGCACGTGCGGGGGGAGCCACGAGACGAACGTGAGCCCGTCGGTGAGCGCCGCGGGCCGCTCGGCGATGGCGCTCCAGTCCCGCGCGACCAGGCGCAGCCCGATCACGAGCGCGACGAGCGTGTGGACCTCGAGGAGCCGGAAGCCCGGACCGGGCGCGGTCAGGCGTGCGTCGATGCCGCGCACGAACCGGGCGACGCGGCCGCCGTCGGCGGGTGCCGGCGTGGTGGTGCCGGTCGGGGTGGGCGCCGGTGTCGTCGTCACAGCGGGACCTCCACGAGCCGGGTCGTGCCGTGCACCTCGCGCTCGCGCGTGACCGGGTCCATGGTCCACGCCGACCGGTCGACGGCGACCGCGACGTAGTCGTCCGGGTCGAGGCCCGCGACGTGCAGCCACGCGACCGCCTCGGCGTGCTGCTGGTGCGCGGACTGGTGGCGCAGGTCGACGAGCTGGTGGCTCGTGGTCGCCAGCACCTGGTCGTCGGGCAGGCGGACCGTCACCTGCGAGCCGTCGGGGCGGATCGCGACGAGGCTCGTGGTCGCGCCGTCGGCGGTGCGCACGGTGCTGAACAGCCGGAACGACGTCACCGGCCACGCCTCGATCTCGGCCGCGGCGCCCAGCAGCACCACACCGAGCGTGCCCCAGGTGACCGCGCGCGCGATCCGCCGCTCACGGCGCCCGTCGATGTCCGCCACCTGCACCGTCCCGTCGTCGGACCGCTCGCCCGACGACGCCCCCGCGTCCCGCATGACTCTCCGTGCCTCCCGACGAGGGACCGCCGCCCCCGACCGGAACTCTGCCAGACCGCCCCCACCCCGCGGACCGCTTCTCACCCCGCGCGAGCCAGCGGTCACTCAGCCCAAGCCGCCCCTTGGCCGGAGCGGCCGCTGTGTCGGCTGGGGGTCGTGAGGCGAGACAGTGGTTGCTCAGGCTGCGCCGGGCTTTGGCCGGAGTGGGCGCTGGGTCGTCGGGGGGTGGGCGAGACAGGGGTTGCTCCGGCCAAGCCGGGTGTGAGCCGGAGTGGGCGCTGGGTCGGCGGGGGTTCGACCGGGGGCGACGGGGGGCGACGGGGGTGGGGCCGGCAGGTGCGGATCGGGGAGCGGTTCCGGTGGACGCGGACGACGAGGGCACGTGGCGGACCGACCACGACCTGCGGCTGTGGGACGTGCCGGTCATCCGGCTGCACGACCGGATGGAGCGCGTGCACTCCGCCCGCTGACCGGTCGGTGCCCTGCAGCCGGTGGTTGGATGGCCGTGGGAGCGACGACGGGCTCGGACGTCGCACGCGGCAGACGCCGGGCGGCGTCAGCAGACACTCAGCGGGAGGCAGCGTGCGCGGGCACGGCGAGGGACACACGGAGGTCGTCGTCGTCGGCGCGGGCCCCAACGGGCTGGCTGCCGCCGTGACCTGCGCGCGCGCCGGCCTCGACGTCACGGTCCTCGAGGCGCAGCCGACGATCGGCGGCGGCGCGCGCACGCTCGACCTGGGCCTGGCCGACGGGGTGGTGCACGACATCTGCTCCGCGGTGCAGGCGATGGCCTGGGCGTCGCCGTTCTTCCGCGGGTTCGACCTGGCTGCGCGGGGGGTCGAGCTGCTGACGCCCGAGATCTCGTACGCGCAGCCGCTGGCGGACGGCCGCGCGGGCCTGGCGTACCGCGACCTGGACCGCACGGTCGAGGGGCTCGGCGCCGACGGGCCGGCGTGGCGCTCGCTCGTCGGGCGGCTCTCGGAGCACTGGCAGGACGTGGTGCGCGTCGCGCTGGGCGACAAGCGCAGCTTGCCGCCCGGGCTGGTGCCGCGCGGCGTCCCGACCGCCGCGGCGTTCGGCCTGGCGGTGCTCGAGCAGGGCACGCGCGCCTGGGACCGCCGCTTCACCGGCGACGTCGCGCCCGCGCTGCTCACGGGCGTCGCGGCGCACGCGATCACGCCGCTGCCGTCGTTCGCGGCCGCGGGCACGGCGCTCCTGCTCGGTTCGCTGGCCCACGCGGGCGAGGGCTGGTCGATCCCGCGCGGCGGCTCGCGCGCCATCACCGACGCGCTGCGCGCCGACCTCGAGGCGCACGGCGGTCGGGTGCTGACCGAGCAGCCGGTGCGGACGGTCGCGGACCTGCCGCACGCGCACGCCTACCTGTTCGACACCACGCCGCGCACGGTGATCGAGGTGCTCGGCGACGAGCTGCCCGCGCGGGCTCGTCGGGCGCTCGGCTCCTTCCGGTACGGCGACGGGGCCGCGAAGGTCGACTTCGTGCTGTCCGGTCCGGTGCCGTGGACCCATCCGGAGATCGCTCGGGCGGGGACCGTGCACGTCGGCGGGACGCGCGCGCAGATGGCCGCCGCGGAGGCGGACGTCGCGGCCGGTCGGCACGCCGAGCGTCCGATGACGCTGGTGAGCGACCCGGTGGTGGTCGACGAGACGCGCGAGTCCGGCGGGCTGCGCCCCCTGTGGTCCTACGCGCACGTGCCCGCGGGGTCGGACGTCGACGTGACCGAGGCCGTCACCGCGCACATCGAGCAGTACGCGCCGGGGTTCCGCGACGTCGTCGTCGCGAGCCGCTGCGTGCCCGCGGCACAGATGGCGCACCACAACCAGAACTACGTCGGCGGAGACATCTCGGCGGGCGCGGTCTCGATCCGGCAGATGTTCGCGCGTCCGACGATGCGCCCCGACCCGTACGCGACGGGGCGCGAAGGCGTGTACCTGTGCTCGTCGTCCACGCCGCCCGGCCCGGGCGTGCACGGGCTGGGCGGGTGGTTCGCGGCGCGGCGCGCGATGCGCGAGGTCTTCGGGATCACGAAGGCGCCGGACCTGCGTCCCTGACGACCAGGCGACGACCGGCCGGCGCGCGCCGACGGGCGCGGGCGCGCGGTCGAGGGCCGGCGAGACCGGCGCCTGACCGGACGCCGCGCGCGCCGGTCAGCGCGTGAGGTCGGGCAGGTTCGGGTCGCTCTTGGCGCGTGCCGCGAACTTGGCGGTGCCGCGCGTCGCGAAGGTCCGGGCGATGGACACCGCGGCGCCGGTCAGCGCGGCGGCGACGACGATCTCGCTGAGCCGGGCGTCGCCCGGGTCCTCGGCCTTGGGGGGCTTGTGACCGCGCGCGGCCTGCCAGGACTGGTTGACGACCTGGGTGGCGACCCAGGCCGCGAGGCCGGCGGCGGCGAGGCCGACGAGCTTCGCGAGCATCGGCGTGGAGGGCTTGTCTGCCATGGACGCCGACGCTACCGCGCACGATCGGGTGAACGCGCGCGGGAGCGACATGAACAAGTGTCCAACTCGTGGGACACACGCGCCGCTTTTTGTGACGCTTCGTCGGGAACCGTCCCGGTTCTGGCCGCTGACCTGCGACAACGCGCCTCTACGCTCCCGGAGACTACGTCTCTCGGAGGTCAGCGTGAGCCATCGCACCCCCAGCCGCGGCATCGCGGCGCTCCTGTCCCTGGCACTGGTCCTGGGGCTCGGCGCCGTCGCGACGGTCGCCTCCGGGGTCGTCACCGCGGCGCCCGCGCAGGCGGCGACCGGCACGCTGAGCCTCGGGCACGGCGCGACGCCCGCGAGCGTGCTCGCGGGCGAGGACGCGACGATCGCGCTGCGGGCCGAGCACACGGGCGCGGCGGCGGACATCGCGTACAACCTCACGTTCGTCGCGACCCTGCCTCCCGGTGCGACCTACGTCGCGGGTTCCGCGACGCCCGCGTCAGGCCCCGGCGCGCCCGGCGAGCCCACCGCGCAGCAGGTCGTCCCGAACCCCGCCGACCCGAGCTCGTCGTACTGGGTCCTCGTCTGGTCCAACGTCACCGACCTGCCCGCCGGGGGCGTGGCGTCCCTCGGCTTCGATCTCGACCTGGACGAGGCGCGCTTCCCCGCGGGCAGCACCGTCGTCGTCCCGAGCCGCGTCCTGGGCAGCGCCGACGAGCGCATCGTCCCCAAGGTGACGGTCGCGACGAGCGGAGTCACGCACGTCGCCGACGCGAGCGCGAGCGACACCGCGCAGACGCGCGTCTCGCCGCTCGAGATCACCAAGTCCGAGCCGTCGTCCGAGAGCGAGCTGCTGCGCGGCCTCGAGGACCAGCAGACGGAGTACACGCTCACGGTGCGCGTCGCGCCGTCGGGCCCCGTCAGTGACGTCGTGGTGCGCGACGTGCTGCCCGCCGCGCTGCACTTCCTGGGCTGCGAGTCCGTCAGCGCGCCGGGTGGGTGCGCCACGTTCACGGGCCAGAGCGTGCAGTCCGACGCGTCCGGCGCGCACACCGTGGTGGGGTGGGCGTTCCCGAGCCTGGCCGCCGGGAGCACGACGACCATCCGGTACCGCGCCGCCGCGGGCTACACCGAGCTGAACCCGGGCACCTCGCAGTTCGACGGCCCGTCGCTGCGTCAGAAGCCCACGGGGACGGCCGCGACCAACACGGTCGACGTGACCGGCACCTACCAGGGCGCGGTGGCGTCGGCGGGCGACCGCGCCGCCTCGGCGAGCGCGGAGCACACGGTCCAGGTGCTCGACGTCGCCCTCGCGAAGTCGGCCGACGCCAGCAGCTTCACGGGCGGCAACAGCACGCGCTTCACCCTCGACGTGCGGGTCGGCCAGTACACGGACGCGTCGACGATCGTCGTCACGGACACCCTGCCCGACGGCATGTGCGCCTACCTGCCGACCGGCTTCTCCGTGCCCGCGGGCTGGCCCGCCGACTGCACCGCACTGCCGCGGCGCGCGGTCGTCGGCGCGACGCTGACGAGCGCGGTCATGCACGCCGACGGCACCACGACCCTCACGCTCGAGGTGCCCGACGTGGCGGCGAACGGGACCGCGCAGGTCAGGTACGACGCGTTCATGCGCAGCACGCACGCCGACGGCTCGCCGACCGCGACGGGTGAGACGTTCACGAACTCCGCGTCGCTCACGGCGACGACGACCCCGGTCAGCGGTTCGCCCGAGACCGGCGCGGAGCCGGTCGAGAACGGGTCGTCCGCCTCGGTCTCGTCGAAGGGCCCGACGCTCGTCAAGCAGGTGTGGCCCAACGCGTCCCGTACCGCGATCGCCGGGGCGGCCTCGTGCCCCGCGGTGACGAGCCCCCTGTGGTCGACGAGCGCGCAGCCCGTCGTGCGGCTCGGCGACCTCGTCTGCTTCCAGATCACGCTCGAGGCGGCGACGGGTGTCGCGCTGCGCGACGTCTCGCTGCGCGACTTCGTGCCGGTGGGCACGGAGTTCGTCGACGCGCGCGTCGCCGCGACCTCGTCGGCGTTCACGATCACCCAGACCCCCGGCCAGCCCGCGTGGACCATCGGCGACACGATCGGCTCGGCGCGGTACCTGCCGGCCGCCGGCTCCGCCACGTTCCAGGTGGTCGCACGCGTCACGGACACCCAGCCGAGCGGCAAGGACATCCTCGGCAACCTCGCGAAGATGCGCTGGCGCGACGCCGACAACCGTGTCGCGGCGCAGCGCACGCAGGTCGACTTCGCGGTCGCCCCGGCGGCGCCCCTCACCCTGGCCAAGACCGTGACGGCCGAGTCCGGCACGTCGGCGAACCAGCGGACGCACGAGGGAGAGGTCGTCACCTACCGCCTGTCGGTGGCGCACGCGGGCACGGCGGCGGACGCGAGCGACCACCCCGTCGACTCCGTCGAGCTGTGGGACGCCCTGCCCACGGGCTTCACGTGCGCGGACGTCGTGACCGCGGGTGTCACGTGCGCCGCCGGCGCGACGACGTCGACCACCGGCCGCTCCGTCCTGCGCGTCACGCTCTCCGGGACCGCGCTCGGCGCGGACTCGCTGCTCACCGCGGGTGAGACGGTCACGTACGACGTGCAGGTGCGCGTGCCGTCGCCGCTGTCGATCTCGTCGTCGCACACCAACAACGCCTCGATCGTCGCCTACACCGTGCCGACGACGGACGGCCGCGCGGGCGCGACGTCGGCGGTCTACCAGCCCAGCGGCTCGCTGGCCGACCCGACCGCACCGAACGCCCCCGCGGCGAACGCGTCGGCGTCCGTCTTCCTGCCCGGCAGCGTCGTCGGCAAGACGATCGACTCGACCTCGGTCACCGAGGCGGGCAACAACGCCGCCACCCAGGCGACCGTCGGCGAGACCGTCACGTACACGTACTCCGCGACGGTGCCGGCCAAGACGACGGTGTTCCGCGGCGCGCTGACCGACACGCTGCCGACCGGCGGTCGGCTCACGGGCCTCACGGTCGTCAGCTCCAGCGTGCCGGGTGCCACGGTCAGCACCTACAGCTCGGGCTCCGGCGGGACGTGCGCGCCACTGGCCGGCGTCGCGTGCCTGGACACGACGACGGGCGCGCTGTCCCTGCCGCCCGTGTACACGAACCCGAGCACGACCGCGTGGACCGTGTCGGTGACGGTCACCGCGCGCGTCGCGAACGCCGCCGGGAACACGCACGGCTCGACGCTGACGAACACCGCCGAGCTCCGCAGCCGGAACACCGCGGCGGCGACCACCGACGTGCTGCGCGGCACCGCGTCGGCTGCGGCCACCGTCGTCCTGCCGACCGTCTCGGTGACGAAGTCGCCGCTCAACGGTTCGGGTGCGCCCGTCGACCCGCTTCCCGTGGGCACCGGGCAGACCATCACCTACCGCCTCACCGCCGCGCAGACCGCGACCAACCGGCCCCCGGCGCACGACACGGTCGTCGTCGACTGCCTGCCCGTGGGGATGACCCCTGTGACGCCGCTGCCCGCTGGCCTGACGTCGGCGGCGGGCACGGGCTCGCCGTGCGCGACCAACCGCACGCAGATCACCTGGGCGGTCGGTGACGTGCTCTCGTCGGGCTCGACCTCGATCGAGTACCAGGCCGTCATCCCGATCGACGCGGGCGGCAGCGCGTCGCTCGTGAACACCGCCACCGTGACCGCCTCGACTCTCGCCGACGGCGCGAACGACGCCACCGCCGAGCGCGTCCTGTCCGCGACGGACACCGGCACGGTGCAGCTCGCGAGCCCCACGGGCACCAAGACGAGCGACGTCAGCTGGGCCGTGCCCGGCCAGGACGTCACGTGGACCCTCGTGGCGAGACTCCCCGCGAACGCGAACTACTACGACGCCGCCGTCATCGACGTCCTGCCGGCGGGCCTCACTCCCGACCTGGCGAGCGCGACGATCACGTGCACCGGGGGTGACACCACCTGGCAGACCACGTGTGCCGGGACGCCGATCACGGGGTCCTCCGGGAGCAGCACACGCCTCGTGTGGCCGTTGGGGGACCTCGCCGCGATCGCCACCGAGCGCACCATCACGATCGAGCTCGCCTCGACGGTGGACCCGGCGGGCGCGCTGGCGGCCGGGAGCAGCGCGCCGAACGCGTTCGGCGTCGGCTGGTTCCAGACCGACGCGACGCGCACGGTGACCAGCACGACGAGCTTCGACCGAGCCCCGACGCTGGGCACGGCGTCCGTCGCCATCCGTGAGCCGCTCGTGACGGTCGCGAAGTCCGTCGACGACGCGACGGTCGAGCCGGGCCAGACCTTCACCTACACGGTCACGGCCTCGGGCTCCACCGCGACGAGCCGCGCGGTCACCGCGCACGCGGTCACGGTCGTCGACACGGTCCCGCAGGGGGTCGTCCCGCTCACCGCCTCGAACGTGCCCGCGGTCGACGGCGACACCGTCGGCGGGGGGACGTGGGACGCGAGCGCCCGGACCGTCACGTGGACCGCCACGACGCTCGCGAGCGGCGCGTCGGTGACCTACACCTTCCCGGCGCGGCTCGCGCCCGCTGACTCGCTGACCGGTGCGGCGCTGACGAACTCGGCGCGCGCCACGTCGTGGTCGTCGCTCGCGACGGACGGACGCACGTACGGGCCGACCGTCGCCGCGACCGCCGGCGTCACGCCGCAGTTCCCGCGCGTCAACGCGACCAAGTCGCAGACGACCGCGAACCCGGTGGTCGTCGACCAGGAGGTCTCCTACGCCGTCACCCTGACGAACGCCGGGACCGCGCCCGCGGAGTCGGTCGAGGTGACCGACACCCTGCCCACCGGCTGGCAGTACGTCGCGGACAGCGCGACGATCCAGGTCGGCGCGGGCACCGCGGTCGACCTGGACGACCCGACGGGCACGAGCACGCTCGTCTGGTCGAACGTGCTGCCGACCGGCACGCGCCTCGCGGCGAGCGGCACGGCCACGCTGCGCTACCGGGCGACCCCGACGTCGGCCGCGGCCTCGTCGTCGGGCTCGGCCGTGGCGCACACCAACACCGTCGCGGTCACGCACGTGACCGATGCCGTGGGTGGCGACTCGTACGACGACGGTGACGGCACGTACCTCGGCAGCGGCGGCTCGGCGACGGCGCGCCTGCACGCCGCGGACCTGTCCGTCACGAAGACCGCCTCGACGTGGGTCGCGGGCACCTCGACGAACACGTGGACCGTCACCGTCAGGAACAACGGGCCCGACCCGGCGGTCGGCGTCGTCGTGCACGACGCGATGGGGCCCCTGCCGACGGGTGTCGCGTTCGTCTCGATCGCGGGCACCGGCGCGACGTGCGTCGCAGCGCCCGGGTCGACCGCCACGTCCCCGGCGCAGGACTGCACGCTCAGCGCGCCCCTGGCCTCGGGCGCGTCGGTGACCCTGACGGTGACGACGAGCGTCACGTCCGGCGTCGCGTCCGGCACCACCGCGTCGAACACGGCGACCGTGACCGCGGCGACCTACGACCCCGACCCGAGCAACGACTCCGCCACCAGCACGGCCACCGTCACGACGGTCGCCGACCTCGAGCTGGTCAAGACCGGTCCGTCGTCCGTCGACGCGGGCGCGCTCGCCACGTGGGTCGTCACCGTGACCAACCGCGGCCCGTCGGTCTCGCGCGCCTCGCTCGCGACGCCCATCGTGGTGAGTGACGCCCTGCCCGCGGGCGTGAGCGTCACGAGCGTCGTCCCGAGCGGCGCGAGCTGCACCGCGCCGAGCGGCGGGACGCTGACCTGCACGCGCACGAGCGACCTCGCGAGCGGGGCGTCGTTCTACGTCGAGGTCACGGGCCGCGTCTCGGCGTCGCTGGTGGCCGCCGACGGTCCGCTCGTCAACCAGGCCGAGGTCACCCCCGTGACCGGCCAGGGCACGGACACGTACGACGACGAGGACTCGACGAGCACCGCGATCACGCACGCCGAGAGCCTCACGATCACGAAGACGATCGTCGGCGACCTGGTCGCCGGGTCGACCGGGACGTACGCGATCACGGTGAGCAACGCGGGACCGTCCGTCGCGCGTGGCGTCGTCGTGACCGACGACCTGCCCACCGGCCTGACCTACGCCGGGGGTGTCGACTCCGACGACGACTGGACCTGCACCGGGACCACGTCGGTGACGTGCGAGCTCGGCGACGTGCTCGGCGTGGGCGCCGCGGCGGCCTCGACCTTCACGTTCGACGTGTCGATCGCCTCGGGTCGCACCGGCGCGATCCTCAACGAGGCCGTCGTCGGTTCCGACTGGCTGGACGACCAGGACACCGACGACGTGTCCACGGGCGCCACGGTGCACGCCGACCTGGGCCTGGCCAAGACGCACCCGGACCCGACGGTCAGCGCGGGGACCGGCACGACGTTCACGCTCACCGTGACCAACCACGGCCCGTCGGACGCGCCGGGCCCGATCGTCGTGACCGACGACGTCCCGGCCGGGCTGCCGCTGGACGGCGCCCCGACGCCCGACGGCGGCACGTGCACCGTCGGGACGACGAAGCCGTCGGGCGCCCAGCCGGTGACGTGCACCCTGACCGGCGGCCTGGCGAAGAACGGCACGTGGGAGATCGAGCTCCCCGTGCTCGTGCCGGCGACCGCCGCTGCCGCGACGATCACCAACACCGCCACGGTCGCGGGTCCCCCGACGCTCGACGAGGGCGCGGACACGCACAGCAACACCGCGAGCGACGACGTCGTGATCGTGCGCGAGGCCGACCTGTCGATCACGAAGTCGGCCTCGGCCGCCACCGTCGTCGCGGGTGACGCGACGGGCGTGACGTACACGCTCGTCGTCGAGAACGCGGGACCCTCGGTCGCCGCCGCGACGACCGTGGTCGACACGCTCCCCGCGGGACTCGCGCCCGTCTCGGGGTCGTGGGCCGACGGCACCTGCACGATCACCGGGCAGGAGGTCCGCTGCGTGCTGGGTGACCTGCTCGAGTCCGACGGTCCGGTGACGATCTCGGTCGTCGCCCGGGTGCGTTCGGGCGTCGCGGACGGCACGACGATCACCAACACCGCGACCGCGTCCTCCACGACGCCCGACGTCGACGGCTCCGGCCCGACGACGGACTCGGACGACGCCACGATCACGGTGGACACCGAGGCGACGCTGTCGATCGTCAAGACCGCCGAGGCCGCGACCGTCCGGGCCGGCGAGACCGCCGCGTTCGGGCTCGTCGTGACGAACGACGGCCCGTCCGACGTGCTCGGCCCGGTGACGGTCACGGACACGCTGCCCGTCGGCCTGACGTTCGACTCGTCGTCGACCACCGGGTCTCCCGCGTGGGTCTGCGACGACGACGACCAGGAGGTCACCTGCACGCTCGGCGACGGGACCGTCGGCCTCGCGGCGCACGCCGACGCCCCGACGCTGCGGATCGTGGCGGTCGTGTCCGCGGCGGCCGACCCGGGCACGGTGACGAACTCGGCGATCGCGTCCTCGCCGCTGTCGGGCGACTCCGACCCGGACACGGCCGACGTCGAGATCACGACGTCCGCCGACCTGGGCCTGACCAAGACGCACACGGGCACGGCCGTCGCCGGTGAGCCGTTCGCGTGGACCCTGACCGTGACCAACGGCGGCCCGTCGGACTCGCGGGCCACCGCGGCCGACCCGATCGTCGTGCGGGACACGCTGCCCGTGGGCGTCGTGCTCGACGACTCCGACCCGATCACCGGGGGCGGCTTCACGTGCGTCGCCGGCACGCCGGTGACCGTGGGGACGGCGACGCACGAGGTGGTCGAGTGCACGCGTCCGACGACGCTGGCCGCGCTCGCGACGGCCTCGGTCACCGTCCCCGTGCTCCTCGACGCCGACCTCGACGGCACCGTGACGAACCGCGCCGTCGTGACCCCCGGCCTGACGGGCCAGCCCGCCGACGCCACGCTCGACGACGTCGCGACGGACGACGTGACCGTGACCGGCGTCGCCGACCTCGGCCTCGTCAAGGAGCTCGTCACGGACCCGGCGGACGTCGTCGCGGGCCAGACGATCACCTGGCGCGTGGCCGTCACCAACCACGGGCCGTCCACGTCCCGTGCGGACGCCACCGCACCGATCGTCGTGGTCGACGAGCTCCCGGCTGACGTGCGGGACGCCACCGCGTCCGGCCCCGGCTGGGCGTGCACGACCGACGACGGCACCGTGACGTGCGAGCGCGACAGCGACCTCCCGGTCGGCCCGGCGCCGGACCTCACGGTCACGGCGACCGTCCGCAGCAGCGCGACCGGTGACCTGGTCAACGTCGCGACCGTCCAGCCCGGCCGCACGCCCCAGGCCGCGCCGGGCGGGGGAGGCGGCGGGGCCGGGGGCACGGGCTCCGAGCCGGACACCGACGACGCGACGGTGACGCCCGGCGCGTCCGCCGACCTCGCGCTCGTCAAGAGCGTCGTGACCGCACCGGTCGCGGGCGCCACGGGCGTCTACCGCCTGCAGGTGACGAACCTCGGCCCGTCGGACGCGAGGGACGTCGTCGTGACCGACACGCTGCCGACCGGCCTGACGTTCGGGCGGTTGCTCGACTCGTCGTCGGGCGCGTGGCAGTGCTCGGGCACGACGCTCGTCGAGTGCGAGCTCGACGGTCCCCTGCCGTCCGGCGCGCTCGTGCACCTCGACCTCGAGGTCGTCGCCGACGCGTCGCTCACCGGGGACGTGGTCAACACCGCGACCGTGACGTCCTCGACGCCCGACCCGAGTCCTGCGGACAACACCGACTCGGTCTCGGCCGAGCTGGGGACGCGCGCCGACCTCTCCGTCGTGAAGACGCACAGCGGTGAGGGACGCGTGGGCGGCACCCTGACGTACCACCTCGCGGTGTCGAACGCGGGTCCGTCGGCCGCGGCCGACGTGACCGTGCTCGACCAGGTGCCCGCGTCACTGCGGGTCACGGGCGTGCGGGCGGACGACTCCGTGTGGCGCTGCGTGGTGGGTGACCTCGCCGCGGACGGCACCCCCGTGCTGTGCACGACCGACTCGCTCGCGCCGGGCGTCACGGCACCTACGATCGACATCGACGTGCTGGTCGGGGCGGCTGCGTTCCCGGGCGTCGTCAACGTGGTCGAGGTGCACTCCTCGACGCCGGGTGCCGACGGGATCTCGCTGGCGACCGACGACGACGCGCTCGAGCTCGCCGCGCTCGTCGACCTGCGACTGACCAAGACGTTCGACGGGGACGCGCTGCAGGTCGGCTCGTCGGGCACCTACGTGCTCACCGTGACGAACGCCGGCCCGACCCCGGACCCCGGCCCGGTCACGGTCACGGACGTCCTGCCCGCGGGTCTGACGTTCGACACCGCGCGTGGCGCGGCGTGCGCTGCCGACGGTCAGAAGGTCACCTGCACGCTCGACGGCCTCGACGTGGGTGAGTCGCTCGACATCCGGCTGAGCGTGCTGGTGTCCTCGGCCGCCGTCGGCACCGTCACCAACACCGCGTCGGTCACGAGCGCGGCGGACGACTCCGACCCGGAGAACAACACCGGTTCGGTGACGGTGCCGGTCCACGCGAAGCCGCTCGCGGTGACCGGGACCGAGGCCGGGCTGCTCGCGCTGCTCGCCGTGCTCCTGCTGCTGGGCGGCGGCGCCGCGGTGGTGCTCGCACGACGACGCTGACCTCCGGGCCGGAGGCAGGCCGCCCCGCCTGCCTCCGGCCCGGGGCACCGCCGCGCGCGGGTACGATCGACGACGAACGACAGGGGAGCGTCAGGCCGAGGTCCCCGCGCCGAGCCCAGGGCTCGACGAGGATCCGCGGCCGGGACGCTGAGAGTGCGGGACCAACCGCAGACCCTCGAACCTGATCCGGGTGATACCGGCGTAGGGAGTCGGGAATCTCAGCTCCGTGGTCGTCGTCGACCGCGGGTCGGCGTCGCCCCGGGGCACCCCTCCTGCAGACCAAGGAGGAGCATCACCCATGGCGGGACCCACCTCGCACCGGCGCCGCACGCGCGCCCTGACCCTCAGCACCGCCCTCGGCACGGCCCTCGCGCTCGCCCTCACGGGCTGCTCCCTGACGAGCAGCGACGAGCCGAAGCCCGCGACCGACGCCACGGCCTCGCCCGGCGCGGGCGCGACCACCGGCGGCTCCGTCACCCTCGTCACGCACGACTCGTTCGTGCTGTCCGACGGCCTGCTCGAGTCGTTCACCGACGAGACGGGGATCGACGTCGAGGTCGTGCAGCCCGGGGACGCGGGCGCGCTGGTCAACCAGCTCGTGCTGACCAAGGACGCGCCGCTCGGCGACGCCGTGTTCGGCATCGACAACTCGTTCGCGTCGCGCGCGATCACCGAGGGCGTCCTCGCGCCGTACACCGCGCGCGGCGACGCGGCGGCCGACGCCGCGGGCTTCGCGGTCGAGGGGGACGACGACGGCGCGCTCACGGCGATCGACTTCGGCGACGTGTGCCTCAACGTCGACACGTCGTGGTTCGCCGAGCACGAGCTCGCCGCCCCGACCTCGCTCGACGACCTGACGAAGCCGGAGTACAAGGACCTGCTCGTCGTGCCCAACGCGGTCACGTCGTCGCCAGGGTTCGCGTTCCTGCTCGCCACGGTCGGCGCGAAGGGCGCCGCGTGGCCCGAGTACTGGACCGCGCTGAAGGCCAACGGGCTCAAGGTCGCCGACGGCTGGTCGGACGCGTACTTCACCGACTTCTCCGGCGGTGGCGGCCAGGGCCCGCGCCCGGTCGTTCTCTCGTACGCGAGCTCGCCGCCCTCGACCGTGCCGGAGGGCGGCACCGAGCCGACCACCGCGGCGCTGCTCGACACGTGCTTCCGGCAGGTCGAGTACGCCGGCGTGCTCGCGGGCGCGCAGAACCCGACCGGCGCGCAGGCTCTGATCGACTTCCTGCTGTCCGACGAGGTCCAGGCCGACATCCCCGGCTCGATGTACATGTACCCGGTGAGCTCGGCGGTCGAGCTGCCCGACGAGTGGACGCGCTTCGCGCCGCTCGCCGAGAACCCGTTCGAGGTCGCACCCGCCGAGATCGCGGCCAACCGCGACCTGTGGCTCACGACGTGGTCGGACACCGTGATCGGCTGACCGGGCTGACATGACCTCGACCCGCGCGACCTCCGTCGCCTCGACCCGACGCGCACCCCGCGGGGGCGCGCCGCTCGGCGCGCCCGGGGGCCCGTCGGGTCACAGCTCGTCGGGTCATGGCTCGTCGGGTCACAGCCCGTCGGGTCATGGCTCGTCGGGTCGTGGCGCCGGGCGCGGCGGTCGGCTGGGGCGGGGCGCGGCGTGGACGGTCGCGGTCGTCGTGCCGCTCGCGTTCCTCGTCGCGTTCTTCGCCTACCCGGTCGCGGTCATGGTGGGTCGTGGGTTCGTCGTCGACGGGCATCTCGACCTGTCGGGGTTCGCCGACGTGTTCTCGCGACCCCGCACGTGGCGGATCGTCGGGCAGACGCTCGCGCAGGCCGGGGTCGCGACCGTCCTGGCGGTGCTGCTCGGCGTGCCCGGCGCGTACGTGCTGTACCGGCACCGGTTCGCTGGGCGCGGCGTGGTGCGGGCACTCGTGACGGTGCCGTTCGTGCTGCCCACGGTCGTGGTCGGCGTCGCGTTCCGGTCGCTGCTCGTCGAGGGCGGCCCGCTCGGCTTCCTGCACCTCGACGGGACGTTCGCGGCGATCGTCGCCGCGCTCGTGTTCTTCAACTACTCGGTCGTGGTGCGCAGCGTCGGCGGGCTGTGGGAGCGGCTCGACCCGCGAGCCGAGCAGGCGGCCCGCGCGCTCGGCGCGACCCCCTGGCGCGCGCTGCGCACCGTCACGCTCCCGGCGCTCGCGCCCGCGATCGTCTCCGCCGCGTCGCTGGTCTTCCTGTTCAGCGCGACCGCGTTCGGCACGGTGCTGGTACTCGGTGGCCTGCGGTTCGGCACGATCGAGACCGAGATCTGGGTGCAGACCACGCAGTTCCTCGACCTGCGGGCCGCGTCGGTGCTGTCGGTCGTCCAGCTCGTCGTCGTCGCCGGTGCGCTGCTGGTCGCGGGCCGCGCGCGCGGGCGTCGTGAGCAGGCGCTCACCCTGGCCGAGCCCGACCTCGTGGTGCGCCCGCTGCGGCTGCGGCGCCGCGCCGGTGAGCCGCGCGACGACGGCCTCGCGCTGGTCCGCGGCGCGACGGCGGTCACCGCGCTCGTCGTCGTGCTGCTCGCGCTCCCGCTCGTCAACCTCGTCGTGCGCTCGCTGCGCGTGGGGGACGGCTGGGGGCTCGACCACTACGTCGCGCTGTCCACCGTGAGCGGCGGCGTGACCGTGTCGGTGTGGCAGGCCGCGGCGACCTCGCTGCGGACGGCCGTCGACGCGACGGTCCTCGCGCTCGTCGTCGGCGGGCTCGTCGCGCTCGTGGTGTCCCGGCGGCCGCGTCGGCCGGTCGCGCGGCGCGCGGTCTCCGGCCTCGACGCGCTGTTCATGCTCCCGCTCGGCGTGTCCGCCGTGACCGTCGGGTTCGGCTTCCTGCTGTCCATGCACGAGCCGTTCGGCCTCGACCTCGACCTGCGCCGCTCGCCGCTCCTCGTGCCCGTCGCGCAGGCGGTCGTCGCCGTGCCGCTCGTGGTGCGTACCGTGCTGCCGGTGCTGCGCGCGATCGACCCGCGCCTGCGCGAGGCCGCCGCGACGCTCGGTGCCGCCCCCGGGCGCGTGCTGCGCACCGTCGACGGTGCGCTCGCGCTGCGCGCCGGCGGGCTCGCGGTGGGGTTCGCGTTCGCGGCGTCGCTGGGCGAGTTCGGCGCGACGTCGTTCCTCGCGCGGCCCGACTCGCCCACGCTGCCCGTGGTGATCTTCCGGCTCATCGGACGCCCGGGAGCGGACTCGTACGGCCGGGCGCTCGCGGCGTCCGTGGTGCTCGCGGTGCTGACCGCGACCGTGGTGGCGCTGTGCGAGCGGCTGCGTCGCACGGGCGAAGGAGGCGAGTGGTGACGACGAGCGGGACGACACCGGGCACGACGACACCGGGCACGACGACATCGGGCACGACGACATCGGGCACGACGAGCACGCGCGCAGGAGCGCCGGCGCCCCCGACGACCAGCGAGCCCGGCGGTGACGCGGCGCACGCGGCGGGCGAGGTCGCTCGGGCGGGTCTCGGAGTGCGGGACGTCGTGGTCCGGTACCCCGCGTCGCGTCGCGGTGCCGCCCCGACGACCGCCGTGGACGGGGTCAGCCTGGACGTGGCGCGCGGCGAGGTGCTCGCGCTGCTCGGTCCGTCGGGCTGCGGCAAGTCGTCGCTGCTGCGCGCGGTCGCGGGCCTGGAGCCGTTGGCCGGCGGCGACCTCACGTGGGACGGCGGATCGGTCGTCGACGTGCCGGTGCACCGCCGCGACTTCGGCCTGATGTTCCAGGACGGCCAGCTGTTCACGCACCGCGACGTCGCGGGCAACATCGCCTACGGCCTGGCCGGCCGGCCGCGCGGTCAGGTCGCCGCGCGCGTCGAGCACCTGCTCGAGCTCGTCGGGCTGCCCGGCGCCGGGGGCCGAGCCGTCGCGACGCTGTCCGGCGGTGAGCGGCAGCGCGTCGCGCTCGCGCGGGCACTGGCCCCCGCGCCCCGCCTGCTGCTGCTCGACGAGCCGCTCTCGGCCCTCGACCGCTCGCTGCGCGAGCGCCTCGCGCTGGACCTGCGCACCGCGCTGCTGGCCACGGGCACGACCGCGCTGTTCGTCACGCACGACCAGGACGAGGCGTTCGTCGTCGCCGACCGCGTCGCCGTCATGGCCTCCGGGCGGCTGCTGCAGCTCGGAACGCCCGCGGACCTGTGGCGCGCGCCGGCCGACGAGCAGGTCGCGCGGTTCCTCGGGTACGAGGCGTTCGTCGTCGCGGGCGAGGCTCCTGCGGCCCTGCGCGACGCCGTGCGCGCCCCCGCGGACGCGACGCTCGCCCTCCCGCCGGGCGCGCTCGTCGGGCCCGTCGCGTCCGCCGGGGACGCGACGCTGACGGGCATGGTGCTCGCCGTGCGCACGCGCCGGGGCAGCCCGACGCTGCACGTCGCGGTCCCCGGGATCGGCGAGGTCACCGTCGCGACGCCCGCCGTCGGCGTGCTCGACCTGCCCGCCGCGGGCGACGAGGTGCGGCTGCACGTCGTGCGGGAGGCGGTCGTCGTCCTCGGCCGCTGACCGACCCGACGCCGGAGGTGCGCCCGACCTTGTCGCGGGCTAGCGTCCAAGCAAGGAGCACGTCGCCGAGGTCGTCAGGCAGGTGAGGCTCGTGTTGGCCCTCGATCGTCGCGAGATCGTGTCGCTCGAGATCCCGGTGGGACTCGCAAGCGTCTGGGAGCACCTGCGTGAGCCCACGCTCGTGCGTCGTTGGTACGGCTGGGACCGGCCCGGCATCGACGACGAGACGCTCGCGTTCACCGACATCCCGACCGAGCGCCGCGACGTCGACCACGACGCGACGACCCACACGCTCACCTGGCCGAACCACGACGTCCTGGCGGTGACCGCCGCCGCGCACCAGCCGCACCTCACGCGGCTGCGCATCACCCGGCGCAGCCACGAGGCGTTGCCCGTGCGGTTCGACGGCAACATGGACGAGGTCGACGAGGACTGGATCGCGAACGCGCACCAGCTGCAGTTCGCGCTCGCCAAGCAGCTCGGGCGGGACCGGCGGACGCTGAGCGTCGTCGACCTCGACGCGGGCACGCGCCGGGACCGCCTGCTCGACCGCGTCGGGATGCACGGCGTGCACGGGGTGCCCGTGGGCGGGCACCTGGAGGCGCGTCGCCCGGACGGCTCGATGCTCGGCGGCAAGGTGATCTACAAGTCCGACCACCAGTTCGGCATCGACCTGCACGCGGTCACCGACGCGCTGCTGGTGGTGCGCGAGGCGCCGATCGGATCCCACCCGCCGCACGGCACCCTGACCGCGGTCCTGTCGGTGTACGGCGTCGACTCCGCGACGTTCGACGACGTCGCGGCGCGCTGGTCGATGTGGTGGCAGGCCGCCGGAGTCCCCGCCGCCGCCTTCCGCTGACGCACCCACGCAGCCCGCGAGCCGCGGACCGCCCGCGAACCGCGGACCGCCCGCGAACCGCGGACCGCCCGCGAGACAGGGTTTGCTCCGGGGATGGCGCCGGATGGCCGGAGTGGGCGCTGGGTCGCGGGTGGGTGTCGCGGGGTGGGGTGTCCGGTCACCTGTCGGCGGGCGCGCGGGTGGGGATGAGCAGGTACGTCAGGACGTAGCCGACGACGAGAGCGACGTGGGCCACCCGCCCCGCGTGCGAGTGCCAGGCGACGACGCCCAGACCGATGAACGCGACCACGACGCCCGCGGTCATGAGCAGGAGGCGGCGGTCGTCGCGCCGACGCATCCGGCCGACCTGCCACGCGGCGAGCGCGCCGACGACCGCTGCGACGAGCGCGAGCAGGAGCACGGGTCCACCTCCGGCGCGGGACTCTACCGGCCCCGCCCCCCCGCAAACCCGAGCCGGTGCGCTGCGCTCCCCGCCCCCGCTCCCTCTCCGCCCCGCTCCCTCTCCGCCCCTCCCCGCTCCGTCCCCGCCCCCTCCCCGCTCCCCGCCCCCTCCCCGCGAGCCAGGGGTTGCTCAGGGAAAGGGGGCGGATAGCCGGAGCAGACGCTGGGTCGCGGGTTGGTGGGTGTGGGTTGTGGGTGTGGGGCGCGGCGCAGTCGGGTAGAGGCGTGGCAGAGGGGTTGTCTGCGATGTATCAACGATATATCGTTACGTCGTCGTCGATGTCCGACGACCCCAGATGCCAGGAGGCACCCCATGCGAGAGCACGACGACTCCGGGTGCGGGAGGCGCGACCAGCGCCCCGACCCGATCGAGAACCTCACCGGCCGCGAGCGCGGCCAACGCCGTCGGCGTCCCGAGCGCGGCCCGTGGGCGGCCGGCTGGGACGGGCCCGAGCGCGCCCGACGTGGCCCCGGCGGACCCGGTGGACCTGGTGGCCCCGGCTTCGGGCCGCGTGGCCCGTGGGGCGACGGTCCTCGCGGACCGCGCGGGTTCGGCCCGCCCTGGGGCTTCGGTGGCCCCGAGAGTCACCGCGGCCGTGGCCGCCGGGCCGGGCGCGGGGACACCCGCGCCGCGATCCTGCTGCTGCTCGCCGAGCAGCCGATGCACGGCTATCAGCTCATCCAGGAGATCGACGAGCGCACGCAGGGGCGGTGGCGGCCGAGCCCGGGCGCGATCTACCCCGCGCTCTCGGCGCTCGAGGACGAGGGCCTCGTCGCGATCGTGAGCGAGTCGGGCCGCAAGCTCGCGACGCTCACCGAGGCCGGCGGCACCTACGTCACCGAGCACGTCGGCGACCTGGGCGACCCGTGGCAGGCCTCGTCGGACGACGACGCCGAGCACCCCGGCCGCGCGCTGCACCACGCGGTCGGCGCGCTCGCGGGCGCGGCCGAGCAGGTCGCCCGGACCGGGACGGCCGCCCAGGTCGCGCGGGCCGTCGCCGCGATCGACGCGGCCCGCCGCGACCTGTACCGCCTGCTGGCCGACGAGCCGACGGACCCCCCGACCTCGGCGGACCAGCCCGCCACCGACCCGCAGCCCTGACCGGCGCGCGCGACGACGAGCGTCCGCCGACCGTGAGACCCGCTGGCTCGCGCCGACGCAGAGCGCCGACGCGAGCCGTCAGGGTGTCGTCTGTCCGTGGGCCGTGCCGAGCTTGAGCTGCCACTCGCCGGAGCACCCGGCGGGTCGGAAGCCCAGGTCGACGTTGATCGCGAGCATGTGCCCGTTCTCCTCGGCGTTCCACGTGTCGATGCGCCGGGCGTCGGGCCGCGCGGCGGCCAGGCGCTGCAGGTTCGTCGCCTTGAGCAGCATGCCGAGCCGGTGCCCGCGGTGCGCCGCGGCCACGAGCGTGTCCTCCTGGTGCACGAGGTCGCGCACCGGGGGGACCTCCATGAGCGTCGTGTACCCGACGAGCGCGCCGGACGGGACGTGCTGCGCGACGGTCGTCCAGCTCTGGATGCCGCGCTTGACGTGCTCGTCGTCGTGGTGGCGCACGCGCGCGGCGTCCCACTGGTCCTGCTCGTACTCGAGCCCGCCCATCGGCGGTGCGTCGCTCATCTCGGTGTAGAGCGCGGCCATCGCCTCGACCCACTCGTCAGGGACCGGGCCGTCCCAGCTGACCGTGCGGTAGTCGTCGCCCGCGGCCAGGGCGGCGCGCGCCCGGTGCTCCTCGACGACGGCGGGGTCGAGCGGCAGCGGCAGCACCGAACGCCGCGCGACCTGCTCGAGGTCCCAGCCGCGCTGGGTCAGGAACCGTACGCCGGCCTCGTCGAGCGGGACCCGCCCCGAACCCGTGGGTGCGGTGAGCGACTCCGGGCCCTCGGGCGGCTCGGCGCGGTGGTCGGTCTCCGCCATGAGCGTGGTGCGGCCGTTCTCGCGCGCGAGGGCGAGGCACGCGTCGAGGATCGTCGAGCCGACGCCGCGTCCGCGGTGGGCGGGCCGGACCGTGGCGCCGACGTACGCCCAGGTCAGGTTGTCCTGCTGCGGGAGCACCACGACGCCCGTGCCGAGCACGGCCTCCAGCGGGATCTCGTCGTCGGGGACATCGGCGTGCTCGTCGTCGAGCGCGACCAGGCGGACGAACGTCTCGTACGGCTTCTCGCGCATCGCCTCGAGCATCTCGGCGGGCTCGCGCCGGTAGTCGTCGGTGCCCCAGACGGAGCGCGACACGTCGTTGCACGCGTCGACGTACGCGCGCAGCAGTGCGGCCCCCGGCTCCGTCGCCGTGGCCGTCACGGGTACCTCTCGGACGGTGGTCATGGACGTCAGCGTGCGCCCGGGTGGGTCCTGCGCGCCACGCAATTGCGGACGCCTACGCTCGGGGCATGAACTGGCTCGAGGTCATCGGCTGGACCGGCTCCGTGCTGGTCGTCGTCTCGCTCATGCAGGCCCGCGTGCTGCGCTTCCGGGTGATGAACCTGGCGGGTGCGGCGATCGCCACCGCGTACAACATCGCGATCGACGTGTGGCCGTTCGCCGCCATGAACGCGGCGATCACGATCATCGACGTGTACTGGCTCGTGCGCCTGCTGCGCGAGCGGCACGACGAGGCCGCGTACGAGGTCGTCGAGGTCGCCCCCGACGACGCCTACCTGGGCCGGGTCCTGGCGGTGCACGCGTCCGACATGGCGAAGTTCGAGCCCGGGCGTGGCGCCGTGGCCGCGGGTCCTGGCGGGGTCGCGGGCGGGGCGCCCGACGAGGCGTCGGCCGCGTTCCTCGTCGTGCGGGGCGACGAGACCGTCGGCGTGGTGCAGGTGCGCGACGAGGGCGCGGGCACGGCGCGCGTGCTCATGGACTACGTGACGCCGCGGTTCCGGGACTTCACGCCCGGGGAGTTCGTGTACCGCCGCTCGGGGGTGTTCCGCGAGCGCGGGTTCGAGCGTCTGGTCGTCGACCCCGTCCCGGCGAACCGGGACTACTTCCGGAGCGTGGGCTTCGCGCCCACCACCGACGGCACCTGGGTCCGCGAGGTCGCCGCGGCCTGACACGGTCGGGGCCGCCGGCGCGTCACGACGAACCGGCGCGCCGGGTCGCGGACGACCCTCCACCCGTCGCCGTCCCGGCGTAGAGTTCGGACGTCCGAACTTCTGGTGGAGGATTCCCGAATGACGCAGGCTCCCGCGGCGGCGCGCACCACGCTGCGGCGACCGGCACGCCGCCCCCGCGGCCCGCTGCTGCTCGGGCCGGCGTTCGTCGCCGCGATCGCCTACGTCGACCCGGGGAACGTCGCCGCGAACCTCACCGCCGGGGCGCGCTACGGGTACCTGCTGCTCTGGGTGCTCGTCGCCGCCAACGCCATGGCCGTGCTGGTGCAGTACCAGTCGGCCAAGCTCGGGCTGGTCACCGGGCGGTCGCTGCCCGACGTCCTGGGGGACCGCCTGCGCCGCGGGCCGCGGCTCGCGTTCTGGGCGCAGGCCGAGCTCGTCGCCGCCGCGACCGACATTGCCGAGGTCGTCGGCGGGGCCATCGCGCTGCACCTGCTGTTCGGCGTGCCGCTGTGGCTCGGCGGCGTGATCGTCGGGCTGGTCTCGCTCGCGCTGCTCGGCACGCAGGACCGGTTCGGCCAGCGCCGGTTCGAGCACGTGATCGTCGCGCTGCTGGCCGTCATCACCGTCGGGTTCCTCGCGGGGCTCGTCGTGAGCCCGCCCGATGCGCGCGGCGTGCTGTCCGGGCTGGTCCCGCGGTTCGAGGGCAGCGACTCCGTGCTGCTCGCCGCGTCGATGCTCGGCGCGACCGTCATGCCGCACGCGATCTACGTGCACTCCGCGCTCGCGCGCGACCGCCACGGGTACGCCGAGGCCGGGCCGTGGCGCGACCGCCTGCTGCGCGCGACACGCTGGGACGTGGGGCTCGCGCTCGTTGTCGCCGGCCTGGTCAACATCGGCCTGCTGCTGCTCGCGGCCTCGGGCCTGCGCGGGGTGCCGGGCACGGACTCGATCGAGGGCGCGCACGCCGCGATCACCGACGCGCTGGGCCCGGTCGTCGGCGTCGCGTTCGCGATCGGGCTGCTCGCCTCGGGGCTCGCGTCGACGTCGGTCGGCTCGTACGCCGGCGCGACGATCATGGCCGGGCTGCTGCACAAGCGGATCCCGATCCTGGCGCGCCGCTCCGCGACCATCGTCCCCGCGGTGCTGCTGCTCGCGTGGGGCGCGGACCCGACGTGGACGCTCGTCGTGTCGCAGGTCATGCTGAGCTTCGGCATCCCGTTCGCGATGATCCCGCTGGTCAGGCTCACGCGCTCGCGCGAGGTCATGGGCGAGGCGCGGACGCGCACGCGCCTGCACGTCGTGCTCGTCGCGGTCGTCGCGCTGGTCGTCGCGCTCAACGGCGCGCTGCTCTACCTGCTGCTCGCCGGCTGACCCGAGCCTGCGTCCGGTGTGCCGTCGGCGCGGGGAGTGCCGTTCTCGGCGTCGGCGCCGACGAGTGCGGCGCGGCGCGAGCGCAGGTGCCGGAGCTCGGCGGGGCTCGTCGCCATCGCGATCGCGCGGTCGTACGCGCGGACCGCGTCGTCGACCTCGCCCGCACGCGCCAGCAGCGCGGCGCGCACCGACGGCACGCGGTGGTGGTGCGGCAGCGCGTCGTCCAGACCCTCGAGCAGGGCGAGGCCCGCGCTCGGCCGCTCGGCCTCGGCGAGCGCGACCGCGCGCGCGAGGCGCACGACCGGCGAACCCGTCACCAGCTCGAGCTGCAGGTACAGGTCCGCGATCACCGGCCAGCGCGTCGCATCCGGCGTCGGGGCGGTCGCGTGCTCGGCGGCGACCATCGCCTGCAGCCGGTACTCGGTCGTGAGCCGGGAGTCCGTGCGCTCCGGGAGCGACTCGAGCAGCGCGACGCCCTGGGCGATCTCGTCGTGGTGCCAGCGGGCCCGGTCCTGGTCCGGCAGCAGGACGAGGTCGCCCGCGTCGTCGAGGCGCGCGTCGCGGCGCGAGTGCTGCAGCAGCATGAGCGCGAGCAGCGCACGGACCACGGCTTGGCCCGGGAGCAGCTCGTCGAGCGTGCGGGCGAGCCGGATCGCCTCGTTCCCCAGGTCGACGCGCAGCCCGTCCGCGCCGGGCTGGTAGGCGGAGGTGAACATCAGGTACACGACCGTGGCCACCACGTCGAGGCGGTCCGCGAGTGCCTCCGGAGCGGGCGTCTCGAACGGGATGTCGGACGACGCGAGCCGCTTCTTCGCGCGCGTGATCCGCGCCGCCATCGTCGTCTCCTGCACGAGCTGCAGCCGCGCGATCTCGCTCGTCGGCAGGCCGACGACGAACCGCAACGTCAGCGCGACGCGGTCGTCGGCCGCGATCGCGGGGTGACAGCACGCGAACACGAGACGCAGCTGCTCGTCCGCGACGTGCCCGCCCGGGTCGACGGCGACCGCTGCGGCGGCCAGCGCGCGCATCTCGTCGTCGACGGCCATCAGGGGCTCCTTGCGTCGGTGCACGGCCTCGCTGCGGAGGCGGTCGAGCACGCGTCGGCGCGCGGCGGTGAGCAGCCACGCGCCCGGGTTGGTGGGCACGCCCGACGAGCGCCACGTGCGGGCTGCGGCCTCGAACGCGTCGGCGGCGGCGTCCTCCGCGAGGTCGGGGCGGCGGTACTGCGCGACGAGCAGCGCGACCACGCGCGACCAGCTCGACCGCCACGCCTCGTCGAGCGCCACGCGGACCGGGTCGTCGTGCTCGTCGGTCATGCCGGGCTCGTCGTCGGGCCGTCCATCCCACGTCCTTCCCTCGTCGGTCTCACTCTGCCCGCACCGGTGGCGGCCGTCGAGGGGATGACGCGCGCGGCCGACGCCACTCGACAGGTCGACGCCCGACAGGTCGATGCCCGACAGGTCGATGCCCGACAGGTCGGCGCACCGAGGCGCGGCGCCCTCTCAGGACGCCGCGCCTCAGTGCCGGGCAGTGCTGCTCGGTCGGCTGCCCGGTCGGCTGCTCGGTCGGCTGCTCAGTCGCCGGAGCCTGGAGTCCCCTCGCCGACCGACTCCTCGGGCGACTCGTCGGAGGTCGGGGCGCCCTCGGCTGCCTCGTCGAGCGTGAGCTCGAGCGTCCCGGTGTCGATCTCGGGGGACTGCCCGACCGTGCCGTCGGCGAGCGTCGGCACGACCTGCGCGACGAGCTCCTGCGTCGGCCACCACGCGGCCCACACCCCGCCTGCGACGCTCGCCTGCACGACGCTGCCGTCGCTGAGGTGCACGTCGACGGACGTCACATCCGCCCCGACGCGCCCGATGCCGTACCCCCACGGCTCGTCGGAGCCGACCCCCTCGATCCCACCCGTGGCGTAGGTCGCCCCGTCGGCCGTGGGCGTCGCGTCCGGCCCCACGACACCGACGCTCAGCTGGGTGTCGGGCGCCGTCTCGGCGGTGTCGGGGTTCTGGGCACCGACGTCCCACGACGTGACCGCGTCGCCGCCGGCCCCGGACAGCACCATCGACACCCGCGTGCGCGGTCCGATCAGGCACGACTGCAGCCCGGCCCCGGAGCTGAGCACGGTGAACGTCGTCTCGCCGCGGCGGTCGGCGAGGACCGCCTTCGCGTCGGCGAGGTTCGTCGGAGCGTCCGGCCCGGTGCCCGCGACACCGGTGCGCAGGGCCAGGCACTGCTCACCGGCGGCCGCGGTGTCGGCCGCGTCGAGCTGCGCTGGCACCGCCGTCCAGCCCGCGAACGCGGCCGTGTCCGTCGGGTTGGGGAGCACGAGCGTGACGACCGCAGCGGCCGCAGCGGCAGCGCCGACGAGGCCGAGCCGCGCCGCGCCCCTGCGGCGGCGCGGCGCGAGGTCGACGACGGTCGTCGGGGCGGTGCCCGCGTCGATGCGGGCGTGCAGCAGGTCGTGAGCGGCGGCGAGGCCGTCGGGGTCGATCGTGCGGTCGGGCCGCAGGTCCGTGAGGTTCAGCGGGGCCATCGGTCAGCCTTCCTGGGAGACGAGGGTCAGGTCGGCGCGCGCCTCGGGTGCGCCGGGCTCGGCGGCGACCGCCGCGTCGAGCCGTCGGCGCGCACGATGCAGACGCACCTTGAACGCGGTGGTCGAGCAGCCGACCACGGCGGCCGCCTGCGCGGGCAGCAACCCGTCCCACGCGACGAGCAGGAGGGCCTCCCGCTCGATCGGGGTCAGGGCCGCCAGGGCTCGCAGCAACGCGTCGCGTTCGAGGACGACCTCGTCCGGTGCGGACGAGTCGGGGGCCACGACGGCGTGCAGGCGAGCGAGCTCGTCTGACAGCACGCGAGCGCGGTGGCGCGAACGGTGGTGGGACGCGACGGTGTTGCGGGCGACGACGAGCAGCCAGGGCAGCGGCTCGCCGGGGACGTCGACCAGCCGACGCCACGCGACCAGGAACGTCTCGGCGACGATCTCGGGCGCCTCGTCGCGGGCGACGTGACGCAGCGCGTAGGCCTGGATCCGCGGCGCGTACCGGTCCCACAGCTCGGAGAACCGCTGCGCGTCGCTCGGCTGGTCTGTGCTCACACCCAGAAGTGTCCGCGGCGACCCGGGGGTTACGTCAGGCGCTCGTCGACCTCGTCGCGCCCCTGGGCGGTGCCCTCGCCCAGGCCCTCGCCCGGGCCCCCGTCCGGGCCCCCGTGCAGGTCGCCCCCGTCCGCGTCGCCCCCGTCCGCGTCGCCCCCGTCCAGGGGCTGCTCCTGCTCGTCGGTGTGCGCGACGTGCCGCAGCTGACGCCAGATCACGACGACGAACACGGCCGAGCCGGCGAACGCGAACCAGAACGGCGCCGTCACGCCGTAGTGCTGCGCGAGGGCGCCGCCGACCGCCGACCCGATCACCAGCCCGCCGAAGACCCCGACGAGGTTCACCGACCCGACCCGGCCCTGCAACGCGGTCGGCACCGCGCGCTGACGCACCGTCACGCTCGTCGTGCCCCACACGAACGCGTGCGCGCCGAAGACGAAGAACACGCCCATCGCGACCCACGCGGTCGTCGTCAGCGCGAGCGCCAGGTGCGTGAGGGTCTCGATGATGAGGCCGATCCGCATGAGGTTCGCGAGCGTGACCCGCCGCGTGAGCCACCCGTACGTCGCGGTCCCGACGAGCCCGCCGACCGCCTGGACGGTGGTGATGACGCCGAACCCGACCGCGCCCAGCCCGAGGCGTTGCTGCGCGTAGAGCACGAGCACCGACCACGCGGCGCCGAACGTCACGTTGAAGATGAAGATCGTCAGCACGAGCGTGCGCACGGCGGGGTGCCGCCAGGTCCAGCGCACGCCCTCGGCGATGTCCGCGCGGATGTGGCTGCGCTCGTGCCGCTGCAACCCGTGCGGGGGCAGGCGCAGCCGCGAGACCAGCACCGCACCCGCCAGGACGAGCACACCGTACGTCGCGAACGGAGTCGCCTGACCCACCGCGAACATCGCCGCGCCGATCGGTGGGGCGATCATCTGGTTGATCGTGAGGAAGCCCGCCTGGATCCGCTGGTTGGCGGCGGCGAGGTCGTCGCGTGCGACGAGCATCGGCACGAGCGTGCTCGACGCGTTGTCCGCGAACGTCTCGGCGGTCCCGAGCAGGAACAGCGCCGCGAGCACCAGGGCGATGGGCGCGGCGTCGAGCACCACCGCGGTCGCCAGCATCCCGACGACGAGCGCGCGCACCACGTCGACCGTGATGACGAGCCGGCGGCGGTCGAGCCGGTCCGTCAGCGCGCCGGCCCACAGCCCGAACACCAGCGGCGGCAACCACTGCACGGTCGCCGCGAGCGCGACGAGGAACGCGTCGTGGGTGCGGGAGGCCACGAGCAGGGGGCCGGCCGCGAGCACCAGCCCGTCGGCGAGGTTCGTCGTCCAGGAGGACGCGAGCACCCACCGGAAGCCGGTGCCGAGCCGGCGCGGCGCGAGCAGCTCGATCGGGTGAAGCACCGGGTGACGATACCCGGACGGGGGACCGAGGGCCCTGGTCAATTGTCCAGAGTGTGGGACGATGAGGGGTGCCGGCGACCCCGGCGCCACTCCAGCTGAGTCCCACGAGGAGCACGTCGTGTCCGCCGTCACCCTGTCCCCCGCCCGCCCCGCCTCCCCCGCTCTCGGCATGCGACTGCGCCGGTTCGTGGAGAGGGTCCGCTGGACCCCCGCGCCGCGCTTCGAGGGGTCGCCCGCGCGCCGCCTGGCGTACGTCGGGTACCTGGTCGGCAGCATGGTGGCGTGGGTCCTGGTCGGCCTGGGCGTCTCCGCCCTCCTGGGCGCTCTCCTCTCCTGACCCTCGGAGCACTGCTCCTGAGCACCGCGCGCGCACTGCACGCGGGTGCATGCGCGCCGCCCCCGGTTCGCGGGTTCGGCGTAGCGGTTCGTCGTGCCCGCGCCGGTTCGTCGCTTCGGGCCGACGAACCGGTGTCCGAGCAACGAACAGCCGCTCCCTAGTGCCGTGGGTGGCTCAGCGCGTGCGCGTGACCAGGGCGCGCCGAGTACGCACGGTGGGCCGTGCCGGGTCGGTGTTGTCGACGACGAACGTGGCTCGACTCGCCGGCTCGCATCGCGCGAGGTAGATCCGCTGGCCCTCGACGTAGCGACGGTTGGCCTCGTCGCCCGGATCGGCCGGGCAGCCGTCGCGGACCGCCATCCGCGCGAACGTCTCAGCGAAGGGCACGTCAAGGAACACCGAGACGTCCCAGACGCCGGCGAGTTCGTCGCGGTGCAGGAAGATCCCGTCGACGACGAGGACGGCGTCCGCCGGCGCGACGCGCTGCGGCTCGTCGACGACCTCGTCGGACGCGACGTCCCGGATCGCCGCGCGGTACCGCCGCTCCCCGCCCGGAGCGAGCGGCCGCAGCACCTCACGGCGGAACGCGTCGTAGTCGTAGGAGTCGAGGAAGAATCCCTCGGGCGAGCGCGCCCCGCGCCGGTACCGCTCCACGCGCGGCCGGTGGAACCCGTCCACGGACACCCGCACCACCGGGTGCCCGTCCTCGCGGAGCGCGTCCCCGAGCGCGTCGGCGAACACCGTCTTCCCGGCGCCGTCCACTCCGTCCACGCCGACGAACGTGACGTGCCCGGCCCGCCGAGCACCACTGATCGCCGTGCCCACCGCCGCCACGACATCGTTCCTGCTCATGACGGGCACGCTAGCGGCTGGCCCCCGCCGTCTCGGGCTTCGCGCTCCGCTGTTCGTTGCTCGCGCACCGCTTCGTCGGTCCGAGGCGACGAAGTGATGCGCGGGCGACGAAGCGCCGGGTGGTCGGGGAGGGGCAGCGCGATCACCGCGGCGCCGGCAGGAGGTCCTGGCGGAGCCGCGCGTGTGCGAGCTCGCCGGCAGGGACGTAGGGCTGGGCACGCGCGACGACCGAGCGCAGCGAGTCTGCCTTCGTCACGTGGACGCTGTGCCACCCCGCCTCCGCGATCGCGTCCCGGCGGACCTTCTCCTCGAGCAGGCGCGCGCGCTCGTCGCCCGCGTACTTGCCCAGCCCGTCGTACTCGACGAGCAGCCTCCACCGCGGCCACCCGAGGTCGGCCCAGAACGTGCCGCGCGCCGTCTCGACGCGCACCTGGGTCTCGGGCGGCGGCCAGCCGGCGACGGCGAACGCGAATCGCGCCCACGTCTCTCGTGCCGACTCCGCGCCCTCGTCGGCGAGCTCGAGCAGGGCGCGTGCGCGAGCCGTGCCGTTGCCGCGAGCCTGCTCGGCGATCGCGACGACCGAGTCACGTGGCAGCCCTGCATGCAGCGCGCTGTCCGCGACGACCAACGCGGCGAGCGGCGTCGCCGTCCTGAGGCAGTCCCACGTGGTCGACGCGAGGTCGGTGACCGGCAGGCCGGCCAGCATGACGACGCGCGCGTGCGCGGGAATGCCGAGGTGGCGGGCGACCAGCGGGTCGTTGCTCCCGCCGCCGCGATGCTCGTGACGCACGTGCGTGACCTGAGGGACGTCCCAGAGCGCGAGCCCGTGGAGCAGCGCGGCGGTCTCGTGGCTGAACGCGTGCGCCGAGCTGATCCTTGCGTGCACACCGACTGCTCTGGCGATGGCCATGGCCCGGGCGGAGGTCCCGTTCGGCACGTAGGCGCCTCGGGTCGCGGGGATCCATGCCCCGGTCCGCACGCGTGCGGCGGCGAGCTCGCGGGGGACGTCGCGCGCGAGGTGCACGGCGGGGAGCTCGAGCGTGCGTGGGGCCGGTCCAGAGCCGGGACGACGAGGCATGGGGCCGGACGCTGCCACCGTCGGACCGCCGTCGTTGCGCACCCGGGCCCGGGCTGTGCACGAGCCCGCGACAGCAGGGGCTGGGGTCGGCTCGCCGTCGCCCCGCCTCGCACCACAGCTGGGCGGAGGCGACGGCGAGCCCCAGCCCTGGAGCTCAGGGCTCTGCGATCCACCCGGCTCGCCTGTGCCGGTTCGTTGGTCGGGTGTCGGTTCGTCGGTGGGGAGCGACGAACCGGTGCGGAGTCGACGAAGCGAGGTGGCGGGTCGACGAAGCGACTGGTGAGCCGACGAACCGGGGTGGTGGAGGGGTCAGGGGGTGGTGGGGGCTGTCGTGAGCCAGGTGTCGAAGGCCTCGTACGTGCGGGGGCGGCCCAGGAGCGACTCGACCAGGTCCGCCGCGTCGCGGCTGCCGCCGGGGGCGAGGATCTGGTCGCGGTAACGGCGCCCGACCTGCTCGTTCATCAGGTCGTCGCCGAAGGCCGTCAGCAGGTCCTTCGCGATGACCAGGCTCCAGAGGTAGGTGTAGTACGCCGGGCCGTAGCCCTCGAGGTGCCCGAAGCCGGTCACCTGGTGGGTGTCGGGCAGCGGGGCGAACGGGCCGAAGTGCTCGTCGACCTGCGCGGTGAACGCGTCGAGGTCCTCGGGCGGTGTGGCGTGCAGGCCGTAGGACAGCGCGGTGAAGTTGAGCTGGCGCCGGGTCCATGAGCCGCGGCCGAACTCGTCGGCCCGGCGCATCTTGGCGACGAGCGACGCGGGGATCGCCTCGCCCGCGTCGTCGGTCGCGAACGAGCCGAGCACGCCCGCGTCCCACGCCCACTCCTCGAGGAGCTGCGACGGGGCCTCGACGAAGTCCCACTCGGTCGCGACGCCCGAGAACTCGGCGTACCGCTGGTGCCCCCCGACGATCTCGTGGACCAGGTGGCCGAACTCGTGGAAGAAGGTGCACACGTCGTCGTGCTCCATGCTCCCGGTGGGGAAGTTGCACACGAGCACGCCCTCGGGCAGCCGGACGCCTGCGATGCCCGGCACGAGCGAGAACTGCGCGGCGTGGTTGAACTTGCCCGCGCGCGGGTGCATGTCCAGGTAGAACCGGCCGATCCGCTCGCCGTCGGACGCGACGTCGTAGACCTCGACGGACGGGTCCCAGACCGGCGCGGTCACCGACGTGAACGTGAGGCCGAGCAGGCGCCCGATCGTCGACATCACGCCGTCGCGGACCTTGTCGTAGCGGAAGTAGCGGCGGACCTCCTGCGCGTCGACGTCGTACTGCTCGCGGCGGACCACCTGGTCGTAGTACAGGCTGTCGGCGGGGGTGACCGCGGTGGCCGAGGGGTCGTCGCGCCGGAAGCGCTCGAGGAGCACGGCGACGTCGCGCGCGGCGGGCTCGGCGGTGAGCGCGTCGAGCCGCTCGATGAGCTCGCCGATCGCCGCGCCCGAGCCGATCATCTTGACCTCGGCGTCGTAGGACGGCCAGTCCGGGTAGCCGAGCAGGTGCGCGCGCTCCTCGCGCAGCGCCAGCAGCTCGGCCAGCACCGCGCTGTTCTGCGGGTACGCGATGCGCAGGTACTCGCTCGTCAGGGCGCGGCGCACGGTCGCGTCGTGCGCGTAGGTGCGCACGGGGATCAGGTCGGGGTACTCGGTGGTCAGGGTGACGAGGCCCTCGTCGTCGGCGGGGTGCGACGCGAGGAAGTCCTCGGGGAGGCCGGCGAGCTGCTCGGGGCGCACGCGGATCGACCGAGCGCCCTCACGGATGTTGCGGGAGAACTCGAGCCCGAGCTCGGTGCAGCGCTGGGCCAGCGCGCGCAAGCGGTCGCGCTCGGCGGCGGTCCGGTCGACCCCCGCGCGGCGGAAGTCGCGCAGCACGTGCTCGTGCAGGCGCTGGGCGTCCGCGTCGAGGCCCGCGGGGTCGGTCGCGCTGAACGCCTCCCAGAGCTCGCGGTCGAGCCCGCGCTCGGTCGCGAGGTCCTCGGCGGCCTGGGCGCGCTCCTCGGCGCCCTCGCGGAGCGTCGCCGACGGGTGGACCTCGGCGAGCAGGTGCGCCGCGGCGGACGCCTGGCCGAGCGCGACGTCGGACGCGTTCCACAGCTCGAGGACCTCGGCGGCGCTGCGCGTGGTGCCGTCCTTGAGCGTCGTGAGGTGCGTGCGCGCCTCGTCGAGCGCGGCGTCGATCGTCGTGGTCAGGAAGTCCGTCCACCCGGCGTCGTCTGCGGGCAGCGTGAGGGGCTCGAGCGTCATGCGCCGCAACCTACCCGCGCGCACCCACGCGTGGCCCGCGCATTCGCGCCGGCGGAGCCCGCGATTTTCCACGGCCCGTTCCGGGTGGCGCGCGTCACACCCATCGCTACTGTCGTGCCATGGCGGACACCCAGCAGCCCGGCTTGGACGGACCTGCGTCTGACGTGCTCTTACGCGCCGGAAGGTTCTTCACGCGCTGGGACGAGACCGACGACGGTCGCGCCGTCTTCCGCGAGGGCGGACGACGCGGCGACGTGTTCTACCGCGACCGCTGGCGGCACGACAAGGTGGTCAGGTCCACGCACGGCGTGAACTGCACCGGCTCGTGCTCGTGGAAGGTCTACGTCAAGGACGGGATCATCACGTGGGAGGCGCAGCAGACGGACTACCCGTCGGCGGGCCCCGACCGTCCCGAGTACGAACCCCGAGGCTGCCCGCGCGGCGCCGCGTTCTCCTGGTACACGTACTCGCCGACGAGGGTGCGCTACCCGTACGCGCGCGGCGTGCTCGTCGAGATGTACCGCGAGGCGAAGGCGCGCCTGAAGGACCCCGTGCTCGCATGGGCCGACATCACCGGCGACCCGGTCCGCCGGCGGCGCTACCAGCAGGCGCGCGGCAAGGGCGGCCTGGTCCGCGTCACGTGGGACGAGGCCGTCGAGATGGTCGCGGCCGCGCACGTGCACACGATCAAGACGTACGGCCCGGACCGGTGCGCGGGCTTCTCGCCCATCCCGGCGATGTCGATGGTGTCGCACGCGGTGGGCACGCGGTTCATCCAGCTCATCGGCGGCGTCATGACCAGCTTCTACGACTGGTACGCCGACCTGCCGGTCGCGTCCCCGCAGATGTTCGGGGACCAGACGGACGTCCCGGAGTCGGGCGACTGGTGGGACGCGACCTACCTGATGATGTGGGGCTCGAACGTCCCCGTGACCCGCACGCCCGACGCGCACTGGATGGCGGAGGTCCGCTACCGCGGCACCAAGGTCGTCACGGTCTCGCCGGACTACGCGGACAACACGAAGTTCGCCGACGAGTGGCTGCCCGCGGCGGCCGGGACCGACGGTGCGCTCGCGATGGGCATGGGCCACGTGGTGCTCAAGGAGTACCTAGTCGAGCGTGAGGTCCCGTTCTTCCGCGACTACGTGCGCCAGTACACCGACCTGCCGTTCCTGGTGACGCTCGAGGAGCGCGACGGCGCGTACGTCCCGGGCCGGTTCCTGCGGGCGGAGGACCTCTCGGACCAGGACCTGTCCGACGAGGGTGCGGCGGCCGACCCGGTGACCGCTCCCGACGGTGAGGCCGCCGCGTGGAAGACCGTGCTCCTGGACTCCGCGACCGGCCGGCCGGTCGTGCCGAACGGGTCGTTGGGCTTCCGCTACACCGACTCCGGCGAGGGCCGCTGGAACCTGGACCTCGAGGGCGTCGTCCCCGCGTTGAGCATCCGCGACGCGCGCTCGTCGTCGGCCGCGGCGTCGTCGGACGCAGGCTCGACGGACCCGACGACCGAGGCCGTCGAGGTGCTGCTGCCGCGGTTCGACGACCCCGGCGGCACGGGCGCGGTGCAGCGCCGCGGCGTGCCGGTCACGCGCGTCAACGGGCACCTGGTGACGACGGTCTTCGACCTGACGCTCGCGCACTACGGCGTCGGCCGCGACGGCCTGCCTGGCCAGTGGCCGACGGGCTACGACGACGCGACGCAGGGCTGCACGCCCGCGTGGCAGGAGCAGCACACGTCGGTCCCGGCGGACGCGTGCACGCGCATCGCGCGTGAGTTCGCGACCAACGCGGAGAAGTCCGAGGGTCGCTCGATGATCATCATGGGCGCGGGCATCTGCCAGTGGTTCCACGGTGACGCGACGTACCGCGCGATCCTCGCGCTGCTCGCGTTCACCGGGTGCTTCGGGCGCAACGGCGGCGGCTGGGCGCACTACGTCGGGCAGGAGAAGTGCCGTCCGCTGACGGGCTGGATCTCGCTCGCGAACGCGCTCGACTGGTCGCGGCCGCCGCGCACGATGACGGGCACGTCGTACTGGTACATGCACACGGACCAGTGGCGGTTCGACGGCTACCAGGCCGACGAGCTCGCGTGGCCCCTGGCCGACGGGCACCTCAAGGACCTGCACACCGCCGACACGATCGCGACGTCCGCGCGCCGCGGCTGGATGCCGTTCTACCCGCAGTTCGACGCGAACCCCCTGGACCTCGCCGACGAGGCGAAGGCCGCGGCGCAGGACGGCTCCGCGCCGGACCCGGCGTCGCACGTCGCGGGCCGGCTCAAGGACGGCAGCCTGCGGTTCGCGGTCGAGGACGTCGACGCGCCCGAGAACTGGCCGCGGACGCTCGTGCTGTGGCGCTCGAACCTGCTGGGCTCGAGCGCGAAGGGCGACGAGTACTTCCTGAAGTACCTGCTCGGGACGCACTCGAACGTGCAGGCGCCCGAGCCGACGGCCCGGCCCAGCGACGTGACGTGGCGTGACGACATCCCCGAGGGCAAGCTCGACCTGCTGGTCAGCGCGGACTTCCGGATGACGTCGACGACGATGCTGTCCGACGTCGTGCTGCCGGCCGCCACCTGGTACGAGAAGCACGACCTGTCCTCGACGGACATGCACCCGTTCGTGCACGCGTTCTCCCCCGCGATCGACCCGCCGTGGGAGGCGCGCAGCGACTTCGACGCGTTCCACCTGGTCGCGCAGCGGTTCTCGGAGCTGGCGCGCACGCACCTGGGGGTCCGCAACGACCTGGTGAGCGTGCCGATGCAGCACGACACCCCGGGCGAGATGCCGCGCGACGGCGGGGCGGGCGGCGACTGGCGGCACGGCGACGCACCGGCCGTGCCGGGCGTGACGATGCCGCTGCTGCAGGTCGTGGAGCGCGACTACACCGCGATCGCCGACAAGCTCGGCTCGCTGGGCCCGCTCGCGTCGACGCTGGGCTTCACGGTGAAGAACGTGACGTACCGGCTGGAGCACGAGGTCGAGCGGCTCGGCAAGCTCAACGGCGTGATGCTGGGCGGCGCCGGTGACGGCCGTCCCGCGCTGGACACCGACGTGAAGATGGCCGAGGCGATCCTGGCCCTGTCCGGCACGACGAACGGCGAGCTCGCGACGCAGGGCTTCCGCACGCTCGAGCGCCGCGTCGGCAAGGAGCTGCACGACCTCGCGGAGGGCTCGGAGGAGAAGCGGATCACCTTCCCGGACACGCAGGCGCGGCCGGTGCCGGTGATCACGTCCCCCGAGTGGTCCGGCTCGGAGACGGGCGGGCGGCGGTACGCGCCGTTCACGGTCAACGTCGAGCGGCTTAAGCCGTGGCACACGCTGACTGGGCGCATGCACCTGTTCCTCGACCACGGCTGGATGAAGGACCTGGGCGAGGCGCTGCCGATCTACCGCCCGCCGCTGGACCTGCACCGTCTGCTGGGTGAGCCCGAGCTGGGCCCGGACGGCGCCAAGCAGGTCACGGTCCGCTACCTGACGCCGCACAACAAGTGGTCGATCCACTCGGAGTACCAGGACAACCTCCTGATGCTCTCGCTGTCGCGCGGCGGCCCGACGTGCTGGATGTCACCCGCGGACGCCGCGGCGATCGGGGCCAAGGACAACGAGTGGATCGAGTGCTCCAACGCGAACGGGATCTTCGTCGCGCGGGCCGTGGTCTCGCACCGCATGCCCGAGGGCGTCGTGTTCGTGCACCACGCGCAGGAGCGCACGATCGACGTCCCGAAGACGGAGAAGACCCGCCGACGAGGCGGCATCCACAACTCGGTGACGCGTCTGCTGGTCAAGCCGACGCACCTGATCGGCGGGTACGCGCAGCTGTCGTACGCGTTCAACTACCTCGGCCCGACGGGCAACCAGCGCGACATCGTCGCGACGATCCGCCGTCGGTCGCAGGACGTCGAGTACTGAGGCGGGGGACGACATGCGTGTGATGGCCCAGGTCGCCATGGTGATGAACCTCGACAAGTGCATCGGGTGCCACACCTGCTCGGTGACGTGCAAGCAGGCGTGGACGAACCGCGCGGGCGTCGAGTACGTGTGGTTCAACAACGTCGAGACGCGCCCCGGGCAGGGGTACCCGCGGCGGTACGAGGACCAGGAGCAGTGGCACGGCGGGTGGACGCTGAACCGCAAGGGGCGCCTGACGCTGCGCACGGGCAGCCGGGCCAAGCGGCTCCTGTCGATCTTCGCGAGCCCGGTCCAGCCCGAGCTCGAGGACTACTACGAGCCGTGGACGTACGACTACGAGACGCTCGTCGAGGCACCCCTGGGTGACGACTTCCCGGTGGCCCGCCCGAAGTCGCTCATCACGGGTGAGGACACGAAGGTCACGTGGTCGGCCAACTGGGACGACAACCTGGGCGGCACGTCCGAGCTGGGGCACCTGGACCCGATCGTCGAGAAGGTCCGCCGCGAGTCCGAAGACAAGATCCGCTTCGAGCTCGAGAAGACCTTCATGTTCTACCTGCCGCGGATCTGCGAGCACTGCCTGAACCCGTCGTGCATGGCGTCGTGCCCGTCGGGCGCGATCTACAAGCGCGCCGAGGACGGGATCGTCCTGGTGGACCAGGACCGGTGCCGCGGCTGGCGGCAGTGCATCACCGGCTGCCCGTACAAGAAGATCTACTTCAACCACAAGACCGGCAAGGCCGAGAAGTGCACGTTCTGCTACCCGCGCCTCGAGGTCGGCCTGCCGACCGTGTGCGCCGAGACGTGCGTGGGTCGCCTGCGGTACATCGGGGTGTTCCTCTACGACGCCGACCGTGTCACCGAGGCTGCGTCCGTGCCCGACGAGAAGGACCTCTACGAGGCCCAGCTCGACCTCATGCTCGACCCGCAGGACCCGGCGGTGCTCGCCGCGGCACGCGAGCAGGGCATCCCGGCGGACTGGATCGACGCGGCCCGGCGCAGCCCGGTGTACGCGCTGGCCAAGACCTACCGCGTCGCGCTCCCGCTGCACCCCGAGTACCGCACGATGCCGATGGTCTGGTACGTCCCGCCGCTGTCCCCGGTGGTCGACCTGCTGCGTGACCAGGGGCACGACGCCGAGGACCACGGCAACCTGTTCGGCGCGATCGACGCGCTGCGCATCCCCGTCGAGTACCTCGCGGAGCTGTTCACCGCGGGCGACACCGAGATCGTCACGGGCGTGCTCAAGCGCCTGGCCGCCATGCGCACGTACCTGCGCGGCATCACGATGGGCGACGGCGCCGACGAGGCCGTGGCGCAGTCCGTGGGCATGACCGGTCAGGCCATGTACGCGATGTACCGGCTGCTCGCGATCGCCAAGTACGCGGACCGCTACGTCATCCCCAAGGCCCACGAGGAGCGCGGGCACGAGCTCGAGGAGCTCGGCTGCTCGCTCGACTACGACGAGGGCCCGGGCATGTACGAGTCCGCGGCGTTCGGCGAGGCGTCCGGCCGGCCCGTCCCCGTGGCCGTCGAGACGTTCCACGCGCTGCGCCAGCGGCAGACGTCGGAGGGGATCTCGCCGTCCGAGGAGATGCGCGGGCGGGTCAACCTCCTGAACTGGGACGGCGTCGGGACGCCGCCCGGGCTGTTCCCGGCGCACGACGCACCGGACGCCCGGACGTCCGCGCAGCAGGACGAGGGGGAGAAGTGAGGCGGCTGCGTCCGGACCGTCGTCGGACGAGCACGTCGTCGGACGCCCGCACGACGAGCCCGTCGTCGCGGCCGGCGAGCCCGTCCTCGTCGCGCCCGCCGAGCGCGACGGCGACGACGCGCGTCGTGCACCAGGCGGCGTCGTGGTGCCTGGGCTACCCCGACGAGGCGCTCGTCGAACGGCTCCCGCTGCTCGCGGCCGCGGTCGACGAGCTGCCTGCCGGCCGCGCGCGGGAGGGCCTGCGCACGTTCCTCGACCACGCCGCGGCGACGCCGCTCGACGTCCTGCAGACCGACTACGTGCACCTGTTCGACCTGTCGCGCAAGCAGGCGCTGTACCTGTCGTACTGGACCGACGGCGACACCCGCCGGCGCGGTGAGGTGCTCGCGGCGTTCAAGGAGCGGTACCGCGCGAGCGGGTTCCTGGTGGACACCCACGGCGAGCTGCCGGACCACCTGCCGCTCGTGCTGGAGTACGCGGCGCTCGCGGACCCCGACGACGGCGCGGCGCTGCTGCAGGAGTACCGCGCGAGCCTCGAGCTCACGCGGTTCGCCCTGATCGAGTCGTCGCCGCCGTACGCGGGCGTGCTCGAGGCGGTCTGCGCGACGCTGCCCGGCGAGTCGCCCAAGGACAAGGCGGCCGTGCACGCCATGGCCGCCGCGGGCCCGCCGAGCGAGTCCGTCGGCCTCGACTCGGCCGACCCACGCCTGCTGCCGCTCGCCGGCTACGGAACCGCCGGCTACGGAACCTTCGACGGGAGTGCCTGATGGACGTCGTGCTGTGGGGGGTGCTGCCGTACCTCGTCGTCGTGACGTTCGTCGGCGGCCTCGTCTGGCGGTACCGCTACGACCAGTTCGGCTGGACCACGCGCTCGTCGCAGCTGTACGAGTCGAAGCTGCTGCGGATCGGGTCGCCGCTGTTCCACTTCGGGCTGCTGTTCGTGATCGTCGGGCACGTCGTCGGGCTGCTGATCCCGGAGTCCTGGACGGACGCCGTGGGCATCACCGAGGGGATGTACCACGCGGGCGCGCTCGGCATCGGCACGATCGCGGGCATCGGCACGCTCGCCGGGATCGTCATCCTCATCGTGCGCCGCCGCCGCACGGGACCGGTCTTCATGGCGACGACGAAGAACGACAAGCTCATGTACGCCGTGCTGACCACGGCGATCGTGACCGGGCTCGCAACGACCGTGATCGCGTTCAGCCAGGGCCACGACTCGCACAACTACCGCGAGTCCGTCTCGCCATGGTTCCGGTCGCTGTTCACGCTGCGGCCCGACGTGGACGCCATGGCCGCGGCGCCGCTCCAGTTCCACCTGCACGTGCTGCTCGGGCTGGGCCTGATCACGCTGTTCCCGTTCAGCCGGCTCGTGCACGCGTTCACCGCACCCCTGCACTACCTGTTCCGCCCGTACGTCGTCTACCGCAGCCGCGACCGCCGGCCGACCCCGGGAGCCTCCGCGCCGCGGCGCGGCTGGGACCCCGTCGGCACGCGCGACCGCGACCGCTGACGGCCTTCATCCACCGTTCCTGCAGGGGAGAACCATGAGCGCCTCGACGACGAGCGCACCGGCCACGACGGGGCGCGCCCTGAACCTGGCCCTGGCCACCTGGACGTTCGCCATCACGTTCTGGGCCTGGAACCTGATCGGGCCGCTGGCCGTGCGCTACACGGACGAGCTGTCCCTGTCCGCGCCCCAGAAGTCGCTGCTCATCGCGACGCCCGTGCTGGTCGGGGCCGTGGGCCGGGTCCCGGTCGGAGCACTGACCGACCGGTTCGGCGGTCGGCGCATGCTCGCGGTCCTGAACGTCCTCTCGGTGGTGCCGGTGCTGCTCGTCGCCTGGGCCGGGACCCAGGCGTCGTACCCGCTGCTCCTGGTGTTCGCGTTCTTCCTCGGCATCGCCGGCACGTCCTTCGCGGCGGGCATCCCGTTCGTCAACGCCTGGTACGAGCCGGCCCGACGAGGGTTCGCGACCGGCATGTTCGGCATCGGCATGGGTGGCACCGCGCTGTCGTCGTTCTTCACCCCACGGTTCGTCGGCTGGTTCGGGTACGTCCCCGCACACCTGATCATCGCGGCGGCTCTCGCGGTCACCGGTGTCGTCGTCTGGCTGCTGGCCCGCGACGCGTCGGCCTGGAAGCCGAGCACGCAGGCGGTCCTGCCGAAGCTCAAGGCCGCCGCCAAGCTCACGGTCACCTGGCAGATGTCGTTCCTGTACGCGGTGACGTTCGGCGGCTTCGTCGCCTTCTCGACCTACCTGCCCACGTACCTCAAGGACGTGTACGACTTCGACCTGGCCGGTGCCGGCACGCGCACCGCGGGCTTCGCGATCGCCGCGGTGATCGCCCGCCCCATCGGTGGCGTGCTGTCCGACCGGACCCACCCCAAGGTCGTCGTGCTGGTCTCGCTCGCGGGGGCCGCGGTCGCGGCGGTCCTCATGGCGCTCAAGCCCCAGCCCGAGATCCCCGCGGGCATCGTGTTCGTCGCGATGGCGTTCTTCCTGGGCCTCGGGGCCGGTGGCGTGTTCGCGTGGGTGGCCCGGCGGGCACCCGCCGATCGCGTCGGCGCGGTGTCGGGCGTCGTCGGGGCGGCGGGCGGCCTCGGCGGCTACTTCCCGGCGCTCGTCCTGGGTGCGACGTACAACGAGGTCACGCACTCGTACACGGTCGGCCTGGCCCTGCTGGTGGTCACGGCGACGATCGCGCTGCTCTACACGCTGTGGCGCCTGCCGCGCGAGGACAGCACCCGCTCCACACACGCCTGAGGGGCTCCCGCGTCACGTCGTCGGATCGATGCCAGATCGTGAGTTCTTGCTGACGACCTTGCGTGCTGACGACCTTGCGTGCTGACGACCTTGCGCCGGAGCTGGGTCAGGGGTGGCTCGGGGACTCGTGGGCGGCGTGGGCGGCCGGCTCGATCTGGAACGTCGAGTGCTCGACGGAGACGTCGAAGTGGTGAGCGACGCACTCCTGCAGCGTGTCGAGGATGCGCGGCACGTGACCCGTCTGGAAGCAGCCCTGGTCGACCACCACGTGCGCGGACAGCACGGGCAGGCCGGTCGCGATCAGCGACGCGTGCAGGTCGTGCACGTCGACGACGTGCTCCACGCCGAGCAGGTGCTCGCGCACGTCGTCCAGGTCGAGGCCCGGGGGCGTGGTCTCCAGGAGCACCGACGTGGCCTCGCGCAGAATCTTCAGCGCCCGGGGCAGGATCAGCGCGCCGATCAGCAGGCCCGCGACCGCGTCGGCCTGCTGCCACCCTGTCGTCTCGATGACGACGGCCGCGACGATCACGCCCACCGAGCCCAGCGCGTCGTTGACCACCTCGAGGAACGCCGCGCGCAGGTTCATGCTCGAGGAGCGCCCGCCGGCGAGCACCGCGAGCGCGACGACGTTCCCCACGAGGCCGATGACGCCGAACACGACGAGCTCGCGCGCGGGGACGTCCGGTGGCTCGAACAGCCGCTGCACGCCCTCGACCAGCACGTACACGCCCACGGCGAGCAGCACCGCCGACTGCGCGAGCGCCGCGAGCACCTCCGCGCGCCGGAAGCCCCACGTGCGCCGCGCGGTCGGGGGGCGGCTCGCGAGCGTCGCGGCGACGAGCGCGATCGCGAGGCCGGCCGCGTCGGTGAGCATGTGCGCGGTGTCGACGAGCAGCGCGAGCGAACCCGTCAGCAGCGCCCCGACGGCCTGCGCGACCAGGATCGTGGCGGTGATCCCGAACGCGACCGCCAGCCGCGTGCGGTTCGCCGAGTCCGGCCCGTGGCCGTGGTGGTGGTCGTGGCTCATCGCGGTCCGTCCGTCGCGCCGGTCGCGCCCGGCACGCCCGTCGGGCCCGTCACGCCTGCACCACGCGCGCGAGCTGGTCGAGCGCGGCGACCGGGTCAGGGCCCACCGGCGTCAGGCCCACCGACGTGGCACCGACCGCCCCGAGCGCGGCCACGCGCGCGCGCACCTGCTCCGGTGTGCCCGCGAGCGCGAGCTCGGCGACCCACTCGTCGGGCAGCGCCGCCGCGAACGCGTGCGCGTCGGCGCTCGACGCCCGCAGGCGCGCGAGGTCGTCGGCGAACGGCAGCCCGACGAGGTGCGGCGCCCAGTCCGGCTCGCCGATCCACGTGAGCCCGGGGCGCGCGGCGGCCAGCGCGGCCGACTCGTCGTCGTCGACCGCCGCCACGCCGTACGCCACCACGCGGTGCGGCCCGGGCGCCGCGATCTGCGCGAGCGCACCGCTCACGTACTGCGGCGTCGTCGGCTCGGCGAGGATCGTGCCGTCCGCGACCCGGCCCGCGACCGCGAGCGACCGCGGCCCGCGCACGCCCAGCAGCACGTCCGGGACCACGTCGGGCACGGACGACGTCTCGAGGGCGACGCCGGTCACGCCGAGCTCGTCGTCGTGCACCGTGCCGCCCCGCAGGAGCGTGCGCAGCGCCTGCGTGTACGCGCCGAGGAACGTCAGCGGGCGGTCCGGCCAGGCGCCCACCGCTCGCATCCAGCCCGGCATGCCGTGGCCGATCCCGAACGTCACGCGCCCCGGGAACAGCTGCGCGAGCGTCGCCGCCTCCATCGCCGCGAACGCCACGTTGCGCACCGCCGCCGGCAGGATCCCGATGCCGACGTGCACCCGGTCGGTCGCCGCGAGCACCGCCGCCGCCTGCGCCACACCGCCGCGGAAGCCCAGGTCCTCCACGACCCACAGCTCGTCGAACCCGAGCGCGTCCGCGCGGCGGGCGAACGGCAGCACCTGGTCCGCGGGCAGGTCACGGGGCAGCAGGACACCGACGGCAGGCGTGGTCATGGCGCCAGTCTGCCTCCTCCCGGGAGGACCACGTCACCCACGTCGTGGCGCGAGAGCCCACCCGCCGACCCCACCGAGCAGCACGAGACCCAGCCCGCCGAGCAGCATCCCCGCGACGCGCTCGTCGGGCGCCGCGGCTTGCTCGCCGCCGGCCATCGCACCTGTGTCGACCGACTCGAACCGCGCGGTCGCCAGCTCGTCTCCGACCTGTTCGACCGGCTGCTGCGCGCCCTGGTCGTACCAGCCGTCGTCGTACAGGTACCCGTCGCCGTACCCGTACCCGTCGTCGTACCCGTCGTCTTCGTCGGACCAGGAGGCCGGACCCATCGGCGAGGTGGTGACGACGAGTCGGCTCGTGCTGGCCGTGCTGGTCGTGCTGGCGGCGCCGGAGAGCAGCAGCGCGCCCAGCGCGGCCAGCAGCGCGCCGACCACCGCGACGATGACGAGCACACGGTGCCTGCGCCACAGCGCCGATGTCGCTCGACCGACCTGCACCACCGCACGACGGGCGCCCGGGTGCCGGCCCAGCGCCCAGCCGGCGACCGCGCCGATCGTCCCGGTGCCCAGCGCGACGAGCACGATCCCGATCACGAACCCGGCGGACGGGCCCTCCACGGCGATCCCGACCATGGATCCGGTCCCGTAGGCGAACCACTCGCCCTGCCGGTAGCCGACCCGCGATGGCCAGCCCGCAGCGACGAGGTACGCCCCGAGCAGGACGAGCACCGCACCGACGACTGCCACGACCAGGGGCGCTCGGCGGTCGCGCGGCGAGGCCGGGAGCTCTGAGGGCACCCGCGCATCATGGCATCCGACGGTGCCCGGTGTGGCCGGAATCGCGCGCATCGTCCGGCTCGCGGCGGTGCGTCGTCGTCGGCGCACCGTGGCACGATCGGCGGGTGCCGGAGCCTGTGCTGATCGAGGGGGGTGACCTCGGGTGCGCGCGGCTGCTCGTGCTGCTGCGCGCGCGGGTCGCCGAGCTCGAGGTGGGGACTGTCGTGCACCTGTCCACGTCCGACCCGATCGCGCCGATCGACCTGCCGGTGTGGTGCCGCATGACCGGCCACGAGTACCTGGGCACCGTCGCCGGGACCGAGGTGCCGACCTACGCGGTGCGCGTCGTCGCGGCGCCCACGGCGACCGACCCGGCCAACCCCTGGCGCCGCGCCGCGCCGCAGGACTAGGCGACGACGAGCTCGGTCCCGTCGGGCGCGTTGTCGGCCATCGCGACGCTGCGGATCGCCGGGTCGTCGTAGGTGTTCCAGTAGTACGTCGTCGTCCTCGACGAGAACAGCCCGGTGTAGATGGTCGTCTCGAACTCGCCCGAGCCCATGGCCGCGCAGCCGTCCACCATCGCGACCTGCTGCAACGTGTGGAAGGCGCGGCTGACGTTCTCCTCCTCGCTCGTCTTGTCCGGGTAGTGCGCATTCACGTAGGCGGCACGCACGAACCGGGACGTCGAGTAGTAGTCGCCGGGGATCCCTCGCATGTGGGATCCCGAGCCGAACGGGCTCAGGTGCGCCCGGCCGAGCACGCTCGGCTCGGGGAAGTCGGGTGAGACGTTGAGGTAGTTGCGCAGGTTCTCGTGGTGCCACGCGAAGCCGGGCTGGTTCGCGAGGACGTCGACGTCGTCGTCGAACAGCTGCACGCCCTCGCTCGTGCTCTCCACGACGATCGCGCGCGTCGCGTCGCCGACGATCCAGTGCAGCAGCGAGCTCGGGTACTTCTCGTTGATCGGACGGTCGACCACGACGACGTGCTCGAGCGCGGCCTCGACCTCGTCGACGGAGGTGAACTGCGAGGCGACCCAGAGCGGGAGCTCGAACGCGGCGACGTTGGTCGCACCCTCCACGGGTCCGTCCGCGTACGTCGCGTACCCCGGGAAGTTGAGACCGGCCACGGCCAGGCCTGCGTCGTTCCCGCAGTCGAAGTACAGCGGAGTGTCGTCCTCGACGATGCCCATCCCGATCACGGCGTGCTGGATGCCGGGCACGGCGCCGAACGGCGACCGCGTCGCGTAGCCCGTCGGTGTCACCACCACCCGCTCGCCGTACCCGGTGGTCCAGTCCAGGTTGCGCGCCAGGTAGAGGTGGGTGCCGTCCGAGAACCTGATGCTCGTGCACATGCCGATGCCTCCGATGCCGTGGAGCTGGCCCTTTCGTCGAGCATGCCCCCTGGCGCCACGAGGGGCACGTCGTGGCGAGACCGCCGGCGGTCGCCGACGTCACGGTCGAGTGGTTCTACGCTGAGCCAGCAGACGGCTGCCGCAGGGCGCGCCCGGGTCGCCGCGAGGTGTGCGCACCCGGCCGATGCGTCCTGCCCGGCCGTGACGACCGTGGGCAGGCGGCCGTCCACGACGAAGGAGGCTCCCGTGACCAGATCGGCGCCGCAGCCGGCCGTCGAGCGCATCGTCGAACCCGTCGCGCACGCACTGGTCGTCGGCGTCGTGCCCGGGCAGCCCGAGCTCGTCGTCCGTACCGCCGCGCGCTGGGCGCTCGCCGTGGGCGGGACGCTGCACCTCGCGTACGTCGACACGGGGCGGTACGTCGTCGAGGAGCACCCGGACGGGACCGTCCGGCACGCGCCGGTCGACCCGGACGGGGTCGACGACACGTGGGACACGGTCGAGGCCGACCTGCGCGCGTGGGTCGAGGAGCTCCTGGGCCCGACGAGCGCGCCGACGCGCATCCCGACGGGCATCCCGACGAGCTCCCCGACGAGCGCGGCGTCTGCGGCAGTGCCGTGGGTGCTGCACTACCTCGCGGGCCGGCCCGACCGTGCGCTGACCCACCTGGCGCGCGCGGTGGACGCCGCGGCGATCGTCGTCGGCACGCGCGCACCCGGGCCGGGGTCGAAGCTGCGCGAGCTCGTCGACGGCTCGGTCGCGGTCCACCTCGCGCACCACCAGCACCGCCCGGTGCTGACCGTCCCGCTCGACGTCGTCGACTGGACCGCCACGAGGTCGCCGTGGTGAGTCGGCGCGAGCACCTGAGGCTCGTCGGGCTCGTGTTCGTCGGCGGGGCGCTCGGGACGGCGCTGCGCGCGGGGCTCGAGGGCGCGTTCGCGCAGCCGACGGGCTGGCCGTGGGCGACGTTCGGGATCAACCTCGTCGGCTCGTTCGTGCTCGGTCTGCTGCTCGAGCGCCTCGTGCGCGGCGGCGCCGACGAAGGGTGGCGACGGTCGGCGCGGCTCGGCTGCGGCACCGGGGTGCTCGGCGGGTTCACGACGTACAGCACGTTCGTGCTCGAGGTCGAGCGCCTCGCCTCGGACGGAGAGACGGCGGTCGCCGTCGCGTACCCGCTGGTCAGCGTGGTGCTCGGGCTCGTGCTCGCGGTCGCCGGGATGGTCGTCGCGGCGCGGTTCACGGGTCCCCGGCGGCGACCGACGACGCACGAGCGGCCCGCCGCGTGATCGCGCTGCTCGTCGCGCTCGCGGGCGGACTCGGTGCGGTCGCGCGGTTCGAGGTCGACACGCTCGTCGCGCGGCACAACCGCTGGACCGTGCCCGCGGGGACGCTCGTCATCAACGTGACGTCGTGCGTGCTGCTCGGGATGGTCGTCGGGTGGGTCGCGGGGCACCCGGCGGCGGGCGACCTCAAGGACGTGCTCGGCGTCGGGTTCCTCGGGGGGTACTCGACGTTCTCGACAGCGAGCGTCGAGGGCGCGCGGCTGCTGCGCGCCGGTCGCACGCGCGCCGCGGTGGTGCACGCGGGCGGCATGCTCGTCGCGAGCCTCGCGGCGGCCTGGCTGGGCCTGGCGATCACGTCCTGACGCCGCACCGCCGGGCACGGCAACCGGCGTGCGTGTCGTCGGTAGGCCGGGCGGGTGGCTGCCGCGCGGCGGCGCGCGGACGTGGCGGACCCTGCGGCTAGGTTGTGCGCGTGGTTCCCGACGGCTCGCGCGACGACGTCGCGGCCCTCATCGCCGCCAGGACTCCGATCGTCGTGCTGGAGACGGCCGACGAGGCCGCGGCGCTCGACCTCGTCGTGCGGTCCGCGCTGCGCGTCGCGGGCGGGGGCGGCGGGCGGCCCGTGCTGCGGTGGAGCGTCACCGACGGCCTGCGCAGGCTCGACGTCGACCTCGGCGGCGCGCAGCGGCACAACACGGACGCGTCGACGGTGCTGCGCACGATCGTCGAGAGCGCTGTCCCCGCCGTCTACATCCTGCTCGACCTGCACCCGTGGTTCGAGGACCCCGTCGTCGTGCGGCTCCTCAAGGACGCCGCGCAGGCCCCGCACGCCAACCGGAGCACGGTCGTCCTGGTGTCGCGCTCCGTCGAGCTGCCGCACGAGCTCGAGCACCTCGCGGTGCACGTCCCGGTGGCGTTCCCGTCGGTCGCCGAGCGCGCCGCGATCGTCGACGACACCATCGCGCAATTTGCCGCGACGTCCGGGCAGCTCCCGCACGTCGACCCCCAGGCCCGGGACCTGCTGGTCCGACGGCTCGCTGGGCTGTCCCGCAGCGACGTCGCGCGGCTCGCGCGCGGGGCGGTCGTCGACGACGGCGCGATCACCGTGCGCGACGTGCCCGTGGTCGAGCGGGCGCGGTTCGACGCGCTCGCGGCCGACGGCGTGCTGTCCTACGAGTACGCGACGGTCGGGCCGGGCGACGTGGTCGGGCTCGACCGCATGATGCAGTGGATCGCGCTGCGGCGGCCCGCGCTCGACGGCAGCGCACCGCACCTCGAGGCGCCGCGCGGCGTGCTCCTGCTCGGCGTGCAGGGCTGCGGCAAGTCGCTCGCCGCCCGCGCCGCCGCGTCCGTCCTGGGCGTCCCGCTGCTGCGGCTCGACCTCGCGGGCGTGCACGACAAGTACGTGGGCGAGTCCGAGCGGCGCCTGCGCGACGCGCTGGCCGCGGCCGACGCGCTCGCCCCCTGCGTGCTGTGGATCGACGAGATCGAGAAGGCCGTCGCGTCGTCCGACGGTGACGGCGGCTCCGCGCGGCGCGTGCTCGGCACGTTCCTCACCTGGCTCGCCGACCGGCGATCGTCGGTGTTCGTCGCGGCCACCGCGAACGAGATCGCGGCCCTGCCGCCCGAGCTCGTGCGCAAGGGCCGGTTCGACGAGATGTTCTTCGTCGACCTGCCCGACGAGGCCGCGCGCGCCGCGCTCCTGCGCCTGCACGCCGCGCGCCGTGGTCTGGCGCTGCGCGACGACGAGCTCGCACCGCTCGTCGCCGCGTCCGCCGCGTTCTCCGGCGCCGAGATCGAGCAGGGTGTCGTGTCCGCGACCTACGCCGCGCACGCGAAGGCCGTGCCGCTCGACGCGTCCGCGGTGCTGGCCGAGCTGCGCACCACCCGGCCGCTCGCCGTCGTCATGGCCGAGCGCGTCGCGCAGCTGCGCGCGTGGGCGTCGGCGCGGGCCGTCCCCGCGCGCTGACCGCCACGGGCAGTCCCCTCGGGCACCTACCGGACAAGGGGGGCAGACGTGAGGACCGACGTGTGGCTGGCGGACCTGCAGGAACAGGCTCGACGACGGCTCGAGGGCGCCGCGGAGCTGCAGAGCAGGGTCGCGCAGGTGCGGGCGACCGCCTCCGACCGTTCGGGCACCGCGACGGTCACCGTCGACGCGACCGGTCACCTGCTCGACGTGCAGTACGCGAGCGTCGGGGACCTCACGCCCGAGCGGCTGCGGACCGCGACGCTCGAGGCCGTCGCCGCCGCGCGCGCCGCCGGTGACGCGCAGCTCGTGCGCGCCACCGAGGGTCTGGTCGGAGCGGAGTCGCTGCAGGACATGGTCCGCGGCCGCGTCCCGGAGGAGACCCGCACGGCGCTCGAGAGCGAGCTCGCCAGGTACCGCGACGACGCCGGTCGGGACGCCGTCCGATGAACGGGTTCGAGGTCGCCTACGACGCGCTCGCGCACGGTGCGCGCGGTCACGACGCGCTCGCCGCCGAGACCCGGTCCGCGCAGCGTGCGCTCGCCGGCGCCCGACTGCCCGAGGGTGCGCTCGGCAAGCTGCCGCAGTCGCAGGAGATCGCCGCGACTTTCGCCGGGCAGTACACGGCCGTCGAGACCGGGCTCGACGGGCTGGTGCGGGCGTTCGAGCAGATCAGCACGGGCCTGGGCCTGACGATCGAGACGTACCGCGACGGCGACACCGCCGTGGCGGACGCCTTCCGGGTGGGTGAGCGCTGATGTCGGCGGGTGCCGCGGTCTCGGCGTGGGACAAGGTGTCCGGGTGGATGGGCGGGCTCTCGGGCGCGATCGACGCGATCATGAAGCCGCTCGTCGACCCGCTGACCGAGATGTTCGACTCGGTGACGGGCGACTCGCAGGAGGTCCGGTCCGTCGCCGAGCGGTGGCGCTCGCTGTCGCGGACGGTCGAGGCGCTCGAGCGGCACCACCGCGAGGTCATCGCGCCGGTCGCCGCATCCTGGGACGGCGAGGCTGCGGACGCGTTCTCGGCGCTGATGCGGGAGCTGGACGAGGAGATCCGGCAGCTCGCCGACGGCGCAGGCCAGACGGCGGACTTCCTCGACGACGCGGCCATGGAGGTCGAGCTCGCCGAGGAGCTGGTCGCGGGGATCATCCGCGAGCTCATCGAGTGGGCTCTGCTGACGCTCGCGGTGAACGCCGCGCTGGCGATCGTCACGGTCGGCGCGTCGGCGGTCGCGGGCGCGGTCGCGGCGGCAGCGGAGGCAGCCGTCGCCTACTCGCGGATCGCTGCGGTGCTCACCAAGGTCGCGTTGGCGTTGCAGCGCATCGCGACGCTGCTCAAGGCCGTCAAGGCGATGCGGTTCTTCTCCATGGAGGGTCTGCTCTTCAAGACCATCCTGGTCAAGGGCATGCTGCTCAAGCCGGTGGTCCGCGCGGGCACGGGCCTGACCGGCAACCCGCTCCAGGTCACGGGTGACACCCTGCGGGACCTGGCTGCGATCGCCGCGGACGAGGTCGACGACGTGCTCGACGGGAACACCGACGTGCAGACGCCCTGGCGCGAGGCGATCAACCCCGGTGCGCGCGGGGTCGCCCCGATCGTCGGCTCGCCCGTCGGGCGGGGCGTGTCGGACGTCGCCGACCGCCTGGACGACCTGATCCCGGCTCCGCCCGGCGGCTGAGCGTCAGCGGCGACCGCGCAGCTGACGCATGCCCTTGATGCCACCCTTGACGAGCACGACGACGGCGAGCACCCCGAAGAGCACCGCGCCGATCAGCGCGCCGACGAGCCACCCCACGCCCGAGGCCGACCCGAGTGCGGCGCCACCGCCGACGAGCGCCACGAGGACGACGAGCGTGACCACGCCGTACAGCAGGTCCTCGAGGAACCCCACCGCGGTGTCCTTGGTGCCCTGGCGCAGCTCGGCTGCCAACGACTCACGGGAGGGGGCGGGGGTGGTGCGCGGCTCCTGCGGCTCGGTCATGCGCCGAGCATGTCACGAACATCCGGTGCCGGGGGCGCTGCGTGGTCGTCGCGCTGCCTGCGCAGGAGCACACCCTCGCCGCCGAGGAACGTGATGCCCGCGAACGACGAGCCGCGGGCCTCCTCGACGAACGCGTGCGCCGCGTGCAGGTCGAGCGAGGGCAGGTTGGTCGCGTTGACGATCGAGCGCAGCACCGGGCTGCGGACCGAGGTCGCCGCGACCACGGCCGCGAGCAGGCGGTCGCCCGCGCCTCGTCTGCGCCATGCGGGGTCGACGGTCAACGACGACACGTACCAGCCGTCCGGGGCGTCGTCGTGGCCACTCATGCGGGACGCCGACGACCAGCCGACGACCTCGTCGCCTACGCCACGGTCCGTCTCGGCGGCGCGGCGCGCGACGACCACCACGCGCTCGTCGTCGCGCACCCAGGCGCTCAGCCGGTCCTCGAGCCCGACGAGCCGATCCCCGCGGGTCCGTGCGACGCGAGCGATCCCGTCCACGTCACCCGGCAGGGCGGCACGCAGGACGAGCGTCGCGTCGCGCACGCCGTGGCGGCCCGGTAGGTATTCGGCGAAGTGGCTCACCCGAGCACGCTAGGCCCCAGGAGACAGGACGCGGCGCCCGACGAGGCAGGACGCGGCGCCCGACGAGGCGGGACGGCCGCTGCCGACGAAGCAGGACCCCCGCAGGACCCGCCGCAGGACCGCGCCTGGACCAGCCGCGACCAGGTCTGCCTCGCGGCAGCGAGCGCCCGTACGGACGCACAATGGACGCTGCTGCGGACGCGTGCGTCGAGCGGGCAGGCTGGAGCCCCGCTCGGCGCGATCCGGCCACCTGACCCGGCCGACACCCACCGCGACCCGGCACCGTGCACGACCTGGACGACCGACACACGAGGCCCGCCATGACCACGACCGCAGGACAGCTCACGCAGCTCACCGCCGGCACGCTCGTGCCGTTCGGCGGGGACCGGTTCACGACCGTCGACGCCGCGCTCGCGGCCGCGTTCCAGCCGGGTGACCGGTTGTACGTCGTGCACGACGACGGTGCGCTCCTGCACGTGCCCGCGGCGGTGTCGGACGCCGTCACGACGAGCGTGAGCGCGGCGGTCGAGGCGGCGCAGGCGATGCGCAGCGTCCCGGCCGCGCAGGTCGCCGCGTTCTACCGCGCGTTCGCCGACGGGCTCGTCGCCGCGTGGGACGCGATCGCGCAGGCCAACGCCGAGGACGTGACGCGCGCCGAGGCGCTCGGCCGCTCGACCACGCGCCTGCGCATCGACGCCGACGTGCGCGACCAGATGGCCGACGGCCTGCGCGGCTGGGCGGACCTCGTCGAGAAGGCCGCGAGCGACGACGCCCCCGCGCCGCGCGTGACGCACGCCGACTGGCACGTGGACGTGGTCACGGCACCGCTGGGCGTCATCGGGTTCGTCTTCGAGGGCCGGCCCAACGTGCTCGCCGACGCTGCGGGCGTGCTCGCGACCGGCAACACCGCCGTGCTGCGGATCGGCGGCGACGCGCTCGGCACCGCCACCGCGATCGTCGAGCACGCGCTGGCGCCCGCGCTGCGGGGGGCCGGGCTGCCCGACGGCGCGATCAGCCTGGTCACGAGCCGTGAGCGCTCGGCAGGTTGGGCGCTCTTCTCCGACCGTCGCCTGTCGCTCGCGGTCGTGCGCGGCTCGGGCGCCGCGGTCGCGCAGCTCGCGGCGGTCGCGCGCCAGGCGGGCACGCCGGTGAGCGCGCACGGCACGGGCGGCGCCTGGCTCGTCGCCGACCCGTCGGCGGACGCCGCGCGGTTCTCCGCCGTGGTGCGGCACTCGCTGGACCGCAAGGTCTGCAACACGCTCAACGTCGCGGCGATCCCGCGCTCGCGGGCCGCCGAGCTGGTCCCCGTGCTCCTGGCCGCCGCCGACGAGGCCGCCGCCGCACGCGGGACGGTCGCGCGCGTGCACGTCGTCGCGGGCAGCGAGCAGTGGCTGCCCGCGGGTGAGCTCGAGCGCACGATCGACGTGCACCGGGCCGAGGGTGTCGTCGCGGAGCCGCGGGCGAGCGTGCTCGCGTCCGACGAGCTGGGCCGCGAGTGGGAGTGGGAGAACACCCCTGAGCTCAGCGTGGTCGTCGTCGAGGACGTCGCGGAGGCCGTCGCGCTGTTCAACGCGTACTCGCCGCGGTTCGTCGCGTCGCTCGTCGGGACCGACGCCGCCGCGTGGGACGCGTTCCTCGGCGCGGTCGACGCACCGTTCGTCGGCGACGGGTTCACGCGGTGGGTCGACGGGCAGTACGCGCTCGACCAGCCCGAGCTGGGCCTGTCGAACTGGGAGCACGGCCGCCTGCTCGGCCGCGCGGGCGTGCTGACGGGCGCCGACCTGACGACCCGTCGCCTCGTCGCGCGCACGGCCACCGACCAGCACCGCTGACCACGAGCCCGGCGAGGGCGCTAATCGCGTTGACCGCGGCGCGGTCGCGTGACGATCGTCGGGCGCATGACCACTGCGCAGGACGCGACGTCAGACCCTGGGCCGGGCCCTGCGCCGGACCACGCACCGGACCCCGTCGCCGACGGCTGGGACGACGAGGCTGCGGCCACCTACGACACCCCGGGCGAGGGGATGTTCGCGCCCGAGCTGCTCGACGCGACGGTCGATCGTCTCGCGCAGCTCGCCGACGGCGGCCGCGCGCTCGAGCTCGCGATCGGGACCGGGCGGGTCGCCGTGCCACTCGCGCGGCGCGGCGTGCCCGTGGCGGGCATCGACTACTCCCCGGCGATGGTCGCCAGGCTGCGCGCCAAGCTCGACCACGGCACGCTGCCGGTCGTCGTCGGGGACATGACGAGCGTGCGGGTCCCGGGTCCGTTCTCGCTGGTGTACGTCGTCTACAACTCCCTGTCGAACCTGCTCACGCAGGACGCGCAGGTCGCGTGCTTCCGCAACGCGGCGGCGCACCTCGCGCCGGGTGGGCGGTTCGTCGTGGAGCTGTGGGTGCCCGAGCTGCGCGCGCTCCCGCCGGGGAAGGGCGCCACGGTGTTCGGGACCGCGCCGGGCTATCTCGGGGTCGACACGTACGACTGCCTCGACCAGCAGGTCGTCTCGCACCACGTGTGGTTCGGCGACGAGCACGCCCAGCCCGCCAGGCAGGCGCGGATCGGCACGAGCCGCCACCGGTACGTGTGGCCGGCGGAGCTCGACCTCATGGGCCAGCTCGCGGGGTTCACGCTGGAGAGCCGGCACGCGGACTGGTCGGGCGCGCCGTTCACCGCCGAGTCGCCCTCGCACGTCTCGGTGTACCGCCTCGTCCGCTGACCGGCTCGTGCCCGGTGCCCCGCCGCGCGTCGGCCGGCGGGCGGCCCTCACTCGCCCGTGAGGCCGTCGATCGACTCGCGGATGAGGTCGGCGTGACCGTTGTGGCGCGCGTACTCCTCGACCAGGTGCACGAGGATCCAGCGCAGGGAGATCTCCGCGTCGGTCTGCCGGTCGCGGCGGGCTGCGACCGCGTCGAGCCCGCGCGTGCGCAGCACCTGTCCGACGAGCTCGTCGGACCGGTCCACCGCCGCCAGGTACCGCCGCCGCAGCTCGTCGGGCGCCAGCGTCGCCGCGACCGTCCACTCCCAGTCCTGGTCGGCGGCCCAGTCGACCGACGCCCAGGGCTCCGCCGGCGGGTTGCCGTGCAGCACCACGCTGCACCAGATGTCCTCGACGTAGGCGAGGTGGTGGAGCAGCCCGCCGAGCGTCATGGTCGACGGCTCGAGCCTCGTGGCGAGCTGGGCCGCGTCCAGGCCGTCCGCCTTGGTCAGCAGAGTGCGGCGGTGGAAGTCGACGAAGCCCAGCAGGATCGCGGCTTCGTCGCCCGTTGTCGGCGGGTCGGTGCGCTCGGTCGTGATCATCCGCCGAGGGTAGGGCTCCGCGCCGACATCGGGAGGTCGCTGGACGACCTGGCGGGCACGGCCAAGGCCAGGAGGGCCGACCGGGCGCGGCTGAGTGGCGGGGACCGACCGGGCACGGCCGACCGCCACAGCGCGGGCTGCGGTCGCGATGTGGAATTGGGGTAGCGGCACGATCGCCCGATGCGGGAGCGTTCCCATCAACGGTCGACGACGACGCACGGGGAGCCATGGGACAGGTCGGGACGGGTCCAGGATCAGCAGCGGGTACGAGCTCCGGCTCGGACGGTGGAGCGGCGCGCACGCCGTGGCGGTTCGCGCGGGAGCGCTGGTCGCAGCGCCGGTTCGCCGCGCGTCAGCTGGGCGAGCTGCGGCCGTACGCCGGCCGCGGGCTCGTCGCGGCGACCGTCGCGGTGCACCTGGTCGCGGGGCTGGCACCCGTCGCGTTCATGCTGGGCACGGGGCTCGCGCTGCGCGACCTCGGCAGCGACGCGGCCGTCGGGTGGCTCGCGCTCGCCGCGGGCGCGTTCCTCGTCCAGCAGCTCGTCGCGCCCGTGCAGCTCGTGCTCTCGCGCCGGGTGCAGCGTCGTGTCGACGCGGCGTGCATCGAGCGGCTCGCGTCGTTCTCGCTGCGGGGCGCGTCACTCGCCGGGCTCGAGCGGCCCGAGGTCGCGGACCGGCTGAGCCAGGCCGACGAGGCGTTCGAGCAGTGGACCCTCACGCCCGGGGCCGCGGTCGAGGGCGCGCTCGCGCTCACCGCGCGCTACACGCAGCTCGTCGGCGCGCTCGTCGTCCTGACGTGGGCCGCCGGACCGTGGGCGGCGCTCGCGGGTGCGCTCGTCGCGCTCGTCGCGCGTCTCGGCCAGACCGAGGCGTTCCACCGGTGGGGCGCCGTGGTGCGCTCGCTCGCGCCCCTGCGGCGCCGCGCGAACTACGTGCGTGAGCTCGCGACCGGCACACGCGCCGCGAAGGAGATCCGCACGCTCGGGCTCGTCGACTGGCTCGACGAGCGGTACGTCGCCGAGAACCGCGCGGTCCTCGACACGCTGTGGACGCGCCGCCGGGCCGTGTACGGCGCGCCGTTCCTCGTCTACACGCTGGCCGCGCTCGCCGGGTCGGTGGTCGCCCTGCTCGTCGTGGCGCGCGCGGACGTGGACGTCGCGGCGGTCAGCGTCGCGGTCCAGGCCCTGATCCTGTGCGGGCGGTTCGGGGTGATCTTCCCCGAGTCGGACGTGAAGCTGGTCTACGGCCGCAGCGCGTGGCAGGCGCTGCTCGAGCTCGAGGACATCGCGCGCCGCACCGGGCCCGCACCGGCCGCCGCCCGGCCGGGCACCGCGCTCGCGCCGCAGCGCACGGTCGCGCTCGACGACGTGCGGTTCGGGTACACCCCGGACCGAGCCGTGCTCGACGGCCTCGACCTCGAGCTGCCCGTCGGCACGTCGACCGCCCTGATCGGCGTCAACGGCGCGGGCAAGACGACCCTCGTCAAGCTGCTCACCGGCATGTACACCCCGATCGCGGGTGCGGTACGGGTCGACGGCACGGACCTGCGCACGCTCGACGTCGACGCCTGGCAGGCCGCGTTCGCCATCACGTTCCAGGACTACCTGCGCTACGAGCTGCCGCTGCGCGAGAACGTCGCGATGGCCGCGATCGCGCACCGCGACGACGACGAGGGCATCCGCGCCGAGCTCGAACGCGTCGGGCTCGGGTCGTTGCTCGCCGAGCTGCCCGACGGTCTGGACACGCCGCTCACGCGCGCGCTGCCCGGCGGTCGGGACCTGTCCGGCGGGCAGTGGCAGCGCCTCGCGCTGGCCCGGTCCTTGTTCGCGGTGCGGCACGGTGCGTCCGTGCTCGTCCTCGACGAGCCGACCGCGCAGCTCGACGCGCGCGGCGAGGCCGAGTTCTACGACACGTTCCTCGAGCTCACGCGCGGTGTCACGAGCCTGGTCATCTCCCACCGGTTCTCCACGGTCCGGCGGGCCGACCGGATCGTCGTCCTCGACGGCGGTCGCGTCACGGAGGCGGGGACGCACGACGAGCTCGTCGCGGCCGGCGGCCAGTACGCGCGGATGTTCGACGTCCAGGCACGGCGCTTCGCGGCGGATGCCGCCGACGAGCACCCTCGCGGCACGGTCCCGCGCGATGACGAGCCCGGTGACGACTCCCCGCACGACGAGGCCCCGCGCAATGACGAGCCCGGTGACGACGAGGGTGCGACCGCCGGCGCGGGCGCCACGGGAGGTGTGCGATGAGGGACGTGGCGTTCTGCCTGCGCAGGCTGCTGGGCATCGCGTGGCGCCTGGACCGTCGCCGCTTCGTCGTCGGCGCGGGCCTGCTGCTGCTCGGTGCGATCGCGACGCCCGTCGTCGCGATCGGCGCCGGGCGGCTCGTCGACCACGTGGTCGACGGCGACGTCTCCGGGGCGAGCGCGTGGGCGCTCGTCGTGGCCGTCGCGCTCACCGGCGACCTCATGCTCGGGCACTTCGCGCACCTCTACTACTTCGAGCTCGCGGAGCAGACCGAGGAGCACTTCAACCGCGAGCTGCTGCGGCTCGTCAACGGCGGCGACCACCTGGACCGCACCGACGACCCCGCGTTCGCGGACCGCGCCGACCTGCTCCGCCAGGACGTCATGCAGATGCGCGCGACGGTCCAGACGGGCCTGCAGCTCGGCGCGACCGCGGTGCAGGTGCTGCTCACCGCCGCGGTGCTCGCGACCGTCTCGCCGTGGCTGCTCGTCCTCGCGGCGTTCGCGGTGGCACCCGTGGTGCTCGGCCGCCGCGCCGAGTCCGGGCTGCAGCAGGTCCGCGAGGAGCAGGCGGCGACGACCCGCTCGATCCGCTCGCTGCGCCGGCTCGCCACGAGCCCCGCGTCCCAGAAGGAGATCCGGCTCGGCGGCGGCACCGACTTCCTCCTCGCACGGCAGCGTGCGCTGCTCGACACCTACGACGACGCGATGGGTCGCGCCGACACGCGCTACGCCCTCCTGCGGGCGGCTGGGCAGCTCGTGTTCGGCGTCGCGTACGTCGCCGCGGTGCTCGGGGCGTTCTGGCTCGCCCGCGAGGGGCGCGCGAGCGTCGGCCAGGTGGTCCTGACGATCACGCTCGCCACCCAGCTCTCGGTGCAGATGTCCGCGGGGATCGAGATGCTCGGGTCGGTGCACCGCGCCGCCGCGGGGCTGCGTCGGTTCCTCGCGCTCGAGTCCGAGGTCGCCGCCGAGCGGCACGTCCCTGCGGCCGCCGTGCCGTCCACCAGCACGCTCGGAGGAACGGCCGCCGGCGCGCCCGCGGACCACGCGGCGGACTCGCGCACCGACCTCCCCGCTGACCTGTCCGACGGCATCCGCCTGGAGGGCGTCAGCTTCCGCTACCCGGGCACGGACGCCACCGTGCTCGACGGGGTCGACCTGCACCTGCCCGCCGGGACGTCGGTCGCGCTCGTCGGTGAGAACGGCGCCGGCAAGTCGACGCTGCTCAAGCTGCTGGCCGGCCTCTACCGGCCCACGGCGGGCCGGGTGCTCGTCGGCGGCGCGGACCTGGCGACAGTCGTGCCGGCGCGGTGGCGCGAACGCACAGCGGCGCTCTACCAGGACTTCGCGCGCGTCGAGCTCACGTTGCAGCACAGCGTGGGGATCGGCCGGCTCGCGGACGTGGACGACGAGGCCGCGGTGGCCGGTGCCGTGGGCCGAGCGGACGTCGGCGAGCTCGCGGACGCGCTCGCACCGCAGGACGTCGTCGGGACCGGGTACGCGCCCGGGCGCGACCTGTCCGGCGGTCAGTGGCAGAGCCTGGGCTTCGCGCGCACGCTCATGCGCGAGGACCCCGAGCTGCTGGTCCTCGACGAGCCTGCGTCCGCGCTGGACGCGCTCGCCGAGCAGCGCCTCGTCGACGCGTACCAGGCCACGGCGGCGCAGGTCGCCGCGACCGTCGGCGGGGTCACGGTGTTCGTCACGCACCGGCTGTCGACGGTCCGGCTCGCCGACCGGATCGTCGTGCTGGATGCCGGGCGCGTGGTCGAGCACGGCACGCACGCCGAGCTCGTCGCCGCCGACGGTCCTTACGCGGGCCTGTGGGCGCTGCAGTCCCGCGCGTACGCGAGCTCGTGACCGTCAGGCAGGACGATGACCGTCAAGCAGGACGAGCTCGTCAGTGGTGGCGCAGGGCGTCGACGAGCTGGGACTTGGTCATGCTCGAGCGGCCGTCGATCTCGAGCTCGGACGCACGCTTGCGCAGGTCCTTGACCGTCCAGTCGTCGTACGAGCCCGACTCGCCGCCCTTCTTGCCGACCGCCGAGCGGCCACGCGCGGCGGCCGCGTTCGCGATGCGCGCCGACTTCTCCTTGCTGTTGCCCTCGTCGCGGAGCGTCTCGTAGAGCTCCTTGTCCTTCACGCTCGGACCGGGATCGCGTCGTTCAGGCACGGTGCGCCTCCTCGTCGTCGGGCCTGCCCTGGGTCTCCTGTCGAGGCTAGGCACGGGTCCGACGAGGGTGCATCCCGAACGATGGACCGGTCAGGGGCGCAGGAGGACCTTCGTGGCGCGGCGCTCGTCCATCGCGGCGTACGCCTCGGCGACCTCGGCCAGCGGTAGCTCCAGGTCGAACACGACGCCCGGCTGCAGGCGGCCGTCGAGCACCTCCGGCAGCAGCTCCTCGATGTAGTTGCGCACGGACGCCACGCCGCCGCGCACCCCGACGTTCGTGTCGAACATCGTCCGCACCGGCAGCTCCGGACCGCCCGCGGGGACGCCGACGAACCCGACCTGCCCGCCCGGCCGTGCCGAGCGCAGCGCCTGGTCCATCGACTCCTTGGTGCCGACGCACTCGAGCACCACGTCCGGGCCGATCCCGCCGAACATCTCCTTGAGCCGCGCGACGCCCTCGTCGCCGCGCTCCGGCACGACGTCCGTCGCGCCCAGCCGGCGGGCGAGCTCCTGGCGCGTCTCGTGCCGGGACATCGCGACGACCCGCGAGGCCCCCAGACGCTTCGCGGCGAGCACCGCGCACAGACCCACGGCGCCGTCACCGACGACCGCGACGGTCGACCCCTCGCGCACACCGCCCTGCAGCGCCGCGTGGTGGCCCGTGCCCATCACGTCGGACAGCGTCAGCAGGTGGGGGATCAGCTCGTCGGACGGCTGCCCGGGGACGACGACGAGCGTGCCGTCGGCCAGCGGTGCGCGCACACGCTCGCCCTGCCCGCCGTCGGCCGAGCTCCCGGTCCCGTCGTGGCTGCCCCACCAGCCGCCGTGCAGGCACGACGTGCTCACGCCGTTGCGGCAGTTCTCGCACGTGCTGTCGCACACGTAGAACGGGGCGATGACGAAGTCGCCGACCTGCAGCGTCGTGACCTGCGCGCCGATCTCCTCGACGACGCCGACGTACTCGTGACCCATGCGCACCGGCTCGGGGACGTCCTCGATGCCCCGGTAGCGCCACAGGTCCGAGCCGCACACGCACGCGGCGACGACGCGCACGACCGCGTCCGTCGGGTGCTGGATCACCGGGTCGGGAACCTCCTCGATCCGGACGTCCCGGGCCCCGTGGATCACCGTCGCGCGCATGGTCGTTCTCTCCTGTCGTCGTGCTCGGTCTGTTCCGTGAGCTCGGCCTGTTCCGTGAGCTCGGCCTGTTCCGTGAGCTTGGTCTGCTCCCGTGAGCTCCATCAGCTCCGTCACCGTGTCCAATCTACGAGACCAGACCCGGGACCCCGGGCACCGGGCGGTCGCTGCGTCGCGCGCGTGGGCCTCGCCCGCAGGACGGGGCGCGGCCGTCGTGCCGGGCAAGGGGCCGATGTCGGCCACGCACGACGAGGGCCGCGGTGCCTGGTGGCTGCCGCGGCCCTCGTCGTTCTGTCGTGCCTCGTCGTCCCGTGGTGCGATCAGGACCCCTGCTCGATCAGGTCGTCCGGTTGATCATCTCGGGGTGCAGGACGCACTGGGTGTCGACGAGTTACCTCCTGAGTAGAACGTCACCCCGAAGCTCGAGCTGCCGCTCGACGTGAAGGTGTTGCCGCTGCGCGTCGCGTTCCAGGAGTTCTGGATCGACTGACCCGAGCCCGGGTTCACGGTCACGGACCAGTTCGACGCACCGGAGACCGTGTACGTCACGTTGAACCGGTCGGACCACGACTCGGCCCGCGTCGCGGTGACGGTGCAGCTGCCACCGGTGTTCCCGCCGGTGTTGCCACCCGTGTTGCCACCCGTGTTGCCACCGGTGTTACCGCCCGTGTTCCCACCCGTGGACGGTGCGACGGCACGTCCGGTGCTCGGCGAGATCGTGCCGGTGCACAGGTTGCGCGACTTGAGGTCCTGCAGGATGCCCGGCAGGGCCTGGACGGTCGCCGCCGGCCAGTCGTGCATGAGGATGATCTGGCCGTTCTGCAGCTGGCTGGCGGCCTGACGGATCTGCGACGAGCTCGCGTTGTTCCAGTCCTGCGAGTCGACGTCCCAGATGATCTCCCGTAGCCCGAGCGCGCTCTCGACCGACTTCAGCGTCGAGTTCGTCTCGCCGTACGGCGGCCGGAAGAGCTGGGGCGTGACGCCCGCCGTCTGCTGGATCGCCTGCTGGGTGCGGCTGAGCTGCGACTGGACGTCGTTGTAGCTCATGTTGATCAGGTGCGGGTGGTCCCAGGAGTGGTTCCCGATCGTCAGGCCCGCGTTCTTGTACGCCTGCATGAGCGAGGCGTTGTTCTGCGCGTTCTGGCCGGTCGGGAAGACCGTCGCGGTGGCGCCGTTGCCCGTGAGGGTGTTGATGAGCTGGGTCGAGGTGCCCGAGTTCGGGCCGTCGTCGAACGTCAGCCCGACGTAGCCCGCGGTGCAGGTCCACCCGTTGCCGCCGCCGGTGTTCCCACCGGTGTTCCCACCCGTGTTACCGCCGGTGTTCCCTCCCGTGTTGCCGCCCGTGTTGCCTCCGGTCGAGCCGGACGCCGTGCAGCTCGCTGACGGGATCGACGTGTTCCCGCCCGAGTAGTACGTGACGCCGAAGCTCTGGTTGCCGTTCGAGGTGAACGTGTTCCCGTTGCGGTTGGCGTTCCAGGAGTTCTGGATCGACTGACCCGAGCCCGGGTTGACGGTCACGGACCAGCTCGACGCGCCCGAGACCGTGTACGTGACGTTGAACCGGTCGGACCACGACTCGGCGGCAGTCGCGGTCACCGTGCAGCCGTTCGAGCCAGTGTTCCCACCGGTGTTGCCACCCGTGTTCCCGCCGGTGTTGCCGCCCGTGTTCCCACCCGACGAGCCCTCGGACACGGTGACGTTCGACGAGCCCGAGGACTGGTAGCCCTCGGTCGCGAGGATCTGGTAGTCGTGCGAGCCCAGGTTCATGCCCTTGGACGCCCACGCGTCGAAGTGGTTGCCGGCCGTGATGGTGCCGCCCGTGCGCTTCTGCTGCCGCACCGACCAGTACTGGTAGAACGTCGACGTGCCCTCGATCGACGGCTGGTTGACGCGCTGCGTCCGGTAGATGTCATAGGTGCCGCCGTCGGAGTTGACGGTCCCCATGAACGTCCCGGTGGGGCGGTACGTGCCCCAGTTGTCGACGATGTAGTACTCGATCAGCGGACCCCGGGTCCACCCGTACAACGTGAGGTACGCGTTGCCCGACGGGTTGAACTGGCCCGAGTAGGACACCGCGCGTCGGGTGCCGGTCTGCCAGCCCTTGCCGGCGACGAAGTTGCCGGTGTTGGACCACTGGGTCGAGTAGTTGCCGCCCGAGCCGAGGTCCATCGAGACGGTGCCCTGCGAGTCGGTCCAGAACGAGTAGTAGTACCCGTTGTTCGTGCCGGTCGAGTTCGACGAGATCGCCGAGGCGGGCGTCGCCATCGCCACACCGGTGGCGGCGAAGACAGCGGCTGTCCCGATGGCCAGCCAGGCGCGCAGCGTTCGACGACCATGTCGCCGCCCGCGCAGAGAGAAACTTTCGGACACTGGTGCACTCCTTGGTGCGGGTTCGGCCGCGCTCCGCCACCCCGCACGGGGACGAAGCACGGGCCCGGCGGATCGCCGGGCTGCCACGGTCTTCGCCCAGGTCCACACGTGGGGACGGGGTGTAAACCGTTATCGAGAGAGTCTGCGCGCGGGGCGGGCGCCTCCGGAACGGCGACCGACGAGTGCGAACCGATTAGCGGGACATGGAACCGGTTGCGCGTCCACTCTGTCGAAAGTTGCGGCCCGTCCAGGTGGCGCGGCGGTGGCCGAAGACGGCGACGGCTCGCAGTCGCGGTGGCGCTCGACGTGGCTCGCCGTGGCGGTCTGCTGTGAGCGGAACGGCGGTGCGCGCGGTGGTGGCGCGGTTAGCGTCGGCTCATGGGAGCGGAGACGACGCGAGTGCTGCACGGTGTGCCATCGCCGCGGGCGAGCGCCTGGCGACGCCCGCTGCGGTGGCGGGACGCACTCGGCGCAGTGCTGCGTGAGCGGCGCCTGGACGCCGGGCTCCGGCTCTCCGACGTGTCCGCGCGGGCCGGCGTCTCCACCCAGTACCTGTCCGAGATCGAGCGCGGCCGCAAGGAGCCCTCGTCGGAGGTGCTCGCCGCGGTGACCACCGCGCTCGACCTGTCGCTGGCCGACCTGGCACTGCGCGTCGCCGACCTGCTGGCACCCCGCGCGGGCACGACGACCGCGCCCCGACCCGTGGTCGTCCTGGACCTCACGTCGTCGCGAGGCGCGACCCGCGCCGCCGCGACCGTGCGCTCGGCTCCCGCGGCGTCGCGGGCCGTCACGCTGCTCGCCGCCTGAGCGCCCGGCCGACTGCCCCGCGCCGGCGTGGCCGGAGCCGGGCTGGCCGGAGTCGGGCTGGGAGGAGCCGGGCTGGGAGGAGCCGGGCTGGCCGGAGTCGGGCTGGGAGGAGCCGGACTGGCGGGAGTCGGTCGGCCCGCGTCGGGTCGGTGGGAGCGGGCCGACCGGCGTCGGGTTGGTGGGAGGCGGTCGGTCGGGTCGGGCTGGTGGGGTCGGGTGGTCAGCGCGGGTGCGGGTGCTCAGGCGGCGGTGCGGCGCAGGGCGTCGCGGTCGATGACCTGGTCGGCCAGGCCGTACTCGACCGCCTGGTGCGCGGTGAGGACGAGCGCGCGATCGGTGTCCCGGCGCAACGTCTCGACCGACCGGCCCGTGTGCCGCGCGAGCACCTCCTCGAGCTCCGACCGCACGCGGACGATCTCGTCGGCCGCGAGGATCAGGTCCGGCACGTCGCCGCGGGCCTGCGTCCCGGGCTGGTGGAGCACGACGCGCGCGTGCGCCAGCATCGACCGCTGCCCGGCGGCGCCGCCTGCGAACAGGACCGCGGCGTCCGCGGCGGCCCGGCCCACGCACGTCGTCGTGACCACGGGCCGCACGTACTGCATCGCGTCGTAGATCGCGAGCATCGCGGACGGCGACCCGCCCGGCGAGTTCACGTACAGGTCGATCCGGCCGTCGGGGTCTGCCGACTCCAGGTGCAGGAGCTGCGCGACGACGACGTTCGCGACCTCGTCGTCGATCGGCGAACCGAGGTACACGATGCGGTCCGCCAGCAGCCACGAGTACACGTCGAGCGAGCGCTCGCCGCCGGGGACCTTCTGCGTGACGTAGGGGATGATCACCGCGCACCCCCGGGCACCGCGCCGAAGCCCGTGGGGGTGCCGAACCACGGCAGCACCTGCGCCACGTCGTCGACCACGCGGTCCACGAACCCGTACGCGAGCGCCTCGCCGGCCGTGAACCAGCGGTCGCGCTGCGAGTCCTCGGTCACGCGCTCGATGGGCTGGCCCGTGTCGGCGGCGATGAGCCCCAGGACCGTGTCGCGCGTGTGGCGCAGGTCGTCGGCCTGCAGCTCGACGTCCACGGCGCTCCCGCCGATCCCCGCCGACCCCTGGTGCAGCAGCACCCGCGCGTGCGGCAGCGCGGCCCGCTTGCCGCGCGCGCCCGACGACAGCAGGAACTGGCCCGCGCTCGCGGCCCACCCGATCGCGACCGTCGCCACGTCGCACGGCACCAGGTCCATGACGTCGCGGATCGCGAGCATCGCGGGGACCGAGCCGCCGGGGGAGTTGATCAGCAGCGTGATGTCGCGGTGCGGGTCCTCGGCCGCGAGCACCAGGAGCGCTGAGCACAGGCGGTTGCCCAGCGGCTCGTCGAGCGCGGTGCCCATGAGCAGCACCCGCTGGTGCAGGAGGCGTTGCGCCAGCACCTCGTCGTACTCGGTCTTCGTCGTCATCTCGCTCATGCCGCCACGTTCGCAGCCCGACGCGCCCGCGGGGCTCGCCTCCTGCCCACGGCAGATCTGCCCACGGCGGGACGACCGACGTGCGACGGCCGGGTGAGACGACCGAGGTGCGGAGGCTGGGGTGCGGAGGCTGGGGTGCGGAGGCTGAGGTCCGGAGGCTGAGGCGGAGGCCGAGGCGGGTGCCTCGGGGCAGCCGTCCTTGGGGCGGAACCTACGATGGCTGACCGTGACGGACGACGTGATCGAGGTGAGCGCGGTGGTGCTGCGCTCGCCCGCGGGCGAGGTGCTGACCGTGCGCAAGCGCGGCACGGCGAGGTTCATGCTCCCCGGCGGCAAGCCCGAGCCCGGTGAGACGCGCGCGCAGACCGCGTTGCGCGAGTGCGCCGAGGAGGTCGGCGTCGAGCTCGAGCCCGACGAGCTGCGGGAGCTCGGCACCTTCACCGCCGCGGCCGCCAACGAGGCCGGGTGGAGCGTCCGCGGGACGGTCTTCGTCCACCCCGCGGTCGTCGCCCCGTCGCCCTCGGGCGAGATCGCCGAGCTGCGGTGGCTCGACCCGACGGCCGACCCGCTCCCCGCCGACCTCGCACCCCTGCTCGAGCACCAGGTGCTTCCCGCCCTGCGCGCACAGGTGTCGTGACGCCGTCCGCGCCGACGCCGGACGACGTGCTAGGAAGTCCACGTGATCCTGGAGCACGCGGTACTGGACGTCGTCGCCGGTAGGCAGGACGAGTATGAGGCGGCGTTCGACGAGGCTCGGCACCTCATCGCCGGCATGCCGGGGTTCCGGTCGCTGCGGCTCGAGCGCTGCCTCGAGGTCCCGACCCGCTACCTGCTCCTCGTCGAGTGGGACTCGGTCGAGGCGCACACCGTGGGCTTTCGCGGTTCGCCGCAGTACGGGCGCTGGCGTGACCTGCTGCACGAGTTCTACGACCCGTTCCCCACGGTCGAGCACTACCGCACGGTGCTGCCCCCGGCCTGACTCGGGCCGGCGGTGTGCGGCGTTCCCTTTGTCGCGATCTTCCCTTTCGATGACACGTGTCACTACCCTGAGCGCGGGTTGCAGAGTCGCAGCCGCACCGCCGTCGGAGGGACCCGCGATGACGAACGACCCGCACGCTGGCACGGACGAGCGCTGGACGACGACCGGGACCCCCTCGGCCGCCGCGCCCCCGGCCACCCGCCCCGCAGCCCATGCGCACGGATCCGCAGGCAGCTATGCCGGGCCCGGGTCGCTGAGCTCGGCCGCTGTGCTGGGCCGCCGCTCGTTCCTGGCGCTCTCCGGCGCGGCGGTCGCCGTCGCCGTCGGTGCGAGCGGGGCGATCGCCGGTGGCGGAACGCCCGTCGTCGCGAGCGGGACCGGCCGCCGCGCGGGTGCGCTCGCGGGCTCGCTGAGCTCCCACCCCAAGCCCGGCGGGCACGGCGGACCGGGCCACGGTGCGTCGGCGCAGCGCTCGGCGGTCGCGTTCCTCCAGGCCGCGGCCGACGCCTACCCGACGCTCAACACCGGCCCGCGCCTCGCCCAGTCCTATGCGGACGAGCTCGGGCTGTTCAGCACTGCGTTCGTCTACGACAACGCGCTCGCCATCCTCGCGCTGCTCGCCGACGGTCGTCGCGCGTCGCTCGCCACCGCCAAGGCGTTGGGCGACGGCCTGGTCTACGCGCAGGAGCACGACCCCGCCTTCGACGACGGCCGGCTGCGCCAGGGCTACAACGTCGGGCCGTACACCTTCTACGACGGCAACCCCCAGCCGTATGGCTTCGTCCTGCCGGACGGCAACGCCAACATCGGCTGGCAGTTCGGGTTCCTGGGGACGGCCGTCGGCGACATGGCGTGGCCCGGTCTGGCCCTCGCGCAGCTCTACGGCGCCACGCGTGAGCGCCGCTACCGCGACGCGGCTGTGCGGATCGGCGAGTGGATCACGACGAACACGTGGTCGACAAAGCCCCTCGGTGGTTTCTCGTTCGGCGTCGACGGGGCCGACAACCCTGTGCCCAACGGGTCGACCGAGCACAACATCGACTGCATCGCGTTCTTCGCGATCCTGCGCACGATCACCCGGGACAAGAAGTGGACCAAGGCCGCCGCGCACGCCCGCGCGTTCGTCGACCGGATGTGGTCCCGCGCCGACGGGTGGTTCTGGACAGGGACCAACGACGGCATCGAGATCAACCGCTCGCCCGTCCCGCTCGACCCCGCGACGTGGAGCTGGCTCGCGCTGCGCGAGCGCAAGTACGCGGGCGCTCTCGACTGGGCCGGTCGCGCGCTCGCCACGACCGACGATGCCGCTGCGGCCACGTCGCAGCTCCCCGACGGTGAGCGGATCTCGGGTGTCACGTTCTCCACGGCGAGCCTGACCTCGACCGCGCAGTACAACGGCATCACCGTCCACCCGCAGGGGGTGTGGCTCGAGGGCACCGGGCAGCTCGCGACGTCGCTCGCCGACCGGTGCGGCCGCGGCGACGAGCGCTCGGTGCGTGCGCTGCTCGGTCAGATCCGCCACGCGCAGGACGTGCTCGGCGTCGGCCAGCACCTCGGCGGCGTCGAGGTGTCGGGTGGTGTGGTCGCGGCGTCGTCCCTGCTCGACACCGGGTTCGGCTTCGGCTACTTCCAGGTGCAGCACGTGGGCGCGACGTCGTGGTTCGTCTTCGCCTCCACCGGCACGAACCCGATGCGCTGGGGCGGGCTGCGCTGAGCAGCGGCTGACGGCAGGCGTTCCGCCGCCACGCTCGCCCAGCAGCGCCGGGGGCGGGGGAGCGTGGCGGCGAACCCTGCTCGCGAGGCGTGAGCGTGCGGCTAAGGCTGAGTGCAAGCTCTGGGGCGTGGGCACGCGGGTTGAACGCGCGGCGAGGCGTGGGCGCGCGGGGTGGGCGCGCGGCGAGGCGTGGGCGCGCGGGGTGAACGCGCGGCGAGGCGTGGGCGCGCGGGGTGGGCGCGCGGCGAGGCGTGGGCGCGCGGGGTGAACGCGCGGCGAGGCGTGGGCGCGCGGGGTGGACGCCCGGCGAGGCGTGCGCACGCGGCGTGGGCGCGTGGCGTGGGCGAGGCGGCGAAGCGTGGGCGCCGGGGTGAGCGTGGCGGTCAGGTGTGGGCGCGCGGACCGCCGTCGGGAGAGCGCGGTGGCGCTGACGTTGACGGCGTTGTCGGGGGGATGAGGGTGCCTGCCTCGTGCACGCTCGCGGAGCTCCCGGCGGTGATGAAGGCCCCGTCGTCCGGTGGTGGCCCGCCCTTGCTCGGGCGCGCGGTCTGCGGTGCTGAACTCCGTGGCTCGGACCGGACGGTGCCGTCCGGCCGCGTGAACCTGTAGCGGGCGCGCGCGAGCCCGAACGAGCCGGTGCCCGTGGTGCGCGTGGTGCGTGATCTCCGAGCTCCGGGGTCGATGGCGTGGGGCGGAGGCTCCAGGCGCTCGACGTGCTCCAGGCGCTCGACGTGCAGAGACTCCTGGTGCACCACGTGGTGGTGGAAGGAGCACAGGAGCGCACTGTTCTCGATGCTGGTCACCCCGCCGTCGCGTTCCCACCACTCGATGTGGTGCCCCTCGCACCACCGAGCGACGGCGTCGCACCCGTTCCACGCGCACCCGCCGTCCCGAGCGACGACTGCTCGCCGCACCTCGTTGGTGATCAGGCGGGTCGTGCGTCCGAGGTCCACGGGTGTCCCCTGCGCGTCGACGACGACACGCGTGAGCGCGCTGTCGCACACGAGCTGGGCGACGGCGCTCGGTGGCAGAGGCCGACCGTCCTCGTCGGTGACGGGCGGCAGGCCGCGCAGCCGCTCGGCGAGCGGGACGCGATCCCCGTCGTGCAGTGCGGCGGTGAGGGCGAGCCAGGTGGGCTCACTGACGATCACCGAGACCTGCGGCGGCACCACCGCACCCGCGGCGGTTCGCGGCGAGGAGAGGAGGTCGGCGGCGAGCGCGTCCAGTGCGTCCGCCCTGCGCTGCTCCGAGGTCCTCTCGTCGTCTGCCGAGGGCTTGCCTGCCACCGACTCGAGCGCGCGACGCAGGCGTGCGCCGGCCTGCAGGTCGAGGAGGCCCTTGACGTAGGTGCCGTCGGCGGTGTCCGTGAGCCACAGGTGCCGGTTCGCGCGCTGCACGGCCAGGCCGCGCTCGAGCGACACCGGGTCGGCCTGCGCGACCATCCGGTCGACGGCTCGCGCGTACTCGCGTCCGTCGAGCCTGCGCCCGAGCGCGACGAGCGTGCCCTGCGTGTCGGGCGCTGCGAGGAACGCGGCGACGTCAGGAGTGCCGCGCGCTGCGATCTTGGCGATGACGTCGACGTGCGTGGGTGAGATCTCGGAGTCGAGGAGCGCCTGCTCGACGGCGGGCATCTGGGTGAGCGTCGCCGCCTGGCGGAGCTCGGCGCCGGCCGTGGTCGAACCGGCGCGTGAGGTCCGCGCCCGCCACGCGCTCACGGTGCGGTCGCCGCGCCGGGCCCAGTCGCGCGACTCGTCGACCGCCGCCAGCACGCGTGCACGGGCCGCGGTCAGCGCGGCACTCGCCGCGTCGATGGCGGCCAGCCGATCCCGCCGGGACTCCGGGGTCCACGTGGCCGCACGCGCAGCCTCGTCGGCCGCACGCCGCGCTACGGTGACGAGCAGCTCCCATCCGGGGACCTCGTCGCCCCGGACGGCACCGTCGAGCACCCGCGAGACCGTCGTCACCGCCACGCCGCCCCCCTGTTCGCCGCCTGAGTCGTTACCGACCGGACATCTCGTACAAGCGTACGAACGTTCGATGTGCGCGGGGCGGGCGCGGCAACTTCTGTGGACAACGAGGAGTCACTCCATCCGGGCGGGGTGCGGCGCAGGTCGTCGGCGCCTGGATACCGGACTGCGGGCACCACCCACGGGTCGAGCAGAACGAGGCGCTCCGCGCCGTCGGCAGGTCATACCGCGGAGGGAGGGCACGACGCGCGTGTCCACCCGTGCGGGGGGACACGGTGCGACGCCGTGCGTCCGTGGTAGCCGCAGGTCGAGACGGCGGGGGGAGTCGCGCGGCACGCGACCGCGGCTAGCGTCGCCGACGTGTCCCTGACCTGCACCGACGTCGTCCTCCTGAGCGACCCGCGCGTGGCGGCCGTGCCCGTGCGGGACTGCCGCGAGCCGCTCGTCGTCGCCCCCGTGCCGCGGCTGCACCCGACCCCCGACCGTGCCGCCGGTGGGCTGGTGCGGGCCGGTGTCGCGCGGCGCCTCGCGCGCGCGGACTGCGCCCTCCCCCCGGGCGTGCACCTCGTGCTCGCGGAGGGCTGGCGCAGCCCTGCCGCGCAGGCCGCGATCGTCGAGCGGTACCGGTCGGCCGTCCGTGCCGGCCACCCGGACGCCGATGAGGACGAGGTCGAACGCCTCACGAGCCGGTACGTGTCCCCCGTGTCGGTCGCGCCGCACGTCGCCGGGGCGGCGGTCGACGTCACCCTCGTCGACGACGCCGGGCGCGAGCTCGACCTCGGGTGCCCGCTCGACGCGACACCGGAGGAGAGCGACGGGCGCTGCTTCACCGCTGCGCAGGTGCCGCCCGCCGCGCGCGTGCTGCGGACCGCGCTCGGCGAGGTGATGGCGGGCGCGGGCTTCGTCAACTACCCCACCGAGTGGTGGCACTGGAGCGTCGGCGACCGCTACTGGGCGCTGGTCACCGCGCAGCCCGCGGCCGTGTACGGGCCGGTGACGGCGTGAGTGCGACGCTCTGCGAGTCGCGGACGGGACCACTGGCGACGCTCGCCACCACGCGCCCGGTCCTCACCGTGCGGCTCGACGCGGTCGCGTACAACACGCGCGTCCTCGCGGCCCGGGCACGGCGGCTCATGGCCGTCGTCAAGGCTGACGGGTTCGGGCTGGGTGGCGCCGACGTCGCACGCACGGCCCTCGCGCACGGTGCGCGCGCACTGGGCGTCGCGACGCTCACGGAGGCCGTCGAGCTGCGCACCGCCGGGATCGGCGCACCCCTGCTGAGCTGGCTCGACGCCCCGGGCGCGGACCCGTCCGACGCCGTGCTGCACGGCGTCGACGTGGCCGTGCCGAGCCTCGGGCACCTCGAGGCCGCAGTGGCGGCCGGGCGGCGTACGGGTCGGGCCGTCGCCGTGCACCTGTACCTGGACTGCGGGACGGCGCGCGACGGCTGCGCGCCCGAGCTGTGGCCCGCGCTGTGCGCCGCGGCGTGGCGCGCCGAGCTGACCGGTGCGGTGCGCGTCGTGGGGGTCATGGGCCACCTGGCGTGCGCGGCGAGCCTCGACCCGCAGGCCAACGCGGACGCCACGGCCCGCTTCGTGCACGGCGTCGCGCGGGCGCGCGCCGCCGGCCTGCGCCCGGCGCTGCGGCACCTGGGTGCGACAGCCGCGGTGCTGGGCCTGCCGGCGACCCGGTTCGACCTGTCACGCGTCGGTGCAGGCCTCGTCGGGATCGACCCGACCGGCCGGTGCCCCGTGCTGCACGCGGTCGCGCAGGTGACCGCCCCCGTGGTGCAGGTGCGTGACGTCGGCGCCGGGGTCGGCGTCGGGTACGAGCACACGTACCGCACGCCCGCCCCGACGCGCCTGGCGCTGCTGCCGCTCGGCTACGCCGACGGCCTGCCCGTGACCGCGTCGGGACGCGCGCAGGTGCTCGTCCACGGCCGGCGACGGCCGCTCGCGGGGCGAGTGTCCATGGACCAGGTCGTCGTCGACGTGGGCGACCTGCCGGTGCGGACCGGCGACGTCGTCACCGTCATCGGCGCGGGCGACGACCTCGCCCCCACGCTCACCGAGTGGGCCGGCTGGGCGGGCACCCTCCCGCACGAGCTGCTCACCGGCCTGGGCCGCCGCCTCGTGCGGCACGTCGTGCCCGCACCCCCGTCCACCAGCCCCGAGGAGCTCGCGTGACCACCGACCTGCAGCACGACCCCGTGACCTCCTCGAGCGTGCCGCGGTGTCGCGTCGCGGTCGTCGGCGGCGGCGCCAACGCCGAGCACGACGTGTCGCTCGCGTCCGCCGCAGCCGTCCGCGCCGCGCTGGCGCCCACGCACGACGTCGTCGAGCTGACGGTCGCGCGCGACGGGTCGTGGTCGAGCGGCGGGAGGGCGCTGACGTTCGCGCAGGCCGTGGGGCTCGTCGCGACGTGCGACGTGCTGCTGCCCGCCGTGCACGGCCTGCACGGCGAGGACGGGACGCTCGCGGCGCTGGCCGACCTCGCCGACGTGGCGTGCGTCGGGTCGGGGGTGCGGGCGGGCGCCGTCGGCATGGACAAGTGGCTGACGAAGCTCGTCGCGGCCGCTGTGGGGGTCGCCGTCGCCGACGGGCGGGTCGTGCGCGGCGTCGCCGAGGCGTGCGCGGACCCGCGGCTCCCGGCGGTGGTCAAGCCGGTGTCGAGCGGGTCGAGCCACGGGGTGCGGCACGTCGAGACCGCCGCCGAGCTCGCGGACGCCGTGGCCGCCGCGCTCGAGCTCGACGACCGCGTGCTCGTCGAGGAGGTCGTGGCGGGCCGCGAGATCGACGTGGCCGTGCTGCGTCGCGCCGACGGCACGACCCTCGTCTCCCCCGCCCTGGAGATCGGGCACGCGGGCGCCGTCTTCGACACCGCGACCAAGTACGACGGCAGCGCGCGGTTCGTCGTGCCCGCGGCGCTCGACCCGGCGGACGCCGATGCGCTCGCCCACGCCGCGCTGACGGTGGTCGACGCGCTGGGCTGCGACGGCGTGGCGCGCGTCGACTTCTTCCTCACCGTGCACGGCCCGGTCCTCAACGAGGTCAACACCATGCCGGGAATGACGGCGCACTCCCAGGTCCCGGTGATGTTCGCCGGGGCCGGCCTGACGTACGACGAGCTCGTCGGCGAGCTCGTCGCGCAGGCGTGCACGCGGCACGCTGCGCGCACGTCGTGACGGCGGCGAGCGACCGGGTGACGCTCCCGTAGGCCGCAGCCTGCCGGCGTGGGCCGTGCCCACCGTGCGGAATGCCCCGAAATCCACCCGTGTCGGGCGGTGCTGCTCTACTACGCTGACGCGTTCGCACGATGAGGACGCGCGTCAGTCACTGGCGAGCCGGTCACGACGCGCGAGACAGCAGGGGGCTGTTGTGGTGGAGAACCTGATCACGATTCAAGCGCCGTGCCTGGCCGGGGAACCGGCTCGGCAGGTCACGGTGAGGGCCGGGCAGTCCGCGTCGGTCGGGGTGTGTCGGTGCCGTGCGTGCGACCTGAGCCTGAGGATCGACGACGACCTCACGCCGGCGTTCACCGCGCAGGTGACGGCGACGGACGGCTACTGGCTCGTCAGCAATCTCTCGGACGACCAGCCGATGCGGATCATGAACATGGAGGACCCCTACCAGTACTTCGTCGTCGAGCCGGCCCGGCAGCGCGTCCCGGTCCCGTTCGAGCTGTCGCAGATCGGCTCGACCAGCGCGCCCGGCGACTCGATGGTCACGGTGTTCGGACCCGAGCCGACGCTCCTGGAGGCAGGCGTGCCGGCGTGCAGCGCGGCGCCGACCGGCCCCCTGCTCGACTCGCGCGCCACGTACCACCGGGTGCTGCGTGAGCTGTGCCGGCCCCGGCTGTCGGGTTCGCTCAGCGCACCCCTTCCCACGTCCTCGGAGATCGGCAGCAGGTTGAGCGGGGGACGCCGGCGGCTCAGCGCCCGGGCGGTGGACGCGCACATCCGGTACGTCAGCGCGAAGCTCGAGCTGCCGCAGGGTGCGGGGCGGGAGGCGCTCGTCGCGGTCGCCATCCGGCTGGGCGTGGTGCAGTGACGCCCGGGGCGCCCCGGGGCGCCCGCGTCAGGCATCGCGCCGGGTGAACGTCACGCCCGCCGCACCGACGAGCGCTGCCGCCCACGCCGCGAGCACGCCCAGCCCTGCCCAGCGCGGCAGCGGGTGCGTGCGCTCGGGCAGCCCGACCGCGCTGAGCGCGGCGTCATGGGGGAGCAGGGCGATCAGGTCGGGCAGGGCGCCGCGCAGCGTCGGCGCGACGAGCAGGCCGGCGACGACGAGCACGACGAGCGGCAGCACGGCGCCGCGGGCCAGCACGGCGAGCCCGAACGCGACGACCGGCACGAGCGTGTAGACGGCGACGAGCGCGACGACGTCCACCGCCGCGGCGCCGGGCGTCAGCGTGCCCTCCGCGAGCAGGCCGGAGTGCTGGACGAGGTGTGCGGGCACGACGACGACGACCGCGGCAGCCGCGCTCGCGGCGGTCACGGCGACCAGCTGTGCGCCGAACAGCCGCGGCCGGTCCGGGACCGCGAGCAGGCTGACGCGCAGCTGCCCGTTCAGGTACTCGGTGCCGGCCGCGAGCGCGCCGAGCGCGGCGAGCACGTAGACCGGCGCGAGCATGACGCCGCCGATCTGGCCGAGCGGGGTGCCGCCGTCGGAGCCGGCGACCCGCACGGTGTCGTCGCGGGCCAGCAGTGCGAGCACCAGCTGGGCGACGAGTGCCAGGCCCACCACGGTCCACGTCGAGGCCAGCGTGCGGACCTTGTCGAGCTCGCCCGCGACGACCGCGCTCACGGCGCGTCCCGTCGCGCGAGCGAGGCGCCCGCACCCGTTCCCGTGACGAGCACCCAGGCGACCAGGACGAGCGCCGCGAGCACGGGGCCCGAGGTCAGGTCCGGGGTCGAGACGGGGTCCAGCAGCAGGTTGCGGCCGGCGCTCACGGGCAGCCACCGGTCGAGCCCCGGTGCCACCAGCTGGCCCATGGTCACCGTCGTCAGGATGACGGCGGCCACGACGGCGACGACGATGCTCCGCGCGGCGAGCGTGATCGCGTACGTCACGAGGCACAGGGCGACCGCGAACGCGATGAACCGCGCCTGAGCGGACAGGGCCGCGGGGCTCACGACGAGGCCCGGCTTCCACTCCTGGACGGCGAGGTGGGTGAACACGGCGGACACGAGGGCGACGAGGGAGGCGGGCACGAGCAGGAAGACGGTCGCGGCGACGAGCTTCGCCGTCATGAGGCGTCCGCGCGCGGGCACCGCGAGCAGGCTCGTGCGCAGCTGGCGGCCGCGGAGCTCCTGGCCGGCGACCACGGCCGCGACCACGGGCAGGAAGATGCACATCTGGAGCGACGACGCGACGAGGCTCTCGAGCATCGCCTGCTCCGCCTCCTGAGGCTGCCCGACGAAGATCTCGATCATGCCGTCGGGCGTGATCGCGGCGACGGCGTCGGCGTACAGCGACAACGAGAGCGCGCTCACCAGGACCTGGATCGCCAGCACGGCGCCGAGCGTGAGCCACACGCTGCGCAGCGTGACGATCTTCGTGAGCTCGGCACGCGCCACCGCGAGCAGGGCGCTCATCGGGCGGCGCCCGTCGCGAGCGCCGCGAAGAAGGCCTCCTCGAGCGAGAGGTGCCCGGCGACGACCTCGTCGAGCGTCCCGCGCACGACGACCCGGCCGCGGTCGATGATCACGAGGTCGTCCACCGTGTCGGACATCTCCGCCATCTGGTGCGACGAGACCAGCACCGTGCGCCCCTGCGCGGCGAAGTCGCGCAGGAGGGTGCGGATCCACCGGATGCCCGCCGGGTCCAGGCCGTTCGTCGGCTCGTCGAGCACGACGACCTGCGGGTCGCCGAGCAGGGCGGTCGCGATGCCGAGCCGCTGCGTCATGCCCAGGGAGAACGTCCGCACGCGCTGCCTGCGGGCGCCGGTGAGGTCCACCAGCTCGAGCACCTCGTCGACGCGTGCCCGCGGGATCCGGTTGGACTGCGCGACCCAGCGCAGGTGGTCGACGGCGCGCCGCTCGGGGACCGCACCCGCGCCGTCGAGCAGGGCTCCGACGGTCCGCAGCGGGTGCTCGAGGTCCCGGTAGCGCCTGCCGTCGATCGTCGCGGTCCCGCTCGTCGCCGCACTCAGCCCGAGCAGGATGCGCAGGGTCGTCGACTTGCCGGCGCCGTTCGGGCCCAGGAACCCGGTGACCCGGCCGGGACGTGCGGTGAAGGTCGCGTCGTCGACCGCAGTGGTCGCGTGGTAGCGCTTGGACAGGTGCGAGATCTCGATCACGGGAACCTCACGGACGATCGGGCGGGACCTGTCGATCCTGCGTGAGTCGCCCCCGCGGCCGGGTCACCCGGAAGTAGACACCTCGCCGCGGGCGCGGGCCGGCAGCAGCGCGTTGACCTCGAACCCGCCCTCCGGGTGGTTGCCCCACTGCACCGTGCCGCCCACCAGGTGCGCGCGCTCGCGCATCCCGGTCAGCCCGAACCCCGGACCGACGCCTGCACCCTCGACTCGGCCGACGCCCGGACCCCGCTGCCGGGCGCCGGGGCCGTGGTCCCTCACCTGCACCCGCACGTCGGTCCCGACCGACTCGACGACGACCGTGCACGGCGCGCCCGGAGCGTGCCGGACGGCGTTGGCCAACGACTCCTGGACGATCCGGAACACGACGAGCGCAGTCGCGTCGCGGAGCGGCTCGTCGAGCGAGACGCGCTCGTCGACCTGCACGCCGGCGGCCCGGGTCCGCGCGACCAGCTCGTGCAGCTGGGGCGCGAGAGCGACGTCGTCGGACTCGTCGGGGTCCGCGGCGCGCAACGTGCCGACGAGCTCCTGGACCTCCGTCAACGTGTGCCGGGCCCGCTGCTCGATCTCGGCCAGTGCCTCGCGCAGCTCCGCGTCGGTCGCGTCGGGGAGCGACCGGGCCACGCCGGCCTGCGCGCTGAGGAGCCCCAGGGCGTGACCCACCACGTCGTGCACCTCCCGCGCGACCTCGAGCCGCGTGGCCGCGCGCGCCGCGTCCCGTGCCGCGTCGAGCTGGCGGCCGACCGCCGTCCCGAGGAGCCACGCGACGCCGGGCGCGACGACGGAGAGGATCGCCCACTGCGCCGCCTGCCGGGCGTCGTCGGGGAAGCCCACCGTGACCGAGACGAGCAGGAGGGTGACGATCAGGCCGACGACGAGACGTCGTGCGCTCGTGGCGCGCCGGACCGCCAACGGGTAGAGGCACCAGGCGGCCGCGAGCATGAAGTCGTCGGTGAGGCCGAGCGCGGCGGCGACCAGCGTCGCGACCCCGACGCCCCCCACGAGCACCGCGGGGAGTCGTTCCCGGGTGAGCATCGCGGCGCCGACGAGGGCCGCGAGCGACAGGCCGGCCGCGAGCCGCCACCCCTGGTGCTCGAGCGTGGGCGGCAACCAGAACACGCCCAGCACGACCACGGCGGCCAGCGCGTCGGCGAGCCTGCGGAGCACCGCCGACGACCCGCGCGGCGGCTGGGCCACGATCGCAGGGCCAGGCACGCGTCGCACCCTATCCGTCTCGTCGGGCACCGGCACGGGCGTGCCGCCGCGATACTGGGCTGCTATGGCCGACCCTTCGATCCGCGTCGTCGTCGCCGATGACGACCCGTCCTTCCGGGCCGTGTACCGCAAGCTCTTCGACCGCACCGAGGGCTTCCGGCTGGAGGGCGAGGCGGGTGACGGTGCCGAGGCGGTCCGCCTGGTGCGGGCGTACCGGCCCGACGTGGCGCTCCTGGACGTCCAGATGCCTCGTCGTACCGGCCTCGAGGCCGCTCGCGAGATCCTCCAGGACGTGCCCGGCGTGCGGGTCGTCATGCTCACGACGTTCGACCTCGACGAGTACGTGCACGAGGCCCTCGGGCTCGGTGTCTCCGGGTTCCTGCTCAAGAACGCCTCGCCCCAGGAGGTGCTCACCGCGGTGCGGACCGCGCACGCAGGTCACGCGCTGCTCGCGCCGGAGGTCACCGCGCGGCTGATCCGGCAGCTCGCCCCGCCCCTGCCGGACCGGCGCCACGCGTTCGTCGGGCAGCTGCTCACGGCGCGTGAGATCGACGTCGTGCGGCTCGTCGCCCGGGGCCTGTCGAACCAGGAGGTCGCCGACGAGCTCGTGCTCAGCACCGAGACCGTCCGCACCTACCTGCGGCGGATGTTCGTCAAGCTCGGGGTCAAGGACCGCACGCATCTCGCCGTCCTCGCGTACGAGGCCGGCCTGCTGCACGAGACGCGCTGACGGGGCGCTCCTTCAGGCGATCAGCTGGTGGTGTGCCAGCTCGCGGTACAGGGCGCACGTCTCCATCAGCTCGCGGTGCGTGCCCTGCGCGACGACGCGGCCATGGTCGAGCACGACGATCGAGTCCGCGGCGACCACCGTCGAGAGGCGATGGGCGATGACCACGACGCTCTGCTCCCCGGCCGACGCGACGAGGTCCTGGACCAGCCGCTCGTTGTTGCTGTCGAGGTTCGACGTGACCTCGTCGAGCAGCAGGACCGGAGAGCCCGCCAGGAGCGCGCGGGCGATCGCGAGGCGCTGGCGCTCGCCGCCGCTCAGCAGCTCGCCGCCTTCGCCCACCTGGCAGTCGAGGAACGCGGCGCCGTCGTCGTCGGCCTTGAGCAGGTTGACCTGGCGCAGCGCGTCGACGCACTGCTCGGTCGTCGCGGTGTGCGCGCCCAGGACCAGGTTGTCCCGGACCGTGCCTGACAGGACGGGCGCGTCCTGCTCGACGTAGGCGACCTGGCGGCGCAGCTCGAGCCGCGACAGGTGCCGCACGTCCTCGCCGCGGAAGCGGACCGTGCCCTCGGTCGGCTCGTAGAACCGCTCGAGGAGCGCGAAGACGGTGGACTTGCCGGCGCCGGACGGGCCGACGAGCGCGGTCGTCGCGCCGGCGCGGAAGTCGACCGACACGTCGCGCAGCACCCAGTCGTCGGTGCGGGCCGCGCTGTCCGGGGCCTGCGGGTACCGGAACGAGACGTGGGCGAGCGCGAACACGGCCGCGGCGGAGGCAGCGAGCTGCGGCAGCGGCGCCGCCGGGAGCGCCTCGACGTCGCGCTCCCCCTCGATCGCGTGGACCTCCAGCACGCGGTGGAGCGAGCCGAACGCCTCGCCGAGCTGGGCGAAGATCCCCGCGCACAGCGTGATCGGCGCGGCCATGAGCATCAGGTACATGATGAACGCGCTGAGCTCGCCCACCGTGAGGCTCCCGGCGGCGACGCGCATCGCGCCGACGGCGATGATCGCCAGCAGGAGGACCTGGATGGTGACGGCCGCGAACGTCTGGATTGCCGCACGCAGGGTCGCGGCCGCGTAGCCGGCCTTCAGGACCGTGGCGGCCTCCCCCACGGCGACCCCCACCTCACGGTCGGCCGAGACGGTCGCGCGGATCGTCCGCATCGATCCGAGCGCGCGGGTCACCGCGCCGGCGAGCGTGCCCATGGCGGTCTGCAGGCGGAGCCCGGCGGGTGCGGTCCGGCGGCCGATGATCACGATCACGACGAGCGCGACGACGATCGTGACGACGGCGAGCGCCAGCAGCGTCCAGTCGATCAACGACATCATGACGATCGAGACGACGACCGCGACGACGCTCGTCGCGAGCTCGACGATCCCCGAGCTCATGACCATCCGGAGCTGGCTGATGTCGGTCGTCACCCGTGAGACCAGGTCGGCGCGGTCCCGGCGTTCCAGGACGCCGATCGGGAGCGTGAACAGGTGCCGGATCAGGCGCTCACGTGTGTCGAAGGCGAAGAGCTCGCCGGACCGCTCCATCACGAGCTGCTGAGCGTTGGTGAAGACGGCGCTCAGGACGAGGAGCCCGACGAGGAACCCGACGGTCGTCGCCTGCACGCTGCCCTGGAAGCCGTCGACCGCTGACGCGACGACACGCGGCTGGAGCGCCCCGAACGCCGTGCTCGCGGAGCCGAGCACGAACGCCAGGACCATGCGGGCGCGGTACGGCCGCAGGATGCGCAGGACGTCACCCAGCCCCGCGGGCCGGGGGGCCGGCGCGCCGCTCTGGGCCGATGCTGCTGCCGGGGACGCCGCCGGCGCCTGCGGCTGGTCGATGACGGGTGTTCCGGTCATGGTGGTGCACTCCAGTCGGACGAAGGTCAGATGCCGCGGGGATCAGCGCCGCGCGGAGACGCGCAGGACGGGACGGAAGTGCGCGACCGCGGGTGGTTCCCCGATCGGGACGCCGTCGACCTCGACCCACGCGTGTGCGACGAACGGGTCGGGGCGGAACCCCGTCTTCCACGTGGGCGCGCGGCGGTGCAGGCGCGCCAGGAGCACCACGGCGATCGAGCGCTGCAGGCACCCCTGGCCCGCGCAGCGCCGGCTGACGCTGTTGACGTCCGTGCGCCACCGCAGCACCTCGTCGGCCTGGGCGGGCCGGGCGCCCGCGGTCACGACCACCAGGACGCGCCGGATCGCCGCGGGTGGGAACGCGGCGAGCACGAACGCCGAGGCGGTCGCGAACCGCGCGACGAGCGACCGGCGGAACCCGATGCGCTCGCGCAGCTCGGCGAGGACCGGTGCGCTCATGCCGACGCGTCCGTGACGAGCTTGGCCTTGCGGAACTCCGTGAGGAGCTGCAGGTGGTCGGCCCGGACGCGCGCCTCGTCGGCGCCGGTCTCGTGGGCCACGGCACGCACGTGGTCCTCGAGGGTCGAACCCTTGGCGAGCTCGTCGAGGAACGTCATCGCGGCCTCGTTGAGGTGCCAGTACACGCCCTTGCGCGAGTCGAGCAGGACCCTGCCGTCCTCGACGTCGACGATCTCGAGGCCTTCCTTCAGCTGGACGATGTCAGCTCACCCTCTCGAGTACGTGCAGCCAGCGGCTGCGGGTCTGCGAGCGACCGGAGCCATCGCTCGGTGAACGCGATCTGGTCGAGGTCCCGGTACTCCGCGCCGTCGACGGAGTACTCGCTGATCGATTGCATGATTCGTCCCGCCGAGACGAGCCCCAGGTCCTCGAGGACGGAGCCCGACGCGAAGAGCTCGCGGAGTAAGGGGGTGGCGGCACGGTGGTGCGCGAACACCTCGGCCGAGTAGTCGCCCTTGTCCGCGCGCGTGAAGTAGTCGAGGGACATCCGCGTCGGGCGCGCGGCGGCCAGCAGAGGCTTGACCGGGTACTGGCGCGCGCGATCCCCGATGCGCAGCGCGAGGCACGCGTCGACGACCCTGCGGTCGAGGTACGGGCTGTCGAACGACAGGCCCGCGCCCGGCGTCCGGGCCTGGTTGACGCGTCGGACGTCGGCGCCGTGGACGGACAGGTACTGCACGATCTGGTGCACGGTGCGGTCGGGCGAGTACGGTCCCCGCCCCTCGTCTCGCTCCCGCGCGGCGAGCTCGCGCACGTGCTCGCGGGCGGTGTCCGTGAGGGCGGGGTGGACCCGGGGCATCGCGACCCACCGGGAGTGGTCCGCCAGCTCCGGCTCGGCGCGGGCGAAGTCGGCGTGTGCGACGCGCGTGAGGTCGTCCGCGTACGTGCTGCGGTCCGCCAACATCCGCAGGGTGCCGACGAGCGGGTACCGGTTCGCGAGTCGCTGGCGCCGGATCTGCCGCACCCGGCCCTTGTCCCCGGACCGCAGCAGGGACCACAGGATCGTCGTGACCGGGCCGAAGAGCGCGTCTCCCGCGTGGCCGTTGAGGTGCAGGGAGGAGCCCGTGGGTGCCAGCGCGTCCTCGAGCATCGGGACGGCCGCCGCGGACACCGAGGCGATGCTCGGTCCCTCCGGCGTGTTGCCGAGCGTCCCGGTCGTCGCGTCGATCAGCCGGGGGAGCACGGAGGCGTACGGGACGACGACGTGGTGGGTCCCGAGCTCGGCCGCCGCCCGGTCCGCCCACACGTGGTCGCCGTTCGCGACGTTCTGCGAGCTGAGGAAGAGGCTGTGGTGCCGGGTCCGGGAGCCGGCCAGGAAGAAGTTCAGCGTGGTCGAGTCCAACCCGCCGGACAGGTCGGCGCTCACCTCACGGCGGCCTCCCGTGCGGGACGCGAGCGCCGCCTCGACGGCCTCGCTCAGCACAGGCGTCAGCTCGGCGAGCGAACGGTCGGGTGCGGGCGGGCTCCACCACCGCACCGCGCGCGGCGCGCTGGCCTCACGCGAGTCCAGCCACTCGCCGGGCCGCAGCGTGTGCAGGCCCGCCCAGATGCTCCGCAGGCCGACCGGGAGCGAGATCTCGGCATCGGTGAGCCGGCTCGCCAGGACCGCCGGGTCCGGTGCGAGCGCTGCGAGCCGCTGCAGAGCGAGCTGCTCGTCGCTGATCACGGGGACGCCGTCGATCGTCGTCCAGCACAGCGACCTGGTCAGGAACACCGGCGCCTGCGACCGCATACGCCCGTGCGACCGGGCGAACAGCAGCACGTCCCCCTCGGTGATCCGGCTGGCGTCGAGGTGGTCGACGGACGTCGAGCCCGCGAGCCAGGCGGACAGGGACCGCTCGTCGAGACCGTGGGAGTCGTCGCCCACGACGACCACGTCCAGGTGCCGGGAACGCGCGCTGAGCACGCGTCGACCCTCGGCACTCCCGACCAGCCACGGATTTCCCGACGGGTGGCGGAAAAGCACATCGCCAACCGTGGCGGCGAGATCAGCAGCCAGCCCGTGAGGCACCGGGCGATCGGGCAGGACGACGATGGGCATTCCGTCTCCAGATTCGTGAAGAAAGGTCGCCAACGCGCATTGTGCGGGCGGTCTTGCGCAATTGAGAGCGCGCTCGGAGAGCGTCGGTGCGGATCGCGTGCTGTCGATCCGCACCGACGCTCCGTGCAGCGATCTAGCGGGTCATCAGACGTAGATGACGAAGATCGCGGGGCGCCGGAAGATGTCGTTGTGCGGCGCCTTGCCGAGGCTCTTCGTCACGGACTTGAACGATCCGATGCGCGTGAGCTGCGGGGCGGAGTAGGTGCTCATTGTTCACTCCTCTCGTTGGTCGAGTTGTGGACGCGAACAATCTCTGTCCGCTGTCCGGAGTTTATGAGCGCGCCCGCCGGACGAGAATCTCGGCCGCCAGACAATAGGTGGGGTTGTGCACGCACATTCAGCCTGGTATTGCGGGCGCGCCGTGGGCGAGCTCTTCGCGGTCCGGGAGTGCGACGGCACCTGCTCGGGCTCACGGGGCTCGAGCGCGCGGACGGCGTCGAGATCGCCGTGCCGGAGACGTCGTGAGGCACCGGGCGCTGCACGAGCGCACCCGGACGACGGTGGGTGTCAGCGGTGGGGTGGCGGGGCGTCGCTCGTCGGGTGGCGGCGTTCGATGACGCGGCAGAAGTGGGCGTTGGTGAACAGGGCGGCGGCGCCGACGAGCAGCACGAGCGAGAACGCGAGCATGAACGCCGCCCGCCACGCCTCGTCGGCGCCCAGCGCGAACGCGAGCGGCGGCAGCGCGAGGAGCACGAACACGATCCCGAAGGCGAGGTAGAGGCCGCGACCGCCGCGTCCTCCCCACCAGACCCCGGCCCACCGGATCCGCTCGACGGGTGCCGGCACGGCCGCGCCCGGCGATGTGGCGGGACGCACCGCGTCGGACCAGCGGGTGCCGTCCCACCACCGCTCGGTGCCGGGGTGGTCGCCCGGGTACCAGCCGGCGGGCGGCTGCGGTGCGGGTGGGTGGGTCACGTCGCGAACGCCGAGGTCGGCCACGCGAGCGCGGGGGTGTCGGACAGGCGCTCGGCGTTCTCGGCGTTGTGCGCGGACGCGCCGGTGAACGCGGAGATGAGCGAGTAGATCCCGACGATGAGGCTGAGCACCGCCACGATGAGGCCGATCACCGCGCCGATGCCGAACGTCTCGACCGCGGTGAGGATCGCGAGCACCAGCCCCGCGACGCACAGCGCGAACGAGATGTACGCGATCTCCAGCTCGTCGAAGAACTCCTCGATGTCGGTCGCGAGCGAGTTCAGCGCGTCGCGCAGGCCGCGGGCGACGTCGTCGATCGACCCGACGGCAGCCTTCTGCTCGGCGAGCGCGGTCTGGTACTGGTCGGTCGCGAGCGAGTCCCACCGGTCGCGGCTGTGCGCGTCGAGGTTGGCGGCGACCATGTCGGCGTCGAGTGCGGTGGCGCGCGCGAGCACGTCGGTGTCGAGGCGGCTGGCGGCGGCACGCAGCGAGCTGGGGCGCCCGACGGATCGCGCGAGGAGCCGGAACTGGTCGAGCGCGTCGTAGATGGTCTCGGCGCACTCGCGGACGGCTTCGAGGATCAGCTTGCGCAGGAGCGCCTTGACCGGCTCGGGCAGCGGCACGGACACGGGCCAGCCGACGCGCACCGCGTCGAGCGCACGGTCGACGAGCCCGGGCGCGGCGGCCACGTTGCTGCGCACCTGCTTCTCGATCCGGTCGCAGCCGACGCGGATCAGGTCCGCGACCTGCTCGGCGGATGGTCCGAACATGGGGCTACCTCCGGAACGACTGGACGACGTCGCTCTCGACGTCCTCGTAGAGACCGGCGACGGTCGTGAGCGTGGTGGCGATCCCGTCGAGCACACCCGCGCCGGTCGCGACCTGGTCGGCGAGGCCCGCGGCGATCGACGCGTACGCGGCACGCACCTGGTCGGCGCCGGGCAGGAGGGAGAACGCCAGCGGGTCGAGGTCGGTGCCGACGGTCGGTACGGCAGCGGCCATGTCGCCCAGGCGGTCCTGCCAGCCGCGCCACACCGACACGTCGGAGCGCAGCGCCGCGGTGTCGACGGAGAACTCGTCCGCCATCAGGGCCTCCCGGGTCTCGCCGAGGCGGTGACGGCCTCGTTGACGGTGCGCCGCACCTCGTCGGCCACGCCCTCGCGCGACGTGGACGTCAGCCACGCGTGGTCGCAACGGACGCGCCGTACGAACCCGGACTGCGCGCTCACCTCGACCGTGTTGTGCGCGTTGCGGTGCGCCGCGGGCTGCGTGCTCGGGTCGTGCCCCGCGAAGAGCTGCTCGAGGATGCGCCCGAGGTCGAGCTCGCCCGCCCGGGCGGCGGCCCGGAACCCGGCCTGCAGCTGGGCGGGGTCGGGTGTGGGGCGGCGTCGCGCGGCGTCGGCGATCGCGAGGTCGATCTCGTGCTCGAGCTCCGCGGCGGGCAGGTCCTGCTCGATGATCAGCTCGACCAGCAGACCGTCGCCGTCCAACTCGGCGCGCACCGCGTGTGCCTGCTGCGGCGGCACGAGCGCGTCGATCTGGCTCTGGATGTCCCGCAGCCGCGCGATCGAGGCCTCAGCCCGCTGCGTGAACCCCTCGAGCCCGGCGCGGATGTCGGGCGCCGGCCCGCCTGCGGGGTCGCTCATCAGGAGCACCTCTCGACGACGGCTGCCTCGGTCCGCGTGTAGGCGACCGACGCGCGGTGCAGCAGGTCGGCGATGGCCCTCAGGTTCGCCGCCATGCGGGACATGTCCCCGTTCCACGAGCGATACGCGGACTGGAACGCGTCCGACGCGGCCCCCGTCCACTGCGCCGACAACGACTGGAGGTCGACGGTGAGCGTGTCGAGGGAGGTCTCGACGTTCGTGACGCTCGCGCGGATGTCGGCGACCGCCGAATCCAGCTCGTCGGGATCGACCTTCAGCTCGGACATGCGGGCAGCGTAGCGGGGGTCTTCGCCCAGTTCGCCCCGTTCGCCACGGTCCGGGACACGGTCGCGAGCCGCCTGCGCTAGGTGGTCCACCGGTGGCGCACGAGGGCGGTCTCGACGAACCTGCGCACCCGAGCGCGTGGAGAACGCGCCGAATGTCGCGAATGCCCCTAGCCTCGGGCCATGCTCATCATCGGCATCATCCTGTTCGGAATGCTGGTCGGTGCGGCTGCCCAGCTGATCCTCGGCAAGGGTTCGCGCGGCATCGACTGGACGATGGCGATCGTGGCGGGGCTCGTCGGGTCGTTCGTCGGAGGGCTGCTCGTGAGCCTGCTGGCCGGCGACGGTCTCGAGCTGCGACCGAGCGGCATCATCGGCTCGATCGTCGGCGCGATCCTCGTGACGCTCGTCTGGCGCGCGGCCGCGTCCCGCTCGAAGCGCTGACCCGCCGGGCCCGCGGCCGTCCGCCGGGGCAGAGCCCCTGCCTGGCTCACGCCGACCGGCCGACGAGGTGAGGCTCGCGCTGGCCGGTATCCCTCATCGCGTCGGGGTCTCCTTCCGATGAGTGAGGGAGAGGGGCGCTGCTCGCACTTGGCGCCGTTCACCGCCGAGAGGAGCGACCGCGATGTCCACCGCCTACGAGTTCGCCGCTGCGGTTGCCTCGCGCTCCGACCCGCGGTCCCTCGCCGTGTCGCTCGGCGTCGCACACGCGACTCCTCCGTCCCTTCGCTTGCCTCCGCTGGCCCAGAAGCCCGTACCGGGTAACTCCCCGCTCGAGGCGACAGGGTGGGCGGCTCCCGACGAGCCGACCGAGCTGGGCGCCGTCCGGAGCCGCTGACCCGGCGGTCGGGGACGCCGCCCCCGGGCGCCTCCCACGCCCGTTCGCCCGATGACTTCTCAGCTCAGCGCCGCCGTCGGCCGCGGGCGGCTCGCAGCTGCGATGCGGGCCGTCATCGGGAGTCCGGCTGTCCACAGGCGGTGAGACGGGGGCAGATCCGGTCTGACCGTTCTGTGTAGTTTCGTCGCCATGCGTATCCCGAGGTCCCCGACTGCTGCGACGCTCGCGGGCTTGGTTGTGGCGGTCCTCGCTGGTTGTACCGGCGGTACGCCGAGCACGGACCCGACGACGGCGAGGCCCACGGCGGTCGTGACTACGACGCCCTCGCCGCCGCCGACTCCCTCCGCCGCGCCGACGGCGGACGCGGAGGAGTTCGACGCGTCAGTGCCGCCCGAGCCACCTGCCGGTCTGCAGGGACCGCCGTCCGAGGAGGCGGCCGCCGAGGCGTCCGAGTACTTCCTGTCGCTGTTCCCGTACGCCTTCGCCACCGGAGACCTGACGACGTGGAAGGCGATGAGTGCGGACTCATGCAAGTACTGCGCGGGAACGGTCGAGAAGGTGGAACTGGAGGCGAGCCAGAAGAAGCACCGGGTTGGCGGCCGGATCGAAGTGCTTGACGTGCAGGCGTTCCACCACGTCGATCAGCAGTACGCCACAACCGTGAGGTTCCACGAGCACGAGTCGCAGCTGATCGCTGCAGACGGCACCGTCGAGAAGGACATCGACTACGTGCTTGACGGAGCCTTCGAGATGCTCCTGACGTGGACAGAGCATGGCTGGGTCATCGACGGCGTTGATCTCAAGTGGACAGGCAAGCTGTGACCCGCCTCCTCATCGCCGCGCTCACCGTCCTGACGACGACGGGTGGGCAAGGGGCGATCTCCATCCTGCCGACGGAGGTCGAGGTGGTCGAGGTCGGAGACGAGGTGACCGTCAGCGCATTCGAGGCGGAGAGCGAGCGCCGGGCCGACCTTGCGCGCCCACCCGGCCAGCGTACGTTCGAGTACGAGCGCACGGCAGACTGCCTGCTCACCCCAGCCTCGTCTGCGCCCTGTCCACAGACGAGCCCCGAGTCGCCGCCGCTGTCGTTGACGTGCGAGGACGGTCCACCGGTAGCTCCACTGTGGCGGCGCCGGCTCGTCAATGACGGAACGGGTTGGAACATGCGCTCGGACTGGGCCTGCCCCTCGGACCTCTTGCCCCAGTTCGGGGAACGGGACCTACGCAGACTCAAGATCGAACCGCTGACGGTGAACCAGCAGCCTTCCGAGGGCCCGATGCTGGTCACCAAGCCGGTGATCGTCTACGCCGAGCCGGCCGAGCGTGAGTACCACGTCGTGCTGTTCGGCACCTACGGAGTCGACGTCGTGGTGTCGCCAGTCGAGTACACGTGGGACTTCGGCGATGGGGAGACCCTGAGTACACGAGAGCCTGGTCGCCCCTACCCGGCGTTCGACCTGACGCACGTGTACGGCGAGCGGGGGAACGCGCACATCACTCTGACGACCACGTGGTCGGCGAAGTACCGGCTGGACGACGACCCCGCTCAGAGGTGGCGGGAGGCCGAGGGGACGGCCGTGACGGTGGACCAGGGAGTCGAGTTCGATGTGATCGAGCTGCGCACCAAGCTCGTCGACTAGCGCTGAACTGTGCCCGATCGTCGAGCGTGCGGGGCCCGCCGACGGCGGCGGCCGCTGAGCGGGTGCGGTGAGTTGAGTGGTGGGTCCATCGTGTCGATATCTGCGAATAGTCGACTCGAGGAGGCACGGTGCCGCGCACCTACCCCGAGCACCCGTCGTTCCCCGACGACGGCGGCGCGGAGCAGCGGGTGTGGGAGGCGCTGTGCGAGCACCTGCCAGATGACGTGGTGCTGCTCGCCGGGACGGCGCTGCAGGAGGGCGCGACGGAGCGGGAGATCGACCTGCTCGTCGTCTGGCCCGGCCTCGGTGTCGCAGCGGTCGAGGTCAAGGGCGGGCACGTCACGCGCGAGGACGGGCAGTGGTGGCAGGGGTCCGGCGAGCACCGGCACTCGATCGACCCGGTGAGCCAGGTCCAGTCGGCGAAGCACACGCTGCTGCGCCTGCTCGACCGACAGGGTCTGGCCGCGGCCCGGACCAGGACAGCGCACCTCGTCGCGCTGCCGCACGTCTACGTCCCGGCGTCGTGGGACGCTCCGGAGCTCCCGCGGACGATGCTCCTGGACCGCGACGACATCAGCGACGGGGCGGCAGCCGTCCACGTCATCCGGCGGGCGATCGAGGACCACGGGAAAGGGCATGCGCCGCTCGACGACATCGCCGCTGAGGCGCTCGTCGGATGGCTGACCGGCGGGTTCCCGTCGCAGGCCGAGGCGCTCGCGGACGCTGCGCAGTACGAGGACCACCTCGACCGGCTGACGCGCGAGCAGGCGCACGCGATGCGGTACCTCGATGCGCTGCCGCGCGTGCACGTCGTCGGCGGGGCGGGGACGGGCAAGACGTGGCTGGCGCTCGAGCACGCGCGGCGTCGCGCCCGCGCCGGAGATCGCGTCGCCCTCATGTGCTACTCCCGCGGGCTGGCGCGCTACCTCGAACGCGCGACCGCCACCTGGCCCGCGCGTGAGCGGCCCGCGTACGTCGGGCTGTTCCACGAGCTGCCCGTCCGGTGGGGTGCCGCACCGGGCGACGACAAGGACCCCACCGACTGGGAGGAGCGCCTCCCGCGCGAGCTGGGCGACCTCGCGGCGCAGCGCCCTGCCGACGAGCTGTTCGACGCGGTCGTCGTCGACGAGGCCCAGGACTTCGGCGACGCCTGGTGGCCCGCCCTCCTGCGCTGCCTGCGCGACCCCGACGCCGGCCGGCTCGCCGTGTTCTCGGACGACGGCCAGCGCGTGTTCCCGCGCTCCGGGACCGCGCCCGTGGAGCTGACCGTGATCACGCTCGACGAGAACCTGCGCTCCACCAAGCAGATCGCCCAGCTCTGCGGCGCGCTGCACACCGGCATCACCCGGCCGCGGGGGTGGGCAGGCGCACCGGTGCGGGTGGTCGACGTACCGGCCGACGACGCCGTGGGTGCGGCCGACGACGCGGTCGACGCGCTGCTCGCCGAGGGGTGGGAGCCCGGGCAGATCGCGCTGCTCACCACCGGGCGGCGGCACCCGCTGCAGGTCGAGACCGTCGAGCTGGCGGGACACCGGAAGTACTGGGACGGCTTCTTCGGCGGGCAGGACGTGTTCTACGGGCACGTGCTCGGGTTCAAGGGGCTCGAGCGGACCGTGGTCGTGCTGGCCGTGAACGGGGTCCGGGACGTGGAGCGTGCGCGGACGATGCTCTACACGGGGCTGTCGCGGGCGCGGGTGCTGCTGGTCGTCGTCGGGCCTCGCGGGTATGTCGAGGAGGTGGGCGGGGAGGCGGTGCGCATGAGGCTGCGCGACGCGTGGGAGTGGGTGTGACCGCCACGGGTGTAGCCCTCGAGCCAACGGCGGGCGGTGCCGGTGTGGACGCCGACGAGTCGATCGACGTCCGCGTAGGAGTAGATCGCCCTGTCCAGCAGCGAGGTGGCCGTGCGCGCACCCTTCCACGGCTTGCTGGCGCGCGGTGGTTCTCTCCGTAGCGGCGCGCTGCGCCTGCGTCACAGGGGCGGTGTGAGCTGCTGGCCTTGCGAGGCGATCGTCGAGCCGAGCGACGCCGGTGGGCCGTCGTCGCCCCACATGTAGTTGGACAGCGCGATCAGGAGGAGTGCGGGCCAGATCGCGAGGGCTGCCCGAGAGCGGGAACCGAGGAACGCGAACCGACGTCCGCTGATCGTCGTCCACAGTGCGCCCACGAGGAGCGCCATGCTCGTCAGTGCAACGACGCCCGCTGGACCGGCAGTCGAGCCGAGCGCGGCGGCGACCGCTAGCAGTACGTAGCCAGCGAGACCTGCAGAGCGTCGTGGTGTCGCCCGCGTGCTCGGGCGACGCTCGCTGGTCGGAGCAGGAGCGTCCGCTCGCCTTGCGCGCGGCTGGTTGGAGCTGAGGTCCTGTGCCAAGAACCGGGCGATGTCAGCGACCTCGAGGACCGTCAGTCGCGGTGGCATCGCGAGCAGGTGCTCGGGTAGCTGCCAGCGACCACACACGAAGACACCGTTGACCACGGTGACGGCCTGGTCCTCCTGGCCCGCGAGACACATCACGCCGCGCACCGCAGACCGGTGCTGTGGCATGAGGAGCGCGGCCACTGCAGCCGTCGCTTGATTGACGCCCTCGAGTGCCGACGCTCGGCCATACCCGTTCTGTCGAACTGCCTCGTGAGTCACGCGCACGTCTCCGGACCAGTTCTTCGCGTCGACGACGAACACGCCGCCAGGACCGATGGCGATGTGATCGATGTTCGCCTGCCGACGGCCCGGCCAGCGCACGTCGTGGAGCATCGTCCAGCCGTAGCGCTCGAGGCGCCCGAGCGACTCTGCGACGCGTCGCTCGCCCTCGGCGCCTGCGGCCCACGCCCGCTGGTCGCGGCGGAGTCGTTCGAGCGCGGCCTCGTCCACCGCGCCACCGCGCTCTCGCTCCGCGCGGAGCTGCGCAGCGCGCCGTGCGCGCCGTGAGGCCTGCTCCTCGGCGCCTCGACCTGCGACGTCCATGGTCGATATATCGGCGGTTGCCCGTCCTGTCTGGAGCCGCGTCGGTCGCTCACGGCGTCTGCGCGCGCCCGCCTTGCTCGCTGGTGATGCGGGTGAAGAGGCGTTCGTAGTCGTCGATCATGCGGTCCGACGAGAACCGGGCGACGGCGTCGGCGCGCACGGCTGCGCGGTCGAGACCAGCCGCCTCGGGCACGGCCGCGACGGCATCGGCCTCGGCACGGACCAGGACCCCTGACACCCCCGGCCGGATCAGCTCCGGCATCGACCCCAGCGGGTACGCGATCACCGGCGTCCCGGCCGTCATCGACTCCACCACGGAGAGCCCGAACGGCTCGGGGAAGTCGATCAGGTGCAGCAGCGCGACGGCCCCACCGAGCAGCCGGTCACGTTCGGCGGGCCTGACGGGCCCCACGTACCGCACGCGAGAACCGTCGACGTGCGGCAGGACGAACCGCTCGTGGTACTCGGCGTCGTGCACCACCCCCGCGATCACCAGCGGCAGCCCCGCGCGCGCGGCGACCGAGATCGCCGTCGCGGTGCCCTTGTCCGGGTGGATCCGCCCGAGGAACAGCAGGTACCCGCCGTCCCCGGCGCCGAGGGTGAACGACGACGAGGCGATGCCGTGATGGATGGTCGCGGCGTAGGTCAACGACGGGTGCCGGTCGGCGTCGCTGATCGCGACGTAGTGCGCGACGTCGTCGTACGCGCGGTAGACGGGCACGATCTTCTCGGACGAGAACCCGTGGACCGTCGTCACCACGGGTGTGGCGGTGAGTCGGCTGAACACCAGCGGCAGGAAGTCGAACTGGTTGCTGATGACGTCGAACTCGTCGGCGCGCTCGAAGACGGCGGCGATGTGCAGGGCCTCGCAGACCTTCGCGTCGATCGACGGGTCTTCCTCGTACCCGGCGGGTGCTTCGGCGTGCAGGCGCCCCGCGGTCACGGAGTCGGCGGTGGCGAAGAGGGTGACGTCGTGCCCGCGGGCGACGAGGCCCTCGGCGAGCGTGGAGGCGACTTGCTCCCACGGCCCGTAGCCGCGCGGCGGGACGCGGTGGGCGATCGAGGCGAGCACGGCGACTCTGACGGTGGACCTCCCGGGGTCGGGCCGAGCGTACGCCGCGCTGTTAGGCTCGGGGTGTTCTCGTCGGGTGTCAGCTCTCCGGCAAGGACGACCCGGCGCCGGCACCCAGGCGCCCCCGGGGACGCGGCCTTCTCCTTCTCCCACCGTGGACGGCAGCACTCACGCTGCGCGCAGGTACAGGGAAGTAGCCCCCTCATGATCGTCCGTCTCGGAGTTCTGTCGACCTATCCGACCACCCAGTGCGGCATCGCGACGTTCAGCGCGGCGCTCGTGCGGCACCTGCTTGCGGCGGGTGCGGACGTGGGGGTCGTGCGGTTGGTCGACGAGCCGCAGGGTGCGGCGCCGCTCGTCGTGCACGAGTGGGTCGCGGGGGACGACGGGGGTGCGCGGCGGGCCGCGGCGGCGCTCGACGAGTTCGACGTGGCGCTGGTCCAGCACGAGTACGGGATCTACGGCGGGCCGGACGGGCAGGACGTGCTGGACCTGGTCGCGCGGGTGCGAGTGCCGGTCGTGACGGTGCTGCACACGGTGCTGACCCGCCCGACGCCGAACCAGCACCGCGTGCTGGCCGAGCTCGTCGAGCGGTCCGCCGCGCTGGTCACGATGACCGCGACCGCGCGGGACCGCCTGGTCGCGGGCTGGGGTGTGGACCCGGCGCGCGTCACCGTCGTCCCGCACGGTGCGGAGGACAACCGCGCCACGGCAGGGACGGGGCGCACGACGAGCGCGCGGCCGCGGACCGTCCTCACGTGGGGGCTGCTCTCGCAGGGCAAGGGGATCGAGTGGGCGCTGCTGGCGCTCGCGGAGCTGCGCGGCCGCGCGCCGCTGCCCACGTACCGCGTCGTCGGGCAGACGCACCCGCGCGTGCTCGAACGTGACGGTGAGGCGTACCGCGACCGGCTGACGGCCCTGACCGAGGACCTGGGACTGACCGGGTCGGTGCGGTTCGACGGTCGGTACCTGCCTGCTGCGGACCTGCGCGCGGTGGTCCGCAGCGCGGACGTCGTCCTGCTCCCGTACGACTCCAACGAGCAGGTCACGTCCGGCGTGCTCACCGAGGCCGTCGCCGCGGGCAAGCCCGTGATCTCCACGCGGTTCCCGCACGCCGTCGAGCTGCTCTCGAGCGGGGCGGGGATCCTGGTGCCGCAGCGTGACCCGTCCGCGATGGCCGCCGCGCTCGAGCGGGTGCTGACCGTCGACGGCGTCGCCGACGCGATGGCGGCCGAGGCGCGACGCCTCACCGCCGCGCTGCTGTGGCCCGCGGTCGCCGCGCAGTACCTCGACGTCGCCGCCGGCGTGCGGCACGTCGCGCTCCCGGCAGCCGTCTGATGGCGCCCACCACCGTCCTCGCGACGGTGCCCGACCGGCGGGTGCGGTTCGACCACCTCGCCCGCCTCACCACGCCGACCGGGCTGTACGAGCACGCCCTCGGCACGCAGCCGCGCGTCGAGCACGGCATGTGCGTCGACGATGTGGCGCGCGCGCTCGTCGTGACGTCCCGCGCCCTGCGGCAGGACGGGACGCGCGAGGACGACGAGACGCTCGCGCTGACCCGCGTCTACCTACGGTTCGTGCGCTCGGCGGTGCGCAAGGGCGGCCTGATGCACAACCGCCGCAGCCCGGACGGCGCGTGGCTCGACACACCGTCGTCGGGTGACCACTGGGGGCGCGCGCTGTGGGCGATGGGCACCGCGGCGGCCCGTGTGCCGGACGCGGAGCTCGCCGACGACGCGCGTCGTGGGGCGTCGGCCGCGTCGTGCGCCCGCTCGTCGTACCCGCGGGCCACCGCGTACGCGGCGCTCGGCGCGGTCGAGCTCCTGCGCGCCACGCCGGACCACGCGGGTGCGCTGCGACTGCTGCAGAACGCCCGTCGCCGGTTCGCGCGTCCCGTGCGGGACGCGCGCTGGCCGTGGCCCGAGAGCCGCCTCACGTACGCGAACCCCGTGCTGCCGGAGGCGATGATCGCGGTCGGGGACGCGCTCGCGGACGACGGCCTGCTCGCGGACGGGATCCGGCTGCTCGACTGGCTGGTGGCCGAGCAGACGGTCGACGACCACCTCTCGGTGGTCCCCGCGGGCGGGGGCGGGCGCGACGACGCGCGGCCCGGGTTCGACCAGCAGCCCATCGAAGCCACTGCGCTCGCCGAGGCCGCCGCGACGGCCCTGCGGGTCACCGGCGACCCCGGCTGGTCCGTGGTCCTCGAGCGCTGCGCTGCCTGGTTCGAGGGCGCCAACGACACGGGTGTGCCCGTGCGGGACGCCGCGACCGGCGGCGGCTTCGACGGGCTCGAGCGCGACGGCGTGAACCGGAACCAGGGCGCCGAGTCGACCCTCGCATGGCTCGCGTGCGCGCAGCTCGTCGGGACGGGTCCCGCGGTCGCGCCGTGACGGCCACCGGCAAACCGCCCTGGGTGCGCCGCACCGCGCACGTGCTGCGCCCGGACCCCGACCGTGTCGTGACGCGGCTGTTCCTGCCCGGCCAGGAGATGGTGACGTCCGGCGAGTCGCGCTCGGCCGCCGTCCTCGCGCGGGTCCTGGCGCTCGACGACGACGAGGTCGAGCGTGAGCTGCGTGAGCTGACGGCCGACTTCGGGCACCGCCACCACGACCTCGCCGGGACGTGGGACGCGCACTTCGCGCTCGTGCGGCACCGGCTCGCGCACGCCGACGAGCTGCCCGCGCACCGGCGCCGGCTCGTGGGCGCGTACTTCACGCAGGAGTACGCGGTCGAGTCGACCGCGCTGTTCAACCCGTCGATGGTCCCGCACCCGGACCAGAGCGGCCTGCCCGCTGGCGCGACGCGCTTCGTGCTGACACTGCGCGCGCTCGGCGAGGGGCACGTGTCGAGCCTCGAGCTGCGCACCGGCGTGATCGACGCCGCGGGCGTCATCGCGCTCGACGCGACACCGGCGCACACCCGGCAGCCGGTGGTCGCCGAGCCCCGCTACGCGCGCGCCCTGTTCGCCCAGGAGATCGACGAGGACGTCGACGACGACCACGCGAACGCGGACTTCGTGCTCGCCGCGCTCGGCCGCGAGTTCGGCCGCGCGGACCTCGACCGCGCGTACGGCGAGCTGCGCGCGCAGCGGCTCACGCGCGGGTCGGCGTCGCGCACGGTCGAGCGGTTCGAGCGGATCGCCCGACGCAGCTACGACGTGACGTTCCCGCCTGACTCGGCCCTGCCCGAGCGCGTCCTGATGCCACAGACCGCGACCGAGAGCCACGGCATCGAGGACGTCCGCCTGGTGCGCTTCACGGCGCCCGACGGCACCGTCACCTACCTCGGCCCCTACACCGCGTTCGACGGTCACGAGATCGCGATGCAGCTCCTGGCGACGACCGACTTCGCGCACCTGTCGAGCCGGCCGGTCGGCGGACCGGGTGCACGCAACAAGGGCCTGGCCCTGTTCCCGCGGCAGGTGGGCGGCCGGTACGTCGCCCTGTCGCGCGCCGACCGGGAGAGCAACGCGGTCACGACGTCCGACGACCTGCTCCGGTGGGGACCACCCGTCGTCGTGCAGCGCCCCGAGCGCGGCTGGGAGCTGGTGCAGCTCGGCAACTGCGGGCCTCCGGTCGAGACGGAGCACGGCTGGCTCGTGCTCACGCACGGGGTCGGGCCGATGCGCACCTACGGCATCGGCGCACTCCTGCTCGACCTCGACGACCCGACGCGCGTCGTCGGACGGCTCGATCACCCGCTCCTGACGGGCACGGACGACGAGCGCTCCGGCTACGTCCCGAACGTCGTCTACTCGTGCGGCGCGATGCTGCACGGCCGCACGCTCGTCGTGCCGTACGGCAGCAGCGACACCGCCACACGGTTCGCGCTCGTCGACCTCGACCCGCTGCTCGACGCGCTGCGTCCCGCTGCGGCCGCCACCACCCTGCAGGACCCCGCAGCACCGATCGAGGGAGCACCATGACCGTCAGCACCGGACCGCACGCCCGGTTCACCGTCGGGACCGTGCAGGTCAAGCCGTGGGGGCACGAGCACATCTACGCCGAGGGGGAGCACGGCTACGTCGGCAAGCTGCTCGTGGTGCGGGCCGGTGAGCAGCTCAGCCTGCAGTACCACGTCGACAAGGACGAGACGATGGTCGTGGTGTCCGGCGACGCGCTGATCGAGCACGGCGCGGCGGCCGATCTCCTGGTGCCGCAGCAGCTGGGCGCCGGCGACGTCGTCCACCTGCCCGCCGGCGTGCTGCACCGCCTCACCGCGGTGACCGACGTGCTGCTCGCGGAGTCCTCGACCGCGGGCCCGGGGTGGCGCGACGACGTCGTGCGGCTCGCGGACCGGTACGGACGGGCGGACACCTCCCACCCCTGAGGTGCAGGCCCCCGAACCGGGCCAGTTCGCTCGAACGGGCGTACGATGAAAGAAGTCCCGGGATGGCCAGCCCTCAGTCGAGGGCCCGTCTCCTGGCACGTCGAAGGAGGGCGTCATGCCCGTCCAGCGCAACACCCCCACCTCACGCCCCAACTCGTCCCCGCTCGACGTGCCGATGCGCCCGCTGCCGGACGGCTACCGGCCGTCGAAGGTGACGCAAGGGTCGCCCACAGACCGACCGCTGCGCTCGCGGACCGGCGCCGCATGGGTCGGCGTGTGCGTCGGCGTCCTCGTCCTGATCGCCCTGGTGGTGTTCATGATGCAGAACACGACGCCCGTCGAGGTCACGTTCCTCGGGATGTCCGGCTCGGCCCCGCTCTCGCTCGTCCTGCTCATCGCCGGGATCGGCGTCGGCCTGATCGCCCTCGTCATCGGGAGCCTGCGCATCGGCCAGCTGCGCCGCCGCATCCGCACGGACCGGCAGGCCGCGACGGCATCGACCGTCTGAGCCTTGATCGGCGCGCACCCGCGCCGTCCATCTCCAGCTGAACAGAGGTCGCCGCCATGACCACCACCGCCAGCCCCCCGACCGGTCCCGCCGCCGCGAGCGACCTGCATCTGCTCTCCATCCTCGAGACGGGGCTCCCCCTGCAGCTCGGCACGCCCGACGAGCCTGCGGCCTACACGGTCCCGGCCGTGTTCTCCCGGCAGGTCAGTCAGTCCGAGCGGGCCCGTATCGAGGACCCCGCGACGGCCCGTGGCCTGTGCGCGCAGATCGGTGCCCCGACGGACGGCCCCGCGCTGCGGCTCGTCGTCGCCGACCGTCGTCTGCTCATCGAGAACACGACCCTCGCCCAGCTCCGCGACGGCCTCGCTGCGGCGCTGGCCGCGATGCTCCGCGACCTCGCGGGGGACCTGCGGACCCGTGCCTCCGAACGGGCCGTCGCGGCCGAGGCCCTCGCCGTCGACGAGCGTCAGCGGGCCGCCGCGACGCACGCGGCCGTCGAGTCGATCCGGTTCGAGTAGGCCGCCGTGCGCCCGACGAGCCCCAGCGGCGCCGCGACACCCGCGCCGAGCGGGCTGTCACGTGCCGCGACGCAGTCGACGGCCGGCGCGGTCCCGCCCCGTGAGCGGCAGGTCAGCGACTTCACCGCGCTGAGCCGCGCCGTGCACGAGTCCGGACTGATGCGCCGACGCCACGCGTACTACTGGGTGCGCTTCCTGGCGCTGACCGCGCTGCTCGCACTGACGTTCGCCGCGTTCGTCGTCATCGGGCCCTCGTGGTGGCAGCTCGTCGTCGCCGCGGTGCTCGCCGTGCTGCTCGGGCAGGTGATGTTCCTGGGCCACGACGCCGCTCACCGCCAGATCTTCGACTCCGGGCGGTGGAACGACTGGTCGAGCCTGGTCATCGCGAACCTGTACGCCGGGATGAGCTACGGCTGGTGGCAGCACAAGCACTCGCGCCATCACGCGAAGCCGAACCAGATCGGCGCGGACCCGGACATCGCGACGGACGTCATCATCTTCCACACCCAGGACCTGCGCGCCGTCCGCACCGGCCTCAAGGGCTGGCTCACGCAGCGGCAGGGCTGGTTGTTCTTCCCGCTGCTGCTGCTCGAGGGTCTGAACCTGCACGTGTCGGGGGTCAAGACCGTGTTCGGCCGCGGGACCGTCAAGCGCCGCCCGGTCGAGATCGCGTTCATGACGCTGCGGATCGGGGGCTACCTCGGGATCGTGTTCTGGCTGCTGCCCGTGGGGATGGCGTTCGCGTTCCTCGGCGTCCAGCTCGGGCTGTTCGGGGTGTACATGGGCGCGGTCTTCGCGCCCAACCACAAGGGCATGCCGCTGGTCCCGCGGGACGCGCGCCTCGACTTCCTGCGCCGCCAGGTGCTGATGAGCCGCAACGTCCGCGGCGGGCCGACGACCGACCTGTTCATGGGTGGGCTGAACTACCAGATCGAGCACCACCTGTTCCCGAGCATGCCCCGGCCGAACCTGCGGCGCCTGCAGCCGACCGTCCGCGCGTTCTGCGCCGAGCACGGCATCTCCTACGCCGAGACGAGCCTGCCGCGGTCGTGGGGGATCGTCGTGCGACACCTCAACGCCGTGGGGCTGGCCGCGCGTGACCCCTTCCAGTGCCCGCTCGTGGCGCAGTACCGCTGACGCGGCGCGTCAGGCGTCCCACCAGCGCAGCACGCGCAGGGCGCGCAGCGTCACCCAGCGGCTCGGGAACCCCTCGGCCTCGGCCTCCATGTCGAACAGAGTCGGGCCCTGGTGGCAGTTCTCGTAGGGGAACAGGCCGTGCGGGCCGGCCTTGGCGCGCAGCAGCTCGACGGCGTCGCTCAGCCGCGGGTCGCGCCGGCCGGCCAGCCGGAAGTGGTCGAGGCCGCGCAGGACGTCGAAGTACCAGCGCACCGGGTAGGACAGCATCGTCATGCGCGGGTCGACGAGCCCGCCGGTGCTCTTGCGCCGCAGCAGGCCGCGGTCGAGCAGGTACGTCTCCCCGGCAGCCTGTGCGGTGCGGGTGGCCTCCGTGGCGCCGCCCGCCGTCTCCAGCGCGCGCAGTCCTTCGAGCACGCAGATGGTCGAGTGGAACGACGAGACGGCGCTCGCGTCCTGCGCCCAGCAGTTCCACCCGCCGTCGGGCAGCTGTCCGCCGAGCAGGGTGTCGACGATGCGGGACACGGGTTCGCCGAAGTACGCCCCGGCGGTGAGCGCCATCCCGTTGATGCACGGTTCGACCTCCCCGTCGAAGTACGGCGACCCGTCGTACTCCCACCGCACGTGGTCCCGCACCAGGCCCACGGCGCGGCGCGCCTGCGCGCTCGCGGGGTCCAGCCCGAGGTCGACCAGGGACTGCAGGGCGAAGTGGGTGGCCGTCCACGCGTCGAAGAAGGGGCGCGACTCGTCGGCCCAGCCCGGCCGGTACGTGCCGCCGTCCCACCGGCCGTCGTCGGCCTGCTCCGCGAGCAGCTGCGCACCCCACCCCTCGGTGGCGACGCGCGCCCGCTCCGCCGCGACCTCGTCGTCCGGTGCGCCGACGAGGTCGCGCAGGACCTGCCAGCGGATCGCGGGGTCTCCGGAGAGGAGGTACTCGACGACTGCGTCCATGCCGGACGACGCTAGACCCGCGGTCCGACAACGTGAAGAGGCCCGCTGCCGACGCGCGAGGTCGCCGCTGCGCTGTGGGCCGAGCCAGCGGTTGCTCCGGCTCAGACGGGTGTTGGCCTGAGTAGGCGCGGGGTCGCCGCTGCGCTGTGGGCCGAGCCAGCGGTTGCTCCGGCTCAGACGCGTGGTGGCCTGAGTAAGTGCTGGGTCGCGGCGGGCGGGGTGGGGTGGGGGCTAGGGTCGGCGGGATGAGGGGGCGACCGAAGGCGCTGGTGCTGGGCGGCACGACGTTCGTGGGCATCCACCTGGTCACGAGCCTGCTGCAGGACGGCTGGGACGTCACGATGTTCAACCGCGGCCGGTCCAACCCTGACCTGTTCGCCGACGTGACGCACCTGCGCGGCGACCGCAACGGCGACGTGTCAGCGCTCGCGGACGGGCGGTGGGACGTCGTGCACGACCTGTCCTCGTTCCACCCCGACCAGGTCCGCCGCAGCGCCGCGCACCTCGTCGGCCGGTGCGACCACTACGTGCTGGTCTCGACGATCTCGACGTACGCGAACCTCGCGCAGCCCGGCACCACGGAGGACGCGCCGCTGGCCGCGTTCGACGGACCGGTTCCCGACGAGGTCGACGGCGACACCTATGGCGGCCTCAAGGCCCTGTGCGAGAGCGCCGTGGCCGAGCTGTTCGACAGCCGCACGATCGTGCGCCCGACGATCATCGCCGGCCCGCACGACCCGACCGACCGCTTCACCTACTGGGTGCAGCGCCCCAGCACCCCGGGCCCGCACGTCGCGCCGCCGCTCGACTCGCCCGTCCAGTACGTCGACGCGCGTGACCTCGCGGACTGGCTCGTGCGGCTCGGTGCCGGCCGCGTCCCGGGGACGTTCAATGCCGCGACCGTCCCGCTGCCGTTCGGCGACCTCCTGCAGGCCGTCGCCGACGAGACCGGCATCCCGTCGCAGCCCGTCGCGCTGACCGACGAGCAGCGCGAGGCCGAGCAGGTGCGGCCGTGGGTCGACCTGCCGCTGTGGCTCCCGCCGTCCGACGAGAAGATGCGCGGCATGTTCCAGGTCGACACGTCCCGCGCGGTCGCGGCCGGGCTGACCACGCGACCGCTCGGCGAGACGGTGCGCGACACGCTCGCGTGGGCGCGCGAGCGAGGGGGCGACCTGAAGGTCGGCCTCTCGGCCGAGCGCGACGCCGAGCTCGCCGCCCGGTACGCACCCGGTCGGTAGGCACCCGGTCGGTAGGCACCCAGGCGGTCGGCACCCGCACGGCGGGCCCACGGGCGGTCGGCAGCAGGCGCACCACGGACGAGCGCCGGCCGCTCGCCGTGAGGAGCGAGGGGCCGGCGCTCGAGTCGTTCGCCGCGTGAGGCGCGGTCAGTACGTGAAGCGGGCCGCCGTGGTGCGCAGCTCGGTGGACATGTGCGCGAGCTCGTCGATCGCACGGCCCATCTGGGTCACGACGTCGGAGTTCTGCGCGGTGGCCGTCGCGACGCCCGTGATGTTCGTGGCGATCTCGCCCGAGCCCGTCGCGGCCTCGCCGACGCCGCGCGACATCTCGTTCGTGGTGGCGGTCTGCTCCTCGACCGCCGAGGCGATCGTCAGCTGGTAGTCGTTGATCGAGGCGATGATCGTCTCGATCTCACCGATCGCCCCGACCGCACCCGTGGTGTCGGACTGGATCGCCTCGACCCGACGCGCGATGTCCTCGGTCGCCTTGGCCGTCTCGTTCGCGAGCTCCTTGACCTCACCGGCCACGACCGCGAAG
>PJUL01000068.1_pt1 | contig 139718 bp, 134 predicted proteins | sample 1512221 | NCBI WGS metagenome assembly PJUL01 (sample SAMN08177667, study PRJNA422409) | Feces metagenome, whole genome shotgun sequencing project.
TCCCAGCGACTCCAGCAACTTGCGATCCAGCATCTCCCTGCACTCCTGATGGCAAATACCTGCCGTCAAGAATACGAAAACTTGCTAAACCCCTCCACGCTATTGCGCGATGAACCTTTTTTTGGCTGTTCCAAAATAAAGCCATCGTGTGGAACGTAGGATGGGTGGAGCGCGAGACCCTCTGCAAAAAAATGCCGCCCTCCAACGCGCGTAACCCATGCTGTGGAAAAATACCGCCCTCCAACGCGCGAAACCCATGCTGCTGTGGAGGACTGTTTGCAGGCCCCGTCATCAACCACCGTCTGCTCACAACAGCATGGGTTTCGCGCGCTGGAGGGCGGTGCTCTAGCTTAAGAACTCTCGCGCTCCACCCATCCTACAGCTCGACCTGCATCCCCATCTCGACGCCCCCAAAATAACGCCATCTCGCGGCGGCGGCAGGCAGGACGTAGGATGGGTGGAGCGCGAGATCCTCTGCAAAAAAATACCGCCCTCCAGCGCGCGTAACCCATGCTGCCGTGGAAGACGATTTTCAGTCCGTCACCACCCACCGTCTGCTCACAACAGCATGGGTTTCGCGCGCTGGAGGGCGGTGTTCTAGCTTAAGAACTCTCGCGCTCCACCCATCCTACAGCTCGACCTGCATCCCCATCTCGACGCCCCCAAAATAACGCCATCTCGCGGCGGCGGCAGGCAGGACGTAGGATGGGTGAAGCGCGAGACCCTCTGCAAAAAAATACCGCCCTCCAGCGCGCGCAACCCATGCTGCTGTGGAAAAACGCCGCCCTCCAACGCGCGCAACCCATGCTGCCGTGGAAAAACACCGCCCTCCAGCACGCGCAACCCATGCTGCCGTGGAAGACGATTTGCAGGCCGTCACCGACCACCGTCTGCTCGCAACAGCATGGGTTTCGCGCGCTGGAGGGCGGTGTTCTAGCTTAAGAACTCTCGCGCTCCACCCATCCTACAGCTCGACCTGCATCCCCATCTCGACGACCCGGTTCGCTGGAATCTTGAAGAACTTGGTGCTGCGGGTCGAATTGCGCGCCATGAAGGAGAATACCGCGCGGCGCCAGCGCCACAGCGCCGGCTTCTTCGCCGCCACCACCGTCTGGCGCGACAGGAAGTAGGACGTGCGCATCGGCTCCAGGTCGATTTCCGGATAGGCCTCGGCCACCAGGCGCAAGGCTTCCGGCACGTCGGGGTCTTCCTTGAAGCCGTAGTTGATCGTGGCCTGCCAGCTCGACGCGCTGATCTTCTGCACGGTGAAGCGTTCCTCCGGCGACACGTAGGGCACGTCCGCCACCAGGATGGTCAGGAACAGCACGTGATCGTGCAGCACCTTGTTGTGCTTCAGGTTGTGCAGCAACGCCGGCGGCACGTTGCCGGAATTCATCGTCATAAAAATGGCCGTGCCCGGCACGCGGGAAGGCGGATATTCCTCCAGCTGCGCCATGAATTCCTTGAGCGGCTGGCGGTCGCGCTGCTGCATCTCCGACAGCAGCCGGCGGCCGCGCCGCCACGTCATCATCAGCGTGAACACCACGATCGCTACCAGCAGCGGCAGCCAGCCGCCTTCGTGGATCTTGAACACGTTGGCCGAGAACAGCAGCACGTCGAACATCAGCAGCAGGCCCAGCGCCAGGAGCCACATCATCCGCTTCACGCCCGTGCTGCCTCGCGGCAGCACCGCGAACGCCAGCACCGAAGTGGTCAGCATCGTGCCGGTGACGGCGAAGCCGTAGGCGGCGGCCAGGTTGTCGGAATTGCGGAACAGCAGCACCAGGACCAGCACCGCGCACAGCAGCAGCGCGTTGACCTGCGGCAGGTAGATCTGCCCCTTCTCGATCGCCGAGGTATGCAGGATTTGCATGCGCGGCCAGAAACCCAGCTGCACCGCCTGCCGGGTCACCGAATACGCCCCGGAAATCACCGCCTGCGACGCCACGATGGTCGCGATCGTGGCCAGCGCCACCAGGGGCGCCAGCCCCCATTCGGGCGCCATCATGAAGAACGGATTGCGGATGGCCTCCGGCTCGCGCAGCAGGAGCGCGCCCTGGCCGAAGTAGCACAGCGTCAGGGCCGGCAGCACCATGCTGAACCAGGCGCGACGGATCGCCGGACGGCCGAAGTGGCCCATGTCCGCGTACAGCGCCTCGGCGCCCGTCAGGGCCAGCACCACGGCGCCCAGCAGCACGAAGCTGATCCAGGGGAACTCGACGATGAAGCGCAGCCCCCACATGGGATTCAGCGCGGCCAACACTTCCGGCGTCTGCCAGATCTGCCAGCCGCCGAGGGCGGCCAGGGTGCCGAACCAGACCAGCATCACCGGGCCGAACAACTTGCCCATGGCGCCGGTGCCGTGCGACTGGATCACGAACAGCGCCACCAGCACCACCAGCGCGATCGGCACGACCCAGTTGTCGAGCTGGTGCGACACGATGCCGATCCCCTCCAGCGCCGACAGCACGGAAATCGCCGGGGTGATCATGCTGTCGCCGTAGAACAGCGCGGCGCCGAAAATCCCCAGCACGATCAGCACCCAGCGCAGCTTGCCCTCGCGGGCGCGCACCGCCAGTTCCAGCAGCGCCAGCGTGCCGCCTTCGCCGCGGTTGTCGGCGCGCAGCACCAGGGTCACGTATTTGAACGACACCACCACCATCAGCATCCAGAACAGGATGGACAGCACGCCCAGCAGGTGCGGCGGCTCCAGGTCCGTATGCACGCTCAGCCCCGTGAGACAGGCCCGCAAGGTATACAGGGGACTGGTGCCGATGTCGCCGTACACCACGCCCAGCGCCCCCAGGATCAGCGCCGCCCGCGACGATGGCGCATGCGCCCCCCCTGCGTGCGCGCCGCTCGGGGAAGGAGCGCCGACGGTATCCTGGCTCATGATGTGGGTTCTTGACGAGTGAGTTGGGCCCCTTTGCGGGGGCCGGGAAACACGACGGACAGCCGCGTGCCGGAAAAGTCGGGGCGGCTGGTGAGCTTCCACCAGGCGCCGTGCGCGTGCGCGATCTCGCGCACGATGGCCAGGCCCAGGCCCGAGCCCCCGGCCGTGGCGGTCGGCGACCGGTAGAACGCCTCGAATACGCGGTCGCGCTCCTCGGGCGGGATGCCGGGGCCGTCGTCCTCGACGGTCAGCGACGGCGGATTGGCGCCCACGATCAGCGTGATGCGGCCGGTGGCGTTGCCGTAGCGCAGGGCGTTGTCGATCAGGTTGCCCAGCAGTTCGGCCAGCAGCAAGGGATCGGCGTCGATCCAGATGGGCGCGTCGGGCGCCACCAGGTCGAGTTCGTAGCGCGCCTCGCGCACGCGGGGAAACCATTCGGCGCCGTGCGCCCGCACCCATTCGCACAGGTCGATGCGCACGAAACTGTCTTGCGGGCGGGCGTTGGGATCGGCCCGGGCCAGCACCAGCAGCTGCTGGCCCAGCCGGATCATGCGGTCGCTGACGGCCTTGATGCGTTCCGCCCTGGCCCGCACGTCGTCGGGCAGGGGCCGGGCCAGCATCAGCTCGGATTCCAGCCGCAGCCCGGACAAGGGGGTGCGCAGCTGGTGCGCCGCGTGGCCGATGAAGCGCCGCTGCGCCGCCAGCGAGGCGTCCAGGCGCAGCAGCAGGTCATTGGTGTGGGTGACCAGGGGCTCGATCTCCACCGGCACCCCCGCCACTTCCAGCGGCTGCATATCGTCGATGGAACGCTGCCGGATCTCCTCGGACAGGTGGTTCACCGACCGCAGGCCCGAGCGCACGCCCTGCACCACCACCCAGGTGAACAGCGCGATCAGCGCGACCTGCCCCACCACCATCAGCCAGAAGAAATCTTCCAGCATCCAGAGCGACATGTCGATCTTGTGCGTGATGACCCAGGTTGCCGCCAGGTCCAGCAGGACGAGCAGCAGGATGGGCGGCATCAGCCGGATGACCAGATGCCGCGCGAGCGAACGGGAGGGAAGTAATGGGCGCGAGGCCGGGGGGGCGTTGGGAGTGCGTTCCTGCGTCATGACGCGATGCCTTGCTTAGGCGGTTGGATGCGCTCGGCCGGCATATGACGGCCGCCGCCTGGCCGCGGGGCTCTCAGGCCGCTTCGACATCCAGCATGTAGCCGAAGCCGCGCACCGTCTGGATGCTGGCGCCCGTGCCTTCCAGGCGCTTGCGCAAGCGGTACACGTAGACTTCGACGGCGTTTTCGCTGAAATCGGCGTCCCAGGCGGAAAGCGAGTTCACGATCTGGCGCTTGGTCACGACACGGCCGACGCGGGCCATGAGCATTTCCAGCACGGAGAGTTCACGCACCGACAGCGACAGGCGCTGGCCGTTGGCGCGGACTTCGCGGCCGACGGTGTCGAACACCAGCGGGCCGACCTCGATCAGGGGTTGCGCCTGGCCGGCGCGGCGCCGGCCGAAGGCGCGCACGCGCGCCGCCAGCTCGGGCAGTTCGAAAGGCTTGGTTACGTAATCGTCCGCCCCGGCGTCCAGGCCGGCGACGCGATCCTCGATGCCGTCGCGGGCGGTGAGGATCAGCACGGGCACCTGGTTGCCGTCCTGGCGCAGCTGCCGCAGCACGTCCAGCCCGCTCATCCCCGGGAGGTTGAGGTCGAGCAGCATGAGGTCGTACGGCTGGCCCGCCAGGGCGCCCAGGACACGGTCGCCATCGGTCAGCCAGTCGACCGCATAACCCTGGTCGGCCAGGAATTCCTGGAGCGCATGGCCCAGGGTGGTGTCGTCTTCGATTACCAGAACTCGCATGCCGCGATTCTAGCGCGATCCCGGCCGGATGGGGGCGCGAAGTGCGCCCCCGGGCCGGAATTCGTTCAGCGCGCGGACGGCGCCGGGGCAGCCCCGGCCGCGGCAGGGGCCGCCTCGCCCGCGGGCGCGCCGCCCGAAGGCGGGGTGGTGACGAACCCGATGCGCGTCATGCCCGAGCGGCGCGCCGAGGCCATGACCTTGGCCAGCGTCTCGTAGCGGGTGTTCTGGTCGGCGCGGATGCGGATCTCGGGTTGCGGCTTGGTGCCGGCGATCGATTTGAAGCGATTGGGCAGGTCGTCGATATTGACCGGCTTTTCATCCCAGAACAGCGCGCCGCTGGCGTCGATGGCCAGGTCGATCGTCTTGGGCTCTTCCTCGATCTGCTCGGCGGCCACCTGGGGCATGTTGATCTTGATCGAGTGCGCGAGCAAGGGCGCGGTGATGATGAAGATCACCAGCAGCACCAGCATCACGTCGATCAGGGGCACCATGTTGATCTCGGAAACCGCATGGCTCCCGGATCCTTTTCCCTCGAAGCTGCCAAAGGCCATTATTCGCTCCCGCGTTGAGCCGCCGCGCCGTTGCCGTGCTGGCGGCGCAGGGCGCGCACCTTGCCGTCGGACAGCGCAACTTGCTGGCCGGTGGTCAGGAACGCGAACAGGTCATGCGCGAAGGCGTCCAGGCGCGACAGGAACACGCGGTTGTTGCGCACGAACGTGTTGTACGCCAGCACCGCCGGGATGGCAACGGCCAGGCCCAGGCCCGTCATGATCAGCGCCTCGCCGACGGGGCCGGCGATGCGGTTGATGGTCACGCCGTCGGACAGGCCGATGCCGACCAGGGCGTGGTACACGCCCCAGACGGTGCCGAACAGGCCCACGAAAGGCGCCGTCGACCCCACCGAGGCCAGCACGGTCAGGCCGTTTTCCAGCTTGGCGGTTTCTTCGTCGATGACCTTGCGCATGGTGCGGGTGACGAAGTCGGAGTTGCTGCCGGACTCTTCCAGCTTGGTCGCGCCGAACTTGTTGTGATGCGCCTGGGCATGCATGGCATGGCTGGCCAGGTGCGAGAACGGATCGCGCGCGCCGTGGGTCACGATTTCGTTCTCGACCTGTTCGAGCGAGCTGGCGTTCCAGAACTTGTTCAGGAAGTCGGCGGAGCGCTTGCGCATGCTGACGTTGCTGGCGGCCTTGACCAGGATCAGGTACCAGGTCACCAGCGACATCAGGATCAGGATGATGAACAGGCTCTTGCCGACGAAGTCGCTCTGCGCGACGAAGTGCAGGAAGCCCATGTCGGGCGTGGCGATGGGCGCAGGCGCCGCGGGCAGCGCGGCGGCCGCGCCGTGCAGCGCGTCGGCCGATTGCTGGAGCGCGCCGGCGGCCTGTTGGGCCGCCTCGCCGACCGCCGAGGCGGCTTGGGGGGCCGCGGGCGCGGCCGCGGCGGCGGCCGGCGCGGCGGCAGCCGGCGCGGCCGGGCTGGTAGTCGCCTGCGCCACCAGGGTGGCGCTATGCAGTGCGTTGGACATCTCAGTTCCTCATGACGAAATCGAACGGAATTTTGGCTTTGGCGGGATAGGCCACGCCATTACGGGTATAAGGCTTGAAACGACCCTTGCGGGCGGCGGCCAGCGCCGACTCGTCCAGGCGCGGGAAGCCCGAGGACGCATCGATGGTTGCGCGCTCGACCAGGCCCTGGGTATTGATTTCCACCAGCACCACCACCCTGCCCTCTTCACGCATGCGGCGCGAAGCCATAGGGTAATTCGGCATCGGGCGCGCGCCCTGGAATTCGATGCTGGACACCAGCACCGGCTGATCCGGCGGCGGCCCCTGCTGCGGGCCTTGCGGCGCCTGCGTGCCTTCCGGCGCGCCGCTGGGCGGGGTCTGCTGGGGCGGCGTTTCCGGCTTCACCTCCTGCTTGACCTCTTGCTTCGGCTGGGGCTTGGGCTTGGGTTTCGGCTTGGGTTTGGGCTTGGGCGCCGGCATGGGCGGCTTTTCAACCACCGGCTCGGGTTCGGGCTCGGGTTCCGGCTCGGGCTTGAGTTCAGGTTCCGGCTCGGGTTCGGGCTCGATCTCGGGTTGCGGTTCGGGCGGAGGTTCCGTGACCGGCTGCGGCACTTCGGGAGTGGGCTCGGCCTTGGCGATCTGGGGGACGGGCGCATCCACCACGCTCACCATGATGGCCTCGGGCTCTTCGAGCTCGGGACGATTCTCGGGCGCCATGAAAATGGCGCCGATCACTGCCGCATGAATCGCGAGGACCGCCAGGCCAGCGCCTGCGCGTATACCGAATGAAGACCGCGAAGAAGAATTCCAACCGCGTTGAAGACTAGGCATGAATCAGCCAGGGAGCATTGACTTATCCGGCCCGCTGGTAGGAAGGCGCGCACGCGAAGGCGGCGCCGGCTGGCCGGTACAAGCCAATAATAATATCTTAAATGCGAATGATTCGCACGTCCTATTTCGTCTGAAACAGCGTAACACTGCTGATCGAGGTCAAACGGAATGCAAAACAAAAAACCCGCCACGGCGACGTGTGCGGGTTTTTTGCGGAGTGCGGTCGGGATGTTGCCAGCCCATGGGCGGATCGCCTTGCCGGGGCCTGGGCCGGCGCTTTGAAGCAGGCCTGGCCGCCGCGGTGCTTTTGGTGGGTGCTACAGGGGTCGAACCTGTGACCTACGCCTTGTAAGGGCGCCGCTCTACCAACTGAGCTAAGCACCCTTTCTGATGCAGCCTCAAGACGAAATTCGCAAAAAATCCGTACAAGCAACTGCCAACCGGGGCACTCAAAAGCAATACGCGGGCCGGAGTATACCGGACCGCGCACTCATCGGCAAATCGCTAGGCGGAAACGCCCCGCGACCTGCCCGCCGCCCATTAGTTGACGGCGTCCTTCAGGGCCTTGCCCGGACGGAACTTCGGCACCTTGGCCTTCTTGATCTTGATGGTTTCGCCCGTGCGCGGGTTGCGGCCGGTGCGAGCGGCGCGAGCCGACACGGCAAACGTGCCAAAGCCAACCAACGTAACCGTACCGCCCTTCTTCAGGGTGGTCTTGACGGCACCGATCAGGGCGTCGAGCGAACGGCCGGCAGCAGCCTTGGAGATGTCGGCCTTGCTGGCGATGTGATCGATGAGTTCGGTTTTGTTCATGCAGGTGTACCCCTCACAAGGTGTGGAGTCTGCCGGAGGTGCAGTCCATGGCCGTCATGATTGGACGCCACGAAAGACGCAAGACCCGACAAACGACGAACAGACAGTGGATAAACTTTTTTCTTGCGCTGCAAAGCACAACTTTTAAACTGCTGCGCCGCTTAGGATCCGATGGCTAAAAGCCTTCAAATCGTCAGCGACGCAGACGTGTATTAGGCCCTGGCGTGGCGCGGCTGTCAAGCGAAAACCTCACCATAACCCGCGCCAATACTAGCTTTTAGCCGTTTTCGCAATAAACAGAAACGCGCAATTCGGTGTTTGCGCGACACTGCGTTACCGCGCATCAAGCTTGCTTCAGACGTCCGCCCATCGACGCAGCAAATTGTGGTAAATCCCGGTCAGCTGCACGATGGAGGGATGCCCCGCCGCATCCTGGTTCAAGCGCTGGATGGCCACGTCCATGTCCAGGAGCAGGGCGCGCTGGCTGTCTTCGCGGACCAGGCTCTGCATCCAGAAGAAGGACGACACGCGCGCGCCGCGCGTGACCGGATTCACCTTGTGCAGACTGGTTCCGGGATACAGCACCATGTGCCCCGCCGGCAGCTTCACCGCGCGCGGGCCGTAGGTATCGTCGATGACGAGCTCGCCGCCGTCGTAGGAATCCGGCTCGGAGAAGAACAGCGTGGCCGACAGGTCCGTGCGCACGCGCTCGGCCGTGCCGGTGATGCCGCGCACGGCGTTGTCGACGTGATAGCCGAAGGCCTCGCCGCCTTCATAGCGGTTGAACAGCGGCGGAAAGATCTTGCGCGGCAGCGCCGCCGACATGAACAGGTTGTTGCCCGCCAGGCGCTGCAGGATCAGGTTGCCCAGTTCCTGCGCCAGCGGATGCTGCTCGGGCAGTTGGCGGTTGCGCTTCACCTCGGCCGACTGGTAGCCGGCCGTCACCTTGCCGTCCACCCAATCGGCGGCGTCCAGGCGGCGCCGGATGTCCGCGGCTTCTTCCGGCGTGAAAATCTCTGCTATCTGTATCAGCATGGGTCCAGCCCCGTTTGCGTTCTCGGGCGCGCAGCCGCAAGGCGCGCGCGTGCCGCATTATCCCTTCAGGCAGCCGTTGAGCGCCTGATCGAAATCAAACAGCAGATCGGCCTCGTCCTCGATGCCCACCGACACGCGGATCAGGCTGTCGGCGATGCCCATCTGCTGGCGGCGCTCGGCGCCCATCTCGTAATAGATGGTGTGCGCGGCAGGCAGCGCCAGGCTGCGGGTGTCGCCCAGGTGGGTCGCCATCAGGACGATGCGCAGGCGGTTCAGGAAGTCGAAGCAGTCCACGCCGTCGGCCAGCTCCACGCCCAGCAGGCCGCCGAAGCGCGAACCGAACAGCGCCGCGGCGCGCGCGTGCTGCGGATGGCTGGCCAGGCCGGGGTAATGCACCTTGGCCACGCCGGGGTGCCCTTCCAGGAAGCGCGCCAGCGCCAGCGCGTTGGCGCTGTGCTTGGCCATGCGCAGGGCCAGCGTCTCGGCGCCCACCGCGATGCGGTGCGCCGGTTCGGCCGCCAGCGTGCCGCCCATGTCGCGCAGGCCCTTCTTCTTGATCTGCGTCAGCCCCCAGGCGGTGGGCGCTCCCTTGCGGTAGGCCTCGTAGATATTCTCGTAGCCCGACCAGTCGTACAGGCCGGTGTCCGTCACCGCGCCGCCCAGCGCGTTGCCGTGGCCGCCGATGTACTTGGACAGCGAATTCATCACCAGCGAGGCGCCCACCGAGGCGGGCCGGAACATCCAGGGCGAGGTCAGCGTGTTGTCCACGACGTAGACCAGCCCCTTCTCGCGGCAGATCTCGCCGATCACGGCCAGGTCGGCCACCTGCGTGCCCGGGTTGGCGATGGTTTCGGTGAAGACCATGCGCGTGTTCGGCTGGATCGCCGCGCGCACCTGCGAGGAGTCGGTCGCGTCGACGAAGGTGATCTCCACGCCCAGTTCCTGCAGCGTGCCGAAGAGGCTGTTCGTATTGCCGAACACGAACTGGCTCGACACCAGGTGGTCGCCGCGGCGCAGCAGCGTGGTGAAGATGGCGGCCAGCGCGGCCATGCCGGTGGCGAAGGTGACGCTGCCCTTGCCGGCCTCCATCTGGCTGATCTTGGCTTCCAGCGCCGTGGTGGTGGGCGTGCCCTGGCGCGCGTACGTGAAGCCCGCCTTGCCCTGGAACACCGCCGCGAGTTCGCGCGCGTCGTCGTATGCGAACTCCGACGACGGATGCATGGGCTTGTGCACCGCTCCGTGCTCGACGGATTGCTTGCGGTCGGAATGGAGGATCGTGGTGGTAAAGCCGTTCTCGTGCATGATGGGGGACGCGATAGGAAGGTGTTCGACTGACTGGATGGGCGTAGCGGACGGATCAGGCGCGGCGCTGGCGCACGGTTTCGTAGAGGCAGACGGCGCTGGCCACGCTGACGTTCAGGCTTTCCACCGAACCCAGCATCGGGATGTGGACCAGCTGGTCGCAGGTTTCGCGCGTCAGGCGGCGCATGCCCTCGCCTTCGGCGCCCATGACCCAGGCCATCGGCTGGCGCGCATCGATCTGGTGCATGCTCTCGCCGGCCTGGTCATCGGTGCCGACGAGCCAGACGCCGCGGTCCTTCAGGGAGCGCATGGTGCGCGCCAGGTTGGTCACCATCAGATAGGGCACCGTGTCGGCCGCCCCGCAAGCCACGCGCTGCACTGTGGCGTTCAGGCCGACGGCGCGGTCGCGCGGGGCGATGACCGCGTGCACGCCGGCGGCGTCGGCGGTGCGCAGGCAGGCGCCCAGATTGTGCGGATCGGTCACGCCGTCGAGGATCAGCAGCAGCGGCGGGCCCTCGATCACGTCGAGCACCTCGTCCACGTCCACCGCCAGCTGGCGCTCATCGGCCAGCGCCACGACGCCTTGGTGGCGGGTGCCGCGGGCCAGGCCGTCCAGGCGCTCCATCGGCACCGGATGCAGGCGGCAGCCCGCTTTCTCGGCCTGCTCGATGAACGTCTGCATCCGCTTGTCGCGGCGCGACGCCTCTACATAGATTTCCTTGATCGATTCGGGCGCGTGGCGCAGCCGCGCGACAACCGCGTGAAACCCGGCCAGAACTTGGGTCGACGCCATAAATGCAATACCTTTAGATAAACGAATACCCGCCCCAGAGCGGGGCGGGCCACCGGACGAGGCCGGCCATAAACGCAATGTTACCCCTTATGGCCCGCCGTATGGCTCGCCGTATGGCTCGCCGCCAGACGACGGCGGAGCCATGAACCGGCCTCAATGGCGCTTGTGCGCGGCCTTCTTGGCGGGCGCCGCCCGCTTCGATGCCTTGGGCGCCCTGGGCGGCTTGCTGGCCTTCTTGGCCTCGGCGCGCCGCTCCTTGGCGGTCTGCCCCTTCAGGGCGGCCGGCTTGGGCGAGGCCGCCTTCTTCACGCGGCGCGACGGCTCGTCCGGCCCGCGGGCCGCCGCCTTGCGCAACGCGTCGAAGCTCGTGCCCTGCACCAGGCGGAATTCGATGCGGCGGGCTTCCAGATCCACGCGCGACACCTGCACCTGCACCTTGTCGGTCAGGCGGTAGCGCATGCCGGTGCGCTCGCCGCGCAGCTCGTGCAGGGCGTCGTTGAACTGGAAGTACTCGCCGCCCAGCTCCGACACGTGCACCAGGCCTTCGACGTGCAGGGTATCCAGCGTGACGAAGACGCCGAAGCTGGCCACGCCGGTGACGGTGCCGCTGAAATCCTCGCCCACGCGCTCCTTGACGAACCAGCACTTGAGCCAGGCTTCGACGTCGCGCGAGGCTTCGTCGGCGCGGCGCTCGCTGGCCGACAGGACCAGGCCCATCTTTTCCCAGATGGCATGCTCGTGTTCGCGCTGCGTGCGGCCGATGACGACCGGGTGGTCGTCCAGGCTGGGCACATAGCGCTGGCCGGCCAGCAGGGCCTTGATCACCCGGTGCGTCAGCAGGTCGGGATAGCGGCGGATCGGCGACGTGAAGTGGCTGTAGCCCGGATAGGCCAGGCCGAAGTGGCCCATGTTGTCGGGACTGTAGACGGCCTGCTGCATGGAGCGCAGGCACATGGTCTGCAACAGCTGGTAGTCGGGGCGCCCGCGCACCGATTCCAGGAAATCGCCGTAGTCCTTCGCGGTGGGGGTATCGCCCCCGCCCAGCGACAGGCCCATCGTGCGCAGGAATTCGCGCAGCGACTGCAGGCGTTCCGGCGTGGGGCCTTCGTGGATGCGATACAGGCCCGGATGCTTGCTGCGGGTCATGAAGTCGGCCGCGCAGGTGTTGGCGGCCAGCATGCACTCTTCGATCAGCTTGTGCGCGTCGTTGCGCACGGACGGCACGATCTGCTCGATGCGGCCGAGCTCGTTGCACACGATCTTGGTTTCGACGGTGTCGAAGTCGATCGCGCCGCGCTTCTTGCGCCCCTGCGAGAGCAATTGGAAAAGCTCGTACAGGTGCTGGACCTGCGGCATGACGCTGCGCATGGCGTGCGCGGCCGGGCCGCCGGGCTGCTGCAGGGCCGCCCAGATATTCGTATAGGTGGTGCGCGCATGCGAATGCATGACGGCGTTGTAGAACTGATAGGCCGTGACCGTGCCGGCCTTGGCGCCGCTGGCGGGAATGACCATGTCGCAGACCAGCACCAGGCGGTCGACGTCGGGGTTCAGCGAACACAGGCCGTTGGACAGGGATTCCGGCAGCATCGGAATGACGCGGCGCGGGAAATACACGCTGGTGCCGCGCTCCACGGCGTCGTCGTCGAGCGCGTCGCCCGGGCGCACGTAATGGCTCACGTCGGCGATGGCCACCAGCAGGCGCCAGCCGGGGCGCTTGCGCTGGCCCGTGCCCAGTTCCACCGGCTCGCAATAGACCGCGTCGTCGAAGTCGCGCGCATCCTCGCCGTCGATGGTGATGAGCGGCACGTCGCGCAGATCGACGCGGTCCTTGAGATCGCCCTTGCGGACCACGTCGGGCAGGCGCGCGGCCTGCTTGCGCGCGGCTTCCGAGAATTCGACGGGCACGTCGAACTTGCGCACCGCGATCTCGATTTCCATGCCGGGATCGTCGATCTCGCCCAGCACCTCGGCCACGCGGCCCAGCGGCTGCGTGTGGCGGGTCGGCTGCTCCATGATCTCGACCGCGACCACCTGCCCGTGCTGGGCGCCGTTGGTGTCGCTGGGCGGGATCAGGATGTCGTGCTTGATGCGTTGATCTTCTGGTACGACGATGGACAGCCCGTGCTCGTGCAGGAAGCGCCCCACCAGCTTGTTGGTGCGGCGTTCGATGACTTCGACGATGGTGCCTTCCGGCTTGCCGCGGTATTCGCCCGTGGGCTTGACCAGCACGCGGTCGCCGTGCAGCACCTTGAGCATTTCGCGCGGCGACAGGAACAGGTCGGGGCCGCCGTCGTCGCGCAACAGGAAGCCGAAGCCGTCGCGATGCCCCAGCACCTTGCCGGCGACGAAGTCCAATTTGGTGGCCAGCAGCAACACGCCCTTGCGGTTGGGCATCAATTGCCCGTCGCGTTCCATCGCGCCCAGCCGGCGCTCGAACCCCACCATCGTTGCGGGGCGCTCGATGCCCATGCGCTCGGCCAGCTCCACCGGAGACAGCGGCGAGCCCGCGGCACGCAGCGCTTTCAGGATGGCTTCACGAGACGGGACATCGGGATCGAAGTCCGGCGGCGCTTCGGGCAAGGGTGTTGATCTGTTGTTATTCGATTCGTTATTCGATCGTTTTGCCAAAGCTAAAATTTCCGTATATAATGCGCAGCTTCTGTGGTTCGCCCAAGGCTGAACACTGAAGCAGAAAATGGTCAGTAGGGTTGGAGTTTTGCATACCCAGAGGGTTTTTGTTAACCGGTTTTGTTAACCGCTAACGTTAACCGCTCCGGGAGGTAAACCCAGCTGCGCTTGGTTAAGCAGCCGAATTCAAAAACTGGGTTCATTGTAAAACCAACTTCGCCTGGAAAGCATGTTTTAGTTAATGTGTTTTAACTAAACCGATGCAATCAGGGCGGCAGCGTATCACATCCTTCTGACAGTATCTCTCAGTGCCCAGGTGGCGGAATTGGTAGACGCGCATGGTTCAGGTCCATGTGCCGCAAGGTGTGGAGGTTCGAGTCCTCTCCTGGGCACCACGGAATTCCGGTCGAGACATCACATGATGTCTTGATAAGTAAAAGCTGAAGAGCCCCGAAAATCGCAAGATTTTCGGGGCTTTTGCTTTTCGGCGCCCTCGCCCTATCGCCGCTTCACGCCGGCGCCCCTCATCGCCACGGCACCTTCCGGTTCAGGTGGTGGCGCGCATACAGATCCGTGCCCATGCCCGCGATCTGCCCGTCGATCAAGGCCTCGAACGGTTGCAGCAGCGCATCGAAATTGCGCGGCGCCTCGATGGCGTTCAAAGCGTGCGTCACCGCCTCGATCGTGGACAGCGCGCCCGGTATGTCGGCATGACGCACGCGGTAGCGCGTGGACAACCCGGCGGGCAGCATCACGCGCGGCAAGGCGGCAAGCGCGGGATTGATGTGCAGCAGCTTGCGCGCATGCCCCCAGGTTCCATCCGGCACGATCAGTTGTACGGGCATGCCCAGGTCCCGCCCGTAGCCGGGCGACAGCACCTCGGCATCCTCGCCCGGAAATAGCAGGCGCGGCGCGTGACCGGGCGCCGACCAGTCCGCTTCCGCGAAACGCTCGCCCACCACGCGGCGCGCGCCGGCCAGCCCCAGCACGGCCAGGCGCGCCGTATTCAAGGCATGGCGCGCCTCGCTCGGATGCTGGAGCACCACGACGCGGGTACGGCAGGACAGCGAGGGGATCAGCGCGCACAGGCAGTGCGATCGAGGGCGCAGACAGCGCGTGCAAAGGGAGCGGGACATGGGGCGACACTATATCGAAAGTCGCAAACGACCCTCGCGCCAAAAAAAAACCAAAAAAAAGTGAAAAAAACGCCACACGACTTGCACACCTCTAAAAAAGTGTGCATAATCTCATTCCTCTGCTGCTGAACAAGAAACGACGCGAAAGCGAAGCGACAAGTGAAGCGACAGCGCCCAGGTGGCGGAATTGGTAGACGCGCATGGTTCAGGTCCATGTGCCGCAAGGTGTGGAGGTTCGAGTCCTCTCCTGGGCACCAATTATTACATCACGAGGTACCTGCGTGATGCGCCAAAAAAACCCCGAACGCGTAAGCGTCCGGGGTTTTTTCTTTGTCTCGCGCTTTTTGCCGGGCCCGCGGGCCCGGCAGCCGCGCCCTACTTCAGCGTGCGCGTCATCACGACGTGCGGAATGCCGGCCTCGACGAACTCGTCGCCTTCCACCGTGAATCCGTGCGCCTTGTAGAAACCCGCCGCATGCGTCTGCGCGTGCAGCACCAGCATGCGATGGCCGTCGCCATGCCCCTGTTCGATCAGCGCATCCAGCAACTGGCCGCCCACGCCCATCCCGCGGGCGCGCTTGTGGACCGCCATCCGGCCGATATGGCCATCGGGCAACAGCCGCCCCGTTCCCATCGGCGCGCCGTCGGGCCCGTAGGCCACGGCGTGCACCGACACCGCGTCGTCGTCGTCCAGCTCGACTTCGGGCGGCACCTTCTGTTCGACCACGAACACCTCGTGGCGCACCGAATAGGCGTCGTCGCGCAAGCGATCCCAGGTTCCCAGGGCGATACGCACCGTGGCTTGTTTATTGGTCGACATGTCCATCCCTCGCGTGCAGCAAATGAATAAAAGAATCCTACGCCGCATTTTCGCAGGGATGAAGGCGACCCAAAAGGGGGTACGATCGCGGCTAGGGCCTGTTAACACTAAAAGGAGCCTCGCATGAGTACCCCAATGGGCGGCTATCAAGGCGCGAAGCGCAGTCGTGGCGGGACCACGGCGAGCATTCGCAACGCAGAGAGCCGCCCATTGGGGTACTCACCCTTCGGGCAGGCCCGTAATCGGGCGCCTGGCGTCGTTGCAGCCACTTTGCGTGGCACAGCCACGCGGCAGTGTCTGCGCCTAGCCAAGCCCCCGATTACGGGCCTGTGCGAGGCTCCTTTTAGTGTTAACAGGCCCTAGTCCAAGCCGACCCTGTCCCGACATGCCGCCTGCCGCTCCCCCCGCGTGGCTGAAAGCCGCGCCCGCGCTTTTCCTGCTTCTCTGGTCCAGTGGTTTCGTCGTGCTCAAGGTCGGGCTGGCCTACGCCGACCCCATGACGTTCCTGGCCTTGCGCTATGCCTGCGTGGTGGTGCTGCTGACGCCCGTGCTCCTGCTGCTGCGTCCGCCGATGCCGCGCGGCGCGGCCGCCTGGGGCCACCTGGCCATGGTCGGCCTGCTGTTGCAGGCAGGCTACTTCTGCTTCACCTACCTGTCGCTCAAGCAAGGCATGTCGGCCGGCGGCATTGCGCTGATCACCTCGCTGCAACCCATCCTGATCGGACTGCTGGCCCCGGCGATCGCGCACGAGCAGGTCGATGCCCGGCGCTGGGCTGGCCTGGGCCTGGGCGTGTCGGGCGCCGCGCTGGTGATCGTGGCCAAGGCTTCGATCGACGTGCTGTCGCCCCTGGGCCTGCTGTTCGCGGTCGGCGCCCTGCTCTGCATCACTGGCGGCACGCTGTATGAAAAGCGCTTCGGCACGCAGACTCATCCGGTCGCCTCCAACATGGTCCAGTATGCCGTCGGCCTGGCCGTCACCGCCCCGCTGGCCTTCTGGCTGGAACCGATGCGCATCGAATGGACCGGCCCGCTGTGGGCGTCGCTGGCCTATCTCGTCGTGGGCAATTCGCTGGTGGCCATCACGCTGCTGCTCACCATGATCCGTCACGGCGAAGCCTCGCGCGTATCGGCCCTGTTCTTCCTGGTCCCGCCCTGCACGGCCGTGATCGCGCTGGCAATCCTGAACGAGCCCATCCCCGCGCTGGCCTGGCCGGGCATGGCGCTGGCCGCGATCGGCATCCTGCTCGTCACCCGCGCCAAGCCGGCGGCGCCACGCTAGAATGACCGCCCTTCCGCCTCGCTATCCATGAACGCCGTCATTACCGCCGCCCTGCCGGTCTTCGCCCTGATCCTGACCGGCTGGCTGGCCGCCCGCTGGCGCATCCTGGGCCCCGCCGCCACGGACGCGCTCAATCGCTACGTCGTCTACCTGTCGCTGCCCGCGCTGCTGTTTCGCGCCATGACGCAGGTGGACCTGGCGCAGGCCGCGCACTGGGGCTTCGTCGCCGCCTTCGCGGGCGGCATCGCCGCCACGTTCCTGGCGTCGTTCCTCGGGGCCCGGCGCACGCAGCGCGCGCTCACCGACCGCAGCATCCAGGGCCTGGCCGCGTCCTACGCCAACGCGGGCTACATGGGCATCCCGCTCTGCCTGGCGCTGTTCGGCGCGGAAAGCCTGGCGCCCGCCACGTTCACCACCCTGCTTACCGCCAGCGTCCTGTTCGGCTTCGCCATCGCGCTCATCGAATTCGACCGCCAGCAGGCGCCCAGCCTGCGCGCCACCCTGCTCAAGGTCGGGCGCGCGCTGATGCGCAATCCGTTGCTCGCCGCGCCGATGCTGGGCCTGGCGTGGGCGTTCACCGGCGTGCCGGTGCCCGAAGGCCTGGATCGCTACGTGGCCCTGCTGGGGGCGTCGGCCAGCCCGTGCGCGCTGGTGACGATCGGCCTGTTCCTCGCGCAGACCGAAACGTCCAGTTCCGGGCCGGGCGTGCTGCGCCTGGTGACGGGCAAGCTGCTGCTGCAGCCCGCCGTCACCGCGGTGCTGGCCTTCTATGTTTTCCCCATGCCGCCCATGTGGGCCTGGACCGCCGTGCTGATGAGCGCCCTGCCCATCGGCACCGGCCCTTTCATGCTGGCCGCCATGTACGGCCGCGACGCGCGGGTGACCTCGCGCGCCATCCTGGTTTCCACCGTGGCATCGGTGCTGACCGTCAGCCTGCTGGTCGCCTGGATCAGCGCGCGCCCGCTCACCTGACCTCGCTTCCATGCTGCTCGCCACCGCCATCTTCGTCCTCACCATCACGCTGGTCATCTGGCAGCCCAGGGGCCTGTCCATCGGCTGGAGCGCGGTGCTGGGAGCCGCGCTGGCGCTGGCCACGGGCGTGGTCCACCTGGCCGACATCGCCGACGTCTGGCGCATCGTGTGGAATGCCACCGCGACCTTCATCGCCATCATCGTCACCAGCCTGATCCTGGACGAGGCCGGATTCTTCGAATGGTCGGCGCTGCACGTCGCGCGCTGGGGCGGGGGACGCGGCCGCCTGCTGTTCGTCCTGATCGTTCTGCTGGGCGCCGCCGTCTCCGCGCTGTTCGCCAACGACGGCGCGGCGCTGATCCTCACGCCCATCGTCATGGAAATGCTGCTGGCGCTGGGCTTCGGACCGGGCGCGTCGCTGGCCTTCGTGATGGCCGCGGGCTTCATCGCGGACACCGGCAGCATCGCGCTCATCGTGTCCAACCTGGTCAACATCGTCTCGGCCGACTTCTTCGGCATCGGCTTCGGCGAGTACGCCTCGGTGATGCTGCCGGTGAACCTAATGGCGGTGGCCTCCACCCTGGCGGTGCTGCTGCTGTTCTTCCACCGCAGCATCCCGCCGCGCTACGACGTGAGCCAGCTGCCCGCGCCGGCCTCGGCCATCCGCGACCTCACCACCTTCCGCGCCGGCTGGATCGTGCTGGGCCTGCTGCTGGCGGGCTTCTTCATCCTGGAGCCGCTGGGCATCCCCGTCAGCGCCATCGCCGCGGCGGGCGCGCTGGGCCTGCTGCTGATCGCCGGCCGACAGCACATCGTCGGCACGCGGCGCATCATGCGCGAAGCGCCCTGGCACATCGTCATCTTCTCGCTGGGCATGTACCTGGTGGTGTACGGGCTGCGCAACGCCGGGCTGACCGCGCACCTGGCGCAGGTGCTGGACCGCTGCGCGGAATACGGCCTCTGGGGCGCGGCGCTGGGCACGGGCCTCATCACCGCCTTCCTGTCCTCCATCATGAACAACCTGCCGACCGTGCTGGTGGGCGCGTTGTCGATTGCCGACACCAGCGCCACCGGCGCGGTGAAGGACGCGATGATCTACGCCAACATCATCGGCAGCGACCTGGGCCCCAAGATCACGCCCATCGGCAGCCTGGCGACGCTGCTCTGGCTGCACGTGCTGGCGCGCAAGGGCCTGCGCATCACCTGGGGCTACTACTTCCGCGTCGGCATCGTGCTGACCCTGCCGGTGCTGCTGCTGACCCTGGCCTCCCTGGTGTGGCGGCTGCAATGACCTCGACAAGCGCAACATATTACTTTTAGTTATTTAAAACTCAGGAATTGATGTTTTGAGAGATTTGCGGCCCGCCGTAGACTTTCAAGCATCCCACGGGTGCGTCCTCGCGCCCGTTTGCATTTTTACGCCTACCCCCTCCGGGACCCGCCCATGAGCACCAACGCCTCGACCCTGCCCCTGCCCGCTACGGCCTTGCCGCCGATCCGCATCAACCGCAAGCCGCTGTGGATTGCCCTGCTGCTGGTGCTGGCCGGCGCGCTTTACCTGAACCAGACCGTCGGCTGGCGACAGGGCGCGCTGTGGGTCGTCGGCGCCCTGCTCGGCGTCACGCTCTACCACGCCTCCTTCGGCTTTACCCAGGCCTGGCGCGTCTTCGTGTCCGACCGCCGCGGCGCCGGCCTGCGGGCGCAGATGCTCATGCTGGGCGCCGGCGTGCTGCTGTTCTTCCCCTTCCTCGCCGCGGGCACGCTGTTCGGCCAGCCGGTCAGCGGCTTCGTGTCGCCGCCGGGCGTGTCCGTGGTGCTGGGCGCCTTCCTGTTCGGCATCGGCATGCAGCTGGGCGGCGGCTGCGCCTCGGGCACGCTGTTCGCGGTCGGCGGCGGCAATACGCGCATGCTGGTCACGCTGCTGTTCTTCATCGTCGGCTCCGTGATCGCGACCGCCAACTTCGGCTGGTGGTCCAGCCTGCCCGCGCTCGCTCCCACCTCGCTCATCAAGACCTGGGGCCTGGCGCCCGCCCTCGTCGCGAACCTGGCCGTCTTTGCGCTGATCGCCTGGGCCGTCACGGTGCTGGAGAAGCGCCGCCACGGCCATGTGATCTCGTTCGCCGCGCGCACCGCGCGCCCGGCCTCCCTGCTGCAGGGCCCGTGGCCGCTGATCTGGGGCGGCGTGGCGCTGGTCGTGCTGAACTTCGTCACGCTGGCGCTGGCCGGCCGCCCCTGGGGCATCACGTCCGCCTTCGCGCTGTGGGGCGCCAAGGCGCTGGACGCCGTCGGCGGCGACGTGGCCACCTGGGCCTACTGGAGCAAGCAGCCCTCGCTGGCCGCGCCGCTGCGCCAGGACGTCACGACCGTCATGGACATCGGCCTGATGCTGGGCGCGCTTGCCGCCGCCAGCGCCGCCGGCAAGTTCGCGCCCGTCTGGAAGGTGCCGGCCCGCTCGCTGGCCGGCGCGGTCATCGGCGGCCTGCTGCTGGGATACGGCGCCCGCCTCGCTTTCGGCTGCAACATCGGCGCCTACTTCAGCGGCATCCTGTCGGGCAGCCTGCACGCCTGGCTGTGGCTGCCGGCCGCCTTCGCGGGCAGCGCCCTGGGCGTGCGCCTGCGCCCCGCCTTCGGCCTCGCGGTCGAGAAGACGCCGCCGGCGTCCAGCTGCTGAGAAACAGTATTCCAGGAACGTCTCCCGGGCCCGGGGGACGGCCCCTGGTGTATGGTTGCTCCATCCCGAAATACGGAGATGGACATGAGCTGGATTTTCGGCCGCTATACGGCCTTTCTGTTGACCCTCGCGGGCGCGGCGATCACCGCCGGCCTCGCCTACGCGAGTTCGCCCTGGTGGCTGTGGATCGCCGTGCCGCTGGCGCTGCTGGGCGCGCTGGGCGTGTATGACCTGATCCAGCCCCGCCACGCCATCCGGCGCAACTACCCGGTCCTGGGCAATCTGCGGTTCCTGTTCGAATTCATCCGCCCCGAGATCCGCCAGTACTTCCTCGAAGACGACACGCAGGCCGCGCCCTTCTCGCGCGCGCAGCGCTCCATCGTCTACCAGCGCGCCAAGCGCGAGATCGACAAGCGGCCGTTCGGCACCCAGGAAGACGTCTACGGCGACCGGTACGAGTGGATCAACCACTCCATGTCGCCTTCGCGCATCGACGACACCGACTTCCGCGTCACCGTGGGCGGCCCCGAATGCAAGCAGCCCTACTCCATGTCGGCGTTCAACGTCTCGGCGATGAGCTTCGGCGCGCTCTCCGCCAACGCCGTCCTGGCCCTGAACGAAGGCGCCCGCCAGGGCAATTTCGCGCATGACACCGGCGAAGGCGGCATCAGCCGCTACCACCGTCAGCCCGGCGGCGGCCTGGTCTGGAACATCGGCTCGGGCTATTTCGGCTGCCGCGACGAGCACGGCGCGTTCTCGGAGGAAGCCTTCGTCAAGAACGCCTGTACGCCGCAGGTCAAGATGATCGAGATCAAGCTGTCGCAGGGCGCGAAGCCCGGCCACGGCGGCATCCTGCCCGCCGGCAAGGTCACGCCCGAGATCGCCGAAGCGCGCGGCGTCGCCCCCTGGCAGGACTGCAACTCGCCGGCCACGCACTCGGCCTTCGATTCCCCGATCGGCCTGATGAAATTCGTGGCGCGCCTGCGCGAACTGTCCGGCGGCAAGCCGGTGGGCTTCAAGTTCTGCGTGGGCCATCCCTGGGAATGGTTCGCCATCGTCAAGGCCATGCTGGAAACCGGCATCACGCCGGACTTCATCGTGGTCGACGGCGCCGAGGGCGGCACCGGCGCCGCGCCGGTGGAATTCGTCGACCACGTCGGCACGCCGCTGCGCGAAGCGCTGCGCCTGGTCCACAACACGCTGATCGGCGTGAACCTGCGCGACCGCATCAAGCTGGGCGCGTCGGGCAAGGTCATCACCGCCTTCGACATGGCCCGCGTGATGGCCATGGGCGCCGACTGGTGCAACGCCGCGCGCGGCTTCATGTTCGCCATCGGCTGCATCCAGGCGCAGGCCTGCCATACCGGCAAATGCCCCACCGGCGTCACCACGCAGGATCCCTTGCGCCAGCGCGCGCTGGTGGTGCCGGACAAGGCGCAGCGCGTGGCCAACTTCCATCGCAACACGCTGCACGCGCTGGCCGAGCTGCTCGCGGCCGCCGGCCTCACGCACCCCGGCCAGCTTCGCCCCCACCATATCGCGCGGCGCATCTCGTCCAGCGAGATCCGGCTGCTGTCCGCGCTCTTTCCCGAGTTGGCGCCCGGCGAGCTGCTGCGCGGCGAATTCCGGCACCAGGTGTTCCGCGCGGGCTGGGCCATGGCGCAGGCCGGATCGTTCCTGCCGACCCACGACATCACCACCGCCCTGGCGCAGGAACACGCCGCCCAGGCCGCTCCGGGGCCGGGCCCAGGTCCGGCGCCCGCCGCCGGCCACGCCTGAGCGCGCTACAGCCAGCGCTCGAACATGCGCGAGAAAAACTCCATGTAGCGGTCGTCCACGCCCCGGGCCTTCCAGGCCTCGGGCGTGATGCGCACCGAATCGGCGACGTCGCGCTGGAACAGCGCCTCCATTTCGCCCGCGAACTCCGGCCCCAGCACCACCGCGTTGATCTCATAGTTCAACGCGAAACTGCGCCAGTCCATATTGCTCGAACCGACGGTGGACCACACGCCGTCCACCACCGCCGTCTTCGCGTGCAGCAAGGCATCGCGCCGCTCGTAGAGCTTCACGCCGGCGTCGAGCAGCTCGGTGTAGTGCGAGCGGCCGGCATGGAACACCAATGAGGAATCGCTGAAGCCGGGCAGCACCAGCACGACGTCCACGCCGCGCCGCGCGGCCGAGGTCAGGACGTCGATGAACGCGGGGTCGGGCACGAAGTACGCCATGGTGATGTGGATGGACTGCTGCGCGCTTTCGAACGCCGACATCAAGGTCAGGTAGACCGTGTAGCCATCGCTGCGGTCGGGCTGATTGGCCAGGATGCGCACGCTGGTCTTGCCCGACGGCGGCGCCACGTAGGCATCGCCGCCCTTGATCGGGTCCTTGGACTGCGACTCCCAGCCTGCCCGGATGACCTCCTCCAGCTGCGCCACGGCGGGGCCCTCGATGCGCAGATGCGTATCGCGCCAGGGCGCGGCCCGGGCATCGCCGGCCGTCTGCGCGTCCGCCTTGCCGGCGTCCGCGCCCGGGCCCGAACCCGCCGCGGAACCGGAGCCTGGACTGGAACCCGAACTGGACCCGGGCGACGACTCGTACACGCTGCTGACGTTGATGCCGCCCAGGTAGCCTACCTTGCCGTCCACCACCAGCACCTTGCGGTGGTTGCGCTGGTTGGGCGACCAGCCGGCGCGCGCGCTCGCCGGGTTGACCGGGTTGAAGACCTCCACCTGCACGCCCGCCTCGCGCAGGCGCTTGAACAAGTCATCGGAAGTCTTGATGGTGCCCACCGCGTCGACCATCAAGGACACTTCGGCCCCGCGGTTGCGCGCCGCGATCAGCGCCTCGGCGAAGCGCGCGCCCTCGGTGTCGTCATCGAAGATATAGGTTTCCATGTGCACGTAGCGGCGCGCCTGCGCGATGGAGCGCAACATGGCCTGGTAGGTGCCGGGCCCGTCGGCCAGGAGCCGGACGCGATTGCCCGCCACCAGCGGCGCGCCGCTGACCGCCTGTTCGACGGCCAGGTGCCGCGCCAGGAAGTCGTCCTTGGGCGTGCGCGGATCGGCGGCGATGCCTTGCCCGCGGCGGTAGCTCTCGACCGCCGCGTCGGCCGACAGGCTGGCCTGGGCCTTGCGCGCCTGCCGCTCCTCGGAGTCCGGTACGCTCGCGCAGGCCGCCAGCAGGGCGAGGCAGGCCAACGGAAGCGCCCGCGCCCACCGGCGGATGACGGACGGCCAGGAAAACGCCGCCGGGCGCGGCCAAGCCCGGCGCGCGGCCGTAGACGGCCTCATGATGCTCAGGCTTAGCGGCGGCCGCCCGACATCAGGCAGCAGCCCAGCAGCGCGCCGAGCAGCGCGGCCACGCCCACGGACTTCCAGGCATGCTCATGCACGTACTCGTCGGCATAGGCGGTGGCCCGGCGCGCGCGCTCGCGCGCCACGCCTTCCCACTCGCCGGCGGACGCCCGCGCCTCGGCCAGTTGGCGCCGCAGGCGCGAGCGGGCCTCTTCGATCTCGGAGCCCGTGTACGACGCCGTCGAGCGCAGCAGGTCTTCGGTGCCCGCCAGCAGTTCATGGAAGCTGTCGCTTACCCGTTCGCGGTGCAAAGCCATTTCGGCGCGTTGATGCTTTCGGTTCATGGTCGCTCCTTGTGATTATTGGGGGGAGTCGGGCCTGCTCCGCCCGCGACGACGGGTTCCGTCAGGCCACGCTCCTATTGTGGCGGCCATCCGCAAGCGCCGCCCGAGCTTTGGCAACCAGCCGTAAACCGATATTTCAGCCCGGACGCCCTGGCGGGGGGCCCCGCTCCCGCAAGCCGCGTGCCGCCGCGGCGGGTCCCGCCCAAGCGTGCAGGGGCCTTGCCCGATTTCGTAAAAGTCCATTGCATTCAGCGGCTTATCGCTTGACACCGCAACCCCCCTCGCCGCCACAATAGACCTTTGCAATGCGCTTCAACCCGCCTCGAAAAAAGGAACTGAACGCATGGTTTCGCCTTCCGCCCTGTTTGCCCCCGCCGCACCGGAATTCATCGCGCAGCACCTGCAGCATCCCAGCCCGGAGCAGCTCGAACTGCGCGACGGGCTGATGGCCCATCCGGCCCACGTCGACCCCAAATTCCTGTACGACGCGCTCGGCTCGGCGCTCTTCACCGCCATCACCCAATTGCCGGAGTACTACCCGACGAGGTGCGAAGCGGAGATCTTCCAGCGCCACGGCGGCGACATCGCCCGTCACATCGGCCCCGTGCAGTCGATGATCGACCTGGGCGCGGGCGATTGCGTCAAGGCCGAACGCCTCTTCCCCAGCCTGCGGCCGCGCCACTACGTGCCCATCGACATCTCCGCCGACTACCTGGAGTCCGCGGTGCGCCGGCTGCGGCTCTCCTATCCCGGCTTGCAGATCACCGCCCTCGGGCAGGACTTCTCCCACGCGCTGGCGCTGCCCGCCAGCGTCCCGACCGAGCAGCGCCTGTTCTTCTATCCCGGCTCCAGCATCGGCAACCTGAGCCCCGAGGACGCGCGCGCCATGCTGCAGCGGATCCGCGGCCAGTGCGAGGGCGGCGGCCTGCTGGTCGGCGTGGACCGCGTGAAGCCCAGGCAAGTGCTGGAACCCGCCTACGACGACGCGCTGCACCTCACCGCGGCCTTCAACCTGAACCTGCTGCGGCACGTAAACAGCCTGCTGGACGCCGATTTCGACGTCGAGGACTGGCGCCACGTCGCGCTCTTCAATAGCGCCCGCTCGCGCATCGAAATGCACCTGGAAGCGCAGCGCGCGGTGCGCGTGGCCTGGCCTGGCGGCCAACGCGAGTTCAGCGCCGGCGAACGCATCCACACCGAGAATTCCTACAAATTCACGCCGCAGTCCTTTGCCGACCTGCTCGCCAGCGCCGGCTATCGCGACGTGGCGCACTGGTCGGATTCGCGCGGCTGGTTCTCGATTTTCAGCGCCCGCGCCTGAGGCGGGCTTTCCCGACACGCCACTGGAGGATCGCCATGGAACCTGCGTGCCTGCTGACCCACCCCGCCACCGGACCGTACGCGGCCGGCCAGGCCGGCCAGCACGACCGGTACGACGCCGTGCGCTCGACCAGCACCGCGCTCGCCGCGCCCCTGAGCCCGGAGGATTGCCAGGTGCAGTCCATGCCGGATTGCAGCCCGGTGAAATGGCATCTGGCGCACACCACCTGGTTCTTCGAGACCTTCCTGCTGACACGCTTCCACCCCGCGTACGCGATCTTCCATCCGCAGTACCGCATGCTGTTCAACTCCTATTACAACGCCATCGGCGCCAAGCATCCGCGCCCGCGGCGCGGCCTGCTCTCGCGCCCCGCGCTCGCCGAGGTGCAGCAATACCGCCAGCACGTCGACGGCGCCATGCACGAGCTGATCTCGCGCCTGGGTGGCAACGATCCGGAGTTCGACGCCTTGCTGGAACTCGGCCTGAACCATGAGCAGCAGCACCAGGAATTGATCCTGACCGACCTCAAGCACATGCTGTCGGCCAATCCGCTGCGGCCGGCCTACGTCGCGCCCGGCGCGCCCGCCCTGCCCCCGGCCACCGCCGCCGGCTGGACGCGCTATGCCGGCGGCATCACGCACATCGGCCACGACGGGCGCGGCTTCGGCTTCGACAACGAAGGCCCCGCGCACGAGGTGCTGCTGGCCCCCTTCCACCTGGCCGACCGACTCGTCACGCAGCACGAATACCTGGCCTTCATCCGGGACGGCGGCTACAAGCGGCCCGAGCTGTGGCTGTCCCTGGGCTGGGACCTCGTCTGCGCCGAGGGATGGCAGGCGCCGCTCTACTGGGAACGCCAGCGCGACGAGTGGCGCCTCTTCACGCTGCGCGGCATGCAGGACCTGGAGCTGCAGGCGCCCGTCACGCACGTCAGCTACTTCGAGGCCGATGCCTACGCCCGCTGGGCCCGCGTGCGGCTGCCGCGCGAAGCGGAATGGGAACACGCCGCCCGCCAGTTGCCCGAGGACGCCCTGGCCAGCCGCGCCAACATGCTCGAAAACGGCCACCTGGATCCCCGCCCCGCCCCCACGCGCAACGGCTCGGGCGGCCCGGTGCAGCTTTTCGGCGACGCCTGGGAATGGACCGCCAGCGCGTACGACGCCTACCCCGGCTTCAAGCCGGACGCCGGCGCCGTCGGCGAGTACAACGGCAAGTTCATGTGCGGCCAGTACGTGTTGCGAGGCGGTTCCTGCGCCACGCCCCGCGACCACATCCGCCCGAGCTACCGCAATTTTTTCCCGCCCGACGCCCGCTGGCAGTTCTCCGGCATCCGCCTGGCGCGGGATGCCTGAAACGCCGCCCGAAGATTTAGATGACGCGCCGCTTGCATCACGCAAAAACTTCATGCTAGAATTTCGTTCTTCGTTGATCACCGCTTGCAACGCAATAGCGAGTGAAACGACGTGGCGCATTAGCTCAGCCGGTTAGAGCGACGGAATCATAATCCGCAGGTCCCCTGTTCGAATCAGGGATGCGCCACCAAAGAATTGCAAAAAAGGCCCTCGCACCAGCGAGGGCCTTTTGTTTTCCGCTCAAGGCTTTTTTCCACTCAAGGGCGTTACGCTCAAAGCTTGTAGGGCAGATCGCGGCGCCTGCCGCCCCAGGTTGCCGCCAGGCTGGCCACGAACGCGCCGATCAGCATCGACGCGAAACCCCACAGCGCGAATGCGGCCGCGGCCTTGCGCGCGCTGTCGGCGGCCTCCTTGGCCTTCTGGCGGGCCTCGTCGGCCGCCTTCTTCGCATCCTGGATCGCCTGCTCGACGCGGCGCTGCGCCACCACGGGCTCGATGCCGGCCTGCGCCGCCACCACTTTCGCCACGTAGTCGCGGTCCTCGGGCGTCATGTTGCCGCGCGCCAGGCTCATCGCCACGATGCGCCCGACTTCGGCGCGGGCGCCGGCCCGGTCGCCGCCGGCATCGGGACGGTCGCTCCTGAGCAGCACGTCGGCGAAATACTCGCTCGCCTGCCCCCTGGCGCCGCCGCTACCCGCCGCGGCCGCGGCGGTGGCGGTCGCCGCGGTGCCCGCGCCCGCCGCCACCGTCGCTCCCGTCTTCGCCACGCCGGAAGCCAGCGAGGCCAGGGAAGCGCCCAGCAGCGCCGCGCTCACTACCGCGCTCAACGCCCACACCAGAAAGCCATGCGCCGTGTCGCGGAAGTAGATTTCGTCCGAATGCGTGTCGACCCACTTGGTGCGCAGGCGGCCCGCGACGTAGCCGGCAATGCCGTAGGCCACGATCTGGGTGAACAGCATCCAGGCGATGACGCCGATGCCGACGGCCGGCGCCGACAGCCCTTCGTCACCCCAGGGCGATACGGAAAGAAAGCCCAGCCCCGCGCCGCCGGCGAACAAGGCCAGCGACAGCGCCGCGGCGATGACCGCTCCGGCGAATACGGCCGCCCACGATACCGCCGAGACCGCGGATTCGCGCGCCGGCACGCCGTCGGGATAGGGTTGGTTCAACATCGATGCGTTTTCCATGGACTCTTCCTTGTTCGTTGCCTGGCGGCGACCCCGCCGCCTCGGCGGGTAAGGGCCGGCCTCAATGCCAGAAAAGCGCCAGCAGGATGATGATGGGGATAGGTACGCCAAGCAGCCACAGAAGGATCGAACGCATGGCAGTCTCCTTGCGTGAATCGCGCGTTGCGCGCGGGTGGGCGACGGTCAGGCCAGGTCTATCGTGCGCGGATCGCTGGGATCCGGCCTGGGCGGAAAGGCGGGAGTGTCGTCGGGATCCTCCGGCGGCGGTTCCGGCACGGGCACGGAATCGTCGGGCGGCAGGTTGCCGGGAAGCGCGGGATCGTCCGGCGGCAGATCGTCGGGCAAGCCGGGTTCTCGATGCGTGGGTTGGGACATGGCGGGATCTCCTCGATCGGCGCAGGATGCGCTTCCGCCTTTCCAGCAAATCGCGTTCCCGGCGCTTGCGGGCAGGCGCTGGCCGCAAGCGCGCGCCGCCTTGGGCGACGGCCCTGTCGCCGCCTGGGCGGCGGCCGTTTCAAGGCTTGGGCTTGCCGTCCTTGGCCGGTTCCGGGCCAGCCGGGTCGCTCTTGCCCAGGAAATTCACGACGGCGGCCTTCCCCGCCACGGAAGCCTCGTCCTGGCTGCCGTAGCGCTTTTCGGAATAATTGGTGCTGCGCACATTACCGCTGTCGGGGTCGAACAAGGTGATGATCCAGGCGAACTCGCCGGGCATCAATTGCCGGACCTGCAGCGTCGCCCGCGTACCAGGACGCAATTTCTGCGGCATCTGGCGGCCTCTTGATTGATTCGACGTCGCCATCGTAGCGCAAACCCGGCGCCGCCACGACCTCCTCGCGAACGATCCGAAATGCTGCGTTCGCACATGAAATCCATGCTGCGCGCCCCGCGGCTAATACGCCACAAACCGCGCCGAGCGCCAGGAAAACCCTAGGGCCCGCCGCGCGATTACAGGCGCACAATCATTACAAACTAGACCGCAAAGCGGCGCCGAATCCCTTTAATCAGGCGAGGACGGAGACAACATGACTCACGTAGCAGTGGTTATCAGCTGTTTGATGGTTATGGGTATCGTCGCGTTGGTGATTCAAACGATTCAAAGCGCAGGGCCCGAGCCCTGGCTGAAGATATCGGCGGCGATCGTCAGTTCCCTGTTCGCTTCGCTTCTGCTGATCCCGCTGGGATACGCGGTCGCGCAATCCGTGCTCTGATCGAGCGATTCCTTTTTTCATGACGGCACGCCCGGAACTACCCGTTCCGGGCAGCCTTGCCGCGTGTTGCCGCCCAACAGATCAGCGAACCGGCGGTGACCATGGCCACCCCTTGCCAGAAGGCCGGGGTCAGCCGGGTCGATAGCCACACAGCCGCGAAGAAGGTCGAGAAGACCGGCGTGAAGTACGAAGCCGTGGCCAGCAAGGTCAGGTTGCCTTTGAGTATTCCCACGTTCCACAGCGCATAGCCTGCCGCCATCGCGCCGCCGGTCACGCACAGTTCAAGCGTGGCGGGCCAGGTGAACGCCAGCGCGGGCTCGTCGCCAAGCAGATACTTGGCCCACAAGGCCACCGCGGTCAGCATGAAAAACAAGGTGACTCCGTTCTTGCCGTCGGCGTAGCGGCGCGTCACATTGCAGTACAGCGCCCAGATGACGGCGCCGCTGAAAGCCAGTCCGTAGCTGAGGGGATTGCTGGAGACGTTGGCCACGGTGCGTTCCCACGACAGTCCTCCCGACCCGCCGACCACCCAGACGATGCCGCCCAGCGATAGCAGGATGCCGGGCGCCACCCAGGCGTTGGCGCGCTGGCCGTTGATCAGCATCGCCAGGATGACCGTGAAGCATGGCCACAGATAGTTGACGATGCCCAGCTCGATCGCCTGCCCTCGGTTGGCCGCGAAGCCCAGGGAAAGCGACAGGCAGATCTCGTAGGCCACGAAAAGCAGGCTGCCGACGATGAGGTAGGACCGCGGAAAGGTCCGCAATCTGGGGAGTCCCAGCAACAGCACCAGGAAGATGGAGCCCGTCGTATAGATGAGGGCGGCCCCGCCGACGGGGCCGAAGCTTTCGCTGACGCTGCGGATCAGACCAACCACCGTGCCCCACAGCAGCACCGCCAGCAAACCCAGGGAAGTGGCCGTATTCCGGCCGAAAGAAAATTGCATTACCGTTTCCGATTGCCCGTCGTTGTCCGCGCTGCGCCTCGGACGCCAAGCCGGGCAGTGTAGCGAAAACCCGGACGCCCCCGGGCGCCCCGCAAGCCTGCGGGGCGGCAGTGGCCGAAAGCGACGCCGTCGCCCAGGCAAACAAATGGGAGAGAAAGCCGCATGACCATATCGATACGCAGATTGAGCGACGTGCTCGCCAGCACGGAATCGGGCCGGCTCTATCGGATAGAGGTGTTCCTGCAGGCCGATGGCTCGGGCGCCGCGGCACGTCCGCCCGATCCGGCGCGCTACATTCTCCGAACCTCCGACGGCGAGCGCGTGCACCTGCTGGACCGCAACCGCTATCGCCTGACCTCGGGCGAAGTCCTGACCGCCCTGTCGCCCTCCAGCTCCGAAGGCTAGGCCGCCTTTCCAACGCAAGCGGCAGGCGGCGCTAGGCGTCCATCACCACCCGCCGCTTGCCCTCCCCCTTGGCCTTGTAGAGCGCCACGTCGGCGCGCTCCAGCAACTGCCGCAAGGCCATGCCGGAGTGCGGGAACACGGCCACGCCCACGCTGGCGGAGACCGTGGCGCGGATGCCGGGATAGGGCTGGGAGAGGCACTCGACCAACGCCTCGGCGACCAGCCGCGCATTCTCCTTGTTGGCGCCGATCAACAGCACCGCGAACTCGTCGCCCCCCAGGCGGGCCGCCACGTCCGACACGCGGACCGCGTCGGCCATCCGCTCGGCCGCTTCCTTGAGCACGGCGTCGCCGGCCGCATGCCCGTGCATGTCGTTGACCGCCTTGAACCCGTCCAGGTCGATCGCCAGGATGGCGAAGGATTCGCCACTGCGCTGGGCCACCGCCAGCTCGCGCAGCACCAGTTCGCTGAACAGCACCCGGTTGCACAGGCCGGTGAGCGGGTCGTAGTGCGCCAGATGCTGCGCATGCGCCAGCATGCGCGACGCCTGCAACAGCGCGCCGCCCACTTCGGCCACTTCCTTGATGCGCGTGGCCGGCAGCTCCACCGCGCGCCCCTTGCCCAGGGCCAGCGCGGGCGAGACCAGCCCCTGCACCGCCGAGGTCAGACGGTACGCGAGCCGCAGCGCCAGCCACAACCCCAGGCCGAAGGCGAGCAAGGTGCCCAGCGCGACCCAGCCGATGGATCGGTACAGGTCGGTGGTCACCAGGGTCATGGGCGCGCCGGCCGCCACCGTCCATCCCGACAGCGACGAGCGGCTGAACGCGGTATAGACAGGCGTGCCCTCTTTCGTGACTGTCTCCAGCGAGCCTTCGCTTTCCTGCTGCACGGCGCGGGCCAGCGCGGGAACGGCCTTCTGGCCGACGAACTTCGAGGTGTCGCGCGTGCGCGCCACGATGGTGCCCGAGCCGTCCAGCACCGCCGCCACCCAGCCGTCCGGCAAGGCCCGGCGGCCCAGCACCTTGCCGATGCGCTCGGGCAGGATCCCGACGTTCAGGCTGTAGATCACTTCGTCGCTGCGCACCACCGGCACGCCGAGCGCGATGGTGGGGCGCAGGCTCATGCCGCCCGTGAACAACCCGCTGAGCACCGGCGAGCGCGTGTGGAATACGCGGCCAAGCTCGGCGGGCGCGCTGGCCGTGGGCAGCGGCGTGCCGAAGGGCACCTGGGTATTGATGAGCTGGCGGCCGTCCTTGTCGGTCAGCACGTAGTGGTCGACGATCTGGAACCGCGCCGCGTCGCGCGCGCGCTCGTGGAAACCGGCAAGGTTGCCGGCGATGAGGTCCGGCGAGGACGCGAGCATCTGCAGCCCGGCCTCGACGCCGGTCAATTCGCGATCGAGGATCGCGGTGAGATTGCGCGCGAGGAAAATCGTGTCGCGGAAAATCCGCTCTTTCTGGATGACGTAGCTTTCGTACACGGCCACCGACGCCACCACCAGCGCGGGCGAGATACACGCGACCACCAGGGCCAGCAGCCCGGTGCGCATGGAGTAGCGGCGCGGGAGGCGTACCGGCGCGCCGACGATGGCCTGAGTCTCAGGCATGCGCGCCCCCGCCGGGCACTGCCTTGCGGCTGCGAGGCTGCGATCGGACTGTCACCATCGGACTCATGCGCCTCCCGAAACGTCCGGCCCGGCCCGTCGCCGAAGCACGAACAGAAGTCAGAAATTATTACAGAAGTTCGCGATCGCACAATCCGCAACGCGGCAAGCGGATGCCAGTGTGACAAAAACCCCGGCGTCCCCAATTTACTCCCAAACACGCCGGCGGACCATGCCCCCCTTGCGCGGCGGCGGGACGAGCGCTCGCGAGGCGATACGGAGATCGCCCGGAGAATGGAACAGGGAATGCGCCGCGGCGCGACTACTCTTCCAGGTCCGGCGTTCCGGTGAACTGGCTCTTGAGCAGGGTCAAGGCGCCCTTCTCCGCCAGCGCCTCGTTGGGAAAGACATGCTTCGTGTCTTCCAGGATGGGAAAGCCGAAGACCCGCACGCGGGTGCGAAACCCCTCCGGGACCTCGGCGAATTCGATGTCGAAGTTGCGTTCTTCGATCCAGCCCGACCGATGCAGTTTCCATTCCATATGCAACACGCTCCTGATAGGCGAAGTCGACACGAAAGGCCCGCCCCGACCGGGGCCGGACGCTGCTACACCATACACCGGTATCGGGGCGCGCGGATGACGCCGCGCGCGCCGCTGGCCTACTTCTTCGCGGGATCCCGCTCGCCGGACGCGCCGGCCATGCCTTCCGGCAAGGGCGCGAACAGATCCCAGCTGGCCATGAACAGCGCGGCGATCAGCGGGCCGATCACGAAGCCGTTCAACCCGAACAGGGCCATGCCCCCCAGCGTGGAAATCAGCACCACGTAATCGGGCATCTTGGTGTCCTTGCCCACCAGGATGGGGCGCAGCACGTTGTCGACCATGCCGATGACCAGCACGCCGAACGCGATCAGCACCACGCCCTTGACGGTGGCGCCCGTCAGCAGGAAGTAGATCGCGACGGGGGCCCAGATCAGGCCTGCGCCCACGGCCGGCAAAAGCGACAGAAAGCCCATGATCACGCCCCAGAGCAAGGCGCCCTGGATGGAGAGGACCGAGAAAATGATGCCGCCCAGCGCGCCCTGTGCCGCCGCGACGGCGACGTTGCCCTTCACGGTGGCGCGCACCACGGTGGTGAATTTGCGGAACAGATGCTGCTTGTGCGTATCGCTCAAGGGCATGGCGCGCTTGAGCCGCGCCGACAGCTGCGGGCCGTCGCGCAACAGGAAGAACAGCAGGTACAGCATGATGCCGAAGCTGATCACGAACTGGAACGTGTCCTGCCCGATGCTCAACGCCTGGGTGGCCAGGAACTGGCTGGCCTGCATCGCGCCCGCGCTGAGCTTTTCCTGCAGGCTGGGGATGTCGGCCAGGTCGAAGCGCGCCAGCACGTCATGCACCGAGGGCGGCAAGGCCGCCATGGCCTGCTGGAAGTAGGCGCCGAAATTGATCTGGCCGGACTTGATGCTCTGATAGAGATTCGCGCCTTCGCGCACCAGCGATCCGCTGATGGCGACCAGCGGCAGGATCACCAGCAGCAGCACCAGCAGCAGCGTGATCAGCGCCGCCAGGTTGCGCCTGCCCCCGATGCGCGGCACCAGGCGGCGCTGCAAGGGCGCGAAGATGATGGCAAGAATGGTGCCCCAGAAAACGGCCCCGTAGAAAGGCCACAACAACCATCCGAACGCGATGGTGACCACCACCAGCAGGAGCAAAAAGGTTCTGTAGTGCACGCTGGAAGATTGACTCATGTTCCGTCCCAGGCACGGCAAGCGCCGCGAGACCCGCATTGTACAAAGCGCCGGCTCAAGGCTCGCCGTGGGCCAGGGCCGCCGCCTGGGAGACGGCGGCGCGGGCGCGCTCCAGGCCGTCCGACTGCGAGTTCAGCCCTTGCAGGCGCAGGTTCAGCTCCTGCTGGAGCGTCGGCGTGGCGACGCGCGCCTGGCCGTCGGCCAGCAGGATATCCGCCGCGTTCGCGGCCACGAAATCCGCCACGCCCAGGGCGTCGCGCGCGACCGCGTCCATTCGCGATGCGGCATCCATGAGCTCGGCCGCGGGCGCCGTCACCGCTTCGTCGTACACACCGTCGTAGACGGGCGCGAGGTCGGGCGGCAGCGCCATCGCGGCGCGCGCCTTGTCCGCGCTGGCGCGGGCGTCCTCGATCTCGCCGGCCTGCTCCGCCAGCGTCTTGCGGGCCGCCTCGAAGCGCGCCCTGCGTTCGACGATCTCGCTCACCGAGCGGATGGTCTCCGCGGCCAGCACGTCGCGCAGGGGCAAGGCGGCCTTGGCCATGGCCTGCTGGAAATCCGTGATGACCTCGTAGGCGTCGGCATAATCTCCGATGGCCTCCTTTTCCGGCTCGCTCAGCACCGCCAGCGGCGTCAGCGCTCCGCTGCCGATCCGGGCTTGCAGCAACTGGATGAACGCCGCGCGTTCCTGCGGCTCTTTGTTGACGCAGGCCGAGAGCAACAGCATCGACGCCGTCGCCAGGCCCAAGAGGCAAGCTCGCAGCAATGCCATGCCCATCCTCCATGCATGCGGGTTTGCGGAAGCGGCGCAGCCCGGTACCGCGGCCGCCGCCCTCCGCCAGATTATCCCGAAGCGCCAGGCGCGCGCCGCGGGCGGGCGGATTTTGTTGCCATCGAAGCGTGTTGACACAGGGCGGAGCCGGCGCATCACGGCTCGACGGGGCACGCCATCGCGCAGCGGCGCAGGGGATCGAAACCCGCCTCCGCCTCCAGGCGCAGGCGCGCCAGGAGCGGCGCCGGCAACCGGTCCGGCGCCAGCTCGGAGAACCCGTGCCGCCGGTAGAAAGGCCCGTTCCACGGCAGTTCGCGATCCGTGGTCAGCAGCACCGACCCATAGCCGGCGGCGCGCGCGTGCGCGCGCACGGCCGTCAGCAAGGCCTTCCCCAGCCCGCGTCCCTGCCAGGGCATGGCCACCGCCATCTCGGCAAGATAGAGATCGCGCTCCATGGGCCGGGTGAGCGCGAAACCCGCGGGCCGCCCGTCTTCGCCTTCGGCGATCCACAGCAGCCCCGCGGCCCGCGCCTGCTCCAGCACCGCCGGCGGCACGGGGTCGTCGTCCGCGGCCCAGGCCATGGGAGTGCCCAGGAAGCGCTGTCCGGCGGAACGTTCGATATCGGCCAGGGCGGCCAGGTCGGAGGGGCGTGCGAGTCTGATCATAGGCATCGAAGTATGCCTCATGCGCGGCGCCGGCCCCTTCCCATAAAATAGCGCTTTCGGCCCCGCGGGCCGCCCGACACAGCCTTTCTCACATGACTCAGAACGCTACCCCCGACGCCTGGGGCTTCGCCCATCCCGATTGCCGCGGCGCCGCCGCCCTGCTGTTTTTCATGAACGACCTCGCGCGGGTGGTCAACCAGTACCTGGGCAACGGGCAACTGACCGACGAGGCGCTGGCCGACGCTCAGAAAGCGGTCGACGCCCTGCTGGACCGCTACGTGGAGATTCAGGCGGCCCCGGAAGCCTTCGACAACGAGCGCATCGGGCTCGCGCTGGAAACCGAGCGGGGGCCGGACGGCCAGATGGGCGCCCAGGTGGCGCTGCGCATGTCTCCGCGCCTGGAAGGCCTGATCATCGAAGCCCAGCGCCAGGCTCGGCCCGCCGCCCACTAAGGGCTGCCCAGGCGGCGCCTGGAAGTCGGAAACCGCGGCCGGCCCGGCCTTCCAGCCCGATCTTTCGATAAAACACTTGCAAAACACACCAATCTGCATTATCATCGACTGTTGAGTGCTGCATATGCGGTGTTTCAAGTAAAGACTGGCAAGTGAAAACCGGCGCCTGGTTTTCACCCGCGGAACGGGCAAGAGCCCCTTCCCCGGCACTCAATGGCAAGACCGCCTTTCGCGCCAATTTCCATCAGAAAACAAAACGGCGCGTGGCCCGGGCCTTGTAAACCCAGGCTACACAACCCGGGCCACACTACCGGGACGGTCCTGCAAACAAACCGCAACGCACATCAGCCGCGCCACGAGCAGGCGGTACCACGGCTGCCTTGCGGCGCTTTCCGGCAAGAACCCTTTCCGGCAACCCCTTTGCGCCAGACGCTTTTTTGCGCTGGCGAACGCATCGTCGCGCAAGCGCGCAACATGCCTGAAACGATGCCGCGCCAGACTGGGCGATGGCATCGCAGCCCTGATCCCAGCGTGAAAACATGAGAATGCGCAAAGGATCGGAGGCGATTGTGAGGTAGTGTCATGGCATGCCTGCCAGCCATGCGCCACCGTGCTTTTCCTATAACTAGAAACCAAGAGAACAAACACCATGAATACTCGTTTCACCACCTCGGACCTGATCCGACGTCCCGCCCATACCAAGCTGGACAACATGCCGATCCATGTCGGCGACATCGTCTACCTGCAACCCGTGGACGGCCCGGAAATCCGCGCAACCGTCATTTTCAACGCGCCGATCGACGGCATGACCACGTACACGACCGAAGTCGTGCCCTGCGGCGCGCCCGCGCAGAAGGCCCCGGCCCAGCGCATCCGCTTCCGCCACGAGCACGTGCATCGCATCGAACCGGTGCGCCGCGCCGCGCGCTGAACCCGTACGCCCCTCCCGCCCTCCCCGCGGCGGGGCGGCCGGTGCGTGATAAAGTCCCTGGCAACCTTGCCCTGGCGCTCCCACCATGCAGAACAACCGTCACGCGGTCCATATCTGGGACCTTCCCACTCGCATCTTCCATTGGGCGCTCGTCGTCTGCATCGTCGGCGCCTTCGTCAGCGTGAAGCTCGGCGGCCTGTACATGGATTGGCACGTGCGCTTCGGCTGCACGGCCCTGGGCCTGATCCTGTTTCGCCTGCTGTGGGGGTTCTTCGGCCCCCGTTACGCCCGTTTCACCCAATTCCTGCGCGGCCCGGCCGCCGTGGCCCGCTACCTGAAGGGCGCCGCCGCGCCCGCCGGCCACAACCCCCTGGGCGCGCTGTCCGTCGTGGCGCTGCTGCTGGTCATCGGATTCCAGGCCGTCAGCGGCCTGTTCACCACCGACGACATCATGACGCAGGGCCCGCTGTTCGGACACGTCAGCGCCGCCTTCTCCGGCGCCATGACGTCCTGGCACAAACTCAACGAGTGGATCATCATCGGCCTGGTGGCGCTGCACCTGGCCGCCGTGGCCTGGTACGCGCTGGTGCGCCGCAAGCGGCTGGTCCGCGCCATCATCACGGGCAAGGTCGACGCCAAGGACGTGCCCGCCGGCACGCCGCCCGCGCAGGACGGCTTCGCCGTCTGGCTGCGGGCCCTGCTGCTGGGAGCCTGCGTGACGGGCCTGGTGCTCTGGATCCGGTCGCTGGAAGTGGCGGCCGACATGTCCTTTTCCTGAGCGCCGCGCCGGCAAAGAGAAAGCCCCTCGCGAGGGGCTTTTTTCTTGCGTTGGGGCCGCCCGCGGACGGCCCGCGGCTTACTTCTTCTTGCGGTACGAATCGTGGCAGGCCTTGCAGCTCGCGCCGACATCGCCGAACGCCGCGCGCAGCTTGTCGAGGTCGCCGGCATCGGCGGCGGCCGACAGCTTGACGATGTTGTCCTGGAAAGCCTGCTGCTTCTGCTTGAAGCCGGCGGCATCGCTCCAGATTTCCGGACGGGCGTCGCCGCCTTCCGTGCCCGCGCCGAACGCCGCCCACGGCAGGGCCGACAGCGTCTTCAGCACTTCCACGTTGGCCTTGATCTGCGCGGCGTCATAGGGCGCCTGGCCCTTGACCACCGGCGCCATGCGGCCGAAGTGCGAGGCCATCAGCGTCAGCGCAGACTGGCGGTACTTGACCGCGTCCTCGGGCTTGGCGAACTGGGCGGAGGCGTTCGTCGCCAGCAGCGGCCCAACCGTCATACAGGCCAACGCGACGAGCGTGGACAACTTCTTCATTGCTATCTCCCGTAAGGTCACAACAAGATGCCGCGCGCCATGCGCGCGGCAGGGCGGACTATACCGCCCGCGCCAGCGCCGCCGCCAACCCGATATACGAGCGCGGGGTCATCGCCAGCAAACGGGCCTTCGGCTCTTCCGGCAGCGCCAGGCCCTGGATGAATTCTCGCAGGCCTTCCTCGGTAATCCCCTTGCCCCGCGTCAAAGCCTTGAGCTGTTCGTAGGGTTGCGGCAGGCCATAGCGGCGCATGACGGTCTGCACCGGCTCGGCCAGCACTTCCCAGCACGCGTCGATGTCGGCGTCGATGGCGGCGGTATTGACTTCCAGCTTGCCCAGGCCGCGCATGCAGGCATCCCACGCAACCAGGCAATAGCCCAGGCCGACGCCCAGGTTGCGCAGCACGGTGGAGTCGGTGAGGTCGCGCTGCCAGCGGGAGATCGGCAGCTTGTCGGCCAGATGGCGCAGCACGGCGTTGGCCAGGCCCAGGTTGCCTTCGGAATTTTCGAAGTCGATCGGGTTGACCTTGTGCGGCATGGTCGACGAGCCGACCTCGCCTTCCTTCAGGCGCTGCTTGAAGTAGCCGAGCGCCACGTAGCCCCAGATGTCGCGGTCCAGGTCCAGCACGATGATGTTGGCGCGGGTGATGGCGTCGAACAGCGCCGACATCCAGTCGTGCGGCTCGATCTGGATGGTGTGGCGGTTCTGCGTCAGGCCCAGGCCGGCCAGCACGCGCTGGCTGAAGGCGGGCCAGTCGATCTCGGGGTAGGCGGACAGGTGGGCGTTGTAGTTGCCGGTGGCGCCGTTGAGCTTGGCCAGCGGCTCGACGGCCTCGACCGCGGCGATGGCGCGGTTCAGGCGCGCGGCCACGTTGGCGAATTCCTTGCCCAGCGTCGTCGGGCTGGCGGGCTGGCCGTGCGTGCGCGACAGCATGGGCTGGTCGGCCTGGGCGATGGCCATCTCGTTCAGCTTGGCGGCGAGCTCGCGCAGGCGCGGCACCACGACCTCGTTGCGCGCGCGGGTCAGCATCAGCGCATGCGAGGTGTTGTTGATGTCTTCGGACGTGCAGGCGAAATGGATGAACTCGGCGGCGCGGGCCAGTTCGGCGTCATCCGCCACTTTTTCCTTCAGCCAGTATTCGACGGCCTTGACGTCGTGGTTCGTGACGCGTTCGATGTCCTTGATGCGGGCGGCGTCCGACTCGGAGAAATCGCGCACCAATTGCTGCAGGCGCGCGCGGGCGGCCTCGGAGAAGGCGGGCAGTTCGGGCAGCCCGGCGTCGGACAGCGCGACCAGCCAGGCCACTTCGACTTCGACGCGATGCGCCATGAAGCCGGCCTCGGACAACAGGCCGCGCAGCGCGTCGCCCCGGGAAGCGTACCGGCCATCCAATGGCGAAAGGGCGTTGAGTTGGCTAAGCTGATCGGCGATTTGCATGGTCTGGGAAAGAAAAAGCGGGGATTGAGCGAATCGGGCGATTTTATCATCCGGAAGCGTGCAACATTGTGGCAAACTGGCGAAGATTCCGGCCTGCCGGCGGCCCGACCTCACACGGCCTGCTATACTTCGGCCGCTTTCCGACTCCGCTTGTGACTCCATGAAACTGATCGGCTCGCTTACCAGTCCTTACGTGCGCAAAGTGCGTATCGTCATGGCCGAGAAAAAGCTGGACTACCGGCTTGAACTCGAAAACGTCTGGTCCGCCGACACGCAGATCCAAACGTACAACCCGCTGGGCAAGGTTCCCTGCCTGGTCATGGAAGATGGCGGCGCACTCTTCGATTCGCGCGTCATCGTCGAATACCTGGACACCCTGTCTCCCGTGGCCCGCCTGATTCCGCAGCCGGGACGCGACCGCGCGGCCGTCAAATGCTGGGAAGCCATCGCCGATGGCCTCCTGGATGCGTGCGTGACCATCGTGAAGGAAAACCAGCGTCCCGAGGCTCAGCGCAGCCCCGAATGGATCGAGCGCCAGTACTCCAAGATCCACGCCAGCCTCGACGCGATGAACAAGAGCCTGGGCGAGAACGCCCATTGCATGGGCATCAACTACAGCCTCGCCGACATCGCCGTCGGCTGCGCGCTGGGCTACCTGGACCTGCGCTTCGCCTCGCTCGACTGGCGCGCGGACCACCTGAACCTGGCCCGCCTGTACGACAAGCTGTCCCAGCGGCAGTCGTTCGTCGACACAATACCTGGGTAGGGCCCCCCCCGAAGCGCTGCGCGCTTCCCCCCCGGGGGGGGCGCCGCTACGGACCGGCGGAGCCGGATCCGTGCGGCCCCGCCTCCTTCTTCTGGCAGGGCCGCGTTCGTTCGTGCGATTTTGATTCGCCCATTCCAGCGGAGCCGGATTCTTGCGGCCCCGCTTCCTTCTTCTGGCGGAGCCGCGTTCGTTCGTGCGATTTTTATTCGCCCATTCCAGCGGAGCCGGATTCTTGCGGCCCCGCTTCCTTCTTCTGGCAGAGCCGCGTTCGTTCGTGCGATTTTGATTCGCCCTTTCCAGCGGAGCCGGATTCTTGCGGCCCCGCCCTTGCGGGACGGGGCCGTGGGGCTTAGGCGGTGAAGGTCTGCCAGGCCTTGAACAACATGTAGCCGGCCAGTGCGAACAGCAGGCAGGCGAACACACGCTTCAGGGTCTGCACGGGCAGCTTGTGCGCCATGCGTGCGCCCAGCGGCGCCGTCAGCACGCTGGTGCACACCAGCGCCAGCAGCGCGGGCCAGTAGATGTAGCCCAGCATTCCGGGACGCGATTCGCCCGAGTTCAGGCCCGACACGACGTAGCCCACGCTGTTGGCCAGCGCGATGGGAAAGCCCAGCGCCGCCGACGTGGAGACGGCGTTGTGCAGGGCCACGTTGCACCAGACCATGAACGGCACCGACAGGAAACCGCCGCCCGCGCCCACCAGGCCGGACAGGAAGCCGATGCCGGCCCCGGCCGCGCTGGTGCCCACCACGCCGGGCATCTGGCGGCTGGGCTTGGGCTTCTTGTTGCGCAGCATGCTCCAGCCGGAATAGCCGACGAACAGGGCGAAGAACAGCGACAGCCACAGCGTGCTGAGCGCGGCGAACACGGCGCCGCCGGAGAACAGGCCGCCGATGATGATGCCGGGCGCCATCGCCCAGACGATGTTCCACTTGATCGTGCCGCGTTGTTGATGGGCCCGGACGCTGGAAATGGACGTGAACAGAATCGAGGTCATCGACGTGGCGATGGCCGCGTGCACCACCAGGTCGGCGGGCATGCCCTGCCAGGCGAACAGCATCGTCAGGAACGGCACCAGCAGCATGCCGCCGCCTATGCCCAGCAGGCCTGCCGCAAAGCCGACCACGCCGCCCAGCACCAGCAGGCTAATCAACATCGATACATCCACAACGGTCTCCCTATTTCTTCTTGGTCATGAACAAGGCCCCTGAGGCAACGCCCCAGGGGCCTTTGGAAAAGGTCTGCGCCCGGCCGGGCGCATTCCGGCGAGGGCCGGCGCATCGCCTACACGATGATGCCGCCCCCCAAGCAAACTTCGCCATCGTAAAGCACGGCGGACTGTCCGGGCGTCACCGCCCATTGCGGCTCGGTGAAATCCAGCGCGAACTCGGCCTGCGTGGCGCCATCGAGACGGCATGCCGCATCGGCCTGCCGGTAGCGCGTCTTGGCGCCATAGGCGCCGGCGGCCGGCGGACGGCCCGCGATCCAGCTGGCGTCCTGAGCCCGCAATTCGCTCGAGAGCAGCCAGGGATGGTCGTGCCCTTGCACCACGTACAGCACGTTGCGCTCCAGGTCCTTGCGGGCCACGTACCAGGCCTCGGCCGTGCCGTCCTCGCGCTGCCGCCCCTTCACGCCGCCCACGCCCAGGCCCTTGCGCTGGCCCAGCGTGTAGAACGACAAGCCCTCGTGGCGCCCCACCGTCATGCCTTCGGGCGTCATGATGGGGCCGGGCTCGGTCGGCAGGTAGCGGTTCAGGAATTCCCGGAACGGCCGCTCGCCGATGAAGCAGATCCCGGTGGAATCCTTCTTGGCGGCATTGTGCAGGCCGATTTCGTGCGCGATGCGCCGCACTTCCGTCTTGTGGATCTCGCCCAGCGGGAACAGCGTGCGCGACAGCTGCGCCTGGTTCAGCCGGTGCAGGAAGTAGCTTTGGTCCTTGGACGCATCCAGCGCCTTGAGCAGCTGGAACTCCGTGCCGCCGCCCTCGGCCGGCACTTCGCGCACCCGCGCGTAGTGGCCGGTGGCGATGCGCTCGGCGCCCAGCGCCATGGCGTGATCCAGAAACGCCTTGAACTTGATCTCGGCGTTGCACAGCACGTCGGGATTGGGCGTGCGCCCCGCGGAATACTCGCGCAGGAATTCCGCGAACACGCGGTCCTTGTATTCGGCGGCGAAATTGACGAACTCGAAGTCGACGCCGACGAGGTCGGCGACGCTGGCCGCGTCGAGGAGGTCCTGGCGGGTGGAGCAGTATTCGGAATCGTCGTCGTCTTCCCAGTTCTTCATGAACAGGCCGATGACTTCATAGCCTTGCTGCTTGAGCAGCCAGGCGGTGACCGAAGAATCGACCCCGCCGGACATGCCCACGACAACGCGGCCCTTATTGGATTTTTGACTCATGATGACGCTATTTTAGATCGGACCAGGCTTCTTCCTGCGGCTGCGGCTCGGCCGCGCGCGATACTTCCATCAGCCAGGCGCGGAAGGCCTGGAGCGTGGGCAGGTTGGCCTTCTGCTCGGGATAGCACAGGTAATAGCCCATGCGCGCGCGGATCGGCAGCTGGATGGCGACGGCCAGCTTGCCGTCGCGCAGTTCGTCCTCGATCAGGCAGCGCGGGATCAAGGCCACGCCGAACCCCGCCGCCGCGGCCTGCGACAGCAGCGCGTACTGGTCGAAGCGGGCGCCTTCCAGGCTGCGCCGGGTATCGCAGCCGGCCTGCTCGAACCAGTCGCGCCAGCCTTCCAGCGCCGAGGTGTGATGCAGCAGCGGATACGCCAGCAGGTCCGCCGGCGACGTACAGCCGCCCGGGATCAGGCGCGGGCTGCACACCGGCAGGATCTCGCGGCCGACGATGTAGTCCGCCCCGCTGCCCGGCCAGATGCCCTCGCCGAACCGCACGGCGGCGTCCAGTTCGGGGGTGGAGAAATCGTAGCCCTGGCGGTGCGGCAGGAATTCCACGTGGATGTCGGGCCGCAGGCGCATGAAGGCCGTCAGCCGCGGGATCAGCCAGCGGGCGCCGAACGTGGGCATACAGGTCAGGTTGAGGGTGCCGCCCTGCCCCTGGTGCGCGATCAGCTCCACGGTGGCGGCCTCGATCTGGCCCAGGCCGGCCTGGATCTTGGTGAGGTAGCTGCGTCCGGCCTCGGTCAGGACCAGGCCTTGCCTGATCCGCAGGAATAGCTCGATGCCGACGAACTCCTCCAAATGTTTCACTTGTTTACTGACCGCGCCCTGCGTCACGCACAGTTCCTGGGCCGCGCGCGTGAAACTGCTGTGCCGGGCGGCCACTTCGAACGCCTGGAGGTCCGTTAAAGAGGGACAGAAACGCCGCATAAATATCGCTCCCACGGCTGGCGTGGGCTCCTTGCCCGCAAGAGGGCCGTGTATGCCGGGGCGGCCCGGACAGGCGGGTTGCGCACCCCGTCGCGCACACAGATTGTTTCAGGTTGCGCGGCAAAAACAGCGGCGCGAAAGGCCGCCGCCAAAAGAGGCATGAAAAAAAGTCATAGCTTACGGAGAAAGTTTCGTTTGCGCAAACGGGGCCGCCAGGAAAGAATCGTTGCGTTTGCGTCTGCCTTTGCGCATCCGCTTTCCAATTCATTAGGGGAATCCATGCAACGCCGTAAAGTTGTCCTGGGCCTGTGCGTCGCCGCCGCGACCCTGGCCTCGCCGCTCACCTCGGGCATCGCGCACGCCGAAGACGCGTACCCGTCCAAGCCCATCCGCCTGATCGTTCCCTTCCCGCCCGGAGGCACCACCGACATCGTCGGCCGCCTGTTCGCCGACAAGCTGGGCAAGGAACTGGGCCAGACCGTCGTGGTGGAAAACCGCGGCGGCGCCGGCGGTTCGATCGGCAGCGCCTTCGTTGCCAGCAGCGCGCCGGACGGCTATGTCCTGGGCATCGCCACCGTCAGCACGCACGGCATCAACCCGGCCATCTACCCGAACCTGCCGTTCGATGGCGAGAAGGACTTCACGCCCATCTCGAACCTGGCCGCCGTGCCGAATATCATGACCATCAACCCGAAGGTCCAGGCCAAGAACATCGCCGACTTCATCAAGCTGGCCAAGAGCGAGCCGGGCAAGCTGACGTACGCGTCCGCCGGCAACGGCTCGGTCTCGCACATGATGGGCGAACTATTCAAGATGGCCTCGGGCACCAACCTGATGCACGTTCCGTACCGCGGCGTGGGCCCGGCGCTGAACGACGCGCTGGCCGGCCAGGTCGACGTCATGTACGACAACCTGCCCTCCACGCTGCCGCACGTGCAGTCCGGCCGCTTGATCGCCATGGCCGTCGCCTCGCCCAAGCGCGTCGCGTCCCTGCCCGACGTCCCGACCTTCGCCGAAGCCGGCCTGCCCGCGGTCAACGACGCGTCGTGGTTCGGCCTGGTCGCCCCGGCCAAGCTGCCCGCGCCGATCCTGGCCAAGCTGAACGCCGCCGTCCAGAAGGTCAGCGCCGAAGCCGACGTCAAGGCCCGCCTGGAAGCGCTGGGCGCCTCGCCCGCCGCCAACACCTCGGCCGAATTCGGCGCGCAGATCGCCGCTGAAATCGCCAAGAACAAGCGCATCGCCAAAGAAGCCAACGTGAAGATCGACTGATCGATCTTCGATCCCCGCCGCCCGCCGGGGCGCGGGGATCTCCGATTCACGAACGCAACACCCCCTTATGCGAATTACCCAACCCCTGTCTTACCGGCTCGACCTTCCGCAGCAATATCCCGATTCGGAACCCTCGGCCCCGCTCGTGCTGGACTCCCCGCACAGCGGCACCGCCTACCCTCCCGATTTCGCGGCCGCGGTGGACTTTGGCGCATTGCGCACTGCCGAGGACACCTGGGTTGACGACCTCTGGGGCGACGCCATCGAAATGGGCGTCCCCATGATCGCCGCCGCCTTCCCGCGCGCCTACATCGATGCCAACCGCGCGCCCGACGAGATCGACGAGCTGCTGCTGGACCAGCCCTGGCCCGACGCGCTCAACGCCTCGCCCAAGGTCAAGCTGGGCAAGGGCCTGATCTGGCGCATGCTCGACGACGGCACGCCGCTGTACAACCGCAAGCTGACGGTCGACGAAGTCCGCCATCGCATCGACGCCTGCTGGAAGCCCTACCACGCCGCCCTGGGCCGCGTGCTCGACGACGCCCACCGCAAGTTCGGCAAGGTCTGGCACATCAACTGTCACTCCATGCCCAGCGTCGCCGGCGCCTTCGCCACCGACCGCCCCGGCCTGGTCCACCCCGATTTCGTGCTGGGCGACCGCGACGGCAGCACCAGCGACCCGGCCTTCCGCGAATTCATCGCCGCCTGGCTGCGCGAACGCGGCTACGACGTCACCGTGAACGACCCCTACAAGGGCGTGGAACTGGTGCGCGCCTTCGGCCGCCCCCAGGAAGGCCGCCACAGCCTGCAGATCGAAATCAACCGCAAGCTCTACATGGACGAGGTCTCCCTGCGCCCGTCCGAGAACTACGGCCGCCTGAAAGCCGACCTGCGCGACCTCACCGCCGCGCTGATCACCTGGACTCGCGCGCAAACGGCTTGACGCCGGACGTTTGCGCGCAGTGCCGGCCAGCGGCGTGGTAAGCCTGGCCGGAATAGTGGGCTGAAAAGCCCCAGCCCCATGGTTCGCCATGGGGTTTTTTTTGGGCCGCCCCAAGGCGGGCCAGCCCCCTCGGGGGGCAGCAAGCGAGCGAAGCGAGCGCGGCGTGGGGCCCACAACACCAACCTCCGCAAGAACAGCCGGCCCGCCGCCGGGCCGCCCCAAGGCGGGCCAGCCCCCTTGGGGGGCAGCAAGCGAGCGAAGCGAGCGCGGCGTGGGGGCACTTTCCCGTGTATAACTACGGCGAACCTTCTGAGGAGAGGCGTAGATGCACATCGGGATACCAAAAGAAACCCGAGACGGGGAAACCCGTGTCGCAGCAACACCGGAGACCGTCAAGAAGTACGTAGGCGGCAAACACACCGTCGTCGTGGAGCGCGGGGCCGGCGCTGCCGCCCGCTATCTCGACGACGCCTATGAGGCCGCGGGCGCCACGCTCGGCACCGCCCAGGATGCCCTGGGCGCCGAACTGGTCATGAAGGTTCGCGCGCCGGATTCCACCGAATTGGCTCACATGAAGCCGGGCGCCGTCGTCGTCGGCATGCTCGATCCCTTCGACGCCGAAGGCCTCGCGCAGATGGCGAACGCCGGATTGGTCGGATTCGCGCTTGAGGCCGCGCCCCGCATCACGCGGGCCCAAAGCCTGGACGTGCTGTCCTCGCAGGCCAACCTCGCCGGCTACAAGGCCGTGCTGCTGGCCGCGCACCACTACGGCCGCCTGATCCCCATGATGATGACCGCCGCGGGCACGCTGAAGGCCGCCCGCGCCGTCGTGCTCGGCACCGGCGTCGCCGGCCTGCAGGCCATCGCCACGGCCAAGCGGCTGGGCGCGGTGGTGGAGGCCTCCGACGTGCGCCCGGCCGCGCGCGAGCAGGTGGAGTCCCTGGGCGCGAAGTTCATCGACGTGCCCTTCGAGACCGACGAAGAGCGCGAGATCGCGCAAGGCACCGGCGGCTATGCCCGCCCCATGCCGCCCGCGTGGATGGCGCGGCAGGCCGCGCTGGTTTCCGAACGCTGCAAGCAGGCGGACATCGTCGTCACGACGGCGCTGATCCCCGGCCGCCCCGCGCCCACGCTGGTTTCCGAGGAAACCGTCGCCGCCATGAAACCCGGCTCGGTGCTGGTGGACCTGGCGGTCGAACGCGGCGGCAACTGCCCGCTGTCCGAGAAAGGCAAGGTGGTGGAAAAGCATGGCGTAACGCTGATCGGGCTGACCAACCTGCCCGGCCTGGTCGCGACCGACGCCTCGGCGCTGTATGCCCGCAACATCCTGGATTTCCTGAAGCTCATCATCAATGCCGACGGCGCGCTGGCGATCCAGCGCGACGACGAAATCGTGGCGGCCTGCCTGGTGTGCGAAGGCGGCAACGTGACGCGGAGAACCTGAACATGGAAGCGATCAACCCCACCCTGATGAACCTCATCATCTTCGTGCTCGCCGTCTATGTCGGCTATCACGTCGTGTGGAACGTCACCCCTGCCCTGCATACGCCGCTGATGGCCGTCACCAACGCCATTTCCGCCATCATCATCGTGGGCGCCATGCTGGCCGCCGCGCTGACCGAGGGCGGACTCGCGCGCGGCATGGGCGTGTTCGCCGTGGCGCTGGCCGCGGTCAACGTGTTCGGCGGGTTCCTCGTCACGCGGCGCATGCTCGAAATGTTCAAGAAGAAGGACAAAAAGCCGGGCAAGGAGGGCGCGCAATGATCTCGCTGAACCTCGTCACGCTGCTGTACCTCGTCGCCTCGGTCTGCTTCATCCAGGCGCTCAAGGGCCTGTCGCATCCCACCACCTCGCGCCTGGGCAACCTGTTCGGCATGACCGGCATGGCCATCGCCGTGCTGACCACGGCCGCGCTGATCGTCGGCCTGGCCCGCGACGGCGCCGCCACCATCGGGCTGGGCTGGGTGGTGCTGGGCCTGCTGGTGGGCGGCTCCATCGGCACGCTGATGGCCAAGCGCGTCGAAATGACGAAGATGCCCGAACTGGTCGCGTTCATGCACAGCATGATCGGCCTGGCCGCGGTGGCCATCGCCGTGGCGGTCGTGGCGGAACCGCATGCCTTCGGCGTCGCGCCGGCCGGCATGCCGATTCCCGCCGGCAACCGCTTCGAACTCTTCATCGGCACCTTCGTGGGGGCCATCACCTTCTCGGGCTCGGTGATCGCGTTCGGCAAGCTGTCGGGCAAGTACAAGTTCCGGCTGTTCCAGGGCGCCCCGGTGGTGTTCACCGGCCAGCACATGCTGAACCTCGCGCTGGCGCTGCTGATGCTCGCCTGCGGCATCTGGTTCATGCTCACCCAGGAATGGACGCCTTTCGTGATCATGACCCTCATCGCCTTCGTGCTGGGCGTGCTGATCATCATCCCGATCGGCGGAGCCGACATGCCGGTGGTCGTGTCCATGCTGAACAGCTATTCCGGGTGGGCCGCGGCCGGCATCGGCTTCTCGCTCAACAACCCGATGCTGATCATCGCGGGCTCGCTGGTGGGCTCCTCGGGCGCCATCCTCTCCTACATCATGTGCAAGGCGATGAACCGCTCGTTCTTCAACGTGATCCTGGGCGGCTTCGGCGGCCAGGCAGGCGGTGCCGCGGCGGCGGGCAGCGCGCAGCAGCGCAGCGTCAAGTCCGGCAGCCCGGACGACGCGGCCTTCCTCATGACCAACGCCGAAAGCGTGACCATCGTGCCCGGCTACGGCCTGGCCGTGGCGCGCGCGCAGCACGCGCTGAAGGAGCTGGCCGAGAAGCTGACCGAGCGCGGGGTGACGGTGAAGTACGCCATCCACCCGGTCGCGGGGCGCATGCCGGGCCACATGAACGTGCTGCTGGCCGAGGCCGAGGTGCCGTACGACCAGGTCTTCGAGATGGAGGACATCAACAGCGAGTTCGGCCAGACCGACGTGGTGCTGGTGCTCGGCGCCAACGACGTGGTCAACCCGGCGGCCAAGAACGACCCGAAGTCGCCGATCGCCGGCATGCCCATCCTCGAAGCCTACAAGGCGCGCACCGTGATCGTGAACAAGCGGTCGATGGCGTCCGGCTACGCGGGGCTGGACAATGAACTGTTCTATATGGACCGCACCATGATGGTCTTCGGCGACGCGAAGAAGGTGCTCGAAGACATGGTCAAGGCGGTGGAGTAGACCGGCGGGCGCCTGCCCCGCCGGGGCGGGCGCCGTTTCCCCCCGGGGCCGCGTTCGTCGGCCTCAGCCTTGCTTGCCCGCCTGACGGCGCAGCTGCTCGTCCACCACCTCGACCCAATGCCTCACGGGCGTATCGGTGCCGCTTTGCAGGTGGCCGATGCAGCCGATGTTGGCCGACAGGATCACGTCCGGCCCGCCAGCCGCGATGGCGCCCAGCTTGCGGTCCCGCAGTTGCAGCGCGATCTCGGGATTCAGCACCGAGTAGGCGCCCGCCGAGCCGCAGCACAGGTGTTTGTCGGCGAAGGGCTGCAATTCGAAGCCCAGGTCCGCGAGCAGTTGCTCGGACAAGGGGCGCAGGCCCTGCCAGTGCTGCAGCGTGCAAGGCGGATGGAACGCCGCCCGGGTGCCCGCGGGCAGACGCGAGCGCAAACGCTGGGCGTATGGCGCGACGATCTCGGCCACGTCCTTGACCAGCGCCACCACGTCCGCGGCCTTCTGCGCGTAGGCGGGGTCATGCCGCAAGTGATGGGCGTATTCCTTCACCATCGCGCCGCAACCCGACGCGTTCATGACGATGGCCTCGATCTTGCCGTCCTGCACCAGTGGCCACCAGGCGTCGATGTTGGCGCGCATTTGCGCCAGCGCGGCGTCCTGCGCATCCAGATGGAAGCTGACCGCGCCGCAGCAGCCGGCCCCCGGCGCGATGCGCGCGCCGATGCCGATCGCGTCCAGCACGCGGATGGTGGCGGCGTCGATGGTCGGCATCATGGCGGGCTGCACGCAGCCGGCCAGCATCAATACCTGGCGAGCATGCCCGCCGACGTCCGGCAGCGCGCCCGCGTCACGGCGCTCGGGCACCTTGCGCCTGACCGATACCGGCAGCAGCCCGCGCACGGCCTGCCCCAGCCGCATCGCGGGCGCGAACAGCGGCGACATCATGGCCTTGCGCAGCAGCGTGCGCTTCGTTTTCTCGCTCCATGAACGCGGCACGCGCTCATCGACGATCTTGCGGCCGATGTCCACCAGGTGCCCGTACTCGACGCCCGAGGGGCAGGTGGTTTCGCAATTGCGGCAGGTCAGGCAGCGGTCCAGGTGCAGCTGGGTGGACTGCGTGGGCTCGGCGCCCTCCAGCACCTGCTTGATCAGGTAGATGCGTCCGCGCGGACTGTCGAGCTCGTCGCCCAGCACCTGATAGGTCGGACAGGTGGCGGTGCAGAAGCCGCAATGCACGCAACGCCGGAGGATGGCGTCGGCCTCGTTGCCCAGATCGGTATCGCGTGCCCAGGATGCCAGCTTGGTTTGCATGATGCCCTATAGCTCCATGACCAGGCGGCCGGGATTGAACAGGCCGGCCGGATCGAGCTCTTGTTTGAGCCGGCGCGTGATCGAAGCGATCCCCGGCGCCAGCGGATGGAATACGCCGTCGGCCGGCGGCCGGCCGTGGCCGGTGCGGAACAGCGTCGCATGACCGCCCAGCCTCGCCGCGGTCTCGCGCAACGTGGCGGCGTCATGCGTGCCCGACAGCCAGCGCTGGCCGCCGCCCCACTCCAGCAGGGTCGGGCCCAGCCCGAGCGCCGCGGCCGTAGGCGGCAAGGCCAGGCGCCACAAGGGCTGGCCCGGTGCGAAGAAGGGATGGGTCTGCTCGCGCAGCGAGCGCCACCAGGCCGACGCCGCCGCGGGCGCCATCGCCTCGCCGCCGATCAGCTGACGGGCGCTGGCCACCGCGGGGGGCGCGCCCGACAGGCGCACGGTCATGGCGCCTTCGGCCTGGGCATCGTCGCCGGCCCAGCTGGTGGCGGAAATCGGCAAGGGCTTGCCGCGCCACAGGGCGAAACTGGCCAGCGCCTGCGCCTGCGTGGCGGGTAGCACCAGCGTCAGTTCCTCCATCGGCCGGGGCACGACTTTCAAGGACACTTCGAGGATCGCGCCGAAGATGCCGTGCGATCCCGCCAGCAGGCGCGACACGTCGTAGCCGGCCACGTTCTTCATGACCTCTCCGCCGAACGACAGGATGCGCCCTTCCGAATCCAGCAGCTGCGCGCCCAGTACGAAATCCTTCAGGGCGCCCGCGCTCATGCGGCGCGGGCCCGCCAGGCCCGCCGCGACGCAGCCGCCCACGGTGGCCGCGGGCGAGAAATGCGGGGGTTCGAAAGCCAGCATCTGGCCGTTCTCGGCCAGCGCCGCTTCAAGCTCGGCCAACGGCGTGCCCGCGCGCACGGTCACCACCAGTTCGGACGGGTGATAGCTGACGATGCCTCGATAGGGCGTCATGTCCAGCAGGCAATGCCCGTCCTGCGGCGTTACCGGGCGGTAATTGCCATAGAACGCCTTGCTGCCTCCGCCCATCACGAACAGGGGTTTATGGCCCGCACGGGCCGTCATGACCTGGTCGCACAATTCCGACAGGACAAAATCCATGAGGGGTGCGTCCTAGAAACGGGCGAGATCGGGGAAGCGCAACTCGCCAGCGTGGACGTGCATCTTGCCGTATTCGGCGCAGCGGGCCAGCGTGGGAATGACCTTTTCAGGATTGAGCAGGCACGGCGGATCGAAGGCCCGCTTCACTGCCAGGAACGCGTCGAGTTCTTCGCGAGAGAATTGCACGCACATTTGATTTATCTTCTCCATTCCCACACCGTGCTCTCCGGTCACGGTTCCTCCTACCTGCACGCACAGCTCAAGAATGGCGGCGCCGAATTTCTCGGCGCGCTCCACTTCGTCCGGCTTGTTCGAATCGAACAGGATCAGCGGATGCAGATTGCCGTCGCCCGCGTGGAACACGTTGGCGCAGCGCAATCCGAATTCATCCTCCATCTGCTCGATGGCGCCCAGCACGCGCGCCAGATGGCGGCGCGGAATCGTGCCGTCCATGCAATAGTAATCGGGCGATACCCGCCCGGCAGCCGGGAACGCATTCTTGCGGCCCGCCCAGAACTTCAGGCGCTCGGCCTCGGAGGTCGAGACCTGGCAACGCGTGGCGCCGGCCTCGCGGAACACGGCCTCCATGCGCGCGATCTCGTGCGCCACCTCTTCGGGGGTGCCGTCCGATTCGCACAGCAGGATGGCCTGCGCGTCCATGTCGTAACCCGCGCGCACGAACGGTTCGACCATGTGCGTGGCGCGCCGGTCCATCATTTCCAGGCCGGCCGGGATCATGCCCGCGGCGATGACCTGCGTGACCGCGTTGCCCGCGGCCTCGACGCTGGAAAAGCTGGCCATGACGACCTGCGCGCAGGCCGGCTTGGGTATCAGCTTGACGGTCACTTCGGTGACCACGCCCAGCATGCCTTCGGATCCGATGAAGACGGAGAGCAGGTCCAGGCCGGGCGCGTCCGGCGCCTCGGAACCCAGCTCGACGACGTCGCCGTCGATCGTCACCACGCGCACGCGCAGCACGTTGTGCACGGTCAGCCCGTACTTCAGGCAATGCACGCCGCCGGAGTTCTCCGCGACGTTGCCGCCGATGGAACAGGCGATCTGGCTGGAGGGATCGGGCGCGTAATACAGGCCGTAGGGCGCGGCCGCTTCCGAGATCGCGAGATTGCGCACGCCAGGCTGGACGATGGCCGTCGCGCTCGCCAGGTCGATGTGCTTGATGCGGTTGAACTTCGACAGCCCGAGCAGCACGCCCCGGCTGTGCGGCATGGCGCCGCCCGACAGGCCGGTGCCGGCGCCGCGCGCCACGAGGGGCGCGTTCAGCCGCTTGCAGATGCGCATGACGGCCTGTACCTGCTCTTCGGTTTCAGGCAGGGCCACGACCGCCGGGAGGGCGCGATAGAGGGAAAGGCCGTCGCACTCGTAAGGGCGGGTGTCCTCTTCGCGGAACAACACGCAGTGCGGGGGCAACGCCGCCGACAGGGCCTCGATGAGCTGCTGCAAAGAATAAGGCGCCTGCACTTGTGCCAGGCCGGTTTCGACCAATGAATTCATGAGCGCAACAATAGCGCGAGCGCCCGCTATAAGCAGGCCGGGATTTACCCGCATCCGGACGCAGCGCGGGCCTGACGATAAGTAACCAGCCGTAAAACGGAGGCGGCCGCCCGCCTCCGTAATGCGCTTTTCGCCGCGGCGCGAGCGCGCAGGCGAAAAAAAAGCCGACGGTGATCCGTCGGCTTCGGACGCGGCCGCCAGCGGCCTCAAGCCTGCCAGGAAACGATCTTGCCCGGGTTCAGGATGTTGTTCGGATCAAACGCATGCTTCAGGCTGCGCATCAGTGCCAGCGCATCCTCGCCGTGCTCCTCGGCCATGAACTGCATCTTGTGCAGGCCCACGCCGTGCTCGCCGGTGCAGGTGCCGTCGGCCGCGATCGCGCGCCGCACCAGGTTGTGGTTGATGGTTTCGGACTCCTGCCATTCCTCGGCGTTATCCGCGTCGAGCAGCATCAGCACGTGGAAGTTGCCGTCGCCGACGTGGCCCACGATGGTGTAGGGAAAGCTGGCGCGGTCCAGTTCCTCGACCGTGTCGCGCACGCAATCCGCCAGGCGCGAGATCGGCACGCACACGTCGGTGGTGCTGGCGCGGCAGCCGGGGCGCAGCTGCAGGCCCGCGAAATACGCGTTGTGGCGGGCGGTCCAGAGGCGGCTGCGGTCTTCGGGACGCTCGGCCCATTCGAAGTCCATGCCGCCATGGTCCGCGGTGATCGCCTGCACGGTCTCGGCCTGCTCTTGCACGCCCGCCGGGCTGCCGTGGAACTCGAACACCAGCAGCGGGGTTTCGCGCAGCGTGAGCTTGCTGTGCAGGTTGACGGCGCGCACGCTGGCCGCGTCCATGAATTCGACGCGGGCGACCGGCACGCCCATCTGGATGATCTCGATCACGCTCTGCACGGCGGCATCGAGCGTGGGGAAGTTGCACACCGCGGCGGACACCGCCTCGGGCTGCGGATACAGGCGCACCGTGACTTCGGTGATGATGCCCAGCGTGCCTTCGCTGCCCACGAAGATGCGCGTCAGGTCGTAGCCCGCCGACGACTTGCGCGCGCGCCCCGCCGTGCGGACGATGCGGCCGTCGGCCGTGACCACGGTCAGGGACATGACGTTTTCGCGCATGGTGCCGTAGCGCACGGCATTGGTGCCGGAGGCGCGCGTGGCGGCCATGCCGCCCAGGCTGGCATCGGCGCCCGGATCGATGGGGAAGAACAGGCCCGTGTCGCGGATTTCTTCGTTGAGCTGCTTGCGCAGCACGCCCGCCTGCACGGTGGCGGTCAGGTCTTCGGCGTTCACCGCCAGCACCTTGTTCATCTGCGACAGGTCGAGGCTGATGCCGCCCTGGATCGCCAGGATATGGCCTTCCAGCGACGAGCCCGCGCCGTAGGGGATCAGCGGCACGCGGTGCTCATTGCACAGGCGGGCCACCTCGGCCACGTCTTCGGTCGTCTGCGCGAAGACCACGGCGTCCGGCAACATGGCCGGATAAGGCGATTCGTCGCGGCCGTGATGCTCGCGCACCGCCGCGGATTCGGACAGGCGGTCGCCAAAGCGCGCGCGCAAGGCATCCAGACAGGCGGCCGGCACCGGGCGGCGCAACGATTCGGCATGCAGGGGGGCGTTCATGGTCAGCGTGTTCTCTGGGTTCGTTAACCTGAATATTCTACGCCGCCGCGCATGCTGCGCCGCAAACCGCCATGCGCTGGCGATCCGCGGCGCGCCCCGGGCGTTTACTTGCCGGAGGTCAGGGCGACCCGGCGGCGTTCGCGCACCGCGTGGGCCAGGCGTTCCAGCACCGCCACGGAGGCGTCCCAATCGATGCAGCCGTCGGTGATGCTCTGGCCGTAGACCAGCGGCGTGCCCGGCACCATGTCCTGGCGACCGCCCAGCAGGTGGCTTTCCACCATCACGCCCACCAGGCGCGCATCGCCCGCTTCCATCTGGCGCGCCACGTCGTCGATGACCAGCGGCTGGTTCTCGGGTTTCTTGCTGCTGTTGGCGTGGCTGGCGTCGATCATGATGCGTTGCGCCAGGCCGGCCTTGGCCATGTCCTGGCAGGCCGCCTCGACGCTTTCCGCGTCATAGTTGGGGGCCTTGCCGCCGCGCAGGATGACGTGGCAGTCCTCGTTGCCGGCCGTCGAGACGATGGCGGAATGGCCGCCCTTGGTCACCGACAGGAAATGGTGCGGCTGCGACGCCGCCTTGATCGCGTCCACCGCGATCTTCACATTGCCGTCCGTGCCGTTCTTGAACCCCACCGGACACGACAGGCCGGAGGCCAGCTCGCGATGCACCTGGCTCTCCGTCGTCCGAGCCCCGATCGCCCCCCAGGAGACCAGATCCGCGATGTACTGCGGCGTAATCATGTCCAGGAACTCGCAACCCGCCGGCAGTCCCAGGCTATTGATGTCCAGCAGCAGTTCCCGGGCCACGCGCACGCCCTTGTTGATGTCGAAGCTGCCGTCCAGGTCGGGGTCGTTGATCAGCCCCTTCCAGCCCACGGTCGTGCGCGGCTTCTCGAAATACACCCGCATCACGATTTCCAGGTCGGCGCTCAGGCGGTCGCGCACCGGCTTCAGGCGCTTCGCATATTCGATCGCCGCCCGCGTGTCGTGAATGGAGCAAGGACCGATCACGACGATCATCCGGTCGTCCATGCCGTGCAGGATGCGGTGCATCGCCTGGCGGGCGCTGAACACGGTGTCGGACGCCTCCTTGGTGCAGGCGAACTCGCGCATGACGTGCGCGGGCGGGTTCAGTTCTTTGATTTCTCGAATGCGAAGGTCATCGGTATTGTGTGACACGGTACTGCTCCTGGGTTGCCCGCCACGGGGTTGGTTCCCGAGGTGTTCCCTCAACCGGCGGCACAAAAAAAGCCGCCAGTTCGCTGGCGGCTTTTTTCGGGGGGATTCTTTCCAAACTTCAGATTGAGCGCGTCCCTTCCTCCGCCAGCGGCTTCAGAAAACCATAAAAGTAAAAGTAAAAAGCGGGGGACGCGAATTTCATGGGGAACGACTCTAGCACAGTTTTTCCTGCTCGTCATGACTTTTTCGCGAACACGACGCCACTCACACAACGAATCGCCCGCGGAAATAGCAGCCGGCATAGGAATGGCCGCCCCAAGGCGGGCCAGCCCCCCTCGGGGGGGCAGCTAGCCCGCGCAGCGGGCGCGGCGTGGGGGGCCCTACGCAGTACCACCCACCGTCAGGCCTTCCATCCGCACCGTCGGCATGCCCACGCCGACGGGCACGCTCTGGCCATCCTTGCCGCAGGTGCCCACGCCGGAATCCAGCTGGAGATCGTTGCCGATCATGGTGACCCGGTTCATGGCGTCGGGGCCGTTGCCGATCAGGGTGGCGCCCTTGACCGGATAGGTCACCTTGCCGTTTTCGATCATGTAGGCCTCGGAGGCCGAGAAAACGAACTTGCCGTTGGTGATGTCGACCTGGCCGCCGCCGAAATTGACGGCGTACAGGCCGCGCTTGACCGACGACACGATTTCCTCGGCCGGCTTGTCGCCCGCCAGCATGTAGGTGTTGGTCATGCGCGGCATCGGCAGATGGGCGAACGATTCCCGGCGGCCGTTGCCCGTGGCCGCGGTCTTCATGAGGCGGGCGTTCAGCGTGTCCTGCATGTAGCCGCGCAGGATGCCGTCTTCGATCAGGACGTTGCGCTGGGTGGCGTTGCCTTCGTCGTCGATATTGAGCGAACCGCGGCGGTCCGGGATGGTGCCGTCGTCGATCACCGTCACCCCCTTGGAGGCCACGCGCTCGCCGATGCGGCCCGAGAACACGCTGGATCCCTTGCGGTTGAAGTCGCCTTCCAGCCCGTGGCCCACGGCCTCGTGCAGCAGGATGCCGGGCCAGCCGGAACCGAGCACGACGGTCATTTCGCCGGCCGGGGCCGGGCGCGCTTCGAGGTTCACCATGGCTTCATGGACGGCGCGCTCGACGTAGCCTTGCAGCATCTCGTCGGTGAAGTAAGCCAGGCCGAGGCGTCCGCCGCCTCCGGCATGGCCCATTTCGCGGCGGCCGTTGCGCTCCGCGATCACGGTCAAGGACAGGCGCACCAGCGGACGCACGTCGGCGGCCAGGCGGCCGTCGCTGCCGGCCACCAGCACCACGTCGTATTCCGCGCCCAGCCCGGCCATGACCTGAATCACGTGCGGATCGCGCGCGCGCGCCATGCGCTCCACGCGTTCCAGGAGGGCGACTTTCTCGGGCGCGCTGAGCGAGGCCACCGGGTCGATATCGGCATACAGGCTGCGGCCAATCTCGGCTTCCACCTGCGCCGCTACCTTCACCTTGCCGGCGCCGCGGCGCGCGATGCCGCGCACGGCATGGGCGGACGACAGCAGCGCTTCGGGCGACAGCGAATCCGAATAGGCAAAAGCCGTTTTCTCGCCACTGACGGCGCGCACCCCGACGCCCTGACTGATCGAGAAGCTGCCCGTCTTCACGATGCCCTCTTCCAGGCTCCAGCCTTCGCTGCGCGTGTATTGGAAATACAGGTCGGCATAGTCGACCTTGTGGGTAAAGATCTCACCCAGCGCGCGCGCCATATCCGCCTCGGTCAGCCCCCAGGGGTCGAGCAGCAGCGATTTGGCGGTGGCGAGGGAAGCAATGGCGGGATCGATGATTTTCATAGGACTCTGTTCAGGGACGGCAGGCGCGCCGGCGCGCCTGCAATGGCGCTCAAGACCGTATCGTAACGCCGACACGGCCCCCGCGTCCCAACACTGGCTGGAAAGCGGAAATTCCCGGCCGGGCGGCGGACTCGCCGAAAAAAATGAGGGGGCGGATTATCTCTGCCTGCCGCTGTCTGGCAGATGGGGGCGAAATATTACCTATCAAGTTAAGCAACCAAGCGCGACTGAATTTTACTCGTCATACAACTTGGCATGAAATCGAAATCATGCCAAACAAGTGTCCGGATTATGGCCTTGGCCGCTTTCTCGACCGGCGGGAATGACGGAATGCAGCGTTGTCCGGCATAACGGCTATCCATAAAAGCCAGTCATCAGACTACCGTGGAACCTCATGCGCCGGTCGCGGTCAATATTGCACGCTTGCCCGCGGCCCTTCGGCTGCCCGCAAGCCGCCAACCCGCGCCCTGCCTTGAAATCGGGCCATATGGGGCCTGGGCGCGGCGATATGTCCGCCTCGTGAACCAATAACCCTATTTGTTTCAAGTTGTCCCAAATATGGGAATATCATTCCCAATAGTTGGCCCGGGAGCCGGTGGATAAGCGTAAAGGCTGCCCGGCTCTTTTGATACAAAGTAATTAGCGCTAAAAACGAGAAGTCAAGGCGTAATTTCTGTATTATGCGAAGCACAACAAATACACATAACTTCGCCGGCGATTAAAAGCAGTTCCATAATCAGGAATAAACCATGGCCCGAGAAACCTACGCAGCACTGCAAGCAAAGATCGAAAAGGAAATCAACAAGCTCCAGAAGAAGGCTGAAGTCCTCCAGACCAAACGGCGCAAGCCCGTGATCACGTCGATCATCACGTCGATGCGCGAGTACGACATCACGCCCGAAGAGATTGTTGCCGCCTATGGCGCCGCCAAGCCCGGCGGCCGCGCTGCCGCTGCGGGCGGCCGCCGCAAGGCCAGCCCCGCCGCCCGTCCGGCCAGCGCCACCAAGCGCGCCGTCGCGCCGAAATACCGCCACCCCCAAACCGGGGAAACCTGGAGCGGCCGCGGCAAGGCGCCGCGTTGGCTCGCCGCGGAAGAAGCCGCTGGCGCCACGCGCGATAGTTTTCTTATCAAAGAATAAAACCTATCCGGCAGTATGAAATAAATCGGCGCACCAAACTGGTGCGCCGATTTTTATTTATACGCCGCCCCCGCGGACGGCCCGGAACTCATTGAACGGGGAATTGGATCTCGCGCTCAGCCCCATTATTTCCGGGAAAATTATCAAATATTGCACGGACCAGATAGGGCATGGTGCGCATGAAATTGTCACTCTCGCTCAATATGAAAGCGCTCGAACGGTATACCTCCGCGCCGCCGCGCTGGGTATCGTGGATCTGCAGCGTCAGCGAATTGCGCTGGACGACCATCGGCACGTCCACCCATTCCGGGCCCCAATAACCATAGCCGGGCCCCCACGGACGGGGACCGTAATAACCGCCATAGCCATAGCCATAGCCGTAGCCGCCGTAGAAGTACGGATCGTAAGCGCGCCGCACCATTACCTGGGTCTGCGTGGTTCCGTAACGGAACGAGACATCGAAACGGCCTCTGGTACCGGCCGCCGCTTCGACCAGGCCCGTCGCGCCGATACCGGCGCGCACCATATCCTGGTAGGACTGATATTCGAGATTATTGTTTTGCGAGGGATCGGCGGGGACGAATTGATAAGTCTGGCCCTCCACGCCGGTAGGCCATTGCTGGAATGACGTTACCCGGGCCGAAACCGTGGGCGCCGCGCACCCCGTCAATGCCACCGCCGCCAGCACGGCGAACACCCCGGCCCAACGCCCCGCACTGAACAACGACGACCTCGACATGCTGCGACTCCTTCTGCGCGACGGCGCCATGATACTGAGGTTTGACCGCCGCGGCCCCGAAAAGTTTAGTAGCCCAAACGGCCCAGGCGGCAGGCCATGTCCAGCCACTACAATAGAGCCCTCGTTCATACAGGACTGCAATCCCATGCGCACAGACACGCCCGTTACCGTATATCGCAAGGATTACCAGCCCTACCCCTACGACATTCCCGAAGTCGCCCTCTCCTTCGACCTCGCGCCCGACGCGACCGAAGTGCGCTGCGCCATGCAGGTGCGGCGCAAGCCCGGGGCCAGCGCCGACGCCGCCCTGGTTCTGGACGGCGAAGAGTTGGAACTCGTCTCGGTAGGGGTGGATGGCGCGGCATGGCCCGCCGACCGTTACCGCCTTTCCGAGCATCGCCTTGAACTGCTGGGCCTGCCGGCCAGCGCCGCGGTGGAAATCGTCAGCCGCTGCAAGCCGTCGGCCAATTCCACGCTGATGGGCCTGTACGTTTCGGGCGGCAATTTCTTCACCCAATGCGAGGCCGAGGGCTTTCGCCGCATCACCTGGTTCGCCGACCGGCCCGACGTCATGTCGCGCTACCGGGTAACGCTGCGCGCCCTGCCGGACTACCCGGTGCTGCTGTCCAATGGCAACCTGATCGCCTCGCGCCAGTTGCCCGACGGCCGCAACGAGGTCGAATGGGAAGATCCCTTCCCCAAGCCCTGCTACCTGTTCGCGCTGGTGGCGGGCAAGCTCACGCACCGCGAAACCACTGTAAAGACCGCGAGCGGCCGCGACGTGCTGCTGCAGGTCTACAGCGACCCGGGCTCCGAAACCAAGACCGAATGGGCCCTGGATTCGCTGCTGCGGGCGCTGCGCTGGGACGAAAACCGTTTCGGCCTGGAGCTGGACCTGGGCCGCTTCATGGTCGTGGCCGTCCATGACTTCAACATGGGCGCGATGGAAAACAAGGGCTTGAACATTTTCAACGCCGCCTACGTGCTCGCCGACCCGGACACGGCCACGGACGCCAACTACGAAGGCATCGAGTCCGTCATCGGCCATGAATACTTCCACAACTGGACCGGCAACCGCGTGACCTGCCGCGACTGGTTCCAGCTGAGCCTGAAGGAAGGTCTCACCGTCTTCCGCGACCAGGAATTCAGCGCCGACATGATGGCCAGCGGCATGGATGCGGCCGAGGCCGCCAGCGCGCGCGCCGTCAAGCGCATCGACGACGTGGTGGCCCTGCGCGCCGCCCAGTTCCCCGAGGATGCCGGCCCGATGGCCCACCCCATCCGCCCGGAGAGCTACCAGGAGATCGGCAACTTCTACACGGCCACCGTGTACGAGAAAGGCGCCGAAGTCATCCGCATGCAGCACACCCTGCTGGGCGAGGAAGGCTTTCGCGCCGGCATGGACGAGTACTTCCGCCGCCATGACGGCCAGGCCGTGACCTGCGACGACTTCGTCGCCGCCATGGAGTCCGTCTACACGCGCCAGCATCCGGGCCGCGACCTGTCCGTGTTCCGCCGCTGGTACCGCCAGGCGGGCACGCCGCGCGTCGCCGTGAAGCTGGACCACGACGCCGCCACGCGCCGCTGCACCGTGACCCTCACCCAGGAATGCCCGCTGGTGGGCGTCGAGAAAAAGGCTGGCGCCGACTACGTCAAGGCGCCGTATCACATCCCCTTCGCCATCGGCCTGCTGGACCGCGAAGGCCGGCCGCTGACGCTGCGCCACGAAGGCGAGGCCCGCGAAACCGCCCTGCTGGAACTGACGACGCAGAGCCAGCAATGGGTGTTCGAGGACATCGCCGAACGGCCCGTGCCCTCGCTGCTGCGCGACTTCTCGGCCCCGGTGATCGTGGACTATGCCTGGACGGACGAAGAGCTCGCCCTGCTGTCGGCGCATGATCGCAACCCGTTCGCGCGCTGGGAAGCCGGCCAGGAATTCGCCACCCGGCAGATCCTCGCCCTGGCCGAGGCCCGCCAGGCCGGCAGGACGCTGCAGGCGGACGCCTCCTTCATCGCGACGTGGCGCGCGCTGCTGACCGATCCGGCCATCGACGCCGCCTATCGAGCGCGCGCCCTGGCCCTGCCTTCGGAGAAGACGCTGGCCGAACGCATGCGCCAGGTGGATCCGCCCGCCCTGGCCGTGGCCCGCGACTTCCTGCGCGCCGAACTGGGCCGCCAGCTGGCCGCCGAGTTCCGCCAGGCCTTCGACGCCAACCAGACCCCGGGCGAGTACAGTCCGGCGCCGGTCCCGGCGGGCAAGCGCGCATTGAAGAATCTGGCGCTCAGCCACCTGATGGCCGCCGGCGAGCCCGACGCCCAGCGCCTGGCGGAGCAGCTCTACGCCCAGGCCGGCAACATGACCGACAGCATGGCCGCCCTGTCCGCCCTGATCAATTTCGGCCAGGGCGAATACCCGCAGCAGGCGCTGGCCGAGTTTTACGACAAATGGCGCGACAATCCGCTGGTGGTGGACAAGTGGTTCGCCTTGCAGGCGTCGGCACGCTCGACCACGGTGCAGACCGCGCGCGAACTGCTGGGGCACCCTGCCTTCACGCTGCGCAACCCGAACCGCGCCCGCGCGCTGATTTTCCAGTTCTGCCTGAACAATGCCCGCGGGATGCATCATCCGGACGGCTCGGGCTACGAGTTCTGGGCCGAACAGGTGCTGGCGCTGGACGCGCTCAACCCGGAAATCGCCGCCCGGCTGGCGCGCGCGCTGGACAACTGGTCGCGCTTCGTGCCGGCCCTGCGCGCGCCCATGCAGGCCGCGCTGCAGCGCGTGCGGGCACACGAGGGCTTGTCGCGCAACGTGCAGGAAATCGTATCCAAGGCTTTAGAATTCGCAGCATAGGGAGATCCTTTTGAAACGCAAAACACTGACCCAATACCTGGTGGAGCAGCAACGCTCCGCCCAAGCCCTTGCGCCGGAAGTGCGGCTACTCATCGAAGTGGTCGCGCGCGCCTGCAAGGCCATCAGCCATGCCGTGAGCAAGGGCGCCCTCGGCGGCGTCCTGGGCAGCCTGGAAAGCGAGAACGTCCAGGGTGAGGTCCAGAAGAAGCTGGACGTGTTGTCCAATGAGATCCTGCTCGAAGCCAACGAGTGGGGCGGCCACCTGGCGGCCATGGCGTCGGAGGAAATGGAAACCATCCATCTGATCCCGAACCGCTATCCCAAGGGCGAATACCTGCTGCTGTTCGATCCCCTGGACGGCTCCTCCAACATCGACGTGAACGTCTCGATCGGCACCATCTTCTCGGTGCTTCACGCCCCCCACAACGTATCGGGCGCGCCCGTGTGCGAACAGGACTTCCTGCAGCCCGGCAACAAGCAGGTCGTCGCCGGCTATGCCGTGTACGGCCCGCAGACCATGCTGGTGCTGACCATCGGCAACGGCGTCGTGGGCTTCACGCTGGACCGCGAGATGGGTTCGTGGGTGCTGACGCACGAGAACATCCAGGTGCCGGAAGACACCAAGGAATTCGCCATCAACATGTCGAACATGCGCCACTGGGCCGCCCCGGTCAAGCGCTACGTCGACGACTGCCTGGCCGGCACGACCGGCCCCCTGGGCAAGGACTACAACATGCGCTGGATCGCCTCGATGGTGGCGGACGTGCATCGCATCCTGACCCGCGGCGGCATCTTCATGTACCCCTGGGACGCCCGCGAACCCGGCAAGGCCGGCAAGCTGCGCCTGATGTACGAAGCCAACCCCATGAGCTTCCTGATCGAGCAGGCCGGCGGCGCGGCCATCAACGGCACCCAGCGCATCCTGGACATCCAGCCCGACAAGCTGCACCAGCGCGTCAGCGTGATCCTGGGCTCGAAGAACGAGGTCGAGCGCGTGGGCCGCTACCACGCCGAAGACGGCGCCGCGTAACCGCGAGCAGCCCGGGCGCCCTCGCCGCGCCCGCGCGAAAACAAAGCCCCGGCTCTGTCGAGCCGGGGCTTTTTTCGTGCCGCTGACAAGGGGAGGTTACTTGACCTCTTCGATCGTCTTCACGTCGTCCTTGTTGATCTGGACCTTCTTGCCGTCCTTGTCGTATTCATACATGCCGGAATCCTTGTCGTACTTGGGCTCGTCCGGTGTCACGGTCGAGGTGCCGTCGCGCTGCTGAACGACCGAGGGGGACGAGCATCCAGCCAGTATTCCGAATCCGGTCACAGCCAGGGCAAGCGTCATGGTCTTCAGGTTCATGGGCGTGTTCTCCGAGTGTGAATGTGAATTCACTGTATCTGACGCGCCAGGCCTATAAGTGACGGGTTGTGGTCAAAATGCATGAGAACGTAATCCATCCGCCCCCCTTAACCACTCCCCCACCGGCCCCGCCGCGCCTGCGCCAGCGGCGGCCCGAAAAACGAAAAACCCCTCGCGGGCGGAGCCTGCGAGGGGTTGCACACTTACACAAGCGGCAAGCGGCCTTTACACCTTGGCGTGCGCTTCGATGAAACGACGCACCTGCGCCAGGTCGCAATCCATGACTTCCACGCGCTGCGGCAGCGATTCCAGGTCGGCCAGGTTGCCCGGAGGCGTCGCGGGGCGGCCCAGCGCCTCTTCGATCGTTTCGGAGAACTTGGCTGGCAAGGCCGTTTCCAGCACCAGCATCGGCACGCCGGGCTCGACGAAGTCGCGCGCCACCTTGACGCCGTCGGCGGTGTGCGGATCAATCAGCACGCCGCTCGCGTCGTACACCGAGCGGATCGTGGCCAGGCGGTCCTCGTGCGAGCTCGCGCCCGACACGAAGCCGTAGCGGGCCTCGAACTCGGGCTTGAGGTCCGAGAGATCGAACGAGCCGTCGCGCGCCAGCGATTCCCAGAGCGCCTTCACGCGGGTGGCGTCGCGGCCGACCAGGTCGAATACGAAACGCTCGAAGTTCGACGCGCGCGAGATGTCCATGGAGGGGCTGGACGTGGCGTAGGTCTGCTCCGCGGGGCGCGGACGGTACACGCCGGTGCGGAAGAACTCTTCCAGCACGTTGTTTTCGTTAGTGGCCAGCACCAACTTGCGGATGGGCAGGCCCATGCTGCGGGCGATGTGGCCCGACAGGATGTTGCCGAAGTTGCCCGAGGGCACGGCGAACGACACCTGCTGGCCCGCCTTCTCGGTGGCGCGCAGCCAGCCGTGGAAGTAATACACCACCTGGGCCGCGATCCGGGCCCAGTTGATGGAATTCACGGCGCCCAGGCGGTACCTGGTCTTGAAGCTCAGGTCGCCGGCCAGCGCCTTGACGATGTCCTGCGCCTCGTCGAACACGCCGCGCACCGCGATGTTGTGGATGTTCTCGTCCTGCAGGGAGTACATCTGCGCGCGCTGGAAGGCGCTCATGCGGCCGTGGGGCGACAGCATGAACACGGCCACGCCGCGCTTGCCGCGCAGGGCGTACTCGGCCGCCGAACCGGTGTCGCCGGACGTGGCGCCCACGATGTTCAGCGTGGTGCCGCGCTTGCTCAGCACGTACTCGAACACCTGGCCCAGGAATTGCATGGCCATGTCCTTGAAGGCCAGCGTCGGCCCTTCGGACAGGCCCAGCAGCGACAGCCCGCCATCCAGGGGACGCAACGGGACGATGTCCTCGCTGTTGAAGGTTTCCTGGGTATAGGCGGCGCGGGTCAGGCGGCGCAGATCGTCGGCCGGAATGTCGGTGGCGAACCGCGACAGCACTTCGAAGGCCAGGTCGGCATACGGCAGGCCGCGCCACGATTCGAGCGTCTCGGCCGACACTTGAGGCAATTGTTCCGGCACGGCCAGCCCGCCATCGGGCGCCAGGCCTTCCAGCAAGATATCCGAGAACTCCAGCGCAGCCATGCCACCGCGGGTAGAGATGTATTTCATATTGAGCATTCCACTAAACCCCCGTCGCCTCGTGTAGCGGCGTTCGCCTTGCGAGGCGCCGCGGAGCCGGCTTTGCCGGTCCGCCAGCGCGCCCCCTTGAGGGGGAGGCGCCCATGGCGCCTCGGGGGTGGGTTCACTTTAGACCAGGTTTTCCACGCGCAGGCGGGTAACCTTGGAGCGCACGAACGGCAAGGCCTCGATGCGTTCGATGGCCTGGTTGACGTTGCCTTCCACCGCCTCGTGCGTCAGGAAGATGATATCCGCGCCGCCGATGTGCGAGGGCTGCTGGATCATAGACCCGATCGAAATGGAGCGGTCGGCCAGGATGCGGGCGATGTCGGCCAGCACGCCCGGCTGATCGTCCACGCGCAGGCGCAGGTAGTACGAGGTGCTGACCTGCTCGATCGGCAGGATCGGCGTATCCGACATGGCGTCCGGCTGGAAGGCCAGGTGCGGCACGCGGTTGCCCGGATCGGCGGTGTGCAGGCGGGTCACGTCGACCAGGTCGGCCACGACGGCCGACGCGGTGGGCTCTTCGCCCGCGCCCTGGCCGTAGTACAGCGTGGGACCCACGGCGTCGCCCTTGACCAGCACGGCGTTCATCGCGCCTTCGACATTGGCCAGCAGTCGCTCGGCCGGCACCAGCGCGGGATGCACGCGCAGCTCGATGCCGTCGGTGCGACGCTTGGTGATGCCCAGCAGCTTGATGCGGTAGCCCAGGCGCTCGGCATGCTCGATGTCCTCGGCGGCCAGCTGCGAGATACCTTCGATGTAGGCGCGGTCGAACTGCACCGGCACGCCGAAGGCCAGCGAGGCCAGCAGCGTCAGCTTGTGGGCGGCGTCCACGCCTTCCACGTCGAACGTCGGATCGGCTTCGGCATAGCCCAGGCGCTGCGCCTCGGCCAGCACGTCGGCGAACGGCAGGCCGCGCGAACGCATTTCGGACAGGATGAAGTTGGTGGTGCCGTTGATGATGCCGGCCACCCACTGGATGCGGTTGGCGGTCAGGCCTTCGCGGATCGCCTTGATGATGGGGATGCCGCCGGCGACGGCGGCTTCGAACGTCACCATCACGCCGCGCTCGTGCGCCGCGGCGAAGATCTCGTTGCCGTGCTTGGCCAGCAGGGCCTTGTTGGCGGTCACGACGTGCTTGCCGTTGGCGATGGCTTCCAGCACCAGCTCGCGCGCCAGCGTGTCGCCGCCGATGAGCTCGACGACGATATCGATTTCCGGATCGCGCACCAGGGCGCGGACGTCGGTGTCGACCTGGATCGAATCGCCGACGCGCGCGCGCGCCTTGGCCACGTCGCGCACGGCGGCGCGGGTGACTTCAATGCGGCGGCCGGCGCGACGCGCGATTTCTTCCGCATTGCGCGACAGCACGGACCACGTGCCGCCGCCCACCACGCCCAGGCCGAGCAGGCCGACTTTCATGGGGTTCATCGCGGCGCCCTCCGCGGGCGGGCGTTGAGGGGAATTCATTTCATTTCTCCATATTGCTCACGCAAGTAACAGGTGCCCCCCACAATCGGGATGCCGCGGATCCGGCTCCGCCGGTCCGCAGGCATGTCCCCTTGGGGGAAGCGCGCAGCGCTGCGGGGGGCGCCTCTACTTCAGCAATCCGTCTTTGCGGAACATGTCTTTGATGCCTCGCACCGCTTGCCGGGTGCGCTGCTCGTTTTCGATGAGAGCGAAGCGGACGTATTCGTCGCCATACTCGCCGAAGCCGATCCCGGGGGACACGGCCACCTTCGCATCCGACAGGACGCGCTTGGCAAATTCCAAAGAGCCCATCGCCCTGTAGGGTTCGGGGATCTGCGCCCAGATGTACATGGACGCCTTGGGAATTTCCACATTCCAACCTGCTTCATGCAGGCCGCGCGCGAGCACGTCGCGGCGGCTCTGGTACTGCGCCACGATCTCGCTCACGCAATCCTGCGGGCCGTCCAGGGCGGCGATGGATGCCACCTGGATCGGCGTGAACGTGCCGTAGTCGTGATAGCTCTTGATGCGCGCCAGCGCGCCCACCAGCTCGCGGTTGCCGACCATGTAGCCGATCCGCCAGCCCGCCATGTTGTAGCTCTTGCTCATCGTGAAGAACTCGACGGCGACGTCGCGCGCGCCGGGCACCTGCATGATGGACGGGGCCACGTAGCCGTCGAAGGTGATGTCGGCGTAGGCCAGGTCATGCACCACGAGGATGTCGTGTTCCTTGGCCAGCGCCACCACGCGTTCGAAGAACGACAGGTCCACGCACTGCGCGGTCGGGTTGCTGGGGAAGCCCAGCACCATCATCTTGGGCTTCGGGATGGATTCGCGCACGGCGCGCTCCAGTTCCTCGAAGAAGTCCACGCCGGGCGTCATGCGCACGGAGCGGATGTTGGCGCCGGCGATGACCGCGCCGTAGATGTGGATCGGGTAGCTGGGGTTCGGCACCAGCACGGTGTCGCCGCGGTCCAGCGTGGCCAACATCAGGTGGGCCAGGCCTTCCTTGGAGCCGATGGTGACGATGGCTTCGGAATCGGGGTCGAATTCCACCGCGTAGCGGCGCTGGTACCAGTCGCAGATGGCCTTGCGCAGGCGCGGGATGCCCTTGGACACCGAATAGCCGTGCGTGGTCGGGCGTGTGGTGGCCTCGACCATCTTGTCGACGATGTGCTTGGGGGTCGCGCCGTCCGGGTTGCCCATGGACATGTCGATGATGTCTTCGCCGCGCCTACGGGCCGCCATCTTGAGCTCGCCGGTAATGTTGAAAACGTACGGGGGCAAACGCTCGATGCGGGAGAACTTCCTCATGATGGGAATCCTTAGGGGCGAAAAAAAGGGCGAAAAACCAGGGCGCGGTCGCGCGAAGGGGAAAAGGGACAAAATTGGCCGCGCCGCCCAACGATTGCAGCGCAGCAAAACCCAGTAATCTAGCGCAACGACGCCTGGGCGGCAAATGGGAATAAAACGGGGCCGTTTTCCCCCTTTCCCGGCAACATGGCGACATGTTGATGCGCTATTATCAGGCACATAAAGCTGGAGTTTTTATTGAAGCTGCATACCGATCCTGCGACGGCCGCCCTGAACACTGTCACCGCCTACGGTGAGGGTTATATCGAGGTCAACCAGGTACGTTTTTCCTCGTCGGTCGCATTCGGCCCCGAGGGCGAAGTTACCCGCTGGCCCGTCGAGTCCCCGGCCGACATCACCCCTACCCTCTTGTTCCAGGCGGCCGGCCTGTCCGAGCCCGTCCGCGACCCCCTGGCGTTCCTGGATGAACCGGAGGCCGCCCCCGGCCGCCCGGCGAATGCGCCGGAAGTGCTGCTGGTGGGCACCGGCGGACGGCAACAGTTCCTGCGCCCCGACGTGCTGCGCCCCCTGCTGGCGATCGGCATCGGCGTCGAGATCATGGACACGCACGCCGCCTCCCGTACCTACAACATCCTGATGGCGGAGGGCCGGCGCGTCGTCGTGGCCCTCATCCCACCCAATGGAGAATCCCAGCAATGACGCCGACCATAGGCAAGCCCGCCCCGCTGTTCACCGCTGAAAGCACCATCGGTCCGATCAGCCTGGACCAATGCCAGGGCCGCGCCGTGATCCTGTATTTCTACCCCAAGGACAACACGCCTGGCTGCACCACCGAAAGCCAGGATTTCCGCGACCTGCACGCCGACTTCCTGGCGGCGAGCGCGGTGGTCATCGGCATCTCGCGCGATTCGCTGAAGTCGCACGAGAACTTCAAGGCCAAGTACGAGCTTCCCTTCCCTCTCATCTCCGACGCCGACGAAACCGTCTGCAATCTGTTCGGCGTCATCAAGCAGAAGAATATGTACGGCAAGCAGGTGCGCGGAATCGAACGCAGCACCTTCTTGATCGATGCCTATGGCGTGCTGGTGCAGGAGTGGCGCGGGGTGAAGGTCCCGGGCCACGCGAAGGAAGTCCTGCAGGCCGCGAAGAGCATCGGCTAGCCGCAAGCACAGGTAGACCCGTCAGGCGCTATAGCCGGCCCACACTGGAGAGTGACGCATATGCCGCTTCCGAAGTTGCCCACCCGTCCCGCAGCCATCCTGACCTTCCCCTCGGGCGAGCCCGCCCGGGCGCAGGCCCGCAGCACCAAGACCGCCGCTGCGCGGTCGAACACCCAGGCCGCCCTCGCCGAGGACGACGACGAGGCGCTGGCCGTCCAGCCCGAACTCGACGGCCTGGCCGCCCCCGTCCGCAAGGCCCAGGCGCCCGCGCCCGCCCGCCAGGTGCCGCCGCCCGCGGCCCCGGCCACGCGCGCCGAAGCGCGCCCGGCCAAGGCCGCGCCCGCCAAGCGCGCCAAGCCGCGCGCCCAGAACGAGCCGCGCAAGCTGTTCGTGCTGGATACCAACGTGTTGCTGCACGATCCCAGTTCGCTGTTCCGCTTCGAAGAGCACGACATCTTCCTGCCGATGATGACGCTCGAAGAACTGGACCACCAGAAAAAGGGCATGTCGGAAGTGGCGCGCAACGCGCGCCAGGTCAGCCGTTCGCTGGACGCGCTGGTCCAGGACGCCACCCAGCTCGATGAGGGGCTGGAGCTGGCCAAGCTGGGCAACAAGGACGCCACCGGGCGCCTGATGTTCCAGACCACCGCCATCCACAGCACCCTGCCGTCGGACCTTCCCATGGGCAAGGCCGACAACCAGATCCTGGGCGTGGTCCGCGCGCTGCAGGAGAAGTACCCGCAGCGCGAGGTCGTGCTGGTGTCCAAGGACATCAACATGCGCCTGAAGGCGCGCGCGCTGGGCATGGCCGCCGAAGACTACTTCAACGACCACGTCCTGGAAGACTCGGACCTGATGTACTCGGGCGTCATGCAGCTGCCCGAGGACTTCTGGAACAAGCATGGCAAGGACGTGGAGTCCTGGCAACAGGGCGGCACCACCTTCTACCGCATCCACGGGCCGCTGTGCTCGCAGTTCGTCGTCAACCAGTTCGTCTACTTCGAAGGCCAGATGCCGCTCTACGCGCAGGTGCGCGAAGTCAGCGGCAAGATGGCGGTGCTGGCCACCCTGCGCGACTACACCCACGGCAAGAACAACGTCTGGGGCATCACCGCGCGCAACCGCGAGCAGAATTTCGCCATGAACCTGCTGATGAACCCGGAATGCGACTTCGTGTCGTTGCTGGGCCAGGCGGGCACGGGCAAGACGCTGCTGGCCCTGGCCGCCGGCATCACTCAGGTGCTGGAGACCAAGCGCTACACCGAAATCATCATGACCCGCGTCACGGTGCCCGTCGGCGAAGACATCGGTTTCCTGCCCGGCACCGAAGAAGAGAAGATGCTGCCCTGGATGGGCGCGCTGGAAGACAACCTCGACGTCCTCAACATGGGCGACGGGGAAGGCAACGGGGACTGGGGGCGCGCCGCCACCATGGACCTGATCCGTTCGCGCATCAAGGTCAAGTCCCTGAACTTCATGCGCGGCCGCACCTTCCTGAACAAGTACCTGATCATCGACGAGGCGCAGAACCTGACGCCCAAGCAGATGAAGACGCTGGTCACCCGCGCGGGCCCCGGCACCAAGGTGATCTGCCTGGGCAACATCGCCCAGATCGACACGCCCTACCTCACCGAGGGCAGCTCGGGCCTGACCTTCGTGGTCGACCGCTTCAAGGGATGGCCGCACTCGGGCCACGTGACGCTGCAACGCGGCGAACGCTCCCGCCTGGCCGACTACGCGGGGGATGTGCTCTAAAACGGGAGTTGCCCCCCACGCCGCGCCAGTCTGCCGCGGCATCAAAAAAGCCCCTTGATCGCTCAAGGGGCTTTTTCTTTCCGCGACGCCGACGCTTATTTGTCGGCGGCGTTGGTGATGGCGTTGCCGGCCTTGGACATGTCCTTGCCCATGCCCGCGACGGTATTGCAACCGGCGAGGACAAAGCCGAACACGACGAAGGCGGTCAGCACGATCTTGCTGCGCATGCTGGCGCTCCTGTGATGATGGGACGAATCCGGCCCGTACTTTAGACGATTTCGACGCGAAGTTCGCCCAGGCCCTCGACGCCGCCGGTGATCACGTCACCCTGCAGCACCGCGCCCACGCCTTCGGGCGTGCCGGTGAAGATCATGTCGCCCGGCTGCAGCTCGAACAGGCCCGACAGGTAGGAGATGCTTTCCGGCACGTTCCACAGCATTTGCGAAATGTCGCTGGATTGCTTGCGCTGGCCGTTCACGTCGAGCCAGATGGCGCCCTTGTCGAGGGTGCCGACGACGCTGCGCGGATGGATCGGGCCCAGCGGCGCGGACAGGTCGAACGCCTTGCCGATTTCCCAGGGACGGCCCTGCTTCTTCATTTCGCCCTGCAGGTCGCGACGGGTCATGTCCAGGCCCAGCGCATAGCCCCACACGCATTCATTGGCCTCTTCGACCGGGATGTCGCGGCCGCCCTTGCCCAGCACCACGACGAGTTCCATCTCGTAGTGCAGGTTGGACGTCTTGGGCGGATACGGCATCTTGCCGGTTTCGCCGTCGGCCACGCTCAGCACCGCGTCGGCGGGCTTGCAGAAGAAGAACGGGTCTTCACGGCCGGTGAAGCCCATTTCCTTGGCGTGCTCGGCATAGTTGCGGCCGACGCAGTAGACGCGGCGCACGGGAAACAGCGCGGCGCTGCCGGCAACGGGAACCGCGACGGGCGGCTGGGGGGGCAATACGTAGTCCATGTTGAATCAACCTATGACGAATACGTGACCGGAAACCGGCAAACGAACTGGCCGTCCCCGAGGGGGCGGCCAGCCGGATCAGCCCTTGGCGTAGCGCTCGGCGCTGCGAACGATTTCTTCGTGCGCGGCTTCCAGGCCCTTCCAGCCCTTGACCTTGACCCACTTGCCCTTTTCCAGGTCCTTGTAGTGCTCGAAGAAATGCTGGATGCGGGCGATGTCTTCCGTCGGCAGGTCTTCGTAGGTCTTGATGTTGCGGTACGGGGGGTACAGCTTTTCGATCGGCACGGCCAACAGCTTGGCGTCGCCGCCCGATTCGTCGTCCATTTCCAGCACGCCGATGGCGCGGCAGCGCACGACGGCGCCGATCTGGATCGGGAACGGCGTCAGCACCAGCACGTCGGCGGGGTCGCCGTCTTCGGACAGGGTTTGCGGGATGTAGCCGTAGTTGCACGGGTAGTGCATGGCCGTCAGCATGAAGCGGTCAACGAAAATCGCGCCCGATTCCTTGTCGACCTCGTACTTCACCGGGTCGGCGTTCATGGGGATTTCGATGATGACGTTGAAGTCTTCCGGCAGCTTCTTGCCAGGGGAGACGCGATCAAGACTCATGATTCAACCTTGTTTGTTTGTCTGAAGGAATATTCAAATCGAGCCGTCGTCCTTGAACGGCGGCTTGGTTGCCGGCACGGGCGCGGGGGCCGGCGCGGGCTTGGGCCCTGCGGGCGCGGCCGGCGCGTACGTGGGCACGGGCTCATCGAAAGCCGCCGCCGGGATCGGGGCGCTGTCGAAGTACTCGTCGATATCGGAAGTGCTGCCGCCGGCCAGCGGCGCGTCCTCGGGCGCCAGCGCGCGCTCGCGCTGCTCCTTGTTGACGCGGGCATCCGGATCCAGCACGTAGTCGGACGCGGAGGCCGCGACCGCGGGCGGCAGCGCGGGGTAATCGCCGCCGATGTCGGTATCGCTGTCGGTATCGGACAGGCCCACCGCATAGCCGCCTTCGGCATCCACGCGGTACGGGTCGGAACCGGTGTCCGCGGCCGGCAGCGCCGCGTCCGCGGCCAGGACCGGCAGCGCCATGCTGGCCGCCGTCGCCAGGCGCCAATGGCGCACGGCATCGGCGGGACGGTCGAGGCGATCGTACAGGCTGCCCAGCAAGGCGTGCGTCTGGGCATCGCTGCGGCGGCTGAGCGCGCGCAGCAGATAGCGTTCGGCCTGACCCCAGAGCTGGCCGTTCAGGCACAGCATGCCCAGCGCGGTAAGCAGGTCGGGATCCGTGGGACGTTGCTGCAGCCAGGTCTCGGCGCGGGCCAGCCGGCGCGAGACCTGCTCGGCCTCGCAGCGGGCGTAGGCCGCCACCAGAGCCGGGTTGAACTTCACGGCGATCGCTGCTTCGAGCACGCGGGCCGCTTCGTTGGCTTCGCCGGCGGCTTCGAAAGCCGCCGCGCCGGCCAGCGCGATTTCGGGCAGCAGCCGCTCCTCGGCCTTCAGGTCCTTCCAGATGGCGCGCCAGCCTTCGCCGCTCGCCACGGCGCGCAAGCGCGCCGCGCCCGAGGCGTCGATCAGCTGGTCGGCTTCGGCGCGCGCCAGGGCATTGCGGCGCACCAGGCCGCGAGCCAGCGTGAACACCTGATCGTCGTGATGCAGCGCCGTGTGGGCGCGCAACAACAGGCGCATGGTGTGCAGGTGCCGCGCGCCGCCGTCGGCCAGGGGCTCCAGCACCGCCAGCGCGCGCTCGGCGCGGCCTTGGTCCAGCAGCATGTCGGCGGAGACGGTGGCCGTGGCCTCGACCAGGCCGGGATCCGCGCCCGCCTGCTCTTGCGCCGTCGCCAGCAGGCGGTCGCGGCGGTCGAATTCGCTCAAGCCGTGCGCGGCGCGGGCGGCGGACAACGCCGCCAGCACGCGCCGGGTCTGGACCTTGGTCTGGTCGAGCAGCTTGGTCAGATCCTTTTCGGCGGTGGTGTAGCGGCCTTCCAGCAGGCCGATCCAGCCGCGTTCCAGCAATTCATGGTCGCGCGCCTGAGCGCGCTTGCCGCGCCAGGCCCGCACGCGGTCGGGGATGGCCAGCAGCCAGGCCAGCAGGCGCAGGCCCACGTACAGCACGATGAAGGCCGCGACGATCAGCAGGACGGCCAGCGTGAGCGACATCCCGATGCGCCAGGGCCAGACCAGCAACAGCACGTTGCCGGAATGCGAGCGCAGCACCACCGCCAGGGCGACGGCGACTACGGCCAGCAGCAGAGTCCAGAACCAGGTACGCATAGGCCTCAGTCCTGCTCGCTAGTCTTGAAACCCGCCGCGCGCAGCGCGGCCACAGCGGCCAGGCTGTCGGAGACGTCCGGCAGGCGCACCGCGATGTCGGTCTGGGCCAGTTCGCGGGCCAGCCCCTGGGCGGCGACGGTGTCGGGCGAACGGTTGTCGAAGTACTTGGCCAGCGTGGTGCCGACGTTGTCGAGCTCGCTCTTCCAGACCGCGGGCTGGCGCATCAGCATGGCCAGCTGGGCGGTCAGCAGGCGCTGGCGCAGCGCGCCACGCACCAGGTCGGCCTGTTCGGGCGACAGCAACAGCGCCGCGGGTTCGTCCACGCGCTGGATGGTGATCAGGCCGCCCAGTTCATGCGCCAGGGCGGCGCCGGCGCGGCCGGGCCACGAGGCCATTTCCGCGCGCCAGCGCTGCCACCAGGGCGCGTCGGCGGGCAGGCCGGCCTGCGGGTCGATCTCGGGCGCCGCCACGGCGGGGCGGGCTTCGCCGGCGGGCAGAACGCCCGGGGCCGCGGCATCGGGCACCAGCAGCGGCGCGCGGCCGACCAGCGCCACCAGACGCTCGATGCGGGCCGACTGGGCCGGGATGTCCACGGTGGACACGGCGCGCAGGCGGTCCAGGTCGCCGTTGATGGATTGCTGCAGGCTGGAGAAGCGCGGGCGGTCGGCGCGCGCCAGGCGCGACTGGGCGGTCTCCAGCGCCACGATGGCGTTGGAGACGTTGCCGGCCAGGCGCAGCTGTTGGTTGGCGATGGTCAGCAGGCGCTCGACGTCGTTGGCCAGCAGCTCGTCGCTGGCGCTGTCGTTGAAGTTCTGCCAGGCGAGCTGCAACGCGTTGTACTGGCTTTGCGTCTCGCGCACGGTGTCTTCGAGCTCGGCCACGCGGCCCGCCTGGGCCTGGGCCAGCGCGAGGGCTTCGCGCGTGTCCTTGCGGGCCTGCGCCACGTCGGAACTCAGTGTGTCGATCCGCGACGCGACCTCGCGCCCGGCGGACACGAACTGCGTGCGCTGCATCCACAGGGCATAGCCCAGGCCGGCAGCCAGCAGGATGACGATGATCAGGGCGGTGACCAGGGGGCCACTGCCGCGTTTGGCCGGACGGGCCTTGACGGGATCGGCCGGGGCCGATGCGGGCGCGCTTGCGCCCGGAGCGGCCGTCGGAACGACCGGATCGGTAGCGGGAGTCTTGTCTGTCATGACGCGATTGTATTCGGTGTCGGTCCGAAGCAACGAATCAAGCAGCAACAAAGGCCTGGAATATCGACTCGTCGTTGGGCAAGCAGATTTTTACCATTGCCGGCGCGTCGGCGTCATGACGGACCGGCGGGATGCGCCGCGCCAGCGAAGGATGCGTCAGCACGAAGCCGCACCGTTCCCACCAGGCCGTCAGGCCGGCCTCGTCGAGCCGGGCGCGCACCGCGTCCGCCCCTTCCCCGCTGGTGATTAACCACGTGGCGCGCAGCCCGGCGTCGGCCCATTGCCGCAGGCGGGCCAGCTGCGCGGCGTCCCAGTCGGCGGGGCGGCGCAGGTAGGCCGCATGGCGGGTCACGGACGCGCCATGCGCTTCCAAGGTGTCGCCCAGCCAGTCCCTGCCCTGCGTGCCGCGCACCAGCAGCACGCTTGCGGGCAGCCGCGGCAATCCCCGCAGCACCTCCCAGAGGGCCTCGGAATCGTGGCTGGCGGCGCTTTCGGGGGGATGCAGAACTGTTGTATTCACGCCAAAACCGGGGGCCTCGCGCAGCGCCTGGGCGCTGGCCGGACCCACGGTCGCCGCGATCACGCCCGCCGGCCAGGCGGACGGGCCGTCTGCCTGGCGCCATTGGTCCAGGTATTGCCTGGCGGCGTTGCCGCTGACGAACACGACCATGTCGTAGTCGGCAGGACGGGGCAGCGCCTGCGCGGACGCCGGCAGCGCCTGGATTTCCAGGGCGGGGAGGATGCAGGGCAGCCAGCCGGCGCCGTCCAGGCGGGCCGCCAGCGCCTCGTTGCGCCCCGCGGGCCGCGTCAGGATGGCAACGCGCGGCGATTCGGCGGCTGCGGACGCCATGGCCATCAGTCCGGCCGCGCGTCGTCTTGCAGCAGTTCGCGAAGAATGGCCTGCGCGCCCGCGTCCAGCAGTTCCCGGGCCGCGGCTTCGCCGATGGCCAGCGCATCGGCAATGGGCCCGCTGCGCGCGGCATGGACCATGCGCGTGCCGTCGGGCGAGGCCACCAGGGCGCGCAGCGACAGGACGCCCGCCTCGATCTGGGCGTACGCCGCCAGGGGCACCTGGCAGGAACCGCCCAGCTTGCGCGAGACGGCGCGTTCGGCCACGACGCAGGAGGTGGTGTCGGCGCTGGCCAGCGGGGCCAGCCAGGCGCGCATGTCGTCGCGGTCGTCGCGGATTTCGATGCCCAGCGCCCCCTGCCCGGCGGCGGGCAGGCTGTCGGCCGGATCGAGCAGGCTGCGGATGCGCGAGCCCAGGCCCAGGCGTTCCAGGCCGGCGGCGGCCAGCACGATGGCGTCGTATTCGCCCTTGTCCAGCTTGCCCAGGCGCGTGTCGAGATTGCCGCGCAGCGGCTTGACGACCAATTCCGGGTAGCGCGCGCGGATCTGGGATTCGCGGCGCAGGCTGGACGTGCCGACGACCGCCCCGGCGGGCAAGTCGGCCAGCGAGCCATGGCGGTTGGACACGAAGGCATCGCGCGGATCCGCGCGATCGAGGACGGCGCAAAGCTCGAACGGGGCCTGCAGATCCACCGGCACGTCCTTGAGGGAGTGCACGGCGAGATCGGCGCGCCCGTCGAGCAGCGCGTTTTCGAGTTCCTTGACGAACAGACCCTTGCCGCCCACCTTGGACAGCGTGCGGTCGAGGATCTGGTCGCCTCGGGTCGTCAGGGTAAGAAGCTCAACCGCGCACGCCGGGTACAGCGTGCGCAGCCGGTCGCGCACGTGCTCGGCTTGCCACAGGGCAAGCCGGCTGGCGCGGGTCGCGATGACCAGGCGTTGCGGCAGGGACACGAGGCGTCATCAAACGAAGTTGGAGACGATGATCGTCGCGACTACCCCGAGTATGGCCAGCACGAACAGGCCTTGAAGCAGGCTAAGGCCCGATTCGGTTTGCTGGGGATCGGTGGATCTACGCAGACTCATGTGCTGATTCCTTGGAAGCGGTTTTGCGGCTTGCCAGCCACCGTCCAAGGACAACAACGAGCAAGGCGCCAATGATTTCTGCGCCGATTTTAACCGCAGCCGGCTGAACACCGAATTGACGCTCGACAACAACGTCCGTGACCAGCATGCCGCCGGCGATCCAGCCCAGCAGCGCGGCGCCGAAAGTGACGACCAGCGGGTAGCGGTCGATCAGCTTCAGGACCAGGGTGCTGCCCCAGATGATGATGGGCACGCTGACGATCAGGCCGAAGGCGACCAGGCCGATCTGGTGGTCGGCGTGGGCGTTCTGGGCCGCGCCGGCGATGGCGATCACGTTGTCCAGGCTCATCACGAAGTCGGCGATGATGATGGTCTTGATGGCCGCGGCGATGGATGTCCCGCCCTTCACGTTGCCGTGGGCGTCATCTTCGGGAATCAGGAGCTTGACGCCGATCCAGAGCAGCAGCGCGCCGCCCACGACCTTCAGGAACGGAATCGAAAGCAGCGTCAGGGCAAAGGCGATCAGCACGACGCGCAGCAGGATGGCGCCGGCGGTGCCCCACAGGATGCCCTGCATGCGTTGCTTGGGAGCCAGGTTGCGACAAGCCAGCGCGATCACGACCGCGTTGTCGCCGCCGAGCAGGATGTCGATGAGGATGATCTGGAATACCGCTGCCCAACTCAGCGTCTGGAAAAACTCAAGCACTATGAACCCCCGAAGGCATTATGAAAAGAATGGCCGGTCCCGAGCCGGCCAGCTCGCCGCGCGAGGCGCGCGGCGAGATCATTCAGTACAACGTATTAGTATAATTCAGCTTTCAGTCAGCTTTCTGGCGCATCAGCAAAACTTTGCCGATAGCCAGCACCAGCACCGCGCCCAGCACGCCCGTCATCAGCGCGAAACTGTGCTGCGTCACGCCCAGGGCCGCGTCGATGCGCGCCACCGGTTCCTGCAGCGCCGGGTCGCCCACCAGCAGCTCGCCCGCGATGAAGCCCAGCAGCGCCGCGCCCACCCAAACGATGATCGGGAAGCGCTCGATGACCTTCAGGAGCAGCGTGCTGCCGAAAATGACCAGCGGAATACTAATGGCCAAGCCCAGGACCAGCAAGGTCGTATCGCCCATCGCCGCGGCGGCGACGGCCACCACGTTGTCCAGGCTCATGACCAGGTCGGCGATCATGATGGTGCGGATGGCGGTCAACAGATTGCCCTGCGTCTTGCCCGCGCCGTCTTCCTCGCCCTCCGGCAACAGCAGCGTCACGCCGATGTAGACCAGGAGCAGCGCGCCGATGAGCTTGAGCCACGGCAGCAACAGCAGCTTGGCGGCGACGAGCGTCAGCACGATACGCATGATGATCGCGGCGGCCGAGCCGATCACGATCGCTTTCTTCTGTTGGGCCGGGGGCAACGAACGCGCCGCCAGCGCAATAACCACGGCGTTGTCGCCCGATAGCAGGATGTTGACCCAAATGATCTGGAGCAACGCTATCCAGAATGCCGCTGAACTAAGTTCCATGCCTCTCTTTCCTAGGTGTGATCCCCCTAGGACGAACCAAATGAATGGGTGAAATAAGATGAAAACGTACTGACCGTCTTGGTGCGAGCCCGACGGCATTCTTGCTGGGTACGCGCTGGATTTTCTTTCATTATAGTTTCGTTCAGCTTTCCGTATGGTAGCCAGGCCATGACATGGACACGGGATTTCCCTAGGATCAGGAAAAAAAATGCGAAAAAAAAGCCCGCCGAAGCGGGCTTTTTCTTGCGCGAAACCGAGGTTTACAGCACCGACTTGAGCAGCTTGCCCATTTCGGAGGGGTTGCGCGTGGTGCGGATGCCGCAGGCTTCCATGACTTCCAGCTTGGCGTCGGCCGTGTCGGCGCCGCCGGAGATCAGCGCGCCGGCGTGGCCCATGCGCTTTCCGGGAGGAGCGGTGACACCGGCGATGAAGCCGACCACGGGCTTCTTCATGTTGTCCTTGGCCCACTGGGCGGCGTTCACTTCGTCCGGACCGCCGATTTCGCCGATCATGATGACGGCGTCGGTGTCGGGATCGTCATTGAACATCTTCAGCACGTCGACGTGCTTCAGGCCGTTGATGGGGTCGCCACCGATGCCGACGGCGCTGGATTGACCCAGGCCCAGCTCGGTGACTTGCGCCACGGCTTCGTACGTCAGGGTGCCCGAGCGGCTGACGATGCCGATGCGGCCCTTGCGGTGGATGTGACCGGGCATGATGCCGATCTTGATTTCGTCGGGGGTGATCAGACCCGGGCAGTTCGGGCCCAGCAGCAGCGTCTTGCTGCCCTTGGCCTTCATGCGGTTCTTGACTTCCAGCATGTCGCGGACCGGGATGCCTTCGGTAATGCAGATCACCAGATCCAGTTCGGCCTCGACGGCTTCCCAGATGGCGGCGGCAGCGCCCGCGGGCGGCACGTAGATGACGGACACGGTGGCGCCCGTGTCGGCCTTGGCGTCCTTCACCGAAGCGAAAATCGGCACGCCTTCGAAATCCTCACCCGCCTTCTTGGGGTTCACGCCGGCCACGAAGGCGGCTTTGCCATTGGCGTACTCGCGGCACATGCGGGTGTGGAACTGGCCCGTCTTGCCCGTGATGCCCTGGGTGATGACCTTGGTGTCCTTGTTGATCAGAATCGACATTTGTGAATCCTTGGGTTTTTCTTTACTTGACGGCGGCTACGACGCGGGTGGCAGCTTCAGCCATCGTGTCGGCGCTGATGATCGGCAGACCCGAGTCGGCCAGCATCTTCTTGCCGAGTTCTTCGTTGGTGCCCTTCATGCGGACGACCAGCGGCACGTTCAGGTTGACGGCCTTGCAAGCAGCGATCACGCCTTCGGCGATGACGTCGCAGCGCATGATGCCGCCGAAGATGTTGACCAGGATGGCCTTCACGCTCTTGTTCGCGAGCATGATCTTGAAGGCTTCCGTGACCTTCTCGGCCGTGGCGCCGCCGCCGACGTCCAGGAAGTTGGCCGGCTCGCCGCCGAACAGCTTGATGGTGTCCATGGTGGCCATGGCCAGACCGGCGCCGTTGACCAGGCAGCCGATGTTGCCGTCGAGCTGGATGTAGGCCAGGTCGAACTTGCTGGCTTCGATTTCGGCCGGATCTTCTTCGTCCAGGTCGCGGTAGGCGACGATTTCCGGATGACGGAAGAGCGCGTTGGAGTCGAAGTTGAACTTGGCGTCCAGGGCGATGATGTTGCCCTTGCTGTCGCGGTTCAGCGGGTTGATTTCGACCAGCGACGCGTCGGTTTCCATGTAGCAGCGGTACAGCTTCTGGAACACGTCCACGGCTTGGGCGGTCGAGTCGGCGGGCAGGCCGATCGCGTTGGCGATCTTGGTGGCTTGCTCGGCGGACAGGCCGGTCAGCGGGTCGATGTATTCGGTGATGATCTTCTCGGGAGTGGAGTGGGCCACTTCCTCGATGTCCATGCCGCCTTCGCTGGAGGCGATGAAGGCAACCTTCTGGGTGGCGCGGTCGGTGACCAGCGACACGTAGTATTCCTTCTGGATGTCGGCGCCGTCTTCGATGTACAGGCGGCGGACCTTCTGGCCTTCGGGGCCGGTCTGGTGCGTGATCAGCTGCATGCCCAGGATTTCCGAGGCCAGCTTGCGCACGTCGTCCAGCGAGCGGGCCAGCTTCACGCCGCCGCCCTTGCCGCGGCCACCCGCGTGGATTTGTGCCTTGACGACCCAAACCGGTCCACCCAGCTTTTCAGCGGCAGCCACGGCCTCGTCGACGGAAAGAGCGGGAATCCCGCGCGGCACGGGGACGCCAAATTGCTTCAGCAGTTCCTTGCCTTGATACTCGTGGATTTTCATGTGTTACCTGTCAGGACGTATGAGTAAGAGAAGGTGAATCGGTAGACGAATCGGCCGATGCCTCAGCGCTACCCCCGGTGTACCACTTGGGATAGTGCTCAGCCACCACCGGGCCGCCGGTGCTGAGCGCGTGGCAGCCGTCCAGTTGGAATGGACGCCGGTTCGGGTTGTTTTCCTGCCGCCGGCGGTTGGCCATGGTCTGGACCGCCGCGGTGGGAAGCACCTGCGACAGCTCGGTCATGTGCGTACAGCCCTCCACGTGCCCGAACCGCTCCTTGACCTGCCGGCGGAACCCCTTGAGCAGGTTCATGCCGATGAGATCAGTGTAAGCCTGCTCGATGGCCATGCAATGCGCGCCGTAGGGCGCGGCGTCGTAGACGGCCTGCGCCGCCACGATCGAGAAATTCTCGTCGATGGTGATGCGCAAGTGCATATGGTGGATGGGTTGGCCGGCCTTGAACATCTCGCCGTCGCGCTTGGGGAAATCGTACGCCTTGACGTCGATCAGCTCGGCTTCCAGATCCCAAAGCCCATCATCGCGCGCGTACGATTGCACGCGTATGGAACGCGTATGCAGTGGCTGGCGAGGATAGTCCGGCGGTGGCAAGGGCATGCTGGGGGCCTGCGAGGCGAAGATGGCCTGCGCATGGTGCGCGGCAACAAAACCTTCAAAGTATAGCGCAGGCAGCCCTTCATGAGCCGTCCCCGCCGCCCCGCGCGGCGTCCGGGCACAGCGCGGCCGAGGCCCACAGGCCGTCGTGGCGGACCTGGCAGGTGATGCGGGCGGCGGCCAGGTGCCGCTCCCGCTCGGCGCAATACTCCTCCAGCCCCCGCCGGCATGCCTTCAGGCGCGCCTCCAGCGCGCTCCAGGCCCGCGCGAAGGCGTCCGGCCGGTCGGCTGGCGGGCAGGCGGCCAGCCCCGCGGCCGCCTCGGGGCCGCAGTACAGCAGGGCCACCTCGGCGGCGTCCGACCAGGGCGCGCCCCCGGCCAGGTCCACGCCCGGCACCCCCAGCCGGGACAGGCCGCAGAGAATATAGGGGCCACAATAGGAAAACGAACTTTGCCAGGGCGCGCCCCGGGCCATCCGCGGCCCCTTGGACGATTCCGTCCAGCCCGCCCGCGCGCCCGCGCCCCGCCGCGCCAGCTCGGCGGCCAGCCACTCCCGCGCCGCCTGCCGCTGCCGCGGACGCGCGGCCGCCAGCCGCAGCAGCCACAGTTCGACCGGGGCGCCCTCCCCGCTCAGGCACAGCGCCGCGCTCACCGGGCGGCCCAGGGGGTGGCCGGACTGCCGATCCAGGCCTGCCCGGCCGGAATGGTCTCGCCCTTGAGCACCAGCGTCAGCGGCCCGAGGCGCGCCCCGGGCTCGACCCGGGTGTCGTACAGGATGGTGCTGCGCGGCCCCACGTTGACGCCCTGGCCGATGCGGACCATGCCGATCTTCATGACCCGGTCTTCGAACAGGTGCGTCTGGGGGCCGGACCAGGCGTGCAGCACGGCATCGTCGCCGATCGACACGCAGTCGTACTCGGTGACGTCGGTGGTGTCCATGAAGACGCGCTTGCCGATGCGCGCGCCCATGCAGCGCAGCGCCAGCGGCAGCCAGGGCGTGGCCCGCAGGAAGTTGAAGAAGTTCGGCACCGCGATGGATTCGTACAGGCTAGTCACGGCCTCGCTCTTCCAGACGAAGGGCGTCCACATCGGTTCGGCGCGGGGCCGGTAGCGGCCGATCAGCGTCCATTTCAGCGCCACCAGGAAAAGAAAGGCGCCCAGCCCATACAGCACGCCGGCCAGCATCAGTTCGTCGAAGGCGGCCACGAACCCTTCGCGCGCGGCGATGGGAATGACCTTCATCACCGTCAGGTAGCCCGCCGCGATGACCACGGCCAGCGGCAGGATCATGCGCATGCCCTCGACCATGCCGCGCGCGAACTTGCGGGCCAGGCCCGGCCGGAAGGTCAGGTGCTCGGGAAAACCGGCGACCTGTTCGCGCGCGGGCAGCGAGATCGGCGGATTGCCCAGCCAGGTCTGGCCGCTCGCCATGCGGGCATTGGCCGGGGCGCGGCTCTGCACGCCGATCAGCACGTCGTCCGGCAGCACCGAGCCGTCCGGCACGTAGGCGCCGTTGCCCACGAAACTGCGGTTGCCGATCACGGTCGGGCGCATGGTCATCCAGCCCCGGTCGATCTCCTCGTCGCCCAGCATGACGCCGTCGGCGATGAAGCTGTCGCGCCCCAGGGTCAGCATGTCGGGCACGATGCCCATGGCGGTCGAGATCTCGGTGCCCCGCCCCACTTTCGCGCCCAGCAGGCGATACCAGGTGCCGGCGTAGATCGAGGCGTACAGCCCATGGAGCACGCTGAGGCTGGACTCCTGGATCTGGTTGGTCAGCCAGCGCCGCAGGTAGATCTGCCCGTAGACGGGCCAGCGGCCGCTGGCCAGCCGAGGCAGCAGCAGCCAGCGCAGCATCGCGGACACGAGCACGGTCAGGAGCAGCAGCAAGGCGCTGGCCGGCAGCGCCAGCAGCAGGTAGCCCAGAAAGGCCTGGGGCCACGGCACGCGGGAACCCATCAGGTCCAGCCAGCGCGCATCGATCCAGTCGATCAGCACGAAGCTGGGGAAGACGGGCATGAAGAACAGGGCCGCGATCAGCGCGCCGCCGACGGCATAGGCCACGCAATCCAGTTGGCGCCACGCCCCCGCGCGCACCGGCCGAGGCGGCAGTTCCGACGGGCGGGCCTGCGGGTCGTGGCGGGCCGGCGCGCCCGTCCAGCACTGCCCGGCCGGCACCCGCGTCCCGCGCGGCAGCGACGACAAGCCGCCCAGCCGGGCGCCCCGCCCCATGGCCACGTCGCCCTGGAGCACGGCGTAGGAGCCGATGTAGGCCTCGTCCTCCAGCGTGATCGGCGCCACTTCCCAGACGTCGCCCCGCACCGAGAAATTCTCCAGGTTCACGGCCGCGCCGATGCTGACGCCGTCGCCCACCGCCAGCAGGTCGGGCGCGCGCACGGAGATGCGGCCGATGGCCGCGTCGCGGCCGATCCGCGCGCCCAGCGCGCGCAGGTACCAGACCTGCAGCGGCGAACCGGCCAGCAGGTGGGCCGGCGGAATGTCCAGGATCCGGTCCACCAGCCACCAGCGATAGAACGTCCAGCCGTAGAGCGGGTAGCGCCCCGCTCGCAGGCGCCCGAGGATGGCCCATTTGCACGCCACGGCCACGCCGAAGCTCAGCAGGTTGCAGGCGAGGTAGCTGGCGATGGACAGGGCCACGGCGCGCCAGACCGAATCGCCCTCGTCGCCCGTCCAATAGTGATAGGTGAAGAATGGCGTCAGCCAGATCAGCATGCGCACGCCGATCAGCAGCGGCAAGGCGGCCAGCTGCGCCATGCCGCAAGTCCAGCGCCGCCAGCGCGGCGGCGCCGGCGGTATGTCGGCGGAGGCCTCGGCCTGGGTCTCGGCCTGAGTTCCGGCCGGGGCCAGCGCGTCCATCCGGGTCGCCAGCGCGCCCAGCTCCGGGTGCTGATACAACTCGTGCATCGTGAGCGCGGCGTAGCGCGGATGCTTGCGCAGCGACGACACCAGCCGCGCCGCCAGCAGCGAATGGCCGCCCAGGTCGCGGAAGAAATCGCTGGCCAGCCGCAGGGGCTGCCCGGGGAACAAGGGGCGCAGCGCCTCGAAGAGCGCCTGCGCGCCAGGGGTGGCGGGCGCATCGTCTTCCGCGCCGGGTCCGCCGGCGGTGGCCTCCAGTTCCCGCGCCTTGAGCGCCTTGCGGTCGATCTTGCCCGACGTCAGGCGCGGCACCTCGGCCGTCGATTCGAAGCGGGCCGGAATCATATAGGCGGGCAGATCCGCCGCCAGCGCGCTTCGCAGCGCGTGCGCATCGAGCCGGACGTCGCCTTCCGGCGCCACGAAGGCGACCAGCTGCTCGATGCCGGCCAGGTCGCGCAGCACCACGGCGGCCGCGCCCACGCCGGGCTGGCGGTACAGCGCCGCCTCGATCTCGCCCAGTTCGACGCGGAACCCCCGCACCTTGACCTGGTCGTCGCTGCGGCCCAGGCAGACGATCCGCCCCGCGTCGTCGATGCGGGCCAGATCGCCGCTGCGGTACATCCGGGTGTCGTGATCGCCGCCGGGGCGGGGGTTGGCCAGGAACTTCTCGGCCGTCAGCTCAGGCCGTCCCAGGTAGCCGTCCGCCACGCCCGGGCCGGTGATGCACAGCTCGCCCACCTGCCCCTGGGGCAGCACCGAGCCGTCTTCGCCCCGGATCAGCATGCCGTAGTTGGGCAGGGGCGCGCCTATCGTCACCGGCTCGCCAGGAAACAGCTCGGCCAGGCTGGCCGACACCGTGGTCTCGGTGGGGCCATAGGTGTTGAAGAGCCGACGTCCGGGCGTCGCCCAGCGCCGTGCCAGGAAATCCGGACAGGCCTCGCCGCCCAGGTTCACGATGCGCAGTCCGGGCACGTCGTGCGCGAACAGGGCGAGCAGCGTCGGCACCGCGTGCAGCACCGTGACGCCTTCGCGCGCGAGCGCCAGCGGCAGCGCTTCCGGATCGGTCGTCAGCATCTTGGGCGCGACCCACAAGGCCGCGCCCGCGAGGTAGCTGATCCAGATTTCCTCGAACGACATGTCGAAGGCCACGGAAAAGCCCTGGTAGACCTTGTCGCCGTGGCGCACGCCGAGCACCTCGTTCTCGCTGCGCAGGAAATGGCAGATGCTGGCATGGCTGATGGCCACGCCCTTGGGTTTGCCGGTGGAGCCGGAGGTATAGATCACGTACGCGGGATGCGTGGGCAGCAGCCCTTCCCTCGCGCGCAGCGGCCCTTCCACGGGATCGGACAGCTGCCAGGGTGTCCAGGTCTCCAGCCCGTCGAGCCGGACGTCGCCGCCGGCGATCAGGCCTTGGGCGCCCGCGTCCAGCAGGCAGTCGCGCATGCGGTCGGGGGGCGTATCGGATTCGAAGGGCAGCCAGGCGGCGCCCGCCTTGGCGATGGCGGCCTGCATCGCCAGCAGTTCGGCCCCGCGCGGCAGGCACAGGCCCACGACCTGCCCGGGCCGCACGCCCGCCTGGATCAGGTGGTGCGCGGCCAGGTCGGCGCGCTGGCCCAGCATGTCGTAAGTGAGGATCTGATCCTGCCAGTGAATGGCGATGGCGGCGGGATGCCGGCGGATCGTGGCTTCGAGAATATCGGGCAGCGTTTCGGCACGCAGCAGGTCCGCCCGATAAGGGCCGTGGAGAATCATGTGAGCGGCAACGATCCGGCAAGAAGGATTTTTTGCCTATGGACCGGCGCCGCGCCATTTCGTTCAAGCGGCCGCAAAAAAAAAGTGCCCCCTCAGGGGCACTCCGCGCCGGCGCCGCGGAGCTGCCGCTCCGCGCGCCCGGGATCAGACGGCTTCGCGCAGCGCGCGGGCCGCTTGCACCATGCCGATGAGCGCGGCTTCGGTTTCAGGCCAGGCGCGTGTCTTCAGACCGCAGTCAGGATTGACCCAGAGACGTTCCTTGGGCAGGCGGGCGGCCGCCTTTTCCATCAAACCGACCATCCAGTCCACGTCGGGCACGTTCGGCGAATGGATGTCGTACACGCCGGGACCGATATCGTTCGGGTAGCGGAAGTCTTCGAAGGCCTTGAGCAACTCCATGTTGGAGCGCGAGGTTTCGATGGTGATCACGTCCGCATCCATCGCCGCGATGGACTCGATGATGTCGTTGAACTCCGAATAGCACATGTGGGTGTGGATCTGCGTTTCATCGCGAACGCCGGCGGTCGACAGGCGGAAGCAATCCACGGCCCAGGCCAGGTATGCCTGCCAGTCGGCGCGGCGCAGCGGCAGGCCTTCCCGGATGGCGGGCTCGTCGATCTGGATGACGCCGATGCCCGCCGCCTCCAGGTCCACGACTTCGTCGCGCAACGCCAGCGCCAGTTGGCGGCAGGTCTGTTCGCGCGGCTGGTCGTCGCGCACGAAGGACCACTGCAGAATCGTGACCGGACCGGTCAGCATGCCCTTGACGGGCTTGTCCGTCAGCGACTGCGCGTAGGACGACCAGCCCACGGTCATCGGCGCCGGGCGGGCCACGTCGCCGAAGATGATCGGCGGCTTGACGCAGCGCGAGCCGTAGCTTTGCACCCAGCCGTTCTTGGTGAAGGCGAAGCCGGCCAACAGCTCGCCGAAGTACTCGACCATGTCGTTGCGCTCGGGCTCGCCGTGCACCAGCACGTCCAGCCCCACCTTCTCCTGGAAGCGGATCACTTCCTCGATTTCCTTGCGGATGGCCGATTCGTAGGCAGAGTCGGTCAGGGCGCCGGCCTTCCAGTCGCGGCGCAGCGCGCGGATTTCCGCGGTCTGCGGGAATGAGCCGATCGTCGTGGTCGGATAGGCGGGCAGGCCGAGTTGCGCCTGCTGGCTGGCGATGCGGCCGGCGAACGGCGCGCGGTCGCGAGACACGCCGGCGGCGGCGGCCATGCGCTGGCCGACCACTGGATTGTGGATGCGGGCCGACGAGCGGCGGGAGGCGAGCGCGGCGCGCTGGGCGGCCAGCCCGGCCTGGACCGAGGCGTCGGCGGCGTTGTCCAGCGCGCGGCCCAGCAGACTCAGTTCGTCCAGCTTCTGCGCGGCGAACGACAACCAGCTCTTGAGCTCGGCATCCAGTTCGGTTTCGTGGGCCAGGTCCACCGGCACGTGCAGCAGCGAGCACGACGGGGCCAGCCACAGGCGATCGCCCAGTTGCTGCTTGATCGGCGCCAGCGTGGCGATGGCGGCGTCGAGATCGGTGCGCCAGACATTGCGGCCGTTGATGACGCCGGCCGACAGCACCTGGTCCCCGCGCAGGCCTGAAACCACCTCGGCCAGTTGCTCGGGCGCGCGGACCAGGTCCACGTGCAGGCCGGCCACGTCCAGGCCCAGCGCCGTCGGCAGGTTGTCCCTCAAGCCGTCGAAATAGGTGGCCACGAGCAGCTTGACCGGGTTGGCGGACAAGGTGGCATAGGCCTCGCGAAAGGCGTCGCGCCAGGCTTGCGGCAGATCCAGCGCCAGGATGGGCTCATCGATCTGCACCCACTGCACGCCAAGCTTGGCGAAGCGCGCCAGCACTTCCTGGTAGACGGGCAGCAGCGCGGCCAGCAATTGCAGCTTACCGGCATCGGCGGCGCCCTCGGCGTAGGCGTCGCCCTTGCCCAGGTACAGCCAGGTCAAGGGACCGGGAATGACGGGCTTGACGGCGTACCCCAGCGCCTGCGCCTCCTGGATCTGCTCGAACAGCGATTCGCGGGCGATGCGGAAGGTCTGGCCCGGCACCAGCTCCGGCACGATGTAGTGGTAGTTGGTATCGAACCACTTGGTCATTTCGCAGGCGGCGGCGGGCTTGCCCGACGGCGCGCGGCCGCGGCCCATGCGGAACAGCGTGTCCAGCGACACGGCTTCGCCGTCCTTCTGGCCGAAGCGCGCGGGCACCGCGCCCAGCAGCGTGGTCCATTCCAGGATCTGGTCGTACCAGGCGAAATCACCGGCGGGCACGAACTTCAGGCCGGCGTCGGCCTGCAGCTTCCAGTGCCGGGCACGCAGTTCGCGGCCGGTCCGCTCCAACGCTTCAGCGGTTTGCTTGCCGGCCCAATAGGCCTCGACGGCGCGCTTCAATTCACGCTGGGCGCCGATGCGGGGGAACCCCAGGTTATGAATAATAGTCATGGAAATACCGCCGTTAGACAAAATCTGTTCACGTGACGGTTATTCTGACGCCAAATCAACATGAATCAAAATCAATGTCTACATCCATAACATGAGCATATCTCATAGAATACAAGCTCATTCTCCCATGCCTGGATTCCCATGCTCGAAATCCGCCATCTAGAGACGCTGACGGCGATCCGTGAAGGCGGCAGCCTGCAAGAGGCCGCCGAACGCCTGCACCTGACCCAGTCCGCGCTGTCGCATCAGCTGCGCGACCTCGAAACCCGGCTGGGCACGCCCCTGCTGAACCGCCGCACCCGGCCCGCGCGCCTGACCACCGCCGGCCTGCGCGTGCTGGCGCTGGCCGACGAAGTGCTGCCCCGCATCCGCTCGACCGAACGCGATCTCCAGCGGCTGGCCGCCGGGCGCACGGGGCGGCTGCACCTGGCCATCGACTGCCATTCCTGCTTTCAGTGGCTGATGCCGGCCCTGGACGCCTTCCGCGTCCAATGGCCCGATGTGGCGCTGGACCTGTCGGCCGCGTTCTCGTTCGCTCCCCTGCCCGCGCTGGTGCGCGGCGACCTGGACCTCGTCATCACCTCGGACCCGCAGCCGCTGGACGCCGTCGAATACCTGCCGCTGTTCAAGTACGAGCTGGTGCTGGCCGTGTCCGACGCCAACCCGCTGTCCGGCAGCAAATTCATCCTGCCCGGACAGCTGGCCGACCAGACGCTCATCACCTATCCGGTGGATAAACAGCGCCTGGACATCTTCACGGCCTTCCTGGACCCGGCCGACGCGGAGCCGGCCGCCGTGCGCAAGGCCGAACTGACGCCGATCATCGCGCAGTTGGTGGCCAGCAACCGGGGCGTGGCCGCGCTGCCCAACTGGGCGTTGACGGAATACATGAACCAGGGATGGCTGCGCCTGTGCCGGCTGGGGCCGCAAGGCGTGTGGCGCACGCTGTACGCCACGGTGCGCAGCGAAGACACGGACGCGTCGTACATCGACGAATTCCTGAGCATCACCCGCGACGTCTGCTTCAAGACGCTGTCGGGGATCAAGTCGGCGAAATAGGCGGGCCGGCGGCAGGCGCGCTCAGTCCTCGTCGCCTTCGCCCAGGATGCGGCGGATCACGTCGTGCGCGAAGCCGCGGCTGGCCAGGAAGCGGGCCTGCTTGGCGTAGGCCGCGCGGTCTTCCGGCTTGGCATGGAAGCGCTTCTTCCAGACTTCCAGCGCGCGGTCGTACTCCGTGGCCCGCAGCTGGTCGCGCAATTCGGCGACCTGGTTGTCGTCCACGCCGTGCTGGCGCAGCTCCTGGACGATGCGCGCCGTGCCCTGGCGCGCGGCGCGCCGATGCACCAACCCCTGGGCGAAACGTTCGTTGGACAGCCAGCCCTCTTTCTCCAGGGCATCGAGCACGGCCTCGACTTCGGCGGGATCTTCCGCATGGGCGGCGAGTTTGCGGGCCAGTTCGCCGCGGGCGTACTCGCGCCGCGACAGATAGCCCACGGCGCGCATTTTCAACGAGGGCCCGCTGCGCGCGAGCTTGCCTGCGGCGGCGTCATCGGGGCCGCCCGCGAAGCCGGAGCTTGCGGCGGCGGCCCGGCGGCCGCGGCCAGCGCTCCGCTCCTCGGAGCTGCGCCGCCATTGCCCTTCGGCCTCCGCGGCCGAGGCTTCGCCGCCCTCGCGCCGGGCGTCCGACGTGCGGCGCAGGCCCTCGGGCCTGGCGACGGTTTCGAACTCGTCATCCAGCTTGGCGCGAAGACGATCGGCTGACGCGTGGGGCGGTTTCCAGCTCATGCGTTTCCTGCTTGCTATGCATAACGGCAGGCCCATCCTGGCGCCTGCCGCGATTCACCGGGCCGGGCCCGGACCTGCCGCGCCCTGTTGCGGCGGGCCCGGAACGGGGACCCGCCAGCCCCCGGGCTTATTCGGCGGTGTCTTCCGCCGTGGGCACGAATTCAGCGGCGCGGCTGACGATGCCCTGGTTCTCGCGCACGCGGTTCTCGATCTCGATGGCCATGTCCTTGTGCTCTTTCAGGTACTCGCGGACATTGTCCTTGCCCTGGCCGATGCGGTTGCCGTTGTAGCTGTACCACGCGCCAGACTTGTCCACCACGTTGGCGGCCACGCCCAGATCGATGATCTCGCCTTCGCGCGAAATGCCGGCGCCGTACATGATGTCGAACTCGGCCTGCTTGAACGGCGGGGCCACCTTGTTCTTCACGACCTTGACGCGGGTTTCGTTGCCCACGACTTCGTCGCCCTTCTTGATCGAGCCGATGCGGCGGATGTCCAGGCGCACCGATGCGTAGAACTTGAGCGCATTGCCGCCGGTGGTGGTTTCCGGGTTGCCGAACATCACACCGATCTTCATGCGGATCTGGTTGATGAAGATGACCATGCAATTGGTCTTCTTGATGGTGGCGGTCAGCTTGCGCAGCGCCTGGCTCATCAGGCGGGCCTGCAGGCCGGGCAACGAATCGCCCATCTCGCCTTCGATTTCGGCCTTGGGCACCAGCGCGGCCACCGAGTCGACGACGATCAGGTCGACGGAACCCGAGCGCACCAGCGCGTCGGTGATTTCCAGGGCCTGTTCGCCGGTATCCGGCTGCGAGATCAGCAGGTCGGCCAGGTTCACGCCCAGCTTGGAGGCGTATTGCACGTCCAGCGCGTGTTCGGCGTCGACGAAGGCGCAAGTGCCGCCCAGCTTCTGCATTTCAGCGACCACCTGCAGGGTCAGCGTGGTCTTGCCCGAGGATTCCGGACCGTAGATTTCGACCACGCGGCCGCGCGGCAGGCCGCCGACGCCCAGCGCGATGTCCAGCCCCAGGGAACCCGTGGAAACCACCTGGATGTCGTGCGAGACCTCGTTGTCGCCGTAGCGCATGATCGAGCCCTTGCCGAACTGCTTTTCGATCTGCGAAAGCGCGGCGGCAAGTGCCTTGGCCTTTTCCGATGCGGCGGCCTTGGTGGTTTTGTCGTCCATGTAGAGTCCTGTCTGTAACGTATCTGGGTGTCGAAGGGGATTGCGCGCGCGGCGTGCCCGGCGGGCCTGGTCTGGCGGGTGCTTTGAGCTACGGATCAGATTATGGCATCGGATTATACTGTACAAAAAACCAGTGTGCCACTGTTTTGCACGTATACCCTGAGTGGCAAGCGGGGCGCCATATGCCAGAATCCAGAGCGAGCCCGGCGTTTCGTCCCCGTACCGCCGCCGGACCGCCCCCAGCCATCGCGCTTCCCCCCGGGGGGCGGCAAGCGCGCACAGCGCGCACGGCGCGGGATCATCTTCTACTGTAGCCCATGCGTATCCTGATCGCCGAAGACGACAGCATTCTGGCCGACGGCCTGTCCCGCTCGTTGCGCCACAATGGCTACGCCGTGGATGCCGTGCGCGACGGGCTGGCCGCCGATTCGGCGCTGGCGGCCCAGGCATTCGACCTCCTCATCCTCGACCTCGGCCTGCCGCAGCTGGCCGGGCTGGAAGTGCTGCGCCGCCTGCGCGCCCGCAACTCCGCCCTGCCCGTGCTCATCCTGACGGCCGCCGACAGCATCGAACAACGCGTCAAGGGCCTGGACCTGGGCGCCGACGACTACATGGCCAAGCCCTTCGCGCTGTCGGAACTCGAAGCCCGGGTGCGGGCGCTGACCCGGCGCGGCGCCGGCGGCGGCGCAACCTTGCTCAAGCACGGCCGGCTGCTGTTCGACCAGACCGGCCGGGTGGCCATGGTGGACGACCAGACTTTGGACCTGTCGGCCCGCGAGGTCAGCCTGCTCGAAATCCTCCTGACCCGCAGCGGCCGCATGGTCAGCAAGACCCAGCTCGTCGACCACCTCTGCGAATGGGGCGAGGAAGTCAGCACCAACGCCATCGAGGTCTACGTCCACCGCCTGCGCAAGAAGCTGGAGCCCAGCGGCGTGAAGATCGTGACCGTGCGCGGCCTGGGCTACTGTCTTGAACGAGACCAGGGTGCGGCGTACCTCGCAAGCTGAACCCGCGCATCCGGAGTCGCTCAACCAGGAAGCACTGGATGTCATGCAGGCCGGGTCCAGGGGCCCGAGCTTCGCGCCGCCGCAGCGGTCCCTGCTGGGCGAAATCCTCGACTGGATGCTGGCGCCCCTGTTCCTGTTGTGGCCGATGAGCGTCGCCATCACCTACGTGGTGGCGCAGAACATCGCCAACGTGCCTTACGACCGCGCGCTGGCCAACAATCTCCACGTGCTGACCCGGCAGGTCCATGCCCAGGACGGGCGCGCGGTGCTGAGGATGTCGGACGCCGCGCGCGATGTGCTGCACGCCGACGAAACCGATAGCGTGTTCTGGCTGGCGCTGGGCAGCCGCGGCGAATACCTGGGCGGCGACCGCGCGCTGCCCCTGCCCTCCACCGTGGGCCAGCCCCGGCCCGGCGAAGTGCAGTACGAGGACGCCACGCTGCGCGGCTTCGGGATACGGCTGGCCTTCACCTGGGTGGACCTGCACCTGCCGAACACGCAGCCCGCGCTGCTGATCGCCGCCGAGACGGTCGAAAAGCGCACGCAGCTGGCCAACGACATCATCAAGGGCGTGATCATTCCGCAGTTCGTGGTGCTGCCCATCGCGGTGCTGCTGGTGTGGTTCGGCCTGTCGCGCGGCGTCGCCCCGCTGAACGCGCTCCAGCAGCGCCTGCGCGCGCGCCGGCCCGACGACCTCTCCCCCATCGACGAGCGCGCCGCGCCATCCGAGATCGCGCCGCTGGTGGCCGCCATGAACGACCTGCTGGACCGCCTGTCCTCCAACGTGCAGGCGCAGCGCCGCTTCGTCGCCGACGCGGCGCACCAGCTGAAGACGCCGCTGGCCGGCCTGCGCACGCAGGCCGAACTGGCGCTGCGCGACGCCAGCCCCGAGGAAATGCAGTCCAGCCTGCGCCAGCTCGTGACCGGCTCGGAACGCGCGACGCGCCTCGTGAACCAGCTGCTGCTGCTGGCCCGCGCCGAAAACCCCAGCGCCATCGGGCTGGCCCGCACCGACATCAACGCCATCGCCTACGAGCAGGCGATGCACTGGGTGCCGCAAGCCCTGTCGCTCAACACCGACCTGGGCTTCGAAGGCGCGGACGCGCCCGTGGAGATCAACGGCAACCCCTTGCTGCTGGCCGAGCTCCTGAACAATCTCGTGGACAACGCGCTGCGCTACACGCCGCGCGGCGGCCACATCACGGTTCGCGTGCAGGCCTTGCAGGGCCGCGCCGTGCTGGAGGTCGAGGATTCCGGCCCCGGCATTCCGCCCGAAGAACGCGAGCGCGTGTTCGACCGCTTCTACCGCGTGCTCGGCACCCTGTCCGACGGCAGCGGGCTGGGGCTGGCCATCGTGCGCGAGATCGCGCAGAAGCACCAGGCCAGCGTCGAAATCCACGACCATCCCACGGCGCATTCGTCGCTGCCCGGCATGCGCGTGCGTGTCGTTTTCCCCCTCTACGCCGAATCGCCGGAACCCGTGGACAGCTAGGACTATCCCTAGTTCTCCCAGGGAAAGAAACATACTGTTTCAATTTTAAGATTCAAGTAAGGATCCCGTCAGAACCTCGTCAGCCTCGCCCCCCAATGTTGCGTATAGCTCTCGGTGTCGGTGTCGCCGGCGGAGGGCGGTGCACGGCGGACCACCGTCGGCAACAAAAACGAGGAGACATCATGAGCACAACAACCATGGCAGGCCGCGGCCCCTCCGCGGATCCGCGCCCGATGACCAAGGATGAGCGCCGCGTCATCTTTGCGTCGTCGCTGGGCACGGTTTTCGAGTGGTACGACTTTTATCTCTACGGCTCGCTCGCGGCCATCATCGCGCAGCACTTTTTCTCCGGCGTGAACCCCACCGCGGGCTTCATCTTCGCGCTGCTGGCCTTCGCGGCGGGTTTTGCCGTGCGGCCCTTCGGCGCGCTGGTGTTCGGCCGCCTGGGCGACCTCGTCGGCCGCAAGTACACGTTCCTGGTCACGATCGTGATCATGGGCCTGTCCACCTTCCTCGTCGGGGTCCTGCCCAGCTACGCCAGCATCGGACTGGCCGCGCCCGCCATCCTGATCGTCCTGCGCCTGCTGCAAGGCCTGGCGCTGGGCGGCGAGTACGGCGGCGCCGCGACCTATGTGGCCGAGCACGCGCCGCATGGCCGCCGCGGCTTCTATACGTCCTGGATCCAGACCACCGCGACCCTGGGCCTGTTCCTGTCGCTGCTGGTCATCCTCGGCATCCGCACGTTCATGGGCGAAGACGACTTCAAGGCCTGGGGCTGGCGCATTCCGTTCCTGATCTCGGTCGTCCTGCTGGGCATCTCGGTGTGGATCCGCCTGCAACTGAGCGAATCGCCCACCTTCAAGCGCATGAAGGAAGAAGGCAAGGGTTCCAAGGCCCCGATCGCCGAATCCTTCGGCCAGTGGAAGAACCTGAAGGTCGTGATCCTGGCCTTGCTGGGCCTGACCGCCGGCCAGGCCGTGGTCTGGTACACCGGCCAGTTCTACGCGCTGTTCTTCCTGACGCAGACGCTGAAGGTCGACGCGAACACCGCCAACATCATGATCGCGGTCGCGCTGCTGATCGGCACGCCGTTCTTCGTGATCTTCGGCGCGCTGTCGGACAAGATCGGCCGCAAGCCCATCATCATGGCGGGCTGCCTGATCGCCGCCGTCACCTACTTCCCGCTCTTCCAGGGCATCACGCACTTCGCCAATCCCGCGCTGGAGAAGGCCCAGGCCACGGCGCCCGTCACGGTGATCGCGGACCCGGCCACCTGCTCGTTCCAGTTCAACCCCGTGGGCACCTCGTCGTTCACCAGCTCCTGCGACGTGGTCAAGTCGTTCATGGCGCGCAACTCGGTGAACTACAAGAACGAAGCCGCTCCGGCGGGCTCGGTCGCCAAGGTCAAGATCGGCAATGACGAGTTCGCCTCGTTCGACGGCAAGGCCATGGCTCCGGCCGACTTCAAGGCCAAGGCCGCGGAACTGGACAAGGCGCTCACCGGCGCGATCCGCAGCCACGGCTACCCCGCCAAGGCCGATCCCGCGCAGACCAACAACGTCATGGTCGTGGTGCTGCTGACCATCCTGGTTATCTACGTGACCATGGTGTACGGCCCGATCGCCGCCATGCTGGTGGAAATGTTCCCGACGCGCATCCGCTACACGTCGATGAGCCTGCCCTACCACATCGGCAACGGCTGGTTCGGCGGCTTCCTGCCCCCGGTGGCCTTCGCGGTGGTTGCCGCAACCGGCAACATCTACGACGGCCTGTGGTACCCGATCATCATCGCGGTCATGACCCTGGTCATCGGCACGCTGTTCGTGCGCGAAACCAAGGACAACGACATCAACGCCTAACCTTCCATCCCCCGCCGGACGGGACTGCTGCGCCCGCCCGGCCTTTCAAAGCTCCTCTGGGAGCTTTTTTTTTGCCCGCGCAATGCGTTTGCCACCCGTCGAGGAAGCGGCCCGACGGCGAGGCAGGCTTTTCCGTGAAGCGACTTGCGGGTCGCCACGAGGCAGATCAATGTATTTCGCGGATTCAGGACCATGTCAGACCCTGGACATTAGACTGGGCGCTCAGATTACGGCCTTGCGCCAGATCGGACGACGATTGATCCCCCTGTCGGACGATTGCAGGGCCAGTGTTCTGACACCGATACCGCGTTCCCCGCGAGCCTTTTATGACGCGGTATTGTGTGCTCCCGTACCGGCCCGGCCTTTATTGAGCCGGGCCGCTTTTTTTTGTGCCGGCCGTGGGTTCCGGCAAACGCAAGAATGGCGACCGCGAGGCGGTCGCCATTCTTGGGCCCGCCGGCCGGCGGTATCAGCGGCGCATGCCCACGCCGATCGCCACCACGCCCGCCACGATGGCCGCGATGCCGGCCCAGGCGGGGATCGCCACCGACTTCTCGGTTTCGGCGGTAGCCTTCACCGATCCGATCTGCAGCACGGTCTCCTCGGATTTGTAGTTGAAGCCCTTGTAGGCCAGGGCGGCGATGCCCAGGACGATCAGGATGATGCCAACGATCTTCATTTGTTATCTCCACTTCGACGTTGCTGCCGCGGACAGTAGCGCATAGGGCGGCCGGTGTCAGTGACAGAAGGTGTCGCATCGCGCTGCCGTATTGCAACACTTCGGCTATGCCTGCGCGTCGTATAGAATCACCCCTTTTGGCCGACGCTCATGTGGTTCAAGAATCTCAAGATTTATCGCCTCTCCTCGCCGTGGACGCTGGTCGGCGACCAGCTTGAAGAAACGCTGGCGCGGCACGCCTACCAGTCCGGCAACAACCTGGAAATGCAAAGCCTGGGTTGGGTCCCGCCGCGTGAAAACGGCGGGCTGGCCCATGTGGTCAATGGCCAGATCCTGCTCAGCCTGCGCGCCGAAAAGAAACTCCTGCCCGGCACCGTCGTGAACCAGGTCGCCAAGGCGCGCGCCCAGGAAATCGAAGAGCAGCAGGGCTACAAGCCCGGCCGCAAGCAGATGAAGGAAATCAAGGAGCGCGTCACCGACGAACTCCTGCCGCGCGCCTTCAGCGTGTACCGCGACACCCGCGTGTGGATCGACACGCAAAACCATTGGCTCGTGGTCGATGCCGCCGCCTCGGCCAAGGCCGACGAAGTCATCGGCCTGCTGGCCAAGTGCATCGATCCCTTCCCGCTGGAAAACCTGTACGTGGCGCAATCGCCCGCCTCGGCCATGACCGGCTGGCTGGCCGAAGACGAAGCGCCGTCGAATTTCTCCATCGACCAGGACACCGAACTGCGTTCGTCGGGTGAAAGCGGCGCGGCCATCCGCTACGTCAAGCACTCGATCGACGCCGACGACGTCCGCCGTCACATCCAGTCGGGCAAGCAGTGCACCCGCCTGGCCATGACCTGGGCCGACCGCGTGTCGTTCGTGCTGACCGAAGGCCTGGACATCAAGCGCGTCGCGCCGCTGGACGTGCTGAAGGAAGGCAACGAAAGCATGGCCTCCAACGACGACGAGAAGTTCGATTCCGACATGATGCTGATGACGGGCGAGCTGGCCAAGATGATGGCCGAGCTGGTCGAAGCCCTGGGCGGCGAAAAGAAGGTCTAAGACCCGGCAGGCGAGGCAGCCGCCCTGCCCGCCGCGCCCCAAATGAAAACGCCCCGTCGGGGCGTTTTCATTTTTCGCGGGCCGCGGGCCGCGGCTACGCCGCCTCGCTGCGGTCGCGGCCGGCCTGCTTGGCGCGGTAGAGCGCCTTGTCGGCGCGATCGATGAGGTAGGCGTAGTCCGGGTGTCCGTCGAACGTGGCCACGCCGATGCTGGCCGTGATGTGCTGCGGGCCGGCCTCGGCAATGGAGAACACGTGGCGCCGGATCTCGGCGCCCAGTTTCCGCGCCGCGGCCAGCGCGGCATCGCGGCCCGCGTCCACCAGCACCACCAGGAATTCCTCGCCGCCGTAGCGGAAGACGAAGTCGCTGGAGCGGCACGACTGGTGCAGCACCTCGGCAAACTGCCGCAGCACCTGGTCGCCGCCGGAGTGGCCGTGCTCGTCGTTGATGGCCTTGAAATGGTCGATGTCCAGCAGCAGCACCGAAAATTCGCTGCGCTGCCGGCGCGCGATCGAGATTTCACGCCCGACCACCGACGGCAGGAAGCGCCGGTTCAGCACGTTGGTCAGCGGGTCGCTGCCGCTCTCGATCTCGGCCACCATGTCGAACAGCCCGTTGAGCAGGTGCTTGATGCGCGCCACCAGTTCCTGCAGCTCACGCACGTGATCCGGCATGGAGGACGCCTGGCCCTGCGCCTCGTCGCGCATCAACTGCGGCAAGACCTCCTGGTCCAGCCGCGCGACGGCCTCGGTGATCTGGAGCAGCGCCGGCGCGCTCTCGAACATCGCTCCGCCCTTGTGCTGCAGCCACAACCCGAACTCGGAGGCCGCCAGCCGCGGCAAGGATTGCCCGGGCGCGCGGTAGTGCAGGCCGATCAGCACGGCCTGGCTCCATTCCAGCAGCGCGGCGCGTTGCCGCTCGCGTTCGGTGGAAATGTTCTGCCCCAGCGCGAAGAGCCGGTAGGCCTCGTCGTTGCGCGCGCCGCGGCTGATGTCGCGCATGAACGCGCGGCTCATCTGCTCGACGGCCAGGTCGAACAGGTTGCACACGTACTGGGTCGCCACGGACGCGGCGATGCCGTCCAGGTCGCTGGCGCGCAGGCGCATCGCGATTTCGTTCTTGAGGATGCGCGCCCCGGTCATCACCAGGTGCATGGGAATATGGACGCGGGCGTGCACTTCGCCCACCTTCTTCTGCGTGGCCATCAGGGCGCCGATGTCGCCCTGGTCGCGCACGCACAGCAGCCCCTTGAGCCACCGGGTCATGCCGCTGTGGAGGCGGCTGGCCACGATTTCATGGGACAGCCGCGGCCCCGCCTCGGCATCGGCCAGCAGGACGGAATAAAAGGTATCCACCAGCTGACCGACGCTGTCCGCCACCACTGCCGCGACCTGGCCGCGGGTATAGGCATCGACCGACCGGTAGACCGCCTCCCAGGCCTGTTCGTTGGACGCGGTCAGGTAGCACGCCGGGCCGGGTAGGCCCTCGGACTGGCCGGGGGAAGACGGGAAGCCAAGGCTGCTAGAAGACATAGATAATCCGCCCGAAGGCTCCAAGGCGTGCCTGGAGAGCGACACGCGACAAGCGACAGAAAAAGCTAGCGCGGATTATGCTTGAAAACCCCCTGCGCAGGCCGGCCAGGCGCCGCCCGCGCAGGGGTATTCGGACCTGCGTCGCGTTCAGTCCAGGCCGTGGAAGGTCGAATCGTCCGGCCCGACATGGGACGGATGCTGCCACGTCACGTCGCGCATCGAATGCTGCACCAGGCCTTCCACGCCCAGCAGCACCGCGAAGATCGCCATGCGGATAGGGATGCCGTTGTCGGTCTGGCGGAAGATCGCCAGGCGCGGATCGTGGTTGAGATCCACGCTCAGGTCGTTCGCGCCCGGGCGGCTGTCGCGCGGCAGCGGGTGCATCACGATGGTCTCGGGGCTGCAGTAGGCGTCGATGATGGCGCGGTTGATCTGGAAATCGGGCGTGTAGCCTTCGTTCTCTTCGTTGGCGAAACGCTCCTTCTGCACCCGCGTCGCGTAGATCACGTCGGCGCCGGCCAGGCCTTCGGCCAGCGAAGTCTTCTGCTCGATCACGTTGCCGTTGCGGCTGGCCTGCTCGACGATGTAGGACGGCATTTCCAGCCCCTTCGGCGACACCAGCGAGAACTTCACGTTCTTGTACAGCGCCATCAGCTTGATGAGCGAATGCACCGTGCGGCCGTACTTCAGGTCGCCGACCATGGCGATGTGGGCGCCGTCGAGCAGCTTGCCCAGGCGCGAGAACTCGGTGAGGATCGTGTACAGGTCCAGCAGGGCCTGGCTGGGGTGCTCGCCGGGGCCGTCGCCGCCGTTGACCACGGGAATATTGGTGGCGCGCGCGAATTCCGCGACCGAACCCTGGTCGGGATGGCGGATGACCATGGCGTCGACGTAGCCGCTCATAACGCGGCTGGTGTCGTAGATGGATTCGCCCTTCGCCATGGACGAGAACGTGAAGCCGGTGGTGTCGCACACGGAGCCGCCCAGGCGGCAGAACGCCGAGCCGAAGCTCACGCGGGTGCGGGTGCTGGCCTCGAAGAACAGGTTGCCCAGCACCGCGCCTTCCAGCACGCGCGAGACTTTCTGGCGGCGCGCGATCGGCTGCATCATGTCGGCCACGCGGAACAGGTCCTCGACCGATTCACGCGTGAACTGGTCCACGGACAGCAGCTGATGCTTGCCTTCCACGGCGATGCGGTCGCGCAAGGGGCCTTCTTGTACGCTTTGCGTATATTTTTCCAGCAAAACGCCGTTCTGCACGATTTCGCTGACGAAACGCTGCACCACTTCCGGCATGGCGCGGAATTCCTGCGACCCCTCGGGGAGCAGCCAGGTATCCAAGGCCCGCCGCTTGACCCCGATGCGGGTGGCGAACACATCGCGCGTCAGGTTCAGGCGCCGCATGGCGTCGCGCAGGAAGGCTTGCTGGGAAATGGTCATGACGGGCCCCAAAGAGGAGGATTTATATACGCAGTGCGCATATTATTCTCAACACAAACGCAAGTCCAACACTTTTGCGCACATGGGTTTACCCGGAATTAACGGCTTACATAGGCCGTCATCTGAGGAGGGTCCGTCACCGCCTGCCCAGCCGCCAGCCAGCAGGCCGCGCAGAAGGCCAGCGCGCCCAGGAGATAGCAGAACACGGCCAGCAGCTGCGCGGGCCAATGGCCGCGCGTCAGATGCCCGGTGTAGCCTTGGCGCAACAGGCTGACCTGCGCCAGGTAGGCGAACACCGCGCCCAGGCAGGTCGCCAGGAAGCCGCCGAGCAGCAGCGCCAGCGGCAGTTGCAGATCCGGCGGCGCCGCGATGTCGCCGCCGACGATGCCCAGCAGAAATGCCGTCAGGATCAGCGCCGCGCCCCCGTTGAGCCACCCCAGGAACCGGAACGCCCCGACGAATAGCGAGAACGACACGGCGCTGGCGCGGATCTGCTGGGAGCGGGGATCCATGGATCAGCCTTCGGCGCCCTTGCGGCACGTGGGCGTAGCGCTCTGGATCGATGCCTTGGCGGCGGCGATCTCCGCGGCGTCCCAGGGGCTCTCGCCCAGGACCGTGATGGTCACCTTGGAGGTGGAGGGCGTGTCGGTCTCGGCGGAGATCAGCTCCAGCACCTTGGCCGGCTCCGTCACCTTATACAGCTGCACTTCGTCCGGCGCGCCCTTCTCGCCCTTCACGTGGCGCCAGGCATAGGCGACGTTATAGGCGTGCTGCACCTGGACGTGGCAGACGCGCACGTACTCGCCGGCACGGCGGAACGCGGCCTCGTAGTTGGTATTGACGCTGAAGGTCTCTTTCACGACGCTATCGGACTCGTAGACCCCCCTGCTCGCGCAGCCGGCCAATACGACCACGGCCGCCACTCCCACCCACACAGACTTGCGCATGACACTTCCCGCTTCGAGATTCGGATTTCCGAGATTATGCCCCAGCCGAAGAGGCGGCAAATAGTCTCGCCGCGCGTAGCCGCAAGCTCCGCTTGCTTGCTACCCCCGGAGGGGCGCTTTTATCTTGGGGCACCCAAAACAAAAAAGCCGCGCGTGAAATGCGGGGCATTTCACGCGCGGCCTCGGGCCGGGAACGCGGCTGATGCCGCGGCCTACTTGGTGGCCGCGCCTTCGATCTTTTCCCCGCCGCGCTGGATGTCCTTGCCCGCGCCCGCAACCGTGTTGCAGCCCGCCGACAGCGCGGCGATCGAGAGCAGCATGACGAGAAAGACTCTGTTTTTCATGAATATCTCCTGTCTGGCCGAGAAAATCGAAACCCAGCATACCGCAAAGCCTACGATTTGGGCATCACCCGTGGAGCCCGCAAGGGCGGCGCCGGCGATTACGGAAGAACCCGCATATCCCCCTGGGGCGGCTGCTCCGGCATGGCTGCGCCTGTCGCGAAATTGGCGGCAATGGATTAGGATGCGCAAATGATCAAGAAACATGTATCGCAGAGCGCCGGTTCCTCTCCTCAAGGCTGGGGCTGGGAACAGCCTCAATGCCGCGGACAGGCGGCTTTGGCGCTGTTCATCGACGATCTGCATCGAATTCTGCAAACCCACGCTGCCGGCAAGCTCGCGGACAGCAGCACGCTGGCCGACGCGCAGCGCGACGTGAACGAACTCCTGGCCCGGTACAACGAAATCGCCGCCGCGCCGGATATTTTCCTTGGACAATCTGTCGAACTCAAAGAAGGCGTGGATCGCAATGGCGTATCCCATACGGTACCGATTTTTTCGCCGCGCCTGAAACAGTCATTGGTATCGATGCTGGGCCAGGCCGGCTGATACGCCGCCGGGCCCTTGAGGGATCAGGACCAGAACAGCAATAGCTGGAGACCCAAATGAACACGGACAACGTCGTAGAGTTTCTCCGGCTGCTGTCGCTGGACGTCACGCTGGGCGCCGCCGCCCAGCACGCCGCCAGCCAGGCCGACGCGCCCCAGGCCCTGGCGCGGCTGGCCACGGCGCACGGCCTGCCGTGCAGCGCCGCCGACTGGTCCGCTTTTGCCCGCAGCTGTCTGGACACCACGAATGAAACCGACCAGGAAACCGGCGTGGCGGATGCCGCCATCTGGCAACTGGTGCAGGATCCCGCCCAGGGCACCGGCATTCCCGCCAGCTCCATCACCCGGGTAATCGGCATCATCACCCAGCCCGAAGGCGGCCCGCCCGTGGTGGGCCACGTCGTCGGCGACCTGGCGCCGCGCGCCCCCGCCGGCATGACGCCCTACCCGTCGAGTTCCTGATCCCGCGCCTGGGCGCCGCCCAGGAACGCCATGGCTCCGGCCGCCGCGACAACCCCACTGGCCATGCAGGCCGTCAGCAGGTAGCCGCCCGTCGGCGCCTCCCAATCCAGCATTTCGCCGGCGCAGAACACGCCCGGCGCCGCCTGCAGCATCAAACCCGGCGTCAACGCGTCGAAGGACACCCCGCCCGCGGTGCTGATGGCCTCGTCGATGGGACGCGGCCGCGCCAGCTTCAGCGGCAGCGCCTTGATGCGCAGGGCGAGGCGGTCCGGGTCGCGGAAGTCTTCCGCCGTCGCGCATTCGCGCAGCAGGCTCGCCTTGACGCCCTTCAAGCCCAACCGGCTCTGCAGATGGCTGGACATCGAGCGCGCGCCGCGGGGATGCGTCACCGCCGCCGTCACTTTTTCCTGTGGCCAGTCCGGCAGCAGGTCCAGCATCGCGATTGCCTCGCCGCCGGCCTCGATCTGGTCCCGCAGGGACGCCGACAGCGCATAGACCAGGCTGCCTTCGATGCCGGTTTCCGAAATCACGAATTCGCCTTGCCGGGCCAGCCGCTGCCCGTCGGGGCCCGCGCAGGCCATGGCGACCGACTTCACCGGCAGCCCGGCGTTGCGCTCGCGGAAATGCTCCGACCACGCCACGTCGAAACCGCAATTGGCCGGCCGCAGCGGCGCGACCTCGATGCCATGCGCCCGCAGGCCGGCCAGCCAGGCGCCATCGGATCCGAGCTTGGCCCAACTGCCGCCGCCCAGCGCCAGGATCACGGCGTCGGCCGCGTACGCCTGCTCGCCCTCCGGGGTATCGAAGCGCAGCGCGCCGGCGGCGGCATGCGCGTCCGCCGGCCAACCCAGCCAGCGGTGCCGCATATGCAGGCGCACGCCGCGCGCGCGCAGCCTCGCCAGCCACGCCCGCAGCAGCGGCGCCGCCTTCATCTCCTCGGGAAACACCCGGCCGGACGATCCCACGAAAGTCTGGATGCCCAGGCCATGGGCCCATTCGCGCAAGCCGGCCGCGTCCAGCGCTGCCAGCCACGGCGCCACTTGCGGGGCGCGGGCGCCGTAGCGCGCCAGGAACGGGCCGGCCGGTTCGCTATGGGTGAGGTTCAGGCCGCCCCGCCCCGCCATCAGGAACTTGCGGCCGACCGAGGGCATCGCATCGAACACGTCCACCTGCACGGCATGCCCGCTCAGGCTTTCGGCGGCCATCAGACCCGCCGGACCGCCGCCGATGATGGCAACGCGCTTGACGGCCGCGCTCATGGCGCCGGCGCCTTCAGGCCGATGGGAGGGACAACGGTGGCACGCGGCATGGGACAGGAATCGAGAGGGAATGCGGAAGTGGCGCGGGCAAGGATTGTCGCATAGCGGGGCGGCGCCTCCGGGCACGAAAAACGCCCCGTAGGGCGTTTATTGCGCGCAAGCGCCAAGCCATTGATATGGCGAGGAAAACCGGACATGCACAAGGACTATCCCAAGGCTTGTCCACAATCGCTGTGGGCAACTTTGCCCGGGAAGGCCCGCCGGCCGACGTCCTAGTTCGGGATCGCCGCCTGCATGGGCCCCGACCAGGGCTCGGCATCCAGCTGGAAGCGCAGCTCCTGGTACTCGCCGTCCACCGAGACCGACGGCAGCAGCCCGGCGTCCAGCGCCTGGCCGAGCGCGCGGCGGCAGAGGGTTTCGGGATCGTCGGGCAGGGACTGGAACACGCCGTCCGGGATGCGCAGCCGCAGCAGCGCCTGGGGATCGCCCTGCTCTGCCGGGCGGCCGATGTGGATGTGGGCCGGATAGCCGTGGGGGCACCAGATGCCCACGTGGTACTTGCCTTCGGCGCCCGTATCGGCGACATAGCCGGGATGATCGTATTTTGCTGTTCCCATGGCCCCTCCTCGAATGCGGCAACCTAGCGCGCGTAGCCCATCGTAGCGCAGGGCCGCGGGCGTGTGCGCCCGCGGGCCCCCGGGAAAGCCCGGGCTGGAACAAAGGTTTGACCCAGGGCAAGGGAAAGCCCCGCGCCGGTGCATGCGCGAGGCATGCCGGCCATGATTTTCGAGGGAAGGAGCCTCGCGGAGGGGAGCCGCCCGGCGGCCGGACGGCAAAAACAAAAAAGCCGCGATAGGATCGCGGCTTTTCGTGAGGAATGGCGCACTGGATGCGCCGCCCGGATGCCCGGGTCCTGCTTGAAACTGGTTGCGGGGGCAGGATTTGAACCTACGACCTTCGGGTTATGAGCCCGACGAGCTGCCAGACTGCTCCACCCCGCGTCTGATGTGTGAATCATACATCATTTTGAAATCTTGTGCAGCGCACCCAGCGGTTTTTTTTGGTTTTTCGCCATTGCGGCACGAAAAAAAGCGCTGGCTTGGCGCAAAAGCCGGCCGGACAGGCCGGGCGGCTCCAGGCAAATCACTTCGGCCGACCCGATGGCCGTCAACCGCGCCACGCCGCCGTAGCCCAGGCCGTGCCCCTCCCCCGCGTTGATGCGCACCGAAACGGCGCCAGGCAGGTTTCCCGCGGCTTCCGGGCCGGTCACGGGTTCGTCGACCGTGACGCTGCCGCTGACGCAGACGACGGCGGAGCCGGCGCGCAGCACGAGTTGGCGGCTGGCGCCGGCGGCAAGCGCCAAGCGGCGGGCCTGCATATCTGGGGCGGAATTCGAGCGCATCGTCATCTCCTGTCGGACCACTACAGGCTACGCCGCCGCTGCTATGCGCAACAGCCACACAATCCGGCTTTCTGTATCGATGCAGATGCTCGATTTACCAGCTGTTATGGTGTACTTTTCAAGAATCTGTGCCTAACGTCATTCCAACCTTGGGGAGCATGATCGGCGCATGGATCCGCAACCGCTCTATCTACGCCTGGCCAACCACTACCGGCGCGCCATCCAGGCGGGCGTGCTGGCGCCGGCGCAGCGCATGCCCTCCGTGCGCACGCTGGTGCGCACCCATCACGTCAGCCTCTCCACCGCGCTGCAGGCCTGCCGCCAGCTGGAAGACGACGGGCTGATCGAAGCCCGGCCCCGTTCCGGCTACTTCGTCCTGAAGCCCCGCCGCAACACCATTCCTCCGGTGGGCGAACCCGACATCCGGCAATCGCTGGGCGCCGCGCAGTACGTGGGCATTCACGACCGCGTCTCGGACTTCGTGGCCAAGTGCGAGGCGCATCCCGTCAGCGCCAACTTCGCGCTGGCCGCGGCGGTGCCCGAAGCCTATCCGATGGAAGCGCTCAAACAGGCCATGACCCGGGCCCTGCGGCTCTCGCCCGAAGTGCTGGTCAGCTCGGTGCCGCCGCAAGGACATCCCGAGCTGCGCACCGTGCTCGCCCGGCGGGCGCTGGCCAACGGCATCAACGCAACGCCCGACGACGTCATCGTCACCCACGGCTGCATCGAGGCGCTGAATCTGGCGCTGCGCGCAGTCGCCCGGCCCGGGGACACCATCGCCGTCGAATCCCCCGCCTATTTCGGCCTGCTGCAAGTGCTGGAAAGCCTGGGCATGCGGGCGCTGGAGATCCCCACCAGCCCCCAGCACGGCCTCTCGATCGAAGCGCTGGACCTGGCCTTCCAGACCCACGGCAACATCCGCGCGGTGGTGGTGGTGCCCAATTTCCAGAACCCCCTGGGCTGCGTCATGCCCGACGCGGAAAAGGCCCGCCTGGTGGCGCTGTGCGAACGCCAGCAGGTGCCGCTGATCGAGGACGACACCTACGGCGCCTTGACCGACGACGACACGCCGCTGGCCGCCGCCAAATCTTGGGACGCGACCGGCAACGTCATCTATTGCTCCTCCATGCACAAGACGCTGGCGCCGGGCATGCGGCTGGGCTGGTTGATCGGCGGGCGCTGGAAGGCCCGCATCGCCATGCTGAAGTTCGCGCAGAGCCGCCCCAACGAGCCGCTCGCGCAGATGGCGGTGGCGGAGTTCATGGGATCGCGCGCCTACGACCGCCACCTGTCGCGGCTGCGCCGGCACCTCAAGACCCAGCGCGACCAGACCGCCGAAACCATCGCCGCGCACTTCCCGTCCGGCACCCGGCTGAGCGTGCCGCAGGGCGGCATGCTGCTGTGGGTGGAAATGCCGGACGGCCGCTCGGGCATGGACGTGTTCGAGACCGCGCTGCGCCAGGGCATACGGGTCGCGCCCGGCTCCATGTTCTCGAACGGCACCCGCTATGACCACTTCCTGCGCATCAGCTGCGGGCAGCGCACCACGCCCGCCATCACCCAGGCGCTGCAGACCCTGGCGCGCATCGTGAGCGAGCGGCCCAGGAAATGAACCCGGCACTGCATCAATTCATCGTCGACTACGGCTTGTGGGCGGTACTGGCCGGCACTTTCCTGGAAGGAGAAAGCGTGGTGGTGCTGGCCGGCTTCCTGGCGCACCAGCGCCTGTTGCACCTGCCCGAGGTCATGCTGTGCGCCTTCGCCGGCTCGTTCGTGGCCGACCAGTTGCTGTTCTACCTGGGCCGGCGCTATCGGGAACATCGCTACGTGCGGCGGATCCGCGAGCAACCGGCCTTCGGCAAGGCGCTGGACCTGGTCGACCGCTACCCTCACGGCTTCATCCTGGCGCTGCGCTTCCTCTATGGCCTGCGCACGGTCGGGCCCGTGGCGCTCGGGGTGTCGCGCGTTTCGCCGCTGCGCTTCCTGGCGCTCAACGCCGTCGCGGCCGCCATCTGGGCAGTATGCTTCAGCGCGCTGGGCTACGTGTTCGGGCAGACGATCGAATCCATGCTCGGCCGCCTGCATGGCGTCGAGACCAAGCTGGCCGTGGCCGCGGGGATCGGCGTGGCGATATGGCTGGCGTACCACCTGTACGCGAGGCATGCGAGGCGCAGGAAGTAACGGCGGGCCGCGTCAGAACACCAGCTGTCCGCTGGCTCGCAGCACGTGGCGGCGCCTGGCCTTGCGGTACCAGCCGCCGAGCAGGGGCAGGCGCGCCAGGCGGCGCAGGATGGGATGGCGCTGGTCGAAGTCATGCCAGGCCTTGAAGCCATGCCCCATGCGCTCCCAGCTCTGGCGCGCCTCGGGCGAGAGTTTGCCGGGGTCGAAAGCCGCCAGCTTTGCCGCTTCCGAAACGCGCGCCGCCATCGCTGCATTCCGGCGTTCCGATGAATACTGATTCCGCATGGGGGCGCATATTACCCGGCTTGGGCATGCCCTGACGATCACTTCGGCATGGCGTCGCGATGCGCGCCGGGAGCCTCCTTTGACCGCCTTCGGCAAGCCCTTGTAATCAAAGGGATTTGCGCAGCTATGCCCGCGCTATCCCAAGGCTTGTCCACAGAAGTTGTGGGTAACTCGCCCAGATTGCGCGGCTATTTCAGGGCCGCGGCGACCATATCGCGCACGCTCTCGAATCCCGCCACGTACTGCGGGTTTTCGGAGCGGGCCAACAGGCTGGAGTAGTTCTGTTCCAGCTGGGCCTCGATCGCCTCGCGCAGGCCGGGCGAGGCCTTGACCAGGTGCAGCATCGACAGCAGGGTCGAGTTCAGCGCGTCGATACGGCCGCCCTGGTGCGATATGGTATGCACGATGACGGCGATTTGTTCCTGGATGTCCATGGGTAATCCTCCTGGCAATGAAAGTCGGCGCAAATCCTAGCATGGCCCCCGGCGGCGGGCGCTAGGCAAGCCCGGCGCGGCGCGCTAGCATGAAAGCGTAGCCGCAAGGGCGCCCCGGCGCACGCCGCCGGCGCGTCCCGCGGCGCCCGGCGAACCACGGAGCGCGCTCATGAAGACGATCCAGAACTACGTCCCCCCGGATGCCCAGTCCATGCGGCGCCTGCAGGAAAGGCTGGGATACGGCGACGCCCGCATGGCGGAGCTGGCCGGCCTGGATGCCGCGAACCCCTGGTCCAGCTATATCGGCGGCCCGGAACCCCGCGCCCTGGGCCGCCAGCGCCTGTTCTTCGTGGCTGCCCGCCTCACCCTGGACGAAGCCGCCTGGCAGCGCGTGCTGGCCGCCATGCACGAGTTCGGCGCCCGCTTCGACTACGCGGACCCGCCGTCCGCCGGCGAAGAGGCGGCCCCCGAACTGGTGGCGGACGAAGAGCGCAAATTCGGCATGCTGCTGGTCAGCCGCAACGGCTCTTTCCACGAAATGGAGCAGTTGCGCGAATTCGCGCACTTCGCGCACGAACTCGACGTCAGCCGGTTCGTGCACTCCGCCTTCTACGACAGCGACATCGACCTCTGCCGGTTCAGCTTCGCCGACCACGACGGGCTGGACGCCGCGAGCCGCGACCGCATCTTCGACGCCGCGCGCAAGACCATTACCCGTTTCGAGTTCGACGGGCGCATCTATCAAGGCGGCATCCCGCCCGAATCGGACGGCTAGGCGTGTTGACGCGGGGAGGCCGGGGCCTGTACCGTCGGCACTCGCCTCCTTGCGCCCCACGCCCCCGCCTACCGCATGAACGAACGACTCGACGCCATCGACCGACAACTGCTCAGCCTGCTGCAAGCCAATGCGCGCGAGCCGGCGGCCATCCTGGCCCGCAAGCTCGGGCTGGCGCGCACGACGGTGGTGGCGCGCATCGCCCGGCTGGAACGCGAGCACATCGTGGCCGGCTACGGCGTGCGCCTGGGACGCCTGCTCGAAGAGGCCGCGGTGCGCGCCTACTGCTTCATCAGCGTGCTGCCCAAGACACCGGCCGCCGTCATCCGCGAACTGGAGAAGATGCCGGAGGTCGAGGAAGTCTCGTCGGTCAGCGGCCCGTACGATTACCTGATCTTCCTGCGCTGCGAAACCCATGAGCAGCTCGACGAACTGCTGGACCGCATCGGCCTGATCGATGGCGTCAAACAGACCCAGACTTCGATCGTGCTCAGCCGCAAGGTCGACCGCCGCGGCGCGGTGGGCGCGCCCTGAAATGATGGTGTAATGGTGCCTACCGTGATTTCAGGACCCTCCATGCTTGCTCGTCTTGCCTCCGCCGCCGCCCTGCTCGCCCTCCTGGGCGCCTGTTCCAGCATGAGCGAGGTCACCTCCGTCGGGAAGGACACGTACAGCGTCACCTACAGCTCCGGCACGCAGCTGCTGACCTGGGTCGAAATCAAGAACCAGACGCTGCAGCGCGCCGAACAATATTGCCAGTCCAGCGGACGCAAGCTGCAAAAGCCGAAGATCACCTCCAACCACGCGACCGGCCTGGGCTCCAAGCGCGCCACGGTCACCTTCGAATGCGGCGTCATCGAACCGCCGAAGCAAGACAAGCAATAAGCCCGGCCACCGCCCCGGGCGGCGCCCGCGAACGGGTGTAGCATTATCGGCATCGCAACCCCGACTCCAAGCACCGTGAATACCTCCCTGCCCGTGGGAATCACCATGGGCGATGCCGCCGGCATCGGCCCCGAAATCGTCGTCAAGGCATGCGCGCAAGGCCTGGGCGCGCCTAGCGTGGTCTATGGCGACGCGGCCGCGCTGCGCCGCGCCGTCGAGCAGCTCGGCGCCAGGCTGACGGTGAACGAGGTCGCCGACGTCGGCCAGGCCCGACCGGGCGCGGGCCATATCGACGTCATCGCCTGCAGCCCCGCGCTGCCTCCCGACCTGCCCCTGGGGCGCGTCGACGCGGCCGCCGGGCGCGGCGCCTACGACTACGTGTGCGCCGCCATCGACGACGCCCAGGCCGGCCGCATCCGCGCCATCGTCACCGCGCCGCTGAACAAGAAATCCATGCACGCCGCCGGCATCGACTACCCCGGCCATACCGAGATCCTGGCGGAGCGCTCGGCCACGCGCGACTTCGCCATGATGCTGGCCAACGAAGAATTGCGCGTGCTGCTGGTGACCATACACGTCGCGCTGGCCGACGTGATCGCGCGCATCACGCCGGAAGCGGAGCTCACCGCCATGCGCCTGGCCGACAGGGCCTGCCGGCAAATGGGCATCGCGCATCCCCGGGTCGCCGTGGCGGGCCTGAATCCGCACGCCGGCGAAGGCGGGAAGTTCGGCCGCGAGGACATCGACATCATCGAGCCCGCGATCGCCGCGGCCCGCGCGGAAGGCATCGACGCCAGCGGCCCCTGGCCCGGCGACACGATCTTCATGCGCGCCCGGCGCGGCGAATTCGATATCGTGGTGGCGCAGTACCACGACCAGGGCCTCATTCCGGTGAAGTATCTGGGGCTGGACCATGGCGTGAACGTGACGGTCGGGCTGCCCTTCGTGCGCACCAGCGTGGACCACGGCACCGCCTTCGACATCGCCGGCAAGGGGCTGGCCGATCACGCCTCGCTGGTGGCGGCGTTCGACCTCGCGCTCGCCATGACGCCCTGAACGCGGCGGCCCCTGCCCGCCGCGTTCCGCGTTGCGCGCCGGGGGCCGACACCTTCCCGTCAGGAAACTCCGGCGGGCCGGGTCTACAATACGCCCCGTTTCCGGCGCCCCGCGGCGCTTTCCGTCCGTTCCCCCCGATCGTCCATGTCACGCCTTGCCCGCCTTCTTCCCGACCGCTTCACTCTCTACCTGATCTGCACCGTCATCATCGCCAGCATCGTGCCCGCCCACGGGCAGGGCGTGGTCGTGTTCGGATGGATCACCAACATCGCGGTGGGCCTGCTGTTCTTCCTGCACGGCGCGCGGCTGTCCCGCGAGGCCATCATCGCCGGCCTGACGCACTGGAAGCTGCACCTGACGATCTTCTCGGCGACCTTCCTGATGTTCCCGCTGCTGGGTCTGGCGCTCAAGCCGGTGCTGGAACCGCTGGTCACGCCCGAGCTCTACCTGGGCATCCTGTTCCTGTGCTGCCTGCCCGCCACCGTGCAATCGGCCATCGCGTTCACCTCGATGGCGCGCGGCAACGTGCCGGCCGCCGTGTGCAGCGCCTCCGCGTCCAGCCTGGTGGGTATCTTCCTGACGCCCCTGCTGGTGGGCACCGTCGTGGCCAACGCGGGCAGCGCGCCGATCTCTTTCGACGCCGTCGGCAAGATCATGCTGCAGCTGCTGCTGCCCTTCGTGCTGGGCCAGTTCGCCCGCCGCTGGATCGGCGCCTGGGTCCACAAGCGCAAGGCCATGCTGAAGTTCGTCGACCAGGGCTCCATCCTGCTGGTGGTCTACACCGCCTTTTCGGAAGCCATCAACGAAGGCCTGTGGAGCTCGACCCCGATCCCCGCGCTGGTCGGCCTGGTCGTGGCCTGCTCCGTCATTCTTGCCCTGGCGCTGGGCCTGTCGGCCCTGGCCGGCAAGGTGCTGGGCTTTAACGTCGAAGACCGCATCACGCTGCTATTCTGCGGCTCGAAGAAGAGCCTGGCCAGCGGCATCCCGATGGCGCAGGTGCTGTTCGCCGGCCACGCGGTGGGCGCCATCGTGCTGCCGCTGATGCTGTTCCACCAGATCCAGCTGATGGTCTGCGGCGTGCTGGCCGCGAAGTTCGGCAAACGGCCCGAAGCGCAGGCCTGAAGCCGTTCGCGCCGCCCCGAAAAAAAAACCGCGCCCGATGGCGCGGTTTTCTCTTTTGCGCGGCGCGGATCAGTACATGTCCCGCGGCTGCGCGCCGGAGAAGTTCAGGAAGCGCGTGCTGGAGCCCTGGAAAGTCAGGCGCACCGAGCCGATCGGGCCGTTACGCTGCTTGCCGATGATGATCTCGGCCGTGCCCTTGTCCGGCGAATCGGGGTTGTAGACCTCGTCGCGGTAAATGAAGAGGATCACGTCCGCATCCTGCTCGATGGCGCCCGATTCCCGCAGGTCGCTCATCACGGGCCGCTTGTTGGGGCGCTGTTCCAGGCTTCGGTTCAACTGCGACAACGCGATCAGCGGGCAGTTGAGTTCCTTGGCCAGGCCCTTGAGGGAACGGCTGATTTCCGACACTTCGGTGGCGCGGTTCTCGCCCGAGCCGTTGCCCGACATGAGCTGGAGGTAGTCGATGATGATCAGGCCGAGCTGGCCGCACTGGCGCGCCAACCGGCGCGCGCGGGCCCGCACTTCCATGGGGCTGAGCGCGGGCGATTCGTCGATATAGACCTGCGCATCCTGCATCAGCTGCACCGCGTGGGTCACGCGCGGCCAATCTTCGGCGATCAGCTTGCCGGTACGCATGCGGTGCTGGTCCAGCAGGCCGACCGAACCCAGCATACGCATGGCCAGCTGCACCGCGCCCATTTCCATGGAGAACACCGCCACCGGCAGCCCTTCCTCGATGGCCACGTGCTCGCCGATGTTCATGGAGAACGAGGTCTTGCCCATGGACGGGCGGCCGGCCACGATGATCAGGTCCCCGCCCTGCATGCCGGAGGTCATCTTGTCGAGGTCGGTGAAGCCCGTGGGCACGCCCGTCACGTCGGAGGTGCTCTCGCGGTGGTAGAGCTCGTCGATGCGCTCGACCACCTGGGTCAGAAGCGGCTGGATCTCCTGGAAGCCGGCGGCGCCGCGCGCGCCCTCCTGGGCGATCTGGAACACCTTGGATTCGGCCTCGTCCAGCAGCTGGCGCGCTTCCTTGCCCTGCGGGTTCATGGCGGCCGCGGAGATCTCGTCGGCGATGGACACCAGCTTGCGCAGCATGGCCCGCTCGCGCACGATCTCGCCGTAGCGGCGGATGTTGGCTGCAGACGGCGTGTTGTGCGCCAGCGCGTTCAGGTAGGCCAGGCCGCCGGAATCCTCGACCTTGCCGGCGCTGACCAGCGATTCGTGGACGGTGATGACGTCGGCCGGGCGCGCCAGACCGATCAGGCGGGCGATGTGGTGCCAAATCAGCCGGTGGTCGTGGCGGTAGAAGTCTTCTTCCACCAGCACGTCGGCGATGCGGTCCCAGGCCGCGTTGTCCAGCAGCAGGCCCCCCAGAACCGACTGCTCCGCCTCGATGGAATGGGGGGGAACGCGCAGGTATTCGAGTTGGGGATCGGCAGGTGTGGTCATGGCTTCAATAGTAACGGCTGCAGGATATCCGCGACGCGGAAGAACCCTTGGATATCGCGCGAGGGCAGGCGCCCCAGCACGGCGCGCAGGGGAGCGGCGGTATTGCACAGGAGCCGCGCCAGGCGCGTGAGACGGGCCCGGACCTCGGGATCCGGGTTGTGCTCGAAATAGACATCAAGCGCCAGTTTACCCAGGCTCCGGGCGGCGTCGTCCGGCAATTTGCGCAGGGATGCCAGCGAGGCCAGCATCTGGAACAGATCATAGGCCTGGGCGAGCGGGCGCGACAGGGTCGAGCCGATGTTCTCTTCGAAATCGATGCGCCACAGCTCGCCGTCGCGCAGCGTGACGTTGCGGATCTGGGCGCCGCCATGCCACATGCCGCGGACATGGAAGGCGGCCAGGTCGGCCGCGGCGGCGCGCGCCAGCCACAGCCGGGAGGTGGAGTCCTCGTTCCGGATCAGGTCGGCGAGGTCCTCGCCCACGTATTCCAGCACGAGCAGGCCCTGCTCCTGCCACCAGACCTCGGGCACGCGGCAACCGGCCTCCAGCAGCTGTTCCAGCCGCTGCGATTCATGCGCGAGGCCGTTGCGCAACAGCACGCCGGGCCTCGGGAACTCACCCAGGAAGACCTTGCAGCCCATGCCCAGGAACAGCGCGCGCGCATAGCGCATGACGTAGCTGATGCCCCGGCCGATGCTCGGGCGCCGCCGCTTGATGATGCAGCGCACGCCATCTATCGTCACATCCCGCACCGACGGTTCACGCGGCGCGTCCACGCTGTCGAGCCAGGCGCGCAGGCCGGCCGGGGCGTTTTGATGAACGGGGGGCTGGGTCAAGGGGTCCTCTGAAGATACGCCGCGCCTGATACTAGGCAAAAAACCAGGCAAAAAAAAGCCGGCGCGCGGGCCGGCTTCTTTTTACTGCCGGTACCGGCTTAGGACAGTTCGCCTTCGACCAGAACCGTGATGTCGACCAGCACGTCCGCGTGCAGGGCGACCTGGACCGGGAACTCGCCAACCGACTTCAGCTGGCCGGTGGGCATGCGCACCTGGGCCTTTTCCACGGCTTCGAAACCAGCCTTGCGCAGGCCGTCGGCGACGTCGGCGTTGGTGACCGAGCCGAACAGGCGGCCGTCGACACCAGCCTTCTGGACGACCTTCAGCTGGAAGCCGGACAGGCGCTCGCCCAGGGCTTGGGCAGCGGCCAGCTTTTCAGCCTGGGCCTTTTCCAGCTCGGCGCGGCGAGCTTCGAATTCCTTCATGGCGGCGTCGGTTGCGCGACGGGCCTTCTTCTGGGGGATCAGGAAGTTGCGGGCGTAGCCATCACGCACGCGGACGACTTCACCGAGGTTACCCAGGTTGACGACTTTTTCGAGCAGAATAACTTGCATTTCAGTGCCCCGGATTAGTTGTGGTTGTCGGTGTAAGGCAACAGAGCCAGGAAGCGCGCGCGCTTGATGGCGGTGTCCAGCTGGCGCTGGTAGATTGCCTTGGTGCCGGTCAGGCGAGCCGGGATGATCTTGCCGTTTTCTTGCACGAAGTCGCGCAGGGTGTCCAGATCCTTGTAGTCGATCTCTTCCACGCCGGCAGCGGTGAAGCGGCAGAACTTACGACGCTTGAAGAGCGGGTTCTGCTGCGTGAATTTGCGTTTTTCCTTGCGTTTTCCGAAGAAAGCCATGATATGTGCCTCTTTGTTTGAGGGGACTGGGTTTTACCCGAATCGGGCCCGAATCCCCATAACCTATCCGTATTCAGAAGGCGCTTTCGCACCTCTTGCTCATTCCCTTCAGGCCACCTGCGGATCGCGTCCCGCGCTGCCGCCGATCTTGCGCGCCTGCTGCAGATGCAGCTTGATCTTCACCGAGTCTTTGCGGACGGGAGCCAAAAACCCCTGCACCAGCAATTCAGACCCTAAAGCGGTGTTCTTCAACAACAGCGCCAGATCGCCCAACGCCACGGCCGTGATGGTCAGTTCGACGCGGCGCGGAAGGCCTGCTTCGATGACTTCCGACTCGTGGGCCAGCAGCATTTCCAGCGCTGGCAGTCCGGCGGGAGTGTGGCGCAAAGGCTCGCATTCGAGAACGCGGGCGCTGAGTTCCAGCTTGTTCATCCTGCCAGGCACCGAGGGGACCACATGGAATGAGCTCTGCGTGAGCCCTGCTTACTCGGCCTGAGCCGCGGCTGCTTCCGCCGAAGCCTTGCGGGCTTCTTCGCGCTCGACCGACTTCATCATGATCGAGGGAGCGGTCTGGGCCTTCTTGGTCTTGATGACCAGGTGGCGCAGAACGGCGTCGTTGTAGCGGAACGAGTGTTCCAGCTCATCCAGCGTGGCTTGGCCGCACTCGATGTTCAGGCAGACGTAGTGAGCCTTGACGAGCTTCTGGATCGGGTAGGCCAGTTGACGGCGGCCCCAGTCTTCCAGGCGATGAACCGAGCCGCCTTGGCCCGTGACCAGCGCTTGGTAACGCTCGACCATGGCGGGCACTTGCTCGCTTTGGTCGGGGTGAACGATAAACACCACTTCGTAGTGACGCATGAGTAAAACTCCTTGAGGATGTCTCGCCGGCCTGGCGTCCCGCATCCGCGCTTTCCATCACGGATGTACGCTGCGTTTTCACGCGCTATTGGAGGTGACGCCGGCCCGCAAGGGGCAGCCCGCTACCCAAAAACCATGGGCGGTCGAGCAAGAAAGCTCTCGATTATCGCCGATCGGGCGGTTCGACGCAAGCCGCAATCCCCTGAATAATCAGGGACGTGCCATTTCCCCCGCCGGAGCCGGGCCCTGGGCGAGATCGACGGGCTCGATGTCGCGGGGCCGGTTGACCACGCTGACCATCACGTAGCTGATGATCATGAGCAGGAACCACGAGCCCAGCTTGGCGACCGACACCCACTCCCAGCCGCCGGACTGGCTGGGGTAGCGCCAGGCGTTGGCGAAGGTGCCGATGTTCTCGGCGAACCAGATGAACAACGCCACCAGGACGAAGCCCAGCAGGAGCGGCATGCGGCGGTAGTCGCGCCAGATCCGGAAGTACACCCAGGTCCGGGCGAACAGCAAGGCCGTCAGCGCGAACAGCGCCACCCTGAAATCCACGATGAAGTGGTGGGCGAAGAAGTTCACGTAGATCAGCACGGACAGGAGCACCGTGGCCGCCAGCGGCGGGTGCGCCCGGAAGCGGAAGTCGAACAGCCGCCAGACCCGCGCCAGATAACTGCCCACCGCCGCGTACATGAAGCCCGTGAAGAGCGGCACCCCGCCAATGCGCAGCACGCTGGTCTCGGGATAGATCCAGGAACCCGCCGCCGTCTTGAACAATTCCATCCCCGTGCCCACCACGTGGAACATGAGGATCACGCGAGCCTCGCTCCAGGTCTCCATGCGCAGCGCCAGCAAAAGCGCCTGGATGCCCAGCGCCGCCAGGGTCAGGAAATCGTAGCGGGCGAGGAAAACGTCCTTCGGATACCACCAGTGGGTGCCCAGGAGCAGCGCGCACATCAGGCCGCCGAACAGGCAGGCCCAGGCCTGCTTCACCCCGAAGCGCAGGAACTCGTACAGCGCCACGCCAAAACGGCCGCGGCCGGCCAGATGACTGGCCAGCCGCGATTCCCTGTCCTGCAGCCTGGCGATGAGCGGCCAGTCGCTGGCCGCCGGATGACGCACGGGAGGCTCAGCCTTCCACGACGGCGTAGGCCGAGTGGTTGTGGATCGATTCGAAGTTCTCGGCTTCCACGCGGTAGCGGGCGATGCCGGGGTGCGCGTTCAGGCGAGCCGCCACGTCGCGCACCAGGTCTTCGACGAACTTGGGATTGTCGTAGGCGCGCTCGGTGACGTACTTTTCGTCGGGGCGCTTCAACAGGCCCCACAGCTCGCACGAACCTTCCTCTTCGATCAGGCGGATGACGCTGTCCATGCCGATGTCGCCGTTCAGGATGGCGGACACGGTCACGTGCGAGCGCTGGTTGTGCGCGCCGTACTCGGAGATGGCCTTGGAGCACGGACAGAGGCTGGTGACGGGCACCTGCACGATCAGTTCGAACTCGACCGCCTCGCCCTGCGCGCGGGCGATCCACTGGACTTCGTAGTCCAGCAGGCTCTGCACGCCGGAGATCGGGGCGGACTTGTTGATGAAGTACGGGAACGATGCCGTGATGTCGCCGCGCTCGGCGTGCAACAGCGGCAGCATGTCCGACGCCATGGCGCGGAACAGGGCCGGCGTCATGGGGGTGCTGCGGTACTTTTCCAGCAACGCCACGAAGCGGGACATGTGCGTCCCCTTTTCTTCGGGGGGCAGCGCCACCGTCAGCGTCCAGTTGGCCACGGTGCCCTGGGGCGAGCCGTCGCCGCTTTCAACCAGCATGGGGTGGCGCACGCCACGGATGCCCACGCGCTGAATCGGGATGTGCCGGGTGTCCGCCGAACTCTGGACGTCGGGCATCACGATGGCGGGGTCGATCGGAGAATTCATTTCGCTTACCTGTCTAGGCGTTGGTCGTGGATACGCACGGGCCTAGGAATCTAGAGAAGGGGGCCATTATCGCCCATACTCCGGCAATCGCCAGGGAAAACCCTTTTCTTCGTAGGTTAGCGGGGCCGGAACAGTGTGTTGCATCCGCGCGGGTCCGGCTACGCGGACCCGCGGGCAGGCGCCTCAGCCCAGCAGGTCGGCGTAGCGTGCCCGGATCGAGCGCTCGATGCCGGCGGCATCCAGGCCGACGCCGGCCAGCAGGGCCGATTGTTCGCCGTGGTCGATGAACTCGTCGGGCAGGCCCAGCTGCAGCACCGGGACCTGCACGCCGGCGGCGCTCAGCGTTTCGAGCACGGCGCTGCCCGCCCCGCCCATGATGGAGGCGTCCTCCAGCGTGACCAGGGCATCGTGCCGGGCGGCCAGGTCCAGCACCAGCTCGCGGTCGATCGGCTTGACGAAGCGCATGTCGGCCACCGTCGCATCCAGTTTTTCGGCGGCGCCGAGGGCAGCCTGCACCAGGGTGCCGAAGCCCAGGATGGCGATGCGGGCGCCTTCGCGGCGCACCACGCCGCGGCCGAGCTCGGCGGTCTCCAGGCCCGGCGCCTCCGCCGCGCCGCAGCCGGCGCCGCGGGGATAGCGCACCGACGCGGGGCCGGGGTACTGATAACAGGTCGAGAGCAGCAGGCGCGTTTCGTTTTCGTCCGACGGCGTGGCCACCACCATATTGGGCACGCAGCGCAGGAAGGCGATGTCGTAGTTGCCGGCGTGCGTGGCGCCGTCCGCGCCCACGATGCCGGCGCGATCCAGCGCGAAGGTGACGTCCAGGTTCTGCAGGGCTACGTCGTGGATGAGCTGGTCGTAGCCGCGCTGCAGGAAGGTGGAGTAGATCGCCACGACGGGCTTCTGCCCTTCGCAGGCGACGCCCGCGGCGAAGGTCACGGCATGCTGCTCGGCGATGCCCACGTCGAAATACCGTTGCGGGAAGCGCTTTTCGAACTCGACCAGGCCGCTGCCTTCGCGCATGGCGGGCGTGATGGCGACCAGGCGCGGGTCCTGCTCGGCCATGTCGCACAGCCATTGGCCGAACACCTGGGTGAACGTGCGCTTGCCCGGCGCCTTGGATTGCTGGATGCCGACCGCCGGGTCGAACTTGCCCGGGCCGTGGTAGAGGACGGGATCCGCTTCGGCCAGCTTGTAGCCCTGCCCTTTCCTGGTCACGACGTGCAGGAACTGCAGGCCTTCCAGGGCCTTGAGGTTCTGCAGGGTCGGCACCAGGGCGTCCAGGTCGTGGCCGTCGATGGGGCCGACGTAGTTGAAGCCGAACTCCTCGAACAGCGTGGCCGGCGTGACCATGCCCTTGGCGTGCTCTTCGAACCGGCGCGCCAGTTCCAGCACCGGCGGCACATGCTGCAACACGGCGCGGCCGACGTTCTTGGCCGCGGCGTAGAAACGGCCCGACATCAGGCGCGCGAGATAGCGGTTCAGCGCCCCGACCGGCGGCGAGATCGACATGTCGTTGTCGTTCAGGATCACCAGCAGGTTGATGTTGGGCGTGACGCCGGCATTGTTCATGGCCTCGAACGCCATGCCCGCGGACATCGCGCCGTCGCCGATGACGGCGATGTGCTGGCGCTGCACGCCGGCATTGCGCGAGGCCACCGCCATGCCGAGCGCGGCCGAGATGGACGTGGACGAGTGCGCGGTGCCGAAGGCGTCGTACTCGGATTCGCTGCGCTTGGGGAAGCCCGAAATGCCGCCCTGCTGCCGCAGCTGCGCCATGCCGGCGCGGCGGCCGGTCAGGATCTTGTGGGGATAGGACTGGTGGCCCACGTCCCAGACGATGCGGTCATGGGGCGTATCGAAGACCTGGTGCAGGGCCAGCGTGAGCTCGACGGTGCCCAGGTTGGACGACAGGTGCCCGCCCGTTTTGGATACCGATTCCAGCACGAAGCCTCGCAGCTCGTCGGCGAGCCTCTTGAGCTCGCGGCGATCCAGGCGCTTGAGGTCTGCCGGGGATTGAATGCGGTCCAATAAATCTGTCGTCATGCTTTTATATGGTTCGTTGGCCCGGCCTGTTTCCAGCCCGGGCTTGTCTCGGCTCAACGGTCCCGGAGGACGATGAAATTGGCCAGTTCGGCCAGGCGCGAGCCCGCGTCGCCCAGGGGCGCCAGCGCGGCCAGCGCATCTTCGCGCAATTCTTCGGCAAATGCCCGAGCCTCGGAAAGCCCGAGCAGCGACACGTACGTGGGCTTGTTCTCCGCCGCGTCCTTGCCCGGCGTCTTGCCCAAGCTGGCGGTGTCGGCGGTCACGTCGAGGATATCGTCCACGACCTGGAACGCCAGGCCCACGGCCTGCGCGTAGGCGTCCAGCGCCTGGCGCGAGGCCGAGCTGGCGCCCGCGACGATCCCGCCCAGGGCCACGCTGCAGGCGAGCATGGCGCCCGTCTTCATGCTGTGCATGGTCTGCAGTTCGTCGCGAGACAGCGCGCGGCCGACGCTGAAGAGATCGATGGCCTGCCCGCCCGCCATGCCCTGGCTGCCCGCGGCGCGCGCCAGCGACTGGGTCGCCTGCACGATGAGCGCGGGCGCGATCGGCATGGAGGCCAGCAGGTCGAAGGCCAGCGGCTGCAGCGCGTCGCCCGCCAGCATGGCGGTGGCTTCGTCGAACTGCACGTGCGTGGTGGGCCGGCCGCGGCGCAGCGTGTCGTCATCCATGCAAGGCAGGTCGTCGTGCACCAGCGAGTAGGCGTGGATCAGTTCCACGGCAGCCGCGGCGCGGTCGAGCGAGGCCTCGATGGCCAGGACGCTGCCGCTGACCGGGCAGGCCTGCCCGGCCGCGTAGACCAGGGCGGCGCGCACCCGCTTGCCGCCGCCCAGCACGGCGTACCGCATCGCTTCATGCAGACGGGAGGGCAAGGCGTCCGCGGGAGGCAGGAGATCGTCCAGGACGTCCTCGACATGCCGCACGCGCCCCTGCAGCCACTCCGGGAAGGGGAGTTGGATTTGCTTCATCGGATTCTTATTCGTCATCCAGCGCCGCCGGATCCAACGGGCGCAGCAAGTCGCCCTCCAGGACCTTCACCTGCTGTTCGGCCTGCGCCAGGCGATCCTGGCAGACTCGCGTGAGCGCCACGCCGCGCCGGTAGGCGGCCAGCGATTGCTCAAGCGGCAACGATCCGTCTTCCATGGCCGCGACCAGCGATTCGAGCTCGGCCAGCGCCGTTTCGAAATCCTGGGGCAAGGGACGGTCATCAGCCTGCGGGTCGGCTTGTGAGGATTTGGCCAAACGGGTCTCCGAGGACGCTAGGGGTGGATCAATCCGTGAATTGTACGAGATACCCAAGCCCTGTCCCGATGCGCCGCGCGTCTCAGGCGGGCGCCCCCGCCAGCCCGGCGACCGCCGCCCGCAACAAAGGCGCCACGCGCTCGCGCAGGTCCGCCTCGGGCAACAGGCTCGCGGGCCCGCCGCAGCTCATCACGAACACGCCCTCGCCCGTGACGGAGGTAAACGGCACCGCCGCCGCATGGATTCCCGATTGCCATTCCCCGATGGCGAAGCAGCAGCCGGACTCGCCCAGTTCCGCGCGGGCCCGGTCGATGGCGGCCGCGGCCGGCGCCGCCTCGCCCAGGCGCGCCAGCGCGTCGGCGCAGGCCGCGCCCGGCAGGCTTGCCAGGTAGGCGCGGCCCATGGCGCTGTCCAGGCTCGCGCGGTAGCCGACCGGCAGGCGAAGGTAGAGGGCGGAGGATCCGTGGATGGCCTCGACGTAGGTCATGGCGTCGCCGTCGAAGGCGCCCAGCGCCACCGCGCCGCCCGTGGCGCGGGCCAGTTCGGTCATGGACGCCTTGGCCAGCTCCCGCACCTCCAGCCCGGCCAGCAGGCCGAAACCCAGGGCCAGCACCCCGTAGCCGGGCGAATACTTGCCGGTATCGGGGTGATAGCGCAGATAGCCCAGCTCGGTCAGCGTGTAGGTGATGCGGCTGATCGTGGGCTTGGGCAGGCCGGTCAGGCGAGCCAGGTCGAGGTTGCCCAGCGCGGTGACGCCGTGCCGGAAGCAGCGCAGCACGTCCAGGCCGCGGGCCAGCGCCGTGATGAAGTCGGGCGAATTGGCCCCCTCCCCGCTGCCCGCGGCGCGCTTGCGGCGCGCCGGCAGGCTCAGTTCGACCTTGCCGTCCGGCTTGGCGGCGGGATGGACGATGCGCTTGGCGTCAGAAAAAGATTGCATTTCTATTCGCTTCGTTTTTATAGTTTATTTCGAATAACAAAATTAAATTCCATTTTACGGAATTTAAAACATCCTCGGTGAACTGGCAAGCGCAGATGTCCCATTCCGGGACGCCCCGGCGCAAGGCCAGGACCGGCGATCCACACCTATAGCGACATCAAGGGGAACTCATGATACGCACGAGCTTCAAACTGCTGGCCACCCTGGTCCTCGGCGCCGCGGCGCTGGGCGCCCAGGCCGACACCTTCCCGTCCCGACCGATCAAGGTCGTCTCGCCCTTCCCCGCCGGCGGCGCCACCGACGTGCTGACGCGCGTCCTGGCCGAGCGCATGGCCAAGACGCTGGGCCAGCCCATGATCGTGGAAAACAAGGCCGGCGCCGGCACCTCGATCGGCGCGGCCTTCGTCTCGCGCGAAGCGCCGGACGGCTACACCATCCTGATGGCCACCAACTCCACCCTGGTGACGAACCGCTACCTGTACAAGGAATTGCCCTACGATCCGGACGGCTTCGCCCGGATCGGCATGGTGGGCGTGGGCCCCCTGGTCCTGCTGTCCAGCCCCAAGCGGCCGTTCAACAACACGCAGGACCTCGTCGCGTACGCCAAGCAGAACCCCGGCAAGCTGACTTTCGCCACGTTCGGGCCGGGCACGTCCTCGCACCTGGCGGGCGAACTCTTCAAGAAGCGCGCCGGCATCGACATCCTGCACGTGCCGTTCAAGGGCGCGACCCAGGCCCTGCCCGCCCTCATCAGCGGCGACGTGGACCTGTTCTTCGACATGGTGGCCACCGGCATGCCGCAAGCCGACGCGGGCAAGGTCAAGGTGTTCGCCATCACCAGCCCCAACCGCCTGGCCACGCAGCCCAAGTTGGAAACGCTGTCCGAGCAGGGCTATCCCGCATTCGACATGACCGCCTGGTTCAGCTTCGTCGCGCCCAAGGGCACGCCGGCGCCGGCGCTGGCGAAGCTGCAGCAGGCCCTGGCCGAAACGCTGCAGGACGAAGCGGTGAAGAAGCGCATGCTGGACATGGGCATCGATCCGCGGTCCGGCACCCCGGCCGAACTGGACAAGCAGATCAAGACCGAACAGCCCATCGTTTCGCAGCTGATCCAGCAGGCCAACATCGTCCTGCAATGAGGGGCCGCGCCGTTTCGTGACCCAATGCGCGCAAAACGGCGCTAACAGGCCCTAACCCCTGGATACACAAGCCCCGCGCTCCCGGCTGCTAAGGTGAAGGAAACACCGAACCGGGAGTCCGATGCCGTACCTGGAAGAGAAATACGCGCGCCTGGACGCGGCGCGCTGGCTGGCGGCGCTGGCCGTCGTCCTGCTGCACAGCGCGGCCGTGATCGTCAGCAATCCCGCCGCCTATGGCGGCGGAGCCTGGCTGGCCGCCAATCTGTACGATTCGGCGGCCCGCTGGTGCGTGCCCGTCTTCGTGATGGTCAGCGGCGCCCTGCTGCTGGATCCCGACAAGCCCCAGGATGCGCGCCAGTTCTACAGCCGGCGCATGGCGCGCATCTGCGCGCCGCTCCTGTTCTGGACGCTGTTCTACCTGGCGTGGCGCACCGCGCTGGACTGGTGGGACGACGGGCGCATCGATTTCTCGTTCTGGCCGCGCAAGGTCGTGCAGGGCGAACCCTATTACCACCTGTGGTACCTGTACATGATCGTGGGACTGTACCTGTTCGCCCCACTGACCCGGCTGCTGTATGCGCGCAGCACGCCCCGGGCGCGCGGGCTGTGGGTGGTGGGCATCCTGGGCCTGGCCATCCTGGACGCGCTGTACCGCCGCGCGCTGGGCGCGCCGCCCGGCTTTTTCCTCACCTGGTTCCTCCCCTATCTGGGCTACTTCGTGGCCGGCCGCCTGATCTTCGACGGCCAGTTGCGGGTGCCGCGGCCCGGCCTGATGCTGGCGGCCAGCGTGGTTGCCACCGCGCTCGGCGTGTATGCCATGTCCAGCAGCCGCACCCTGGACACGTATTTCTACGACTACTTCAGCGTGACCGTGCCGTTCATGTCGCTGGCCGCGTTCCAGTGGATCGTGTCGTCGCCGCGCCTGCCGCGGCTGGCGTCGCTGGCGCCGCTGACTTTCGGCGTCTACCTGATCCATCCGGTGTTCCTGGACGTGGCGCGACGGGCCGGCGCCATGACGGGCTCGCGCAACGATGCCTGGACCCTGCCCCTGCTGGCCGCCGCCGTCTTCGCGCTGTCGGCCGCGAGCAGCTGGTTGCTGCGGCGCCATCCGGCCACCCGCAGGCTGGTCTGAACGGCCCGCGCCGCCCGGTTGGCGGCCCCGGGAACCACGCCCTCCGAACGCGGGTCCTACCGGAGAAAACCGGCTTGCGGCATCGGCCGTAACGGCTCCTCCCCTGCCCGGCCGAAGGTCGCGGATCTTCGCGGGCGCGGGGGAAGGGCTTGGGGTACAATTCACGGCTTATTTGATCGGCCAGACACCGATTTTTCTTCGCGCCAGAACGGAATTCACCCAGCGGATTTCACTTGGCGGATTTGCCCAGCGGAATTCCAGCGGCGGATTTGGCCAGGCCTACAGGCCCGGCCGGACAGGTCCGCCATGCACGCCGGGCAAGGCCGCCAGCCAAAGCTGCTAGGCAAAAGCTCAACCGTCCTGGCTTTTTTATCCGAGCGGAGGGAATCATGACCGACATCGGTCGGATGGCACATGTAGTGCCAGCTCGCACCCAGCTACCCGTCAGCGCGTATTTTGACGAAGCCCTCTTTGCCCGCGAGCAAGAACTCATTTTCAAGCAATCCTCGCAATACGTCGGCCACCAGAAGTTGGTGCCCGAAATCGGGGACTGGCGTACGCTGGTCCAGGAAAACGGAGGGCGCGTGCTGGTTCGCAACCAGCAAGGCGTCGAACTCATCTCAAATGTCTGCCGCCACCGGCAGGCATTGATGCTTGGCGGCGAGGCCGGCAATGTGGCCGGCAATTGCAATACGAACGGCAATCTGAAGGCTACCGGCGGCAACATCGTGTGTCCGCTGCACCGTTGGACGTACAACAACCAGGGCGAGTTGTTGGGCGCGCCGCAGTTCGACACCACGCCCTGCATGAACCTGCAGAAGTTCCGCCTGCGCGATTGCCACGGCCTGCTGTTCGAAGGCCCGCGCGATCCGGCCTCGGACATGGCGCCGCTGTTCTCGCGGCCCGAGTTCGACTTCGGCGACTACGTGCTGGACCACGTCGAAGTGCACCAGTGCAACTACAACTGGAAGACCTTCATCGAGGTCTACCTGGAGGACTACCACGTCGGGCCGTTCCACCCCGGCCTGGGCCGCTTCGTCACCTGCGACGACCTGACCTGGGAGTTCAACGACTGGTACAGCCTGCAGAAGGTCGGCGTGCACAATGCGCTGGCGCAGCCCGGCTCGGACGTCTACAAGCAGTGGCATGACCGCCTGCTGTCCTTCCGCGACGGCGACGCCCCCGATTTCGGCGCGGTCTGGGTCACCTATTTCCCGACCCACATGATCGAGCTGTATCCGCACGTGCTGGTGCTCTCCACGCTGTACCCCAAGAGCCCGCAGGAAACGGTCAACGTGGTCGAGTTCTACTACCCCGAGGAAATCGCCGCCTTCGAGCGCGAGTTCGTCGAGGCGCAGCGCGCCGCCTACATGGAAACGGCCATCGAGGACGACGAGATCGCCGAACGCATGGATGCCGGCCGCAAGGCCCTGATGCAGCGCGGCGTGAACGAGACGGGCCCGTACCAGTCGCCCATGGAAGACGGCATGCAGCACTTCCACGAATGGTATCGCCGCATCATGCAGGAGCAGCTCTGAAGCCCCGGCTCCGGCGCCCGCTCCCAAGCGCAAAGGCCTCGCGAAAGCGAGGCCTTTTTTCTTGCCGCCCCGGCGCGGATCAGCGTCCGAGCGCGCCGGCCGCGACGCGTTCGCCGATGGCCAGCCCCACCGTCATGCCCACGCCCGAGTGCATTACCGCCACCGTCGTGGCCGCATCCACCGGCATCACCGAGAACGGCGCCGGGCCATGCGCGCCGTACACGCCTTGCCAGCGCTCCAGCACGCGCAGGCGCGCGCCCAGGGCCCGCGAGGCCAGGTCCAGCATCGCGTCGTCCACCGCTTCGTCGTTGAAGGGCGGAGCGTCCTGGCCGTAGCGATGCGAATCGCCGATGATCAGCTCGCCGTAGGGCGTGGGGCTGATCAGCAGATGGATGCCGTTCTCCAGCAGCATCGGCGTGCGCGCCTGGATCACGTCGCGCAGCGCCAGCGCCGACGGCAGGTCGGAGAACGCGCCGTAGTGCACGCAGGACAGGCCCGTGAGCAGCGGGCTATCCAGCGCGATGGGGTCGGTCTCGAACGCGGCGCGCAGCATCTGCAGGCGCGTGACCTCCAGGTTCAGCGGCGCGAACAGCTCGGGCATCAAGGTCAGGTAATCGTGGCCCGGGCAGACGAATACGTGCCCGCCCTGGAATTCGCCGGCCGAGGTGCAGACCCGTCCGCCTTCCGCGGCGCGCGCCAGCGTGCCGGTAATGAAAGTGACGCCCAGTGACTCGGCCAGGTAGCGCGTGATGGCCGGCAGCGCTTCGCGCGAATAGATCTGCAGGTCGTCATGGCCCTGCAGGGCCGCGCAGTGGTGCGCCAGCCGGCCGCCGTACAGGCGGGCGACGTCGCGGCCCGACAGCAGTTCGGCGCGGTACCCTTCCTGGCGCATGCGCGTGTCGGCGAACTCTTGCAGCACGTCCGCCTCGTCGGCGTCGCGCGCCAGCACCAGGGCGCCGTTGGCCCGCACATGAAAGCCCGCCTTGGCCGCCAGGTCCAGCCACAGCTCGCGGGCCTGCTGGGCGTGCGACAGCATCGTGCCGGGCGCCTGACCCGTGACGATGACCTGGCCGAAATTGCGGATCGTGGCGCCGTGCGCCTGGCGACTGCGCTCGATCACGGCCACGGACAGGCCGCGCTTGGCGGCGGCCCAGGCATGCGCGATGCCGAGCATGCCCGCGCCCACCACGACTACGTCGAATTTTTTCATCTCTGGAATATTGCGATAGGGATTGCGGCGGGGCCGCCCCCCAGGGCGCCCCGGCGAGCGGCGGCCGTAGCCGCCGCGTCGACGCTGCTTACTTCTTCTTCGGCTCGGACTTGCCGTCGTAGCGCTTGGTCCATTCGGCGATGATGCGTTCGCGATTCGTGGCGGCCCAGGTGAAATCGTTCTTGATCATGCGCTTCGTCAGGTCCGCGGGCAGGTTGGGATTGACGGTCGCGACCGAGGGGATCGCCAGCACGGCGAAGTTGGCCTTGTACAGCTCGTTGGCCTCGCGGCTGGCCGAGAAGTCGGCCAGCTTGCGGGCGGCTTCCAGGTTCTTGGTGCCCTTCATGATGGCGGTGGCTTCGACTTCCCAGCCCAGGCCTTCCGACGGGAACACGGCCTCGACGGGCGCGCCGTCGGCCTTCAGCTTGGCCGCGCGGTAGTCGAACGACACCCCGATCGGGAACTCGCCGGCGGCAGCCATGTTGCAGGGCTTGGAGCCGGAATGGGTGTACGAGCCGATGTTCTTGTGCAGGGCGTCCATGTAGGCCCAGCCCTTCTCTTCGCCGAAGATCTGCAGCCAGGCGCTCACGTCCAGGAAGCCCGTGCCCGACGAGGCCGGGTTCGGCATCACGATCTTGCCGGCGTACACGGGCTTGGTCAGGTCTTCCCACGAGGTGGGCTTGGGCAGCTTCTGCTTTTCGGCCTCGATGGTGTTGAAGCAGATGGCGGCGGCGTAGCCGTCCATGCCGACCCACGACGGCTCGGCCTTGGCGTCGCGCATGTTGGCGGCGATCTGGTCCAGGCCCTTGGGCGCGTAGGGCTGCAGCATGCCTTCCTTGTCCATCAGGCCCAGGGCCGTGCCGGCCAGGCCCCAGATCACGTCGGCCTTGGGGTTGCTCTTTTCGGCCAGCAGCTTGGCGGCGATGATGCCGGTGGAGTCGCGCACCCACTGGATCCTGATGTCGGGATTGGCCTTCTCGAACGCGGCCTGGTAGGCCTTGATCTGGTCGGCTTCCAACGCCGTGTAGACGGTCAGCGTGGTCTCGGCGGAAGCGGCGCCCATCACGCCCGTCAGGGCGGCGGCCAGTGCAAGCAGCTTGTAGCGATTCATGGAGTTACTCCGTGGTAGGCGGAAAAAAGGCTGAAAAAGGCCTCCGGGGCTGGCGCGGGCCAGTCCCGTATGGGGCGGATAAAGGGTGGCGCGCTTAGGGGCGCTGGCCCGCGGACAAGCGGGATTCGATGTCGGCAATCACGGCGGGCAGGTCGGCAACGGTGTCGATCAGGTAATGCGGGGCGGCCGGCGACAGTTCGACGCTGGCGCGGGAACGCGCCTCCTGGCGGCCCGCCTCGTCCAGGGCGAGGTATTCGTCCAGCGTCAGGCCCGCGGCGTTGCCGGAGAGCAGCAACCCCACCGTCCACATGCCCGCGCGGCGACCTTCCTCGATGCCGGGCGCGGTATCGTCGACCTTGACGCAGGCGGCCACGTCCGAGAGGCCCAGCTCCACCACGTTCTTCAGGGCCATCGCCGGCGCCGGGCGCGCGCGCGGCACGTCGTCGCTGGCCACGATGCAATCGGGTTCCAGGCCTTCCGCGGCCGCGCGCTCGACCACGCGGCGCATGACGCTGCCGGGATAGCCGGAGCAGGACCCGATCCGCAGGCCGCGCTGGCGCAGCGCGCGCAGCAGCTCGGCCGCGCCGGGAATCGCCGCCGAATACTGGGCGACCTTCTCCAGCTGCATCGGCAGGAAGCGTTCATAGATGGCGGTCACGTCGTCGTCCGTGGGTACGCGGCCGAACCGGGCCTGGTACTGGCTGGCGATGGCGGGTTCGTCGCACAGCGCGCGGATATGGTCCCACTTGCCCATGCCCATCGGGCCCCGGGCCTCCTGCAGCGATACGTCCATGCCGAATTGCGCGAACGCGTCGACGAATACCTTGGTGGGCGCGAAGGAACCGAAATCGACCAGCGTTCCGGCCCAGTCGAAGATCACCGCTTCCAGGCGGACGGGCAAAGGCGAAACAGTCATGAGGGTCATCCTTCAGAAAATAATCGATCAATGGGCCGCCGGGCGGCGCCAGGCCTGGCTGCGCGCCACCAGGGCGCGGCTCGCCAGGTGCAGGACCAGCGCCGCGACGGCCGAACTGGCCATGATCACCGTGCACATGGCGGCGGCGGGGCCGATGAAGCCGGCGTCGTCCATGTTCAGCACCGCAACCGCCGCCAGAACCGTGGACGGGCTGTACAGGAACACTACGGCGGACACCGTCGTCATGGCGGACACGAACAGGTAGCGGGCGACGTCCAGCGCGGCCGGCAGGCACATCGGCAGGGTCACGCGCAGGAAGGTGGTCAGGCGGGGCACTTTCAGCGAGGCGGAGGCGGCTTCGAACTCCGGATCCAGCGCATTGAGCGCGGTGGACGCCGTCAGGTGCGCGCTGGTGTAGAAATGGACCACCGTGCACAGCACCAGCAGCGGCATGGTGCCGTACAGGGTGTTCAGGGGATTCATCGGGCTGTTGAAGAAGAAGATGTAGCCCAGCCCCAGCACCAGGCCGGGAACGGCCATGGGCATCAGCGCCAGCATGCCGACCATGCCGCGCAGGCCGCGCGCCGCCGCGCCGCGGGCCGGCACTTTCTCCATCATCCAGGCGCCGGCGAAGACCACGGCCGTGCCCACCAGGGCGGTGAAGAATGCCAGCTGCAGGCTGTTGCGCCAGGCCAGCCAGCCGCCGCCGTCCATGTTGTCGAAGTCGTAGGAACGCAGCGACATGGACAGGTTGTACGGCCACATCTTCACGAACGACGCCCACACCGCCACGCCGATGATCAGCAGCAGGAACGCGGCCAGCACGAGCGCCAGCGTCAGGAAGGCGGCGTCGCGGCGGCGGTGGACGCCCGCGGCGTAGGGTTGGGCCCGCCCGCTCATCTGGGCGCCCTGGCGGGCGCGTAGCCGGCGGTCCAGCGCGAACGTCAGGACGGCAGGCAGGAGCAGCAGGATGCCGATGGCCGCGCCCTTGGGGAAGTTCTGCTGGCCGACCACGGCCTTGTAGGCCTCCATCGCCAGCACGTTGTAGTCGCCGCCGACGACCTTGGGCACGCCGAAGTCGGTCACCGTCAGCGTGAACACCACGCAGCACGCGGAAAAGACGGCATAGCGGGTGCCCGGCAGGGTCACGGTCAGGAAGGTGCGCCAGGGGCCGGCGCCCATCGCGCGGGCGGCGTCGTAGAGGCGGCCGTCGGCCAGGGCCAGGCCGGTCAGCAGGATCATGAGGGCGTGGGGGAAGGTGTAGAACGCCTCGCCCGCGACGATGCCCCAGAATCCGTAGATGGTGGCGCCGCCGGTCAGCCCCTTGAGCAGCCCCTGGTTGCCCAGCAGATACACCAGGGCGATGCCCGGCAGGAGCGAAGGCGCGAGCAATGGCAGCAGGGCCACGGTGCGCAGCAGCCCCTTGCCCGGCAGGCGGGTGCGCGTCAGGCCATAGGCAAAGCCGTAGGCGCAGGGCACGACCAGCAGCGTCGTCACGGCGCCGACCGCCAGGCTGCGCGCGACCATGCCCAGGAAGCCGTCGCCGCCGATGATGCCGGCGACCACCGACAGCCCGGCCCAATCGCCGTTTCCGTCGGTCACGGACTTGATCAGGATGGCCGCCAGCGGCAGGGCCAGAAAGACCAGCAGGCACAGCGCCAGCGCGCCCTGCCCGCCCGCCAGGCCGACGGCGCCGACCCACGCGGGCAAGGGGCGCCGGCCCAGCGACGGCGCGGGCGCGGCGGCGGCCGCCGCCTGCGGGGGCGGGTTCGAGGAGCGGGTCATGGCCGGGTCAAGCGTAGGCGCGTATCGCATGGCGCGGCAGCTCCACCCAGCAGCGGCTGGCGGCGTGAGGGCCCAGCAGGGCGTCTCCGATTTCAGGGGATACGACGGAGTGCACGGTGGCGCCGGGCACGCCTTCCAGGCGCAGGGCCAGGCGGTAGCCCCGGCCCAGGAACACGCCGTCCAGCACGTCGGCCAGCATGGCGTTGGGCTGCTCCGGACGGGCGGTGCTCACGCGCACCGCTTCCGGCCGCACGAAAAGCTTGCCGCTGCCGGTTTCCAGCGCCTCGTCCACGGCCAGCTCCTGGCGGCCGACGCGGGCGCGGTGGGCATCCACGCGCTCGAACGGCAGCCAGTTCGCCTCGCCCACGAAGTCCGCGATGAAGGCCGACCCGGGCTGGCGGTAGAGCTCTCGCGGGGTGCCGAACTGTTCGATGATGCCGCCATTCATGACCGCGATGCGGTCGGCCATCACCATGGCCTCTTCCTGGTCGTGCGTCACCATCAGCGTAGTAATGGACAGGCGCTTCTGCAGCGCGCGCAGTTCGATGCGAAGGTGCTCGCGCACGCGGGCGTCCAGGGCCGACATCGGCTCGTCCAGCAACAGCAGCGAGGGCGACGGCGCCAGCGCGCGCGCCAGGGCCACGCGCTGCTGCTGCCCGCCGGATATCTGCCCCGGATACTTGTCCGCCGCGCCCGCCAGGCCCACCAGCGTCAGCATTTCCTCGACGCGGCTGGCCACGTGGCTGCGGTGAGCGCGCTTGCCGCTCAGGCCGTAGGCCACGTTCTGGGCCACGGTCAGGTTGGGGAACAGCGCATAGGACTGGAACAGGATGCCGTAGTCGCGCGCTTGCGGCTCGGCATGCGAAATATCGCGTCCGGACAGGACGATGGTGCCGCTGTCCTGGCGCTCCAGGCCGGCGATGGCGCGCAGCAAGGTGGTCTTGCCGCAGCCCGAGGGGCCCAGCAGGCACACCAGCTCTCCGGCGCGGATGTCGAGCGAGACGTCCGACAGCGCGGTGTGGCTGCCGAACCGCTTCACGAGATGCCTGACAGAGAGAAATGCGTTATCGCGTTCGGCCATGGGGCCTCCGGTTGGGGAACGCACGCAGTATGGAAGGCGCGTATTGAGTGTTTATGACACTTCGCGCAAATGCAGTAATAAAAACATCAAATTATTTTGGTGTACTGGCGGTCTTGCGCATTGCGTCCTTTATCCGCCCCCGAACACCGTGCTCGTCGCCGAACTCAAATCCTTCTACGCCGTGGCCCGCTGCGGCACCGTCACCAAGGCCGCCGCCCAGCTGGGCGTCAGCCAGCCCACGGTGACGGGACAACTGCGCCAGCTGGAGTCCCGCTACGGCGTGGAGCTGTTCCATCGGCAGGGGCGCGGCATGCGGCTGTCGGATGCCGGCCACAGCCTGATGCCCATGGTGGAGAAACTGGTCCAGCAGGAAACCGAGATCGACTTCCGCCTGCGCGACGCCAGCGACCTGCGCGAGGGCAACCTGCGCATCGGCGCCACCGGCCCCTACTACATCATGGACACGGTGCGCAGCTACAACCAGCGCTACCCTGGCATCGACCTGACGCTCACCATCGGCAATTCGCAGAGCATGCTGCAGGCGCTGCACGATTACCGCATCGAGATTGCCACCTCTTCCTTTCTGATGGATGACAAGCATCTCTACCGGCGGATGATCGCCGCCGACCCCATCCGCGTGGTGACGCATCGCGACCACCCCCTGGCCCGCCGCGGCCAGATCGGCCTGGCCGACCTGGCCGAGCACGCCCTGCTGCTGCGCGAGCCGGGCTCCATGACCCGGCAGCTGACGGAAGACGCCTTGCAGGCGGCCGGCGTCACCGTGCGCCGGACGCTGGAGATCGGCAGCCGGGAATCGATCCGGCAAGCCATTCTGTGCGGGCTCGGGATCAGCCTGATCCCCTCGCGCGAAATCCCCTCGCATCCCGACCTGGCGGCCCTGGACATCCAGGGCGCCGGCATCGTGATGCACGAATACCTGTATTGCCTGCGCGAGCGCCAACCGGTGCAGCTCATCGCGCGCTTTCTGGAGATGGCGCCGGCTGCGGACTGACCGCAAGGTCCCTGCCCGCCCCCTCCCCTTTGCGGCCACCCTGGAGACGACCATGGCCTTGACCCTGCAAGACATCGAACGAATCTTCCTGGAGCGCGGACACCGCTCCTATCATGGCGAGTCCGTCAGCCACCTGCGGCACGCGCTGCAGACGGCGGCGCTCGCCGAGCGCAACGGCGCCGGCCCCCACTTGATCACGGCCTGCCTGCTGCACGACCTGGGCCACCTCATCGCCGACCGGCCGGGCACGCCCACCCTGCGCGGCATCGACGACAAACACCAGTACTTCGTACTGCCCTTCCTGCGCGGCCTGTTCAGCCCCGCCGTGCTGGACCCGATCCGGCTGCACGTGGAGGCCAAGCGCTACCTCTGCTATATGGAACCGCAATATGAAGCGTCGCTGTCGGAGGATTCGAAGCGCAGCCTGGCGTTGCAGGGCGGGAGTTTCGATGCGGGCCAGGCGGTGGATTTCGCGAGCATGCCGGGCGCGCCGGACGCGATACGCCTGAGGCGCTGGGACGACATGGCCAAGGTGCCGGGCCTAGCCACGCCCTCCCTGGATCATTTCCTGGAAATCGCCGAGAGCGTATCGGGACGGGTCAAGCTGGCCGCCGTCTGGTAGGACTAGCGGGAAACCCGTGCCGCCGGGCGGCCCAGACGACCGCCAGCGTCGCCGCCAGCAGCGCCAGCAGCACCGGCGAGAATGCCGCCACGCCCAGGCGTTCGAGCAGCGTGCCTCCGACGAAGCCGCCCGCGGCGATGGCCGTATTCCAGGCGGTGACCAGCATGGACTGCGCCACGTCCGCGGCATCGCCCGCCGTCTGGGCCAGCGCGGTCTGGAACAGCGTCGGCGTGCCGCCGAAGGCCACGCCCCAGATGCCGACGGCCAGGTAGACCATGGCCGGCATCCGGCCCGCGATTCCCAGCGCCAGCACCGCCAGGCCGAACAAGACGATGCTGGCCAGGGTCAGCGCCCGCAGATGGCGGTCGATCAGCGTCCCGACCCCCCAGATGCCGAGCAGCGAACTCAGGCCGAACACCAGCAACACCCGATCCGTGCTTCCCGCCATCCCCACCGAGGCTAGAAATGGCGCGATGTAGATGTAGAGGATGTTGTGCGCCAGCACGAACGCCAGCACCGCGAACAGCACCGCGCGCACGCCGGGCAGCAGGAAGACGCGCCGCAGCGGCAATTGCCGGCCTTTCGCCACCCCCGCGTAGTCCGGCACCCGCAGGCGCACCCAGGCCACCAGCGCCAGCGCCAGCACGCTCATGATGCCGAAGCCGATGCGCCAGCCCAGGAACGCGCCCAGGAAGGTTCCTGCCGGCACGCCCAGCGACAACGCCAGCGGCGCGCCCACCATCGCCACCGCGATCGCGCGGCCTTGCTGGTGCGCCGGCACCAAGCGCGCGGCGTAGCCGGCCAGCAGCGCCCACAGCAGCCCCGCGGACACGCCGGCCAGGAAACGCGCGGCCAGGGTCAGCGCATAGACGGATGACAGCGCCGTCACCGTGTTGGACAGCGCGAAGCCGGCGATCGCCGCCAGCAGCAGCGGACGCCGCCGCCCCCCCCGGGTGGCGGCGACCAGCGGAATCGCCGCCACCAGCGACCCGAGCGCGTAAATCGTGACGGTCTGGCCGATGGCGGCCTCGGACACGTTCAGGCCCTGCGCCATCTGCGGCAGTAGCCCGGCCGGCAGCGCCTCGGTCAGGATCGTGATGAAGGCCGCCATGGCCAGCGCCAGCAGCGAGGCCAGCGGCAGGCGGCCGCGGTCGGCGGGATGCGGCGCGGGCGTAGCGCCCTGCCGCGGGGAAATCGTGGAATCCGTCATCGTTTGCACCTACGTTGCATCTTGGGTGCCCACGATAAAAGCCCCGGCATTAAAGAAAAAGTAGGCTACATTTCCTTCTTATGCGGAACTGGATGTCCGCAATCGAGGACCAGAATGGACAGCCTGAACGGTTTTGTCGTGTTTGTGCAGGTGGCCGAAACGCGCAGCTTCGTCGCCGCCGGCCGCCTGCTCGGCGTCTCGGCATCCGCCGTCGGCAAGAGCGTGGCGCGGCTGGAGGAAAAGCTGGGCGTGCGCCTGTTCCACCGCAGCACGCGCAGCGTCACCCTGACGGCCGAGGGCATGCTGTTCCTGGAACGCAGCCGCCGCATCCTGGCCGAGATCGAGGCGGCCGAACTGGAGCTGTCTCGCGCCGCCGCTGCGCCGCGCGGGCGCCTGCGCGTCAGCCTGCCGCTGGTCAGCGGGCTGGTGTTGCCGGTGCTGGGCGAATTCATGCGCGAATATCCGGAAATCGAACTCGACCTGGACTTCACCGACCGCATGGTCGACGTCATCGAGGAAGGCTTCGATGCCGTGGTGCGCACGGGCGAGCCGGCGGACTCCCGGCTGTCGGCGCGCCGCCTGGGCACCTTCCGCATCCTGCTGGTGGCCTCGCCCGCCTACCTGGCCAGCCGGGGCACGCCCAAGGTGCCGGCCGATCTGTTGCAGCACAGCTGCCTGCACTACCGCTTTCCCAGCAGCGGCAAGCTGGAGCCCTGGGCGCTGCCCCAGGCGGCCGGCGAGCCTGAACTCCAGCTGCCCGTCTCGATGATCTGCAACAACATCGAGACGCGCACCTGCTTCGCCCTGCAAGGGCTGGGTATCGCCTGCCTGCCGGACTTCGCCATCCGCGAACCCCTGGCGGACGGCCGCCTGGTCCAGGTCCTGGCGGGCCAGGTGGAACGAACCAACGTCTTCCACGTGCTCTGGCCCGCGAGCAAGCACGCCTCGCCGAAAGTGCGGGCGCTGGTGGACTTTCTGTGCGCAAGGGTCTTCGCCCCGGCCAAGGCGCCCAAGGCCGCCTGCCGATCCGGCCGCTGAACGGGCGCGGCATCCAGCCGCCGCGCCGCGCCATCCGCAATCGGGCTTGCCGGACTACGCGCCCGTGGCCACCGGACGGGACGGATCGCTGCACCACTCGCTCCAGGAGCCCGGGTACAGGCGCGAACCGGACAGGCCCGCGATCTCCATGGACAGCAGATTGTGGCAGGCGGTGATGCCCGAGCCGCACTGGTGCACGATGGCCGCGGGATCGCGGCCGTCCAGCAGGCTGGCGAATTCCTCGCGCAGCTGCGCGGCCGGCTTGAACCGGCCGTCGGCCTGGAGGTTCTCGCCGTTGGGGCGGTTCAAGGCGCCCGGGATGTGGCCGGCCACCGGGTCCATGGGCTCGACCTCGCCGCGGTAGCGGTTGGCCGCGCGCGCATCGACCACGGTGAAGGCCGGGCGGGAGATATTGTCCAGCACCGCCCCGGCGTCCACCGTTCCGGCCAGCGAGGCCCCCGGCGCCACCGGCTCGCCCGCGCGCACGGGAGCGGGCGCCGCGGTCGTGGTCGGCAGGCCGGCGGCCGTCCAGGCCTGCCAGCCGCCGTCCAGCACCGCCACCTGGTCGTGCCCGAGCCAGCGCAGCATCCACCACAGGTGCGCGGCGTACATGCCGCCGCTGGCGTCGTAGGCCACCACCAGCGTGCGCGGCGTGACGCCGTGCGCGGCCATCAGCGCGCCGAAGGCCCCGCGGGACGGCAGCGGATGGCGGCCGTTCGTGCCCGTGCGGGCGGCGGCCAGTTCGGTTTCGTGGTCCAGGTAGCGGGCGCCGGGGATATGGCCGGCCTCATAGGCTTGCCGCCCGGTAGCGTGGTTGGTCAGGTCGTGGCGCACATCGAACACGCGGACGTCGGGCGCGTCGAGGAGCTCGGCCAGGGCGGCCGCGGAAATCAGTGTCATCGTCATTCGGTGTGCTCCTGTATGGGATAAAGGCGGCCGCGGCTCATGCCGCCTTGGGGTCGCGCATGGTGCGCCACACCGACAGCAGGCCCGCGAAAATGATCAGGCCCATGCCGGCCCAGGCCAGGGCGTCGAGATGGTCCCCCCACAGGCCCATGCCCAGCAGGGCCGCGAAAATAATGGTGCTGTATTGCAGGGCCGCCGTCAGCAGCGCCGAACCCATGCCGAAGGCCCGGGTCATGGCCAGTTGGCCGAACAGGCCCGCCACGCCCACGCCCACCAGGGACAGGTAGCCCGTCCAGTCGGCATGGCCCCAGCCTTCGAAGGCCAGGCCGGCAAGGCTGGACACGCACACTGCCACGGAGAAAAACAGCACGGTGCGCCATTCGGGCTCGCCGATGCGGCCCAGCTGGCGGATCTGCATCATGGCGATCGCCGACATGGCGCCCGCCCCCATGCCCAGCAAGGCGGCCAGCCACTGGTCCTCGTTGATGCTGGGGCGCAGCACGGCGATCACGCCCAGGAAGCCCAGGGCCACGGCCACGATGCGCACGGGATCGCGCTGCGCGCCGCCCCAGCCCAGCATCCAGCAGGCGATGAAGAGCGGCGCCGTGTAGTTCAGGCTGGTCGCGGTGGCCAGGGGCAGGTGCGAAATCGCGAAAAAGCCCAGCCACATCGAGGTGACGCCGGACAGGTTGCGCCACAGGTGCAGCTTCCAGCTGGTCGGGATGATGGACTGGCGCCCGGCGCGGGCCCAGATCAGCAGCAGGATGACCGAGGGAAGGCCGCGGAACAGCACGACTTGCGGCAACGACGCGCCATGCTCGGTACCGAGCTTCACGAACGATCCCATGATGGCGAACATGGCGGACGCCAATAACATCCAGAGAGCCTGCATGGGGGGATCTACGCTAAGGGAAAGTGGGTAGGACTAAGGGAAAGCGATACTATACTCTCCGTCACCGGAGTGGTGCCGCCGGCTCGGGGAACTGGCGGCCCTGCGCCATGTCGAACTCCGGCAATTCCCGCTCGCAGAGGAACAAAAAAACATGAAACGCATCATCCTGTTCGTCATCACCAACCTGGCCGTCATGCTCGTGCTGTCGGCCACGCTGCGCATCCTGGGCGTAGACCGCTACATCACCGCCAACGGCCTCAACCTCAACGCCCTGCTGATCTTCTCGCTGGTGGTCGGCTTCACCGGCGCCATCATCTCGCTGCTGATCAGCAAGCCCATGGCCAAGTGGAGCACGGGCGCGCAGGTGCTGGATCCCAACTCCCCGCGCAACCAGCGCGAAGCCTGGCTGCTCGACACCGTGCACCAGCTCGCCGACCGCGCCGGCATCGGCCGCCCCGAGGTCGCCATCTACGACGGCGCCCCCAATGCCTTCGCCACCGGCGCGTTCAAGAACGACTCGCTGGTCGCCGTGTCCACCGGCCTGCTGGAAAGCATGAGCGAAGAGGAAGTCGCCGCCGTGCTGGCGCACGAAGTCGCGCACATCGCCAACGGCGACATGGTCACCCTGACCCTGATCCAGGGCGTGGTGAACACCTTCGTGGTGTTCCTGGCCCGCGTGGTCGGCTACTTCATCGACCGCGCCGTGTTCAAGAACGAGCGCGGCGTGGGCCCCGGCTACTACGTCACGGTGCTGGTCTGTGAAATCATCTTCGGCGTGCTGGCCTCGATCATCGTGGCCTGGTTCTCGCGCCAGCGCGAATACCGCGCCGACGCCGGCTCGGCCCACCTGATGGGCGCCCGCGAACCCATGATCCGCGCCCTCGCCCGCCTGGGCGGCCTCGAACCCGGCGACCTGCCCAAGTCCTTCGAAGCCTCGGGCATCACCGGCAAGGGCGGCATCGCCGCCATGTTCGCCTCGCACCCGCCGATCCCGGCCCGCATCGCCGCGCTGCAAAACGCCCGCGTGATCTGATCCACGCCTGCCGAATGGCAAAAAAGCCCCTTGAGCGTTGCTCAAGGGGCTTTTTACATCTTCAGGCCGTCCCAAGTCGGCGCAGCCCCCTTGAAGGGCAGCGAGCGCATAGCGTGCGCGCAGCGTGGAGGCCCGCGCCGCCGCCAGGCCGCCCTAAGGCGGCGCAACCCCCTTGAAGGGCAGCAAGCGCGCAAAGCGCGCGCAGCCTGGGGGCCCGCGCCGCCGCCAGGCCGCCCTAAGGCGGCGCAACCCCCTTGGGGGGCAGCAAGCGCGCAAAGCGCGCGCAGCGTGGGGGCCCGCGCCGCCGCCAGGCCGCCCTAAGGCGGCGCA